>ERZ1292625.4323-Hain-H41-01um-R1-4323-length-10715-cov-4_pt1 | contig 10715 bp, 8 predicted proteins | sample MGYA00564400_ERZ1292625 | MGnify/ENA primary metagenome ERZ1292625 (study PRJEB36523, sample SAMEA6512639) | groundwater metagenome | collected 2019-01-08 | study: AquaDiva: Metagenomics assemblies of 32 groundwater samples
GATTCCATCCCTGAGGAAATCCTTTCTCGCTATAACCTCCCCTCTCTATCCACGGCACTTGTCTGGGTACATGCACCAAAGCGAAAGAAGGATGCGGATGTGGCACGCAAACGATTCTCCTTTGAGCAGGTCTTTGCGATTCAGCTTGCCGTGCAATCCCGCAAACAAGAATCTCTTCAAGAGAAAGCACTCGCAGTGGATGTAAACCTTAAGTCACTAGAGGAATTCGTGGCTTCGTTCCCTTTCCCGCCAACCAATGCCCAGCAGAAAGCCATTAACGAAATCGTAGAAGACTTTGAACAAGGACATCCCATGCGTCGCCTTCTTGAAGGAGATGTAGGTAGTGGAAAGACAGCAGTGGCTGCAGCGACCGCATACATGGTCGCAAACTCCTATCCTGCAGGACGAAAGTCAGGGCATCTTCAAGTCGCCTACATGTGCCCAACTGAGATTCTTGCCAAGCAGCACTTCTCTACCTTCGTCTCCTACTTCAAGGACCACCCTATTCCTATCGGTCTTATAACCGGAAGCGAGTGTAGAAAATTCCCTTCAAAGATCCACCGAGAAGAATCAGCGAAGATATCTCGCGCACAGTTTGCGAAGTGGGTGGCGAACGGTGAGATACCTATTGTGATTGGCACGCATGCACTCGTGTATAAATCCCTTCAGTTCCAGAACCTCGCCTACGCCATCATTGATGAGCAGCACCGCTTCGGAAAAGCACATCGTCAAAAACTTGTACGCAAAGAAGGGGTATCTCCGCACCTTCTTTCCATGACCGCAACCCCAATCCCTCGTACGCTCGCTCTCTCTATCTATGGAGATCTTGATCTCTCTCTTCTTGATGAAATGCCTGCAGGACGAAAGCCAGTGATCACTGAAATCCTTGGACCAGAGAAACGTGATCATGCCTATGAACGCGTACGTAGAGAACTGGCTGAAGGTCGCCAAGCATATGTCATCTGTCCCCGTATTGATGAACCAGACCCCACTAAAGAACTTGCCCTCCAGGCAAAGTCTGTGAAAGCAGAGGCCGCCCGTCTGAAACGTGAAGTGTTTCCTGAGGCAGAGATAGATATTCTGCACAGCAAGATGACTCCCAAAGATAAGGAGGAAGTGATGGATCGTTTCTCCAAGGGTGAAGTGCAAATACTCGTTGCCACCTCCGTGGTTGAAGTGGGAGTGAACGTACCAAACGCTACCGTCATTCTTATAGAAGGTGCAGAGCGCTTTGGTCTTGCGCAGCTTCATCAGCTCCGAGGTCGCGTCATTCGCTCTACGAACCAGGCGTACTGCTTTGCGCTTCCTGAAACCTACGGACAAGCAACGCGTGATCGCCTTAAAGCACTCTCGACCGCAAAGAACGGATTTGAACTTGCAGAATACGATCTCTCTCTTCGTGGCGCAGGAGAATTAACCGGCGCACGCCAGTGGGGCGTCTCTGATATTGCGATGGAAGCGATCAAGAATATAAAAATGGTAGAGGCTGCACGGAAAGAAGCCTCCGCGCTTATTGCCCGAGATCCAGGCCTTACAGTGCACCCAATGCTTAAGGAACTCGCGATGCGCGCAGATGAGAGCGTGCATCCAGAATAAATCAGTGCGCCCACCAGGACTCGAACCTGGGACCGGACGAGTATAAGTCGTCTGCTCTACCAACTGAGCTATAGGCGCAGAATCATGGAATCACATCTACGATTTATCCGCAAACTGAGATCGGATGCAGTCAAGGGTCATTAGTATCTTTTCTGACAAGTCTCTACCGTCTACTATCACGTTGCATGTGCCGTGTACAAAACGTAGAGTATAGGTGAGATCAGAGACTGTTGATCAATTCTCTTTTTTGAAAGTGGGTAGTCTCGTAATCAAAGACTAAGCGAACTTTTACTTACCTTCACTACTTTCTGTATTTGTGAGTAACTCGCGCCTGTTTTACGCAACTGCAACGCACGAGCTTTCTCAACCTTAAGCGCCATACGAACAATTATACATCAACTGTATAATTGATTTTCAATAGTTCAATTCCCCTAAGAAGGAAGTTCGTCGTCTTTGGTTTTCGGTGTAATACCGTTCAACACGAGAAGTTTCTCAAACTCTTCACGCTCAAGCGTCTCTACTTCTACCAATTTCTCGCTCATCATATCGAGTGCCTTGCGGTGCTTCACGAGTACGTCGCGTGCCTTCTCTTTCGCTTCATCAATGATGCGGGCCACTTCTCCATCAATCTTTGAAGCGACATCCTGTGAGTAGGCGACTTCTCCAGTGCGATCATTTGCAAAGGCAACAGGGCCAAGCTTATCGCTCATACCATAGCGAGATACCATATCACGTGCGAGCGCAGTCGCGACGGAAAGATCGTTATGAGGTCCTGTGGTGATGTCATCAAACACCATCTCTTCTGCCACATATCCTCCGAGCGTCCCTGCAATGTCATCAAGGAACTGCTTCTTGGACTGCATCTTCTTATCTTCAAACGGAAGCTTAAGGGTGTATCCTGCAGCACGACCACGGCTGATGATAGACACTTTGTGGACTGGATCAGCGTACGGAAGGATGGAGCCCACAAGCGCATGTCCCATCTCGTGATATGCAGTGATACGCTTCTCACGTACGGAAAGTAAATGACTCTTACGCTCAGGACCGAGCATCACCTTTTCAATAGAGCGAATGAGGTCGTACTGAGTAATCTCCTTACGACTCTCACGTGCAGCAAGAATGGCACCCTCGTTCATGAGTGAGTAGAGCTCTGCACCGGAGAAGCCTGGAGTGCGCTCTGCAATCACTTCAAGATTCACATCTGCACCAAGTGGCTTCTTACGTGCATGGGTCTTCAAAATCTCTACACGGTCCTTACGATCAGGAAGATCAATGGTGACACGGCGGTCAAAGCGTCCTGGACGTAGAAGTGCCGGGTCAAGCACATCTGGGCGGTTCGTGGCCGCCATGACAATCACTTTCTCGGTCGGCTCAAAGCCGTCCATCTCCACAAGAATCTGGTTTAGGGTCTGCTCACGCTCATCATTCCCTCCTCCCGTGCCCGTACCACGCACACGACCAACGGCGTCAATTTCATCTACGAAAATAATCGCGGGGGCAGAACGCTTCGCAAGTTGGAAGAGATCGCGTACACGTGAGGCACCGACTCCCACAAACATTTCTACGAATTCAGAACCGGAGATAGAGAAGAACGGGACGCCCGCCTCTCCTGCCACCGCACGTGCGAGCAAGGTCTTTCCAGTACCAGGCGCCCCCATGAGCAAAATACCTTTCGGAATACGTGCACCAATATCAAGGAACTTCTTTGGGTTCTTGAGGAAGTCCACGATCTCAAGAAGCTCCTCCTTTGCTTCTTTCGCGCCTGCGACGTCGGCAAATGTGACGCGCTGATTCTGATCTGAGGGATCAATCATGCGCGCCTTGCTCTGCCCAAAGGTGAATGCCTGCATGCCGGCGCCCTTTACCTGGCGTGCGAGGAACCAGAAGAGTACAGCAAGGAAAAGAATTGGAATCGCAATTGGGAGAAGCGTGACGAGCCAGAAGCGCCATCCCGTTTCTCCGGTAACGGTAATAGCCACTGCGGACATTTCCTGTGGTGCAACACCGTATGCGGCAAGGGTCTCTGGAAGACCCTCCTCAGGACTCTTCATAGACTCCTTCTCCGTCCCGTCAGCGTACGTGATGGTAAGGGTATCACCCGCAACTGTAATCTCGGTCACGAGTCCTGCCTTCACATCATTGGCGACCTGAGAAAGTGCAATTTCTTTGTCTTCCTGATTGGATCCAGTGATGAGTGAGTAGATACTCATCAAAATAAGGAACACCAAAATGGTGGAAAGGAGGTTCCCAGCAAAACTTGGGCGTCCACCGGACGGCAAGAGGCCCTTCCCTCCCTTCAAGCGAGGAGTTGTCTTCCGTCCTTTCTTTCCGGACGGCGTTGGTTTACCCTGAGGCGCCATAGTAAAAGACACTATACAATAGGGAGAGTCGTTTATGAAACCTGAGACGCTGCTTATAGAGAACAAGAAGGCACGAATGCGCTTCACCGTACTTGAGACTTTCTCAGCCGGTATAGAACTTTCCGGTGCTGAAGCAAAGTCACTCCGCAGTAAGCAGGGGTCTCTTGATGGTGCCCGCGTTATTGTGCGTGGCGGTGAGGCATATCTCGTAGGCATGACCATTCCTCCCTACCAAGTCGGGAATACTCCTGCGAGTTATGACCCTGAACGCACTCGCCGCCTCCTCCTCACCAAAAAAGAAATCGCACAAATGTCTGATATTGAATCTATGAAAGGCTTGACAATTGTGCCAATTGATGTTTATAATAACAGGTACATTAAAGTCCGTGTCGCAATTGTGCGCGGCAAAGGCAAGGCTGACAGACGGGAGGATATCAAACGTCAGGAAGCAAAGAAGGATATCGCTCGCGCACTCAAGCGCCGCTAGGAAACTCCCGGAAAGCGCAGTCTGGTAGAATGCTCTTCCCGGGGGTGACCGGCTTTGACGGTCTGCTCTTTGACACACGTGCGACGCGGTGGAAGTGTGTTGACCACCTTAATCTCGCACACACCCAAACTTGCCAAGAACACTCTTGCAAGCGTGAAGTCTCCATACTTCGGTGTGGGTGACTTTACGTTCGCTTACGCGCGCGCTTAACTGCGTCTTCGCCTAAGCGACATCTGACTGGCTCAGTTCTCGTAGTGTCCAGTTCAGGTGGAATCACCTATGAGATCGGTGCGCGTCCTCCCGAACGCGTTCCCTAAACAAGGGATCAGGTAGGAGTGGTTTCGTTCTGATTCCTCGCACCCTACCCCAGTACCTAATCAGAACTATGCGTCGTAGATTCGTTGTTTAAGACAGATTCGGACGGGAGTTCAACTCTCCCCACCTCCACAAGAAAAAACCGCCCCCAAGGCGGTTTTACTTTTTCGCAAGTGCAATCACCTTCTCCACGACCTGTTTCGGATCAAAGTCGCTCTTGATCACATACTCAGCGGCACCGAGCGAAAGTCCCTTACGCTTATTCTCATCCCCCGAAAGATTTGTAAGGAGCATGACAGGAATATCCTTGAGCTCTGGATTCTTCTTCACTTCTTCAAGTACTTCAAAACCACTCTTCTTCGGCATCATGATATCAAGCACGATGACTGCCGGCTTCGGATTCATAGCAGCAAGCTTGGTGAGGGCTTCTTCCCCATCTTGCGCAACCTCTAGCGTATGCCCGCCGAGCGTGAACACACGCTCGTACATGCGGTACATGAACTTATCGTCTTCCGCGATAAAGAAATGGGCCATGCAAAAAGAATATCACGCAACTGGAAGGGTGAAGGAGAAGGTACTGCCTTTCCCAAGCTGACTTTCTTCAAGTACTACTGCCCCACCCATGGCATTCATAAGGAGCTTAGAGATATAAAGGCCAAGACCAGTGGACTGGGAGTTGTCGCGCGCAAGAAGATCTTCACTTGCCTGCTGGAACTTACGGAAGAGGTTTGCCTGATTCTGCTCAGAGATACCAATACCTGTGTCAGTCACCTTTACTTTTACCCGTGTCCCATCGCTCTCTACCGACACCGTTACTCCTCCTTGGTGCGTAAACTTGATGGCGTTCCCAATCAAATTCTCAATCACTTCCTCAGTGCGATCTCTATCGCCCATCACCTGTGGAATCGGAGACGATTCAAACGAAAGCGTAATGCCTTTTTGACTGGCAAGTTCTGTAAGTGTGCGCACCACTTGGGTAATCACCTCTGAAAGATCAAACGGCTGACGCTGTATCTCCATCTTCCCCTGCTCAAGACGTGAGATCTGAAGGAAGTCGTTCACGATAGAAATGAGACGACCACTTGAGGCATTGATGTCTTCAAGCATCCCTCTCATTGCAGGATCATTCAGCTTGTCCTTGTACATATCAAGAAGAAGATCTGTATTACCACGAATAGCGGTAAGCGGGGTGCGAAGTTCATGCGAGGCAATAGAGAAGAACTCCTCACGACTGCGCTGAATCACCTTTGCTTCCGTGGTGTCTTCAATAAGAAGCACCGAGCCAATCACCGTCCCTGTTGCTTCAGGGCTATCTGCTTCGGCAAAGATAGGTGCGCATAGGACGCGAAGGAACATATTGCCATAGGAAATATCTGATTTCTCTGACGGCACCTGTCGTTCGAGCGACTCATTGCAGAACTTCATCAGATCAAAGGTGGCACCAAACGCATTTGCGATGTCTTGGATCTTTCCTGGCTCCTCACGCAACTTCATAATGCGTGAAAGAGACGGATTCTTAAGAAGAATGCCACCATCCACACTCGCAATCACGAACCCAAAGGCAAGACTATTTATGGACGCAAGGAGACGTGCTTTCTCCTCCGCAAGCTCTTTCGTACGCACTTTCACCATGTCCTCGGCTCTATCTTTCCCATGCTTCACCTCTTCAAGAAGCACCCGAGTCTTCTCGCGGGACTCCGAGAGCCAAGAAAGCATCTGGTTAATTTGATCGGCAAGTTTCCCGAGCTCATCTTTCACCCCACCGCGCACACGCATGGAAATATCCTGCACCTCATTAATGTGGTCTACGTCTTTGGCGAGCTTTACGAAGCGTGTAATCACCAAGCGTTCAAGCAAGAACACGACTGCAATTCCGAATAGTATGAGTGCCACTGAACTTGTGGCCATAAACACGTACAAAGTCACAATACCTTGCGTATAAATAGGACGGGAAGTCTCTACGCGGATAAGAAGTGCTGGTTCTCCGTCTACTCCTTGAAGAGTCGTGTATCCAACTATGGCATACGGAGACGTGGGCACAATGACTTCCGAAGCACCTGCTTCTACCTGAGCACGTGCATTACGAACTTCAGTGGAGAGATCCGTTCCATCATACGGAAATGCAGTAACTTCAAGATGCGTGATTTCCGCGATTTCTTTGATTTTTGCCTCATTCAAATACCGTGCAAAGGTGAGAGAACCCGTGCTCGGCCCCTCCCCCACACTTGTCTTAAGGGGTAGTGATACGACAATTGCAGGACCGTCGGGAAGAAGAGTGATCCCTTGCGTCGCATCTTCAAGTGACTCATGCACGATAAGTTCCGGATGTTGATTGAAGTATGCTTCTACTGTTGAAGATGCCACCTCCGTACGTTCTGCAATATCGACGACCATTATATGGAACACCTTCCCTTCCAGATCTGCCCAAACCATGGCGTTAATATCAAGATTGGAAAGTCCAGTCGCATAAATTGTTTCCTCCGCCCACTGGGGATCCATGTTCTGTGCAAACTCATAGGCTTCATCCCACGACGCCCAATCAGAGAGTTTGATCATTTGCTGACCCTCAAACTCATTGATCGCATCGCTCGCGCGACGGAGATCTTCCCGCATCGCTTCGTGCTCAATATCTAGGTAACTCTTAAGAAGGAGCTCCGTAGAGATGAAATAGACGGTGAATGAAAGCGCCACCACACTGGCGATAAGAGTAAGGAGAATTTTTGACCGAACGGACAGTGGCTTCATAGCGAAAAAGTACTATCCCTGATTGTACCTCTTTATATACCCGTTCAGCGTGGAGTTTCCCCATGCTCATGAATCTTTCATTTATACGCACAAACCCTGAAAAGGTGTTGTTAGTGCAGACTCGAAGTGGTGGGTTGCTCGGGAAGTGTACTCTGCTTTCCGTGCCACTTGCCCACTCGTTCCGCATACACAAGTGTGTTGGTCATCTGTCGGTATCGTGTCGCAAATTTCCTCAGGGTATAGAGAACGAGTTCGTGCGCGGCCTTATCATACGTCTCCGAGACACTCTCAGCGTCTGATACAAGCATCTTCATCTGAGTGACGACGGCAGCAGGCACCCCCTCCCATACGCCACCTTCCTCAAGAGCGAGCGCGGCCTTCCCTCGCGTGGTGCCAATCAGTTCATTCTTAAAGGTGCGCTTCTTCAGTGTCTCTATTGTCATATTGATCGCATGATGTGCCTTCGTCGCCTCTCTCATATCGGTCGTCACCATATGATCATAATGTTCACGACCTTGGCGTGCCAAGAGTGACGTGCGCTCATGCTCTCTAAATCGTGCGAGCTTACGAAGCGGGCTCTTCATGCGACGAGATATCGCGGAGAGTTTTCGTTTCTCACTCGTCAGTTGCGTAAAGACTTCAGAGATATTTCGTGGCGCGCCTTTTCCGGACGGCAGTTTCAGTTTTGTTGAGATATTATTAGGAAATCCAGACGCACCATTTTTTCTTGCCGCGGCAGCGTCTGTTTCATACTGCGCTTTCAGTTCGCCATAATCTTCTTTGCACTCATCTACCTCTTTCATGAATTCCACAAGTCGTTCGGAAAGATCATGAATGATTACCACACTCACGACCGTAGTGGGTGTCGCTTCCATGGCGGTCACAATCTCATCAATATCTGCTATAAGCGCTTCAAAGGTGCTTTCCAATATATTGAGCGAGAGCTTGAGAGTTTCTACATCTCCAGTCACACTCACTGACGGAGACTCAAATAGGAACAGTGTTTCCATTATCTGTTCTAGTGGGAAGGCACGACGTGCTCCTTCTTTCCAATGGGTTAGTCCCGATATGAGTTGCGTCCGAAGCTTAGTCCATCGTTCTTGGTAAATCTCACGTCCTTGCGACAAAGAGAAATAACCTGCAGCGGGATGCTGAAGTTTGAGCGCATCAATTGCCTTCCCCGAATGGAGTCGTTCTGTGGCGAGCAAGCGCTCACGGGCCTTCTTTGAGAATCTCCGTTCAAAGTCTTTCCGTGCAGTCGTAAACTTCGTATCCAGGTTTGCGACTGAATCAAGGAGCTGCGTATACTCATCTTCCAAACGAATAAAAGTGACTACTACGTTCTCGTGCGGAGTTAGCTTTCTCCCTGCCTCTGCTTCCATCCATGCTGTGGCGTACGCGCGCTGTGCTTCTTTAAACTCTGGAGTTCCTGGCTCTGGACGTGTGGGGATGCCTTCAGGACCCTTAAATACCATAGTGAGATTTTATCACGTAGACCAGGTATACTGCCTCTGAACGCTTATGCTACATAATGCGACCACGATGACTTGGTCTGGCTTCACGGCCTAAGTCTCATACCGGCACCTGCCGGAACCTATGCGCCCCCAAGGCGTCTTATTCCTTCCATATATCCTATGCCTCAGCTCTCAGAATCAGCGTTCCGTAAGCTTCTTATCGCGCTTGGTATCTACATCACTGCGCTTATCGGCAGCAACACACTTGGTATCAAAATCATGCCGTTTCTGTTTGACTCACACCTCTCCGTGGGTGTGTTCATGTTCCCTATCGTCTTCCTTATGACCGACATTGTGGGAGAGGTCTATGGAAAGAAGATTGCGAAGTTCTTCGTGCTTGCGGGAGTGATTGCCACTCTTCTATGGATTGCCTTTACCTTCCTGTCTCTCGCAATGCCATGGTCATCGGACGGATGGGCGATTGGTTCGTATGAGACGGTGTTCGGTATGTCGCTTCGCATTGCGATTGCTTCTATCGTTGCCTTCACCATTGCCGAGTATCAGGACGTGATCTCATTCTTCTTCTTTAAGAAGACGATTGGCGAAGGAGGGTTCTGGCTTCGTTCAAACCTCTCTAACCTCTGGTCACAGTTCCTTGATACAGTCATCTTTATGGTGATCGCCTTCCTTGGTATCTACCCACTGCCCGTCTTGGCATCTCTCATTGTGACGTGGTGGCTCTACAAGGTAGCGATGGGTCTCCTCTACACCCCGCTTGCCTATGTCGGTATCAAGCTCCTCAAAGACAAAGATGGAAGTCAGACCAATTAAAACTCGCATCTTCAAAGAGCGGGAGAATCTCGTTGACTTTATCGTCGCGCATATTCCGCGTGTGAAAGAAGGCACCATTATTGTGGTGACCTCTAAAATTGTGGCACTCGCAGAAGGTCGCACGCTAGAAATAGAAGATGAGATGACCCGTGAGAAGGCCATCAAACAGGAATCGGACTTCGCCATCCGTACCATGTACACCTGGCTGACTCTCAAAGACGGACTTCTCATGTCGAGCGCCGGGATTGATGAATCAAATGCCGACGGCAAACTCATTCTTCTTCCGAAAGATAGCTTCAAGACCGCATCAGTCCTTCTTCGCGAACTTAAGAAGCGATACCGCGTAAAAAAGCTTGGAGTCCTCATTACTGACAGTCGCGTGCTCGCACTCCGTGCCGGTGCCGTTGGCGTCTCCATGGGATATGCAGGCTTCCGTGGCATCAAAGACTACCGTGGCACTCCTGACATGTTCGGACGCACCATGAAGATCTCTCGGAGCAACATCCCGGATGCTCTCTCCTCTGCCGCAGTGCTGGTGATGGGTGAAGGAGATGAGCGCCAGCCTCTTGCGGTCGTCACCGGACTCCCCGTGGAATTCGTAGAGCGCACCCAACGCAAGGAGCTCGTCATTCCTCCAGAGCACGATATGTACCGTCCCTTCTTTGAGGAGGTAAAAAAGAAGAACCGTGGGAAGACCATAGAGCCATACAAACGCCCTGCCACTCGCCGAAAGAGGTAGTCGTAAGGCCATATTCGTGTTACAGTCCACGAACACGTGGCCGCTCTAAACGACAAGACTCGCATCAACCGGGAGATCACCGCGCGTGAACTTCGCGTGGTAGGAGCTCAAGGGGAAAACCTTGGGGTCCTTTCCCTATCAGACGCCCTCAAGGCAGCTGCCGAGGCTAACCTAGACCTTATTGAGAT
>ERZ1292625.2974-Hain-H41-01um-R1-2974-length-14500-cov-16_pt2 | contig 10712 bp, 13 predicted proteins | sample MGYA00564400_ERZ1292625 | MGnify/ENA primary metagenome ERZ1292625 (study PRJEB36523, sample SAMEA6512639) | groundwater metagenome | collected 2019-01-08 | study: AquaDiva: Metagenomics assemblies of 32 groundwater samples
CCATCGCGGCCTACCTCCGCGCCTCCAGTGCCGTCGCCCTCCGCATGGATGAGATCACGCGCGGCGGGCCGTGGGAGACGTTCCGGGCGGGAGTCGAAGATCTCCTCGCTCGGGCCCGCGAGGCTCTGGCCGGGCTCCAGACGCAGATGAGCGAGGGCGCCGACGTCGGCGACAGCCTGACGGCCGTGAAGCTTCAAGTGCGGTATTTCAAGGGGCGGATCGACGCCTTCGCGGCGGTGCTGGACCTCCCGGAAGCTCTGATTGACCACGACAAGCAGCTCGCCGAGGCCGCAAAGTCCTTGACAGACCCCGGCGCAAGGGCGTAATGCGTCTTCCAGAGTGGGTGATTCGTGAGCTGGCGACGTGGCCGGAGCGTTTCACGGGCAACGTGAAGATCAACTGGTTCGAGGGCGGCGTCGCGAACATCACGGTTGAGCAGTCGGTCAAGGCGCCGAACGGGCGCGCGGAGAGCGTAGCGGCACAGCGGTAGACGACCTAGCGGGACAATCGCAACACGCGAAGCCTCGGGTTGGTCCTTCGGGACCGGCCCGGGGCTTTTCGCGTTTCAGGGGGCCGAATGGCCGAGGACGTCGCAGGAACGACAACGGTCGAGACCGAGACGGAGACGCGCGACGAGCCCGTCGTCGAGACGCGCCCGGAGCCGTCCGAAGCCGACCGCCTCCGCGACGAGAACGCCCGCCTGCGAGAAGACCTCGACGCGGCCCGCCGGCGGCCCGAGCCGGAGCGGCCGGCCGCGCGCCCCGCCGCCGACGCCGCCGAGCCCGACTGGAGTACGCCCGGACTCGTCGAAGCGACCCAGGCCGAGATCGACAAGAGGTGGCAGGCCGGCGAGATCGATGACGCCCGCCGCTCCGCCGCCTACGCGACCCTCTCGACGCGCGTCGAGAACTTCATGGACCGGCGGCGCCGCGCCGCCAGCGAGGCGACCGAGCGCACCGTCGCCGAGGCCGACCGCCGGCTCGCCGGGCTCTTCCGCGACCACCCGGACCTCAAGAAGCGCGGGAGCGCCCTGCTCGAGCGCGTGAGCGAAGAGCTGGGCGACATGGAACGCATCGGCTTCGACCCAGGGGACAAGCGCACGCAGGTGATCGCGGCCGAGCGCGCGGTCAAGCAGTCGACCCGCGGCGAGGACGATCGGGAGTACGAGCGGCGGCGCCGACCCGTCGGCGGCGGTGGGGGCGGCTCGCCCTCCCACGAGGACCGGGCGCCCAAGGGCAAGTCGAAGGGCGAGAGCGTGTACGGGCGTCTGAACGACGAGGCCAAGACGTTCTACCGCGACTACCACGGCGGCGACCTCACGGCGATCTACAAGACGCTCGACCACGCGGACGAAGCACTGCTCGCGCGGAAGGGCCGGTTCCGGTGAGCCAGCCCGCCTTCGTGGTCTCGGCCACCGGCTGTAGCGAGACGGCGCACTTCCGGTGGGTCGGCGCCCGCGACTGCTGGTGCGGCCGGCCGTGGGCCATGAGTTGCTGGCAACAGATCCTCGCCTACGTCCGGGTACTCGTCCGATGAAGGGCCGCTGGGCGTTGAACCTGTTCCCGCAGCGATGGTCAGGCCGCGACCTCCTCAAGTCGCGCCTCTTCCCGCGCCGCGCGGCGACCATCCCGCCCGCCTCATGGGCCGGCGAGCTGATGGAGAAGCGATTCCGGGCGCTGTTCGTCTGCGGGTCCTGCGCGGTGAAGTACCGCGAGGGGCTGCGGCGGTGGGCCTACGTGCGGAACGCGGACAAGGTCGCCCAGGGCAACGCCTGCGACTTCTGTCATGCGGTGAGCGCGTATACGCCCATCTGGTACACGGAAGAGCAGCGGCCTCCGACCCTCCAGCATCTGGCCGACGAGTCCCGGCGCTACGGCATCGCGGGCGCGCCCCACCTCTACGACAACAGGAGACTCGCATGGACGCGGTGAATCGCCTCGACGGGTCGACGTCGTTTCACTTCATGGACTTCAAGATCAGCGCGACCGTGATCGCGGGCCAGGCGGTCATCGCCGAAGTGGCGGACACGGGCGGTGGCTACCTCACGGACGCGACCACCACCTCGCTGCTCGACATGGTGGGCGTCGTGGAAGCCGCCGCGGCCTTCAACCCCCACGGTGGCGGCGCCGGCACGCTGACCTACTCCGCCACCCAGGGCGACACCGAGGGCCTGGTCCGCGTCGCCGTCAACCCGGACGCCATCTACCGGGCCCTGATGACCGCGGGCGCGGCCGAGGGCACCGCGCTCCAGACCGTGACGAACTCCACGGCCAGCGCCGCCGGCACCACCGTCACCGCCGCCGACACGCCCGAGAACGACCTGGACGACGGCACCTGCTGGTGCCTCAGCGGGGCCAACGTGGGCCTCTCGCGTCGGGTCACGACCTTCACGGCGAACACGTCCTGGGTCGTGACGGTGCCGTTTCCGCGCACCATCGCGGTGAACGACACCTTCGCCGTCGTCCCGTACTCGCCGCTCGTCACCATCGCGCTCCAGCTCTCGACGCTGCTCACGCAGGCCGACGCCACGATCGCGTTCGGCACCGGCGGCACGGCGCGCATCGTCCAGCTCATCCTCGCCGGGACCAGCGACAGCTACGTCCACTTCATGGCGCGCAACCATGTGTTCAACGAGCTTTCCTAGTGAATACAGGCACTTACGGCACGACCGACGCGAAGTGTCGAGTCCTGAATCATCGCGGTAACCACGGCGGGCCGCCGCTGGAGGACCTCGAACGAATGCTGCGCGTCAGCAGCGATCCACGGGAGGACTAGCCAATGGCAGTGATGCAGCCCGGTTCGTTCGGCGACCTATTGGATCCCCGGTTCCGGGAGATCGTCACGGAGCAGTTCCAGAAACGGCACGAGGACATGGTGCCGGTGTTCTGGGGGATGCCGGGCGCGACGACGCCGCAGCGCGACACCGAGCGCTACTCCGAGGTGTCGGGGCTGACGCCGGCGGGCCAGTTCACCGGGGCCGTCGACTACGCGAGCTTCTACCAGGGGTACGACACGACCGCGACGTACTCCGAGTGGGCGCAGGGCATCCAGGTCAATCGGACGCTCGTGGAGTGGGACCAGAAGAACGTCATCGAGGAGCGGCCGAAGAAGCTGGCCGACAGCTTCTGGCGGCGGCGGCAGATCGAGGGACACCGCTGGCTTCGCAACGCCTTCTCGGTGGACACCTTCTATCACAACCGCACGGAGGGTGTGGCGCTGTGCTCGAACTCGCACACGACCACGACCGGCGCCTCGACGACGGCCGGCTTCGACAACCTCGCCACCACGCCGTTCGCGGCCACCTCGCTCCGCACCCTCCAGATCCAGATGGCCGACTTCCGAGACCTCCAGGGGCAACCGATCGACCTGTGGGGCGACACGATCATCTACCCGATCGACCTCTACGAGGAGGTCTACGAGGCCGTCGCCTCGCAGGGCCGGGTGGACGCCGCGACGAACAACCGGAACGTCCACTACGGCGCGTACACGATGATCGCGCTTCGCAACAAGGTGGACTTCACGGACACGAACGACTGGTACTTCGTGGACGGCACGCTGATGAAGGACATGCTCCTCTGGTTCGATCAGGTGTGGCCGGGGGGGCAGCCGGAGTTCGGATTCACCGAGGACTTCGACACCTTCAACGCCAAGTACCGGGGCTACTCGCGGTGGACGAACCTGATCCGCGACTGGCGCTTCCTCGTCGGCGCGCAGGTGTCGTGATGCCCGAGATGGCGCCGTTCACGCTGCGGAAGGCGGTCCACCGGGCGAGCGGCGAGGGCTTCTCGCTCCGCAAGGCGACGCAGAAGCCCGGCGGGGGTGGCTACGCCCCGGTGGAGAAGGACAAGGGCGGTGGGATGAAGGCCGCCACAAAGAAGGCGCGTCGGCGATGAACCCGAACTACGCGGACGACCCCGGGATGAAGCGGCCGGGACGAGGTCCCGCGGCGCCGGCACGCGGCGTGAGCGAGGGGACGTGGAAGCACCCGGCGTGTCCGGGGGCGCCGCGCAAGGTCCACAAGCCGCTCGGTCGCAAGGTCAAGACGTCGATGGGGGGGAACGTGTGAGCACCGCCGCAGAAGTCGCTGCGCTCGCGAACGACCCGGACGTCAAGCCGCTACTCCAGACGAACTGGATGAAGGCGCCCCTGCGCGCCGAGCGCCAGCGCGAGATCGACGAGACGGAGCGCGTGCTCCGAGACCCCGCGCTCGCCAAGCAACTGTCGAATCCCGGCAAGCTCGCGCAGCAGACCGCGCAGCGGAAGCAGACGCTGGAGGCGCAGACGCCGCCGCCGCTCAAGCCGGCGGTGCTCGACAAGGTGGCGCGGCTGAACAGGGTGGCACTCAACTATGCGTGCGACGGGATGCTGTCGCTGGAGGAGCTGCGGCGCCGGCCCCCGGGCGCGGCGGACCGCCTCCGGGCGTGGGAGCGCGCGAAGAAGTCGGCGGTGCTTGCCTGGAAGCGGACGCAGGCGCTCCTGCATCCCGACTCCGAGGACCGCGACGTGGCGAACCTCGAACGCTACCGGCCATCGCGTCCGACGCGCGACCTGATGGGCGAGGCGGACATTCCGGGCGTCTTCACGCTGTCGCCACAGGCGAAAGAGAACTTCGACGGGATCGACTGGGGCAACCCGGTCTCGCGCGACGAGGCGGTCCGGCGAGCGGCCGAGCAGGGCTACAAGCTCAGATTCAGCCGGGGGCGCCCGCTGCGGGGGCCCAAGAAGGACTGGCCGGTCCACGAGTGTAAGGACCACGAGGGGATCTTCACCGGGCCTTTCGGGAAGGCGCGGTTCGCCAAGCACATGAAGTCGGCGGCTCACTCGCGCTAATCGGCGCAGTCTCGCCCGGGGCGTCAAGGGAACCCGCCCTCAAGGCGCGTGGTCCCGGGCACACCGCAACCTCTCGGCGGGGGAGGACGTAGACGATGGGTGTCAACACGCCGGGCCTGAACATCTTCGCGGGCGTCCCGTTTCTGCCGAACAGGGCGACGGGGCGTATCTATTTCGTCGGGAACGCCACGACGTTCGTCCCGGGCGGCGTCGGCGGTGTGGACGTCGCGGGGGCGCACGGCGACTCCCCGCAGAAGCCGTTCGCCACCCTCGACTACGCGGTGGGGCAGTGCGTCGCGGCACGAGGGGACGTGATCTTCGTCCTGCCGGGTCACGTGGAGTCGATCACGGCCGCGGCCGGGCTCGACCTCGACGTGGCGGGCATCACGGTCCTGTTCCTCGGCGATGGGGTCACGCGCGGCACCATCCGGTTCGGCACGGCGGTCGGCGCCGACATGGACGTGGACGCCGCGAACATCACGCTCGGCGCGAAGGGCTACGATCTCGGTCCGCGCTTCCTGGCGAACATCGACGCGCTGACCGGCCCCATCGACGTGAACGCGGCCCGGTTCAGGATGTACGGCGCCAAGTGGTACGACGGCACCACGATCAACACGACGGACTGCGTGGTGGCCGACGCCGACGCCGACAACATGGAGATCGAGGACTTCGAGTTCGTGGACGGCAACGCGGCCGGCACGCAGAAGCAGAGCTTCATCCAGGTGGCCGGCGCGACGGGCGTCATCCTCCGCAAGATCAAGTGCACCGGCGACTTCGGCACCGGGATCGTCGAGAACGGCACGGCCTGGATCGACGCGCTGCTCGAAGACCTCGTGCTCGACAACGCGAGCGTGACGCCGACCGTGGCGCTGCTGCTCCAGGCGACTTCGACCGGGTGGGTCCGGCGCTCGTCGTTGCGCGTGGCGTCTGGCACGACCGGCTACACGGCCAACAACGACATGCAGTTCGACGGCGTGACGGTGATCGGCACGGATGCGGAGGCGGGCGGCGCGGGCGCGATCGGCTCGACCTCGGACGCGGCGGCCACGGGCGCGGTCACGGCGACCGACACGATGATGGCCTACGTCAAGCAGCTCGTGACGATGATCGGCCCGGCGGCGGCCGATACCGACACGCTGGCCGGCGCGCTGTACGGCACGGCGGGTATCGCGACGTTCCCGGCCGCCGCCGATCCGGCCAACGCCGTATCGGTGGCCGAGGTGATCCGGTCCATCCACGAGCGGGTGTCCGCCGGGGCCGCCTCGATCACGGCCAACCCCGTCCTCGGCCTCAAGGTCAACAAGACGGCGGCGACGCTTCCGGCCACAACCACGCAGAACATCTTCACGGTCTCGGGTGGGCGCGTGCTCGTCACGTCGCTCACGGGCGAAGTCACGACGGTCGTGCAGGCGCAGGCGTGCAACCTCTCGGTGAACCACGTGACCACCGTGGGCGGCGACATCGTGCTGGCGAGCGTCGTGGACATCAACGCCGACGAGGCAGGCACGCTGTACGTGGCCGAAGGCGACGGCACCGCGCTGGTCCCGCAGAGCTCCGGGGCGGTGCTGTGGTCCTCGGGCAGCGGGCCGATGATCCTCGCCGAGGGCACGATCAACATCCAGACGTCGGCGACGAACACCGGAGCGTCCGCGTGGGAACTCTGGTACTGGCCGCTCGACACTGGCGCCGCAGTTGCCTCGGCGTAACGGGAGGCCCTGACCCTTGGCCTTCCCGTGGATCTTCGAGGCGACGTTCGACTCGGCGACCGCGACACCGTTCGGCTGGGATAGCGAGCAGGACACCGGCGGACTGCTGGACCTACCGCACTACTCCGATCTGGCGCGCTTCCGGGGGGCGCAGCTCGCCCCGTACCGCGGCGCCTACTGCATGCGCGTCGTGATGGGCGACACCAACGACCACACGCTCCGCGAGGGGGACATCGACATCGCGGACACGGTGACGCGGTACGCGAGTTTCTACCTCTACTTGGGCGACGACATGGCCGCCACCGCCAACGACACCTTCAACATCTTCGAGTTGCAGCAGGCGGGCGGGACGGTCGAAGCGTCTCTTGGGCTGCGGATCACGGCCCTGACCGGGGACGTGGAGATCGGCATCGGCGACGGCACGGCCCCGACGGACTTCTCGGCGCAGGCCCTCGCGCACAACCGCTGGTATCACATCGAGGTGGAGATGCTGGTCTCCACCGCCGGCGTCGGGACGCTCCAGCTCTTCGTCGACGGCGTGTCGATGGTGTCCCTGACGGGACTGACGAACGCCGCGGCGGTCGGTAGCGGCGACCTCGGCACCCAGGACACGCTCGCCACCACGACCGGCACCCTCCTCTTCGACTGGTTCGTCTTCGACGACACGCGGATCTTCCCGCAGCGGGAGCGGTTCCCGCATCAGCAGACGATCACGCAGTCCGTCCACGCCTTCGTCGGGCCGGGCGTCGTCGAGGACTTCCTGGTGCTGTCGACGACCGCCGGGAACATCGCGCGCCTCTTCGACACGGACACCGGCAACGTCAACGACGCTCAGGGCTTCGTCGCGGAGTTCGACATCGCGGCGGCCTCCGAGCTGGTGACGGCGAGCGGCCCGTGGCGCTTCGAGCGCGGGTGCTTCGTGCAGATGACGGGCACGAACCCGCGGGCGCAGGTGCGGATGTACCCCGACAAGCGCCCGCCGTTCTACTCCGCGTGGGGGGTGCGCCACTACGGCCAGCACAGGAAGCAGCGGCCGAACAACGTGTGAGGCGTGAGGTGACATGGCCGCTACCGACAACCCGACCACCCTCAGCGAACTCCGCACGCACTTCCTGGAGGCGCTGAAAGAGGTCACCGGCAACAGCGCGGTCAACACGATCGCGGACCGCTACCTGAACCTCGGCCTCCACGCGATGCACCAGGAGCGCTGGCCGTGGTCCGAGCGCCGCGACGTGATCCTGACGCACCCGGGATACTCGACCGGGACGGTCGCGATCGCGCTGGCGGCGCGCACGACCGTCACCGGCACCAGCACGCTCTGGAACACCGCCGTCACCGGGATGGGGTTCAACAACGCCCGTGTGGGCGGCAAGATGACGTTTGCGGGCGGCACCGACTCCTATGTGGTCTCGGCGGTCGGCGGCGACACCGCGATCACGCTCGCCACGCGCTTCATCGGCACCGCCGCGCTCACGACCGCGACCTACCAGTATTACGAGGACGAGTACGCCCTCGTCGCCGACTTCGATGACGTGGTTGACATGCGATTCTTCAACGAAGACCGGACGATCGAGCTCGTCGGCCCGCAGGAGTTCTACCGCGCGTACCCGCGGAACACGGTGCGGAAGGCGCCGCGGTGGGCCACGCTGATCGAACTCGGGCCGTCCGGCTCCGTGGACCTCCGGCGCCGCGTGCTCTTCGCCCCCGCGCCGGACGTGACCTACACGATCCCCTACCGCTACTACACGACGAGCCTGGCGGTCAGCACGACCGGCACCCTCGCGCGCAATCTCAGCGCCGCGGGGGACGAGCCGATCGTGCCGCACCGCTACCGCATGGGCATCGTGTGGAAGGGGCTCGAACTCTGGTTCATCGACCGGAAGGACGACGAGCGCACCGACAAGTACGCCGCGAAGTACGCCGGCGTGATGGCGAGCGCCTACGCCCGGCGCGACAACCAGGTGGACGACCGGCCGATCTTGAAGCCGCGCATCGCGCCCTACGTGGCGGCGTCGCGCTATCCGGAGTCGGGACGGCGCAGCGGGTCGACGCGCTTCGGCGGCATTGCCTGGGACGAGCTGCGCCAGTGAGCGAACTGATGGCGACGTGTGGTCGGTGCGGCGAGCCCTTCCTGGTCGGCGAGTGGCGCCTCGTCATGACGGGTCAACCCGACCGTCACGCTGAGTGCCCACACGACCGCCGCGCTCGACAGGCATGGTGGCAGGCCCTGCGAAACGACTGGCTGATGGTGCAGTCGTGAGCGCCCCGCGTCGCGTCGTCCTGCCGATGACGATCGGCGGGGGCTGGAACACCGAGATGGGGCCGAGCGCCAAGGTGCCGTTCCAGGGTCCGGGCGCCGGCGTGGTGCCGTGGCTCGTCCGCATGGAGAACGCCGTCTACACGCAGGATGGTTGGCCGATCAAGATGCCGGGCGGCACCCGCGTCAACGCCACGGCCACCGGCGCGACCGATCACGTCATGGGCCTCTTCGACTTCTGGCGCTCGGCGAACGGGCTCTTCCCGACGCAGCGGAAGGTCGTCTACTCCGGCAGCGCGATCTACGTCGAGGTGAACGGCACGCTGACCTCGATCCAGACCGGGCTTGAGACGTTGAAGATGCCGGCGTTCGAGACCATGAATGACAACCTCGTCATGGCGACCGACTCGGATACCGACGTGCCGCTGACCTACGATCAGACGACCGTCTCGAACCTCGGGGGCTCGCCTCCCAACTTCTCGTTCCACGTCCAGCACAAGGACCGGATGTGGGCGGCTGGCGCGGCGAACCTCCGCTCGCGCCTCTACTACTCGATCAGCGGCAGCGCCGCTGACTGGACGGGGGCGGGGAGCGGCTCGATCGACGTCGCCCCGGACGACGGCGACGTGATCACCGGACTGCGCTCGCTCTACAACAACGAGCTGGTCATCTTCAAGGGGCCGAACCGCGGAAGCCTCTTCCGCCTCAGCGGCTCGGCGCCGACGGGCACCGATGCCTTCACGCTCAAGCCGATCGTGCGCGGCGTCGGCTGCACGAGCCACCAGGCGGCGATCCTGTGGGGCGGCGATCTCCTCTTCCCCGACCACAACGGGCTGCACTCGCTCGCCGCCACGGAGAAGTTCGGCGACTACTCGCCGTCCTTCCTGTCCGCGCCGATCCGGTCGTACTGGCTCGGGCAGTTGAACCACAACCGCTTTGGCTTCATGTCCGGCGTGCCGGTGGTCGTCGGCGGCTACGTGCTGTGGACCCTCACGCGCTCGAACGCCATCACGAACAACGCGGGGCTGGGCCTCGACTTCCGCTTCAACCCGCCGCGCTTCTTCCTGTGGCCCGCGGCGCTCCTGGCCTCCTTGGCGATCGTCGCGGACACGAACCACCTCATGATCCCCTGGGGCGGCAACTACACCGGGCGAATGCTCCGGCTCAACCAGGAGACGCGACTCTGGGACACGGCGGCGTACACCTACACGGCCACCATGCCGTTCCTGGCGTTCGCGGACGCCTTCTACGACAAGCAGGCGTCGAAAGGGCACGTCGAGCTGGTGCCGACCAACGACGCCAACCTCACGGTCGCGTACACGCGCGACACGAACACGCAGCAGTCGGTCGCCGTGAACATGGCGACGAGCGTGCCGACGCTGGCGACCTCGTCGAACCAGTTCACGCTCGGCACGTCCCGGCTCGGCGGGAATCTGAATGCCGGCCTCCACGCCTTCTTCGACATGGCGGGCAGCTTCAAGGACATCCAGATCGAGTTCTCGCAGGGCGGCGCCAGCGTCCACGCCGAGCCGCGCGGCTTCTCACTCGAACTCGAAACGGCGGGCATCGGCACCGCCGCCGTGCCGGGATGAACGCCGCAGCCCGCTACAAGAGGGGGGCCGGGCAATAGCTATTGCGAGGGTCAAAACGTGGCTGGCCGCAGAAGTATTGTCCGCGGCCGACCTCAATGCGGAGTTCGACAACATCGCGGACGCCGCGATCACGACGCCGATCACGGCCGCCGAGGGACGGTTCGCCGACGGCACGGCCGCGGCGCCGACGGTGACGTGGGACTCCGATCAGAACACGGGGCGGTACCGGATCGGCGCCGACAACGCGGGCGAGAGCGCGGGCGGGACGCTGCGGTTCGACTGGAACACGACGCGGCTGCTGCTGTCGGCGTCCTACCAGCTCGGGGC
>ERZ1292625.4325-Hain-H41-01um-R1-4325-length-10709-cov-4_pt1 | contig 10709 bp, 13 predicted proteins | sample MGYA00564400_ERZ1292625 | MGnify/ENA primary metagenome ERZ1292625 (study PRJEB36523, sample SAMEA6512639) | groundwater metagenome | collected 2019-01-08 | study: AquaDiva: Metagenomics assemblies of 32 groundwater samples
AAAGAAATACTAATACACAAACCGGTGGATTTGGTTATGGAGCAAAAACTCCCTTCTCATATTCTGATAATTTTTCAATCATCACTATAGTAGACAAAATAAAATCAACATATCAAGCATGTTTAGATAGTACAAGAAAAGGAAAATTGATATTAATTGATCGTGAAAATAGTAATGAACAAAACGGAACAACTATTGTAGTTCCTATAAAATCAGGAGACCGAGAAACTTTTGAAAAAGAAGTGTTTAAGTCCACCTCTTTTTGGGAAGAAAATGAAAAACCGAAATTAATTAATTTTCAAGAAAAAGAAATTATATTAAAGAACGAATTAGATTATGAAAATTTCTCAATTTATCACGAAGAAGGTTCTTTATTTTCTTCTGATTATTTAATAATAATCGACGGAATAGTCTATCCGATTGATTTAGAAATAATAAATACCATAAAAAAAGCAAATAGTAATTATAACTTTTATGATAATAGCAGATATTTATGTTTAAAATTTGATAATGGAGAATTAACTTTATCTGCTAATAGAGAATCTGTACAATATGACAAGGATACTATTTCTAAAATAGAAAATAGATTTAAAGAATCTATATCTATATTAACTAATCTTATAGAAAATGATATAAAAAATTCTAATACGTACATTGATGCAATTATTAAAAATTATGATTTAAACCAAGAAAATAATTTATCTGGTTTTATTTATTCTATATTAAAATCAAATAATTATGTGCACAATATTACTTGGAATGACAAAAAATTAATTGATCGTCTTAGATTTCGAAGATTTAATTTAACACATAGAATCGGAGGAAGAAAAAAACAAAACGTTGATTCTATTAATAAAATAAAACAATATATAAGTACCAATAAACAGTTGTTCTTTATGGATAAAGATAATATTAGTACTTTTAAAAATAAAACTATTTACGAAAAGCAAGATGAATTTATTTCTATAGAAAAAAATAAAAAAACTTATGATGAATATTTTATTACCAAGAATAAAATAAAAGAATTAGAAGAATTAAAAAATCTAGATTCGTATCAAAATAATGAATTAAAAAACTTCCAAGCAGAAATAAAAACTTTAGACGAAGAAGAAGAAATAATAAATGAATTAAAGAAAAGTACAGTAAATTATTCTTCCGTTGAAAATTTTAAAATTATTAATAATGGCACAAAAAAAGAAAAAAGTGATCTAATGGAAATTCTTGTTAAGGTTATAGATGACGATCGCAATTCTTTTTATTCGCGCAATAGATATAGAAGAAGACAACAGGCATATAAAACTATAAATATATATATTAATAAAAAAACTAAAAAAGCATATAAAGATCTTCAACAGAAAGATGAAATAGTTAATAAAGAAATTTATTTTTGCGTTAAACAACTTCATGAGCGTGATACAGAATCGCTAAAAATTGCCGAAAATGGAGCAAATATTCTAAAAACCAGATATTTCTTTTGTAATGAAAAATATGAAAAACATTTAAAAAATATAAAATCGTTTATTAACATAAAAGATATCGATAAAATTTATGATGACAAAATTATACAAGACAGAGCAAACTATAATTTCGTTTGTCAGCAAAAATTTAGTAAAGATATGTTATTTATGCTTAATAAGACCATCATCGATAACAGTATTAAAAATGATACAAAAAAGATAATATCTGTGCTTGATAGTTATGCATTACATAATTATAACGATCCTTCTTTTAATAAATTAGTAAATAATACAAAAGTTGATGATAATATTATGCAATCTATAGATAATATTAATATATTATTAAAAGAATATCCAATGATTAATGTTATGTTTGATTTTATGCAAGATAGAACAATTAATGATGAAAAAATAAAAGCAATAAATGATTACGTTGGAATAATAGACTTAAATAAAAACAAGGAATAAAAAATGACAAAACCAGGTATATTGATAACTAATACTAATTTAGTAATAAAATTTCAAGGAAAACGACCAATTATCTTGACTAAGAATCATGAAAAATATGATAAGATAATCTCAACAATCAAAGAAGAAAATTATGATAGTCTTGATAGAATTCTTAATCCTGGTAAATTTATAGAAGTTTATACTGATGGAATTTTTTATTTGGCAGAAGATAATAATCTTTATTTGAAAGACGATAACGAACCGGTTCATTCTGCAATAGCTAAAAAAATAGTAGAATTTTATAAACAAGAATTGCCGTATAAACCACTTATCGAATTCTGGAAAAATCTTCGTAAAAATCCTAGCAAAGCTTCGATCAATCAGTTGTATACTTTCTTAGAAAAGAATAATCATCCGATAACAGACGATGGAAGATTCATAGCATATAAAAAAGTAGATAATATATCTCCTGAGAGAGACGCTCTTTTCTTAGTAGATAATTATACTAAAAAAATCAACAACAACATTGGTGCAATAGTTGCAGTTTTAAGAAGCGATGTTGATGATGATCCTGAAAAAACTTGTTCTCATGGTCTTCACGTAGCTTCTTATGAATATGCTCAAGGATATTCTGGAAATGTTCTAATAGAAGTTGCTGTAAATCCAAAAGACGTAGTAGCTGTTCCTGTCGATTATGATAATCAAAAAATGCGAGTCGCTGAATATCAAGTATTAGCGGTTTGTGAACAAGAATACAAAGAAACCTACGTTCCTATTAATAATACAAACGAAACTTATGAAGAACAAGAATTAATAAAACCAGACGATATTAATCTCGACGGTATTATCAGATTTTTTGGAGATACTATTGATCTTAGTAAAATGAACGGTTGGCAACTTCGTGATTTTCTTGACATTGCGATGTATACAGATATGAAAGAGTGGACTAATCTCGGCAAAACCTTGGACGAAAAAAGAGAAACAATACTTGATATTTTTAGAAAAATTGATGATGTTGAAGTTGAAGATGCTACTATTTATCTTTATTGTGACGAATTAGAAGACGAAGATGATGAGATTATAGAAGAAGATGAAGATGAAATTACCGAAGACGATGAAGATTTAGATCGTGAAGAAATTTTAGGTGAAGACGAGACAGAAGAAGATGAACGTTGCCCTAATTGTGATGTAAAAATTCAACCGCTCGACAGTTATTGTTGGAATTGTGGAGCTTACATCGGCAGCAATGGTTAATTTAAATTTCAATCCTATTAAGAAAGAGGCGAAAGCCTCTTTTTTATTTATAATCTAGATAAGTCTTATATCTGACTCCAGCCATTCTTCCATAACTCTTAGCAAATCTAAGATCATCTCTATAAATAGTGTTAATAGTTATTTTATTATTGACTAAATAAATCTGATATATTGCATAAGTTGTATTTCCGCCAGTGTGATATATGATATACACTTTTCTTTTATCCGCGACTTTACCCAGATTCTCTAAAATCATATCCATTTGTTCTCTGGTGGTGTATTCGTGATCTATTGCATTACTGACAAATAAAATAATATTTTTAGAATGTGTCTTGTAGAATTCTGCCTCGTGAAGGAATTTTAACTGAAGATAAATATTGGAATTTCTATAATTCTTCGCAAAATACTCATAAGCAACGAAACATCTAAAGACATATTCTCCGTCGCAAAATGTTTTTATTCCTTCATTCTTCTCGCTTCCGATATCTATGTTCGCTAATGCATCTTCGATTACATTATTTTTTGAATTCATAATAAACTGATAATGAGCATAATGAATTCTCCAATCGATGTCGATCGCAGATATGTTATTACATTTAAGAAAAGTATACATCAGATATAACTGAGAAAAACCTACTGTATAACAATCTTTAGTATCATTTCCTATTATTTCATTCATCTTAATGAACGATTTATATGCTGAATGATCATTTATCAAATAAAAATTTAAACAACCGGCGATTAATGAAGAAATAACCCAATTCATGTTCTTTAAACTAATGTTTCTATTTTTACATAAATTATTTGTATAAACAGACATATCTGAAAATATTTGATTTATGTCTTCTTTATTTACATTTAAAAGTTCTTTATGAAGAGGAGAAATATCGAAGTAAATTTTCTGTACATTTTTAGTCTGATGTGTTGGCTTAGAGAAGAATAAAAGAAATAAAACTAATAAATATCTCATCTTAATATATTTTATTATAGCATATTGTAAAATATATTATATAGTAATATTATGAAGAAATATTTGTTATTAATTTTCTTGTTATCTTCTTGTTCATCGTTCAAATCTTTATTTGTCGACAAAGAAGAAGAGAAGCAAATTCAGATATTTGAAAAATACTCTATAAGTAATAAAGTAGTTGCTAAACTTGAAAAATTAATTAGCGATTATGAACCAGTTTCTCTATTTAAAGAAAGTAATGAAAAATCTAGAATAAATTATTATTTTACTATAGAATCTAATTTTAGACGGGTTAAATTGGATTTTGATATAATTGAGATCGGCAGTAAAATGTATTATAAATTAGAATATGAAATATCTAATGTTTCTAATTCTGAAGCTGTTACAGAAAAATTCGCTATACGTAATCCTAATAAACTAGAGTTTCTTAAACAAGTACAAAATTCATTAAAAGAAGTATTGTAAATATTATGTTTCATAATATTAAAAATAATTGGATGTCGTTTTATGATTCGAAAAGATTATTTATAAAAACTATTTTTACCTCTATTTTAACATTATTTGCTTTGTATATTTGGGCAATGTGGCTTCCCATTAACGAGACTAGAGGTCACGGCGTACAGATATATGATATAATTCATAACATGTTTGGACCTTATGATTTATCGTTACCAATTTTTATTACGCTTCATATTAATATGGTTCTGTTCTTTTTTTATGCTCTTTCAAAACCAAGACATTTATTTATTGCTCTTCTTAGTTATAGTCTAATGATAATAATAAGAATTATAGCGATGGCATTAATTCCTTTAGAAGCGCCTGAAACAATAATACCGTTGAGAGATCCTATTTCTGAAATATCTCAAAATGGAAATATTATACTAAATGATCTATTTTTCAGTGGTCATACTTCAACATTACTTTTGATGTATTATAATACTTATCATCAAAAACTAAGACACTGGTTTTTATTTAATAGTCTCTTAATGGGATCTATGGTAATATTGCAACATGTACATTATAGCATTGATGTTATTGCTGCCATATTTTTTAGTTATGGATGTTACCGATTAGCATACAAAATAAATTTTGAATGGTATTTCTCTGATAAAAACTAATCTAAACCAGTAATAGAATTTAAAAGAGCTATTGCGTTACTAAAATTATTTAATTCTGTTATAAGATATTCTGCAGGATATTTTTCTAATACATTTCCTAATACAAATACAAAAAGAGATAAAGCTTTATTAAACTTTACTATATCATTTATAAGAGCTTTGTTTGTTTCTCTAGTGAGTGGATTAAGTGCATTCTCTTGCTCTATATCTACAATTAATATATTTAAATATTTATTGTAATTTAATAAAGCTTTAAATGCATCTTCTTTTGTTTTACTGTTAACTAGTTTTTGTGTCGAATAATATGTTATAGACGTTAATGAACTTAAACATTCTCTATATCTATTAACATTAGTTTTTTCCAAGGTTGTCAGATTTGGTCCGATAATAAGTAAAAAGAATGTTAAAAGGATTTTTAAACGTTTCATATTAATATATTTTTAAAATATAACATATATGAAGCATTATTTTCATTATATTACAGAATTAGGTCCTGGGAGTTTATCTCAAAATCAACTAGAAGGAATAAATAAAGATGTAGATTATAATATCGTTTTAAAATTTGATAGTAGCTTTGAATTTTTCCAGAACAAATATATTAACGCAATATTTAAAAATATCCTAAGTTCTAATAATGATACTATAATTTTAAAAGATGACGAAGCAAATTTTAAAGTTGGAAATAAACAATATGTTACCAGTGTCGTAAATGATATTAGCTTCGAACGTAAAGAAAAAGATTTTACCAATGAAAGATTACTACCTGAACAATTAGTAGAATTATTTAGTAAATTAAAATCATCAATATTATATAATCATATTTTAAATAGCGTTTATCTTGAAATCGAAATAGATAGCATAAAATCATTACAAGAAGCAAAAAAAGCTATATTAAATGAATTAAATAAAAAAATCCGCGGAGAAAAATATACATATCACGCGATATCCGGTGATTCTGGAAAAGCAGGGATAAAATATTCTAAAATCTTAGAAAAAGAATTAGAAAAAATATATTTAGTAGTTAATAATAAAATATACAAACCTAAAAGTAGTATGCTTTTTATTCCGACTGCGGGTGATATCAATAGTATAAAATTATATAGAGATAATAAAATATCTTCAAATTCTTATATAAAACCAATTGATCTTAAATATGATTATGAAGATATAAAAGATGAAAAACCTATAATTACATTAGAGTTAATTAAAAAAATTACTAGCGTTATAGTTTCTAAAAAAGCAAAAACTTTACGTAAAAAAGAAGAAAGACTTGAAGAATTATCTTCAAATATCAGATCTAATATGTATGCAAAAATAATAAAATTTATAACTGGAAAGAATCCTCCTAAAGGAAATTCATTTACCATAACTAGCGATATTTTCGAAAAAGAAAAACAGAAATTAATTAAGAAACTAAAAATGATTAAATAGAGTCTATTTCTTCTTTTGCTTTCTCGTATATATCATTTCTAATAAAAGCAAAATTATGCATATTATTACTGTGTTTTGATTTTATATGAAAATTTTCTTTTATTTCATTAGAAAATTTATTAACTAATTTAGTATAAAACTTTCCTCTATCTATTTTTACGTTTTCTTTTTTAGTTTTTTCTCCAGAAAAAATTAATATCTCAGGGTTTTTTGTTTTAATGAATTTTTTTATTATTGATATAATTATTCCGAATAGTTTGCCTGCATGTCTTGCGTTAGTTATATCTTTGACATCGCCATATTCATCATCTGTCATAAACATAATTTGATAAATATTTCCTAAACTAATATCAGTAGTATTATTTAGAATTTTTGATAGAATTTGATCACCAAAATATCCTAAATGATGTCGATGAAATTCGACTCTATATTTTTTATTATCTAATTCAAAAAAGATTGAATACGAATTACCATCTTGTTCTATTTTGTAATCTTCTACATTTTTAGGATCAAATATTTCTTGTAGATAGAATTTAAACATATATAATATATTTCGAAATTAGATATAATCGTTTGATTTAAAATATAATAACATAAGAAGGAAATATTTACCTTCTTAATAATAAAATTTAAAAGGAGATAATAATGAAAACAGTTAAGTTAATATTATTATCATTAGCTTTGGGATTATTTCTCAACGTTAATAAAATAGAAGCTTTTGCTGCTGGCGTTCATGAAAAAGCTATTGATCAAGCTTTAGAATATTTACGCACATCAAACGATGCGAAAGATAGATGGGTGTATGGATTCTATGAATATCATGCATCACGTAATGGCACAAGTCCAAATGCTGTACTAAGTAAAATGGGACCACAACCAGACAATTTCTTAGATACAGTTATTGGTGGTTGGTGGATCGGTTATAGATATTTTGTAGAAGTACAATTTCTAACCAATATTGGCTTCACGTCGTATTGGCATTTCACGTCAACATTTAGACCAGGAAAGTATGGTGATCGATTCTCTGGATTCGCATATCCGATTGCACCCGATGAAGGATTTTTCGGACTAAATAATATTGTGAAAATGATTTTATACAATCAAGAGGTTAAATCAGGTAGTTTCGAAAACGCACGCGGATTAGTAATCGGTTTGAAAGATATTTTCCAAATAGTTACTAAAGACTGGATGGGATTAATGAAAGATTTTTATATGGGAGAAAAAGATTCTGGATGGGGACTTTCCGGTGCGTCAGATGTAATTCATGATTATCAGACTCAAACGAGTTCTACGAATCACGCTTATAACGGTCAATATGCTGGAGGAACTTCAACTAAGATGGCTTCTTCAAATTCTTGGAGAGTTCCGGCTAATAATTGGGACGACATACAAGATACTTATTTTTCGCCTGGTAGTAATGCAGCGACATGGTGGGCAAATCAAGCTCGTCATAATAGTTCATTCGATGATATCAGAGAAGCTCAATTAAAACAAATTGGTTATATGCAACATTGGGTTGTAGATGCTGCTGCTATTGTGCATGGTTATAGTTCGACTGGAAATAATCACACGGGATATGAAAAATATGCCGATGATTATATTAGAAATTTCAAAGTAAATAAAGAGAAAGTAAAAGAAAAAATTGAAGCTTTTAAAAACTCTGATATGAAAACTTATGCTCAGAAATTTTCTAATCCAAATGAACTTAATGAATCTGGATGCGCAACTCCAACTGGCGACATTGATCAAATTAGTTCTGAAGGCGTTGCTATTAAATGTTTAAAGAAAGGAAATAAAACAGATCCTACTCTTTATGCGATAGGTGATATTCTTCGTTGGATTAGTATTGAAGCAAGTAAACATACTAAAGTTTTAACAGACGATTCAGAAGAAACTTTTAGAACTGCTACCGAAGATAATATTACATTAGCTGTCGCTGGCGTTGTATTAACGTTAGAAAAATTGTCGGCTGATCTTTATAAAAAGAAACAGTATGAAAGAATAACTAGAGCTGAAAATGCTCCATTGGAAGGAATTTGGGGATACGGCGTCTGGACTTTAAACGGAGATGCAACTTTTAACCAAATTAGATAAACAATAATCTATAACTAAAGGCTACAATTTTGTAGCCTTTTCTTTTTTCCATAAAATATAATATATGAAAACATTTAAAGATTATTTAACTGAAGGCAAAAAGAATAAATTTAATGATCCTGTAAATAATAAAAACGCAGACGAACGTTATGGATCTATTGATAAAAATAACGAAAAACTAAAAATACCTAAAGATGTATTGTTAAAAATTATTGATATTGTTTTTGATAGTGTTGATGATCTTCAGATTGGTGGACCTTCTTATTCTGTAATTGATGAAAGAGTAATGGATGCTGTAGAAAGACAGTTAGAAGTGGAGATAATATGAAAACATTTAAAGAGTATTTAGAAGCTGTTCCCGATTTTAAACAATCTAAAAGAGACGAAAAATATTATATTATGAGAATCAAAGAAGATATTACTTTCTTAAAACAAGAAATAAATAAATTTGGTTCTTTATTTTCTCAATCACATAATCCAAGTCAACTCGCCGGAGTTAACTCAAGATTAGATAAAATTAAAAAAGAAATAGGGGATTTATAGTGAAAACATTTAAAGAGTATTTAGAAGCTGCGCAAAATAAAATTGATGAAATATATGTTCCGGCCGAAATGGATCAACCTTCTTCTAAATCAATTAGAAAAAAGCTTATTTTTTTATAAAAGATGTTAGTTCTTGGAGAGATTATTTACACGATAAAGATCAATTAGATTCTTTTGACGATATATACGAATATCTTAGTGAAAAAATAAATTCTTCAGATGATTTGTGGAATTTAAAAGATGAGTTAGAAGGTGAGTTTAATTTATGAAAACATTTAAAGAGTATTTAGTTGAAGCCGCATTAAAGCCATCGCAAGAAATTAAAGATCTTTTAAAAAAGGTCAACAATTTAAAATCTGAAAAAATCGAAGTTATTAGAAAATCCCGTTTAGAAAATCATCTTTCATTCGATTATATTCGAATTTTTTCACCAATAAATAAACGAGAAAAATTCCATAATGATGATGAAATAAGCTTTAATTTCAATAATCAAAAAGAAAAAGAATGGTTTTATAAAAATTTAAAACACAAAGATAAAATAGAAGAGTATACTCCTTAATTTGATATGAAATTTTTTAAACTATTTTTCAGTCATAAACAAAAATTATTAATCTATCTAAACATAATCTTTGCTGTCTTTGCAATAACTATGGCAAAATTTTGGGAAGATAAACCAAATTTCTTTTTTATTTTATGTGTAATAGTAATTATCTGTTCTTTTATTATCTTATCTGGAATTAAATCGAATAAGAAAAATTAATTCTTTAAAGACTTAGAAAAATCACCTAGATATTTAATTTCTTTAATTGGCTCTTTATTAAATAAAACTATTGATGGTACGTCTATATCTCTGGTGCTTGCTTGAGAATAAGTAAACCAAACGCCATCAATTTTATGCATTTTTCTTACATGTTGATAGCTACTTTTTGTTACGTTTCTTATTTTACCTGTCTTAGTCGTTTGTTTTACTTTTTCCGAAACCTTTTCCATTGTTCCTATATCAATACCTTCATCGCGGATTTTATTCCAATCATAATAATCTCTTTTACCATAATTATCGTAATCTTGTTCTGATTCTATTAAGTGTTTACCCAAAGCTGCGTGTAAATATGAAGTGACGACAACATTTGAAACGTCTATTTTAACTTTATATAAATAGATATCTTTTTGTCTCACATCTTTTCTATATGGATTTTTGTGATAATTTTTTTCTACAAATCTAGCCCATTCTGTTTTTTCAGAAGCCCAAAAACCGCCCCAAGGTTTAACTCCTTTTCCGCGAATTTGTTCTACTTTTATGTCTGGAATAGTTAAATTATGATTGTTGGATAAATGTAAAAACCAATGTTCACCTCTCCCGAAATATCTTTTAGGATCTTTATATTGTTCTGCA
>ERZ1292625.3968-Hain-H41-01um-R1-3968-length-11412-cov-4_pt1 | contig 10703 bp, 11 predicted proteins | sample MGYA00564400_ERZ1292625 | MGnify/ENA primary metagenome ERZ1292625 (study PRJEB36523, sample SAMEA6512639) | groundwater metagenome | collected 2019-01-08 | study: AquaDiva: Metagenomics assemblies of 32 groundwater samples
AGGATAATGAAAAATCCCAAAACTCATCAAGCCGGCAGTATGGTGGTTGCCAATGATGAGGCGCTAATTTTCCTTCCCAGTCCTCAAGGGCCGAAAATCTATGACAAGTTTCAAGATCGGCTAAGTTCGCTGGCTAAGCACCACGCCAATCTAAACATTTAAAGATGCGCAAAGTTGCTTTTTATGGTATAATTTAAACGGTAAATAGAGCCGTTGCCATAAAAATCAAAATGAAAATAGTAAACGATCTTAATTTCCGAAAACAAGCCAAAGAACTGGGGATAAGCATGTGGAAAACTCCCAGTTTCCTTTTTCTGCTGATGGGAATCATTACAATAGTCGCGATGGCATCCGTTTATTACGTATCTAATTTTTATGAAAGTCCCGAAGTTCTCGTAATCGCGGAAAGCGTGGTGGTCATAACCATTTTTTCCATCGGCAACTCGATAATTTTAGAAGTGGAGCGTATCGCCCGTCTTAATAAAATGAAAAGCGAATTTGTTTCGGTGGCGTCGCACCAGCTAAGGACGCCCCTATCCGCCATCAGATGGGAAACAGAGCTGTTGCTAACAAAGTTTGGTAAAGGCTTGAGCGAAAAACAAAAAAGCGGAATAGAAACAATTAATCTTTTGGCGATTCGTATGACACGGCTGGTGAGCGATTTGTTGGATGTGGCCAGAATTGACCAGGGCAGATTAATCCTGAAAAAAAGCTGTTTTGATCTGGAAAAAATTGTGCAAGAAACTGTGCACAGTCTGATAGTGGTAGCCAAAGGTAAGAACACCAACATTATTTTTAAGAATAGCGGAACTCCCGTAATTGTAGTGGGTGATGCGGAAAAATTAAGATTGGCGATAGAAAATCTCATCAGCAACGCCATAAAATATACTGATGGCAAGGGCAAGGTAGAAGTGAGCGTCCGCAAAAAAAACGGCTTTGTTATTTTCAGCAGCAAGGACAATGGTGTCGGAATACCGGATGAGCAGCAATCACAGGTTTTCAATAAATTTTTCAGAAGTGATAATGCGGTGAAATACCAGACCGAAGGCACGGGGCTCGGCCTTTATATAGCTAAAAATATCATTGAGCAATCCGGTGGCAACATCTGGTTCCAATCCAAAGAAGGCATCGGTTCAATTTTTAGTTTTTCCTTGCCGCTTTGTTCGCCGGTGAAAGCCAGACATTTTACTGCCAAAGCAGGCAGTAAACATAAAGCATGATAACTAATTTACAAAATTCCGGGCATTTATTTTTGTAAAATAAAATGTCAAGAATTAATAAAGACTATGGAGAAGAAAAAAATATTGATTGTTGAAGATGAGACCACGCTGCAAAAAACTCTGGCAGAATTTCTGGCAGAGGACGGATTTGAGGTTTTATGCGCGTCTGACGGAGAACAGGCGGTCGCGTTAGCCAAAAAAGGAAAACCGGACCTGGTTCTCCTGGACATAATACTGCCGAAGAAAGACGGCTATGAAGTTTTAACGGAATTGAAAAGCGAGGCCGACACAAAAAACATCCCGGTAATATTACTGACCAATCTGGAAAGCCCGGAAGATATTGACAAAGCTTTTGAAAAAGGGGCGAGCACCTATCTAGTTAAATCAAATTATAAACTGGAGGACATAGCTAAAAAGGTAAAAGAGACTTTAAAAATGTAAACTCTACGAATATACGAATAAAATTTTTTAGTGATTTGCATATTCTTAATAATTTGCTACCGCCTCGGCAGGGCCCCGCTAAAGCGGGATAATTCCTAAAGAATAGTTAAAAACAAACACAAACAATGCGCATAGAGAACAGCCAATTAAGGGATTTCATCAACGATTCCGAAATGGTCAAAAAGGAAGATCTGGAAGCGGCTTTTAAGGAAGCCCAAAACAAAGAAAAAAAGCTCGGCGAAATCCTGCTTGAAAAAAAACTCATTGATGAGGTTAAATTGAGAAAACTGTATGCCTATATCTTGGGCGTTCCCTTTGTTGATCTGGTAAAAGAAATTATTGACCAGGATATCTTGCAGATCATTCCCGAACCTATCGCAAAAAAATATAAAATAATCGCTTTTGAGAGGAAAGGAAAAGAACTAAAGGTCGCCATGCTAAATCCGGAAGACATCCAAACCATTGATTTCATCAGGAAAAAATCGGGGCTTAAGATAATAACCTGCCTGACCTCCGAGGAAAGCATGGAAAACGTTCTGCGGCAATACGAAAAAAGCCTGAAAGCCGAATTCGGCGACATCATAAGCAAAAATTCATCCGAAGCGGGAGAAGATGGGGAGGAAGAAAACCTGGAAGAAATCGCCCAAAAACTTCCCATTATAAAAATAGTCGATACGTTAATCAAACACGCGATTCTACAGAGTGCTAGCGATATTCATATCGAGCCGGACGAAAAAGAAGTCAGAGTACGCTACCGCATTGACGGAATTCTGCACCCCGCCATGACCTTGCCGCTGCAAGTCCAACAGGGAATCATCGCCAGGATAAAAGTGCTTTCCAATCTGAAATTGGATGAACACCGCGTTCCTCAGGACGGCCGGTTTAAGATTGAAAAAGAAGGGTCGAAGATGTCTTTCCGAGTAAGCATACTGCCTATATTTAACGGTGAAAAAATAGTCATGCGCCTTTTGGATGAATCGTCCAAGGGTTTGACGCTGGAAAAAATGGGCGTTACCGGAAAAGGCCTGGAGATTATTCATCGACACATAAAAAAACCCAATGGCATGATCTTGGTAACCGGGCCGACCGGTTCGGGAAAGACCACGACCCTTTATACGATAATGGATATTCTTAATACGGCTGAAGTTAATATCAGCACGGTGGAGGATCCAGTCGAATATCGGATGCCGCGGATCAATCAGACCCAGATTTACCCCAAGGTCGGGCTCACTTTCGCCGCCGGACTCAGGGCGCTACTGCGCCAAGATCCGGATATAATAATGGTTGGAGAAATTCGTGACAAGGAAACTATGGAAATGGCCATTCATTCGGCCATGACCGGTCACTTGGTGCTGTCGACTCTCCACACCAACAGCGCCGCCGGAACATTGCCCCGGCTTATTGATATGGGAGCCGAGCCATTTTTACTGGCCTCAACGATAAATGTTATTATCGCCCAGCGCTTAGTCAGAAGGCTGTGTCCGGATTGCCGGAAAGAATATAGGCTAAGCAGTGACGATTTGAAAAATCTGGAAGACAATTACGATATGGAAAAAATATTCTCGGTAATTGCGGATAAAGGAAACTTAAAAGAAAAATCGGCGACCAACACCAAGGAAAAAAACAAATGGAACAATGTTAAATTTTATAAAGCCGGAGGCTGCGAACAATGCAATAAAGAAGGTTATAAAGGCCGAATGGGCATTTACGAAGTTTTAGAAGCGGACGACGATATGAAAAAAATGATATCACAAAAGGCTTCCTCCGAGGAAATTGAAAAAGTTGCAAAAGAAAAAGGGATGTTAACTATGGTAGAAGATGGATTTAGCAAGGCTGCCCAAGGACTGACTTCCATAGAAGAAATTTTGAGAGTAACGAGAGAATAATGTGTTTAATTCAAAGCGCTTATGAGGGTATTCTATACTGCGAAAAACTATGCCGGAGAAGCCAAGGGGGAGGAAATAACCGTCAAGGATGAAAGAGATCTGGCCAATCAACTCAGATCCGAAGGGTTTACTCTGACGTCCTTTAAGGAACTGGAAGGCGAGGAAAAAGGGAAAGTAAAAGTCAACCTTCTGGACCGATTTTACAGCATCCCACTAAGCGAAAAAATGATGTTTGCCAGAAATTTAGCGGTAATGATTTCTTCCGGCTTACCGTTGTCCAAGGCCATCAGAAACATTACCAGCCAGACAAAGAATAAAAGATTCATAAAGGTGCTGGAAGACATCCAGGAAGACATCCAGGCCGGCTCTACCTTTGCGGACGGACTGGCCAGCTATCCGGGAATATTCAATGAACTTTTTGTCAATATGATCAGGGTGGGAGAGACGGGGGGTAATTTGGAAGAAGTTTTGAATATCCTGGCCGGACAACTGGAAAAAGAGCATGAGCTTTTAAGCAAGATTAAAGGGGCTATGGTTTATCCGGCCGTCATCGTTGTCGCAATGATTGGCATCGGAGTGCTAATGATGATTTATGTTGTTCCGCAAATTACCGGAGTTTTTAAGGATCTAGACGCTACTTTGCCGGCCTCAACCCAATTCATTATAAATACCAGCACTCTCTTAAGAGAACATCTAATCCTGGTTTTACTGGCATTTGTTATTCTGCTGATCGGAGCCAGTCTGGCCGCAAAGACTTCTTTGGGCAAAAAAGCGCTGGGCCTGGCAATCATAAACATCCCGGTTATTAAAAATATTGTGATCAAGTTAAATTGCGCGCGCTTTTCCAGAATCTACAGTTCACTTTTGAAAAGCGGCGTGTCTTCGGTGGAGGCTTTGAAAATTCTTTCGCGGACCCTTCCTAATTTTTATTATAAACGGGCTCTGACTCGGGCGGCGGAAAATATTCAAAAAGGCATCAATCTTAGTAAAATCATTTACGAGGAGAAAAAAATTTTTCCGGTATTGGTTCCTCAAATGATTGAAGTGGGAGAAGAAACGGGGAAAACTGAAGCGGTTCTTTTGAAGCTGGCGGAATTTTACGAGGAAGAAGTCAATCAGCTGACGAAAAACCTTTCTTCCATAATCGAGCCGGTTTTGATGCTATTGATCGGAGGAGCAGTAGGATTTTTTGCCGTTTCAATTTTGCAGCCGATGTATAGCGTTTTGGAAAACATAAAATAGCCTCTATGATCTGCACCAAAGATTTAAAAACGAAAAAAGGCTTTACTCTGATTGAGGCCTTAGTTTTACTTTTTATCTTTTCTTTGATAACAATCACTTTTTACAGGGTTTACACGGTTGGACTCCAGTATATTATAAATTCTAAAAACCGGCTGGCTGCAGTTGCCTTGGCCAACGAAAAAATGGAAATCGTCAGGAATCTGGATTTTGAGGATATTGCTCATACTACCGGAGATCCGCCTGGAAATTTAAATCAAAACGAGAACGTCGCAAGAGGGAGTATGCTTTTTCATGTGTTTACCCAAATAAAAAACGAGGACGATCCATTTGATGGAACTCTTGGAGGGAATCCAAATGATGCCAATTATGTAGATTATAAATATGTGAAAATCACTGTATCATGGAACGACGGCCAGTATAGAGTTTTTCTTAGTTCTCGTTTTGTCCCCCCGGGAATTGAGCAGCCAGTGGCCGGTAAAGGAGTGCTAGTGGTTAATGTTTCCAGCGATAAGGCCGAAGGAGCAATGGTTCCGCAAAGCACGGTCCGGATCCAAAATAGTGATACCGGATTTGATGAAACACACAGCACTGACGATCAGGGCCGTCTTATGCTTATTGGAATCAGCGAAGCCTCAAGGAAATATAAAATTACGGTCACCAAAAACGGCTATGAAACTGTTTCCACCCTACCTCCTTATCCGGAGACTTCTTATAATCCCACACACGAACATGTTTCAGTGATAGCTGGAGCCATAAATCCGGCGGATATTTACCAGAACCAACTGTCTGATTTGCTTTTGGAGACCAAGGATTATCTGGGAAACAGCGTGCCGGGCATAGATTTCCATCTGACGGGCGGAAGAAAGCTCGGCACGGATCCAAATTCTATTCCTCCCGATAATCCAGTCTATAGCACTGACGCAGATTATGTGACTGGTTCTGATGGTAAAAAAGATTTTGGCACTACGAATCCTGGCCAATATGCTTTTACATTGCAAGAGCCAGGCTATAAACTTATTGGGATCAATCCGACTTCTCCAGCTTCCCTTATGCCTGGTCAATCCATGACTTTAAATGTCAAAGTTAGCCCAGAAAATGTAACCGCGCTATTGGTGACAGTCCAGGAAAGCGATAACAACAATCCTCTTTCTGGAGCATCCGTCCATTTGACTAATGCTTCCGGTTATGATGTGACACTCACAACAGGAAACGATGGCATGGTCTTTTTCCCAAATACGGAAACACCCTCATTTGATTCAGGAACCTATGACCTTTCAGTGATCAACAGTGGTTATCAGAATTATTCAGGTCAGGTCATTGTTAATAATAATGAGTTAAAAGAAGAGCCTGTTCCGCTGGTGGCTCAATAATTATGGCGAAGATAAAAAAAAGAGGAATGACAATCATTGAAATGCTGGTGGCGATAACCATATTTACTTTGGGTATGGGAGGCTTTACTTTGCTTTTTTCCAGAGTCTGGCAAGGAAACAGCTATACATTGGAAATGGGACAAGCTTCTATGACGGCTTCGCAAGGAGTTAATAAAATAGTGAAATATATAAGAGAAGCGCGGCAGAGCGATAACGGAGCTTATCCGGTGATATCGGCTGATGATAATGACCTGGTATTTTATTCCGATTATGATCGCGATGGCAAGGCTGAAAGGCTCCATTTCTATCGTAACGGAGCGGATGTTATCATGGGTATCCGGGAGCCTTCCAGCGGTTTTCCGGTCACCTACGCCTCCGGGGACGGTGAAACACAAGTAATTTCTTCCAGAGTTGTTAACGCAGCCGATAACCCGATTTTTGCTTATTATGATTCCCATTATCCGGAAGACAGCGTCAATAATCCAATCACTACTCCGGCCACAGTTCCCAATATTCGATTAATTCGCATTACTCTCCATATAAATATCAATCCAAACCGAGATCCCGACAATGTTCAAATCCAATCTTTTGCCGAAATTAGAAATTTAAATGACCATGACAGGTTTGGAATATAGAAATTTTAAATTATGATGGTTTGCAAAACAAAAAATCCAATTTCATCGTTGCGGGGATCTGCTATCGCCTATGCTCTTGTTATAATGGCGATCGTTGCTATAATACTTGTTTCTATGCTTAGCTATGTAACCTCCCAGCTAAAATTCAGTTTTAACCGGGTTGAAAAAGAGTCGGCCTTCCAGATTGCTGAAGCTGGAACTTACTATTATCGCTGGTATTTGGCTCACGCGACTGATGGCATGAATACCCAGCAGCTCAAAAACTTTTGGACAAATAATTCTACGCTTGGCGTTCCAGGGCCATATGAAACTGAATATAAAGATCCGGAAACCGGAGAAACTATCGGGACATATCAAATTTCGCTAACTCCGCCGTCAGGGGGATCCACGGTTGTCTATATAACTTCAACGGGATGGACTAATAAAGCTCCCAACACCAAAAGAACGGTTCAGGTCCGGTTCAGGCGGCCAAGCTGGAGCGAGTACATATTCTTATCCAATAGCTTCATAAATTTTGGAAATCAGGCGGAAGTTTATGGAAAGGTACATTCCAATTTCGGTATTCGATTTGATGGTTTGGCGCACAATACGGTTAGCTCTTTGCCCCCTACTTTTAACGACTCGACATACGGCGGAAATCGGCAAGAGTTTGGCGTGCATACGACCACGAACCCAGCCGATCCCGGCGCACCAGCGTATCCTTGGCCGGACGGCACAATTCCCAATCGGCCGGATATTTTTATGGGAGGAAGGCAATTTCCTTCTCCGGAGGTGAGTTTTACCGGAGTTACGGCCGATCTTGCCAATATGAAAAGCGAAGCCCAAGCCGGTCAGGGGAGATATTTTGATGACAGCGGATTAGGCAGAAGAATTATTTTAAAGAACGACGGAACTTACGATATTTGCACAGTCAATAGCGCCAATAGCCAAACGCATGCCATTAGCCGATATAATAGAACCAGCGGAAGCGGCACCTGTACCAGTTGCAGCGGAAATTGCCTTAGCAACTATCCCATTATTGATGATGGTGTTATTTTTGTTGAGGATAATACCTGGGTAGATGGCACAATCAACAACAAGAGAGTGTCAGTTGTTGCGGCCAATCTATCCGGCAGCGGGAGCTCAGCCGATATTTACATCGGAACCAGTAACAGCAATCTGAGGTATGCTTCGTATGACTGCAATAACATGCTCGGTCTGGTCGCGCAAAGGGATATTCGAGTGCTTGGTACTTCTCCTAGTGATTACATTGTGGATGCCGCCTTGCTGGCCCAGTCGGGACTGGTTGGCATAAACGATAATGGATTCAGCGGCAAAAATTCTCTCACATTCAATGGGGCAATTGCTTCCTATCTGCAGCCGTATTTTATGCATGGTAACAGTGGATTTGCTGTTCGGCTCTATAACTATGACAATAATCTTTTGTATTGTCCGCCTCCATATTTTCCAACGGGCACGGAGTATTCCATTGATCTCTGGGAAGAACTTTAAATAAATAATAATCAGTGACCGACAAAAAAATAATGACAGGAGGCGTTTAATTTTGTATGATTATAAATGTAAGCACCAAATAGCGGGTTTATTATTCATGAGCATTTTTCAAAAAAAAATTTTTAGCTTCAATCAAGTTCCCTTTGGACTCGATTTGAGCGATCTTTCGATCAAAGTCATGCAGCTGGAAAAAGAGGGCGAGGTAGATAAAATAAGAAGCTTCGGATCGCTGGACATTCCGGCTGGAAACATTGAAGACGGAAAGATCATCAACAAAGACAAAGTCGCGGCTTTTATCAAGGAAACGATAAAAAAAGCCGGTCCCAAAAAAATAAACACCAAACAGGTAATTTGTTCCCTTCCCGAATCGAAGGCTTTTCTCAGGAGCATTAACATCCCTAAAATGGAAGAAGAAGAAGCCAAGGAAGCAATTAAGTGGGAAATGGAAGCCAATATTCCATTGCCGATAGAGCAGGTGTATTTCGATTGGCAATTTTTGGAACTGGACGGGAAAAATAAGCAGAACGTTTTAACGGTGGCTGTTTCTAAAGAGATTATAGATGATTTAGTGGAGGTTCTGGAAAAAGCTGGTTTGGAAATTTATGGCTTGGAAATTGAATCGATTGCCAGCGCCAGAAGCCTGGTAAGTGAAAAAAATAACAATAAAAAAAACAGCGGCACCTCCTTGATAATCGATCTGGGCGCTCAAAGGACAAGTTTTATTATGGTGGTCAGCGGAATTCCCTATTTTACTTCCAGCATTCCTTTTTCATCGGAAAGTATCAATGATGCCATTGCTAAAAACCTCAATCTCAATGCCCAAGAAGCGGAAGAGGCCAAGGTAAATCATGGCATTGAACATAAAAACGCGGACAACCCCATCTTTAACGCGATAAAATATCTACTTGAGAACCTCGTAAATGAAACAAGCAGCACTTTGGATTTTTATAGTGAAATGTCGAAAGAAAACGCTGAAATAGAGAAGGTTATCTTGTGCGGCGGCGGAGCCAATTTGCGCGGGCTTATCCCTTATCTGACCAAAAAATTAGGGAAGGAAGTTGAACTGGGTGACCCCTGGGTTAATTTAAAGCTGGGAAACACTCTGCCGATTATTAATAAAGAGAATTCTGTACGCTATGCCACGGTAGTCGGGCTGGCCTTAAGAGGAATTTATTATGAAGATTGATTTGAATCTTATCCCTCCGCAAAAAAAGGAAGAAATAAAACAAGCCATCCGTTTTAAGATATTTTTAAAATGGGGACTTGAATTTTTTGTGATTTTCGCTATTTTCATCGCCATGCTGGTCAGCATAAACTATATGTTGGAACTGAATCTCGCTTTTACTTCACTGAGTTATGCCGCTAACACAAAAAACAACAATCAATATGTTGAGATAGAAAAATACGACGCGGAAATCAAGGAGATAAACATCCAAATATTAGCGATAGAAAAAATTCAGCAAGGCCAGTTGCAGTGGTCAAACTTTTTTCAGAAATTTAACCTTCACATTTCCACTGGAGTTGAAGTGGAAAAGGTCGCCACGAAAAATTATACAATCTCATTGGTGGGGAAAGCCAAAACAAGGGACGCTTTAATTTCTTTCAAGGAAAACCTGGAAAAAGAAGAGTGCTTTGCCGAAATTAATCTGCCTCTTTCCAATTTAGTTTCCAGAGAAAATGTTGACTTCCAAATAGATTTTAAAATGAAACAAGAGTGTTTAAAATGAAAAAATGAAAAATTTTTGGAAAAAATATAAACTGTGGATAAGCATATTGGCCTATGTAGCAACCGCCGTGCTGATTTTAGTTTTCGTGGTCAGGCCGCTAATTCAAAGAATAGAAGCCAACTCTGAAGAGGTGCAAAAAAAAATAATTGATGACGAAATAAATCTGGCCAAGATCGCCAAGCTGCCGGAAGCCAGAGAGATTCACGAAAACTTTGATCAAGAAAAACAAAATTTGAATGTAATTATTGATTCAGACCGGGAAGTTAATTTTATCGAAAAAATGGAAGCCTTGGCGGAGGAAACCGGCAATAAGATAGAACTTAAAATAACCGAAAACTATACCAGCGAGCAGGTGAATAAAAATTCCACAAGCGGCAAGGATAAAAAAGAGATTGATGACATAAGATCGAAATTGCCTTATAACAAATACTTGGTCATGCAGGTGAATCTGACCGGAGACTATGGCAATCTTGTTAATTTTGTGTATAAATTAGAAAACTTTGATTATTATGTTAATCTTCTTTCGCTAAGCTTAAGCAAAGAAACGCAGGGAAGCGAGCGGGAAGCAAGCGGTGATATATTCATGCCAGGCAGTCCGGGCAGCGCGAGCAATAACAACGTAAAGAACAGCCCAACCGAAAAAAAAATACTGAAAAGCACGCTCGAAATCGTGGCTTATATTAAATGAAAC
>ERZ1292625.1231-Hain-H41-01um-R1-1231-length-32030-cov-12_pt2 | contig 10702 bp, 15 predicted proteins | sample MGYA00564400_ERZ1292625 | MGnify/ENA primary metagenome ERZ1292625 (study PRJEB36523, sample SAMEA6512639) | groundwater metagenome | collected 2019-01-08 | study: AquaDiva: Metagenomics assemblies of 32 groundwater samples
GCCGCGGCGGTAGGCGCGGTCGAGGAGCAGGCGGAGGGTCAGGAGTTGGGTTGGGGTCATGGGGTCTCCGCCAGCGCGGCGTTCGCGGCTTCGATGGCGTGGAGGGCGGTCGGCTCAACGCCAAGACAACAGTCGGGAGCCCCCCGCGGCGCCGTCTGCCACTCCCACCCGTCGCGCACGCGCGACACACGCGGCCGGCCGCGCGAAGTGGGTGGCCCGCGGAGGAACTGGATCCGGATGTCGGGGAAACGTTCGCCACCTACCTCCTGAACGCGCACCTCCCATCCCTCCGGCGCCGACTCCCCCCGCTCGCAGCGGAGGACGCGATCGAGCCGGTCGCGCTCGGCCTCCAACGCCTCGACGTCGGCCAGGATCTCGCGCAGCGCATCGGCACGCCCGTCGGCACGGAAGCCCAGCACGAGCTCGCTCATCCGGCAGGCTGGTGCATTGGCCTCGCCCTCCTGCACGGCGGCCGTGATTCGGCGGCGAATCGTGTCGGCGAGGGAGCGGCGGTCAGACATTGGGCACATCGACAGTCAGCGCGCGTCGTTCCTCGGCGCCCACACACCGATCGGGCACATGGCCCATGGGGGCGCAGATCGCCGGGAAGGTGCAGTCAAAGCCGCGGCGTTCGCCGTACCAGTCGGGCATCCCGGAGGGGCGCCTGCGCAGCGTGAGGGCGTCACGACAATCGCGACAGTGGATGACGGGACGATCAGCCACCCTGCACCTCCCGCACGAACTCCACCACCCAAACCCACGGATCCGCGTCCTCCGCCAGCTTGTGCATCTTCCGGTACTCCCGACAGTAGTCGGCCGCCGTCGCCCCGAGTCCCGCGTGAACGAAGCCCTCGGCGACCGCTCCGGCGTCGGTGATCGCGGTCAGGCGCTCGGCGCGGACGGAGAGCACGGGGAGGGTGATGCGGCAGGCCCAACGGGGCATGAGGAGGGAGGGGCGCCACTTCACGCTCGATGGGTCCTGCCCCCGCCCGTCGTCCCAGTGGCCCCCGTGCTTCTCGGCGATCTCGATGGCGGCGCGTGACGCCTGCGGGCCGAGCACGTCCGAGCGGGCGCCGTCGGCACGCCACTGCACGTGGCTCGACCGCGCGCGGATCCACGGGCGCCACGTCTCCCGCACCCACAGACGGTCACCGGGGCGCCAGCGGGCGAAGTCGCGCGGCATCCCCCTGGCGAAGTGCTCTTCACCGTCGTAGGCCCGCACTCGCGGGGACTCGTAGGAGGGGTACCACGTCGGCAGCCCCTTCCGGAGCACGTCGGGCTCGGGCTTGATCGGCCGCCTCGTCTCCGTCTTCGCCCCGGCGAGGAGGGCGCGGATCATGTCGCCGCGGAAGAGGATGCCGACTTCGCGGGGTTTCGTGGTCTGTTTGACCACCCTTGCGCGCGGAATGCGACGGTTATCCACGTGTCACCTCCGGCCGCTCAGTCCAGGTCCGGCCGTCGAGATCGGGGGTGCCGACGACACGCCCGCCAACGACGGATTGCTTGAAGAAGAACGGTACGTTCGCGGCCACGCACTGGTCACGAAGCGACCGCACCCAATCGAGATCCATCGGGGCGCCCGGACGACCGTTGCGGCTCTCGCACCCGGCGATGACCCAGCCGAGCTGACAGCGCATCCTGCCGAGGTCGATCGGCCCCGTCATTGGCTCCGCCGACAGGACCCGGGGGCCACGCGTCTCGACGAGCTGTCGGGCGAGGTCGTCGGGGGTGTAGTAGCGGCCGTGTGGGTCGGCGGTGCCGTGGGTGGAGCTCATGGGGTGTCCTCGGTAGTGGCAATCATCTCAGCGACGAACCTCGACGGCTCCCGCTCCCAACAGAGCGTGACCGCGTCCCGCGCCCGGGTCAGCCCGACGTACGCAAGCCGCCGGCGCTCTTCGGCGCTCGGGCCCTCGCCCCGCTCGGCGTCGTTGGCCTCCAGCAGCAGCCACACCAGGGGCCACTCGAGCCCCTTCGCGCTGTGGATCGTGGACAGGGTCACCGCGTCCGGCGCCACCGCCTCCGGCCCGTCTCCGTCGAGGTGGCGGCCGGCGTACCAGTCCAGGAGCGCGTGCACGTCCTCGTGGCCGGCGGTGATCGCGGCGTGGGCGACGTCGAGGAGGCGCTCAGCGCGGGTGACGAGCGCGTCGGCGGTGAGCCACACCGCGAGCGGCCCGCCCGCCTCCTGGACTGCCTGCTGGACGTCCTGCACCCCGGTCGCCCGGCGGATCGCCCGGACCCCGGGGCAGTTGGGGAGCTGATCGACGAGGGGCCCGCCGTCCTCCAGCGCTCCAGCGCGCGCGGCGGCCCACGTGGGGAGATCCACCCACCGGCGCGTCGCGCTCTGCACCGCGAGCACGTCGTGGGGGTTGGCGGCGGCCTGGAGGCAGGCCATCAGCAGCCGCGCCTCGTCGCTCTCCCAGAGCTGGGGCGCCGGCCGCGCGAGGCGCCAGGGGATGCCCGCGGCGTCGAGGGCGGGGGCGAGGGACTCGAGCTGGCGCCAGGTGGGGGCGAGGACGGCCATCGAGCCGGGCGCCACGGCGGACAGGAAGCCGGCCAGGTCTCCCGTCAGGCTCTCGGGCCCGGAGGAGCATGTGGTGAGCGCGTGCGGCAGGTGCGGCCGGGCCGCCACCTGCTCCAGCCCCGGCGGCGTCATCGCCCGCCCGAGCCGGCTCGCGGCCTCGACGATGGCGGGGGCCGACCGGTAGTTGGTGGGGAGCGTGACCGTCGTCCAGTCCGGCCGCTGGCCGAGCTCCAGGAACCCGGCCATATCGGCACCGCGGAAGCCGTAGATTGACTGCGCCGGATCCCCGACCACGAAGAGCGCGCGGGGGTCGAGGAGGTCCAGGATCGCCTGTTGCGCCGAGCTGGTGTCCTGCCCCTCGTCTACCAGCACGACGGGGTGGCTCCGGCGGATCTCCTCGGCGCGCTGGCCGAGCACCTCGAGGGCGTGGTGCTCGAGCGCGTCGAAGTCCATCGCGGCGCTTTCGCGGAGGAGCGCGTCGTACCGGACTCGCACCGCCTCTTCCTGCCAGAGCCGCTTCGCGCTCGCGTGCTTGAGCCGGAGATCGCGCCCCACCCAGCGGATCAGATCCTCCCGGTCCTGGTCGTCCCGGACCGTGAAGTTGGGCGGGTAGCCGATGAGGTCGGCGTACCGGCGGCAGATCCGCGCGCACCACGCGTGGAAGGTGGTCAGGAGCACCTTGCCGGCGCGGGGGCGGGCGGCGAGAAGCCGGGCCCGCATCTCCCCGGCGGCCTTCCGGGTGAAGGTGAGGGCGAGGATCTCGGTGGGGTGGGTGCCCTGGTCGAGGAGCCAGCAGATCCGCTCGACGAGGACGCTCGTCTTGCCCGAGCCGGGGGCGGCGAGGCAGAGCACCCGGGGGTGGTCGAGGGTGGCGGCGTGGATCTGGTGGGGGTCGAGGGTCATGGGGCCTCACGAAGCAGGGCGAGGAGCACGAGCGCCGCGGTCCGCGCGTCGGTCAGGGCTCGGTGGGCGGCGCCCTCGGGCTGGACGCCGTAGAATTGGGCAGCTTTCCACAGGGCGGGGGGGCGCCACGACTGCCCGTCCACCCTGACGATGAAATCATCTTTGGGCGGGAGGAGTTGGCCCCTTCGCGCCATCGGCGGGGCCGCCCGGAGCATGACGCACGGCCCCCACGTCAGCCCGTGACGGTTGGGGCGCAGCCCGGCGCGATCCATCATCTCCCGGTCGAAAGCCACGTTGAAGGCGGTCAGGAAGCGGCATTCGTGCGCCCCGAGCCAATCCCGGAAATCTTGCACGACCGTCGCCGTGCCCGGGGCGGCGAGGACGTCGGCCTCGGCGATCCCGTTGACCGCGAGCGCCCCGGCTGCGGCCTCGCCGTCGTAGACGTCGGGCCGCATGAGCGTCGAGAAGCTCCCGATCTCGGTGCCGTCCACGTCGAGGAGGATCGCGCCAAGCTCGATGGGACGGGCCATCGGGTCGGAGGGGAGGCCGGTGGTCTCGGTGTCGAGCACGGCCACGCGGTGGCGGAGGGGGTTGGACACGTGCACTCCGATCAGAAGGGGATGGCCCAGACGACGAGCACGCCGGGGCGGGGCAGGGAGCGATCGGCGAGCCACGCGGCCACAGAGGCGATCGTCTCGTCGGGCGCATGGTCAAACTCATACGAGGTCGGAGGCGACTCGTCGGCGCTTCCGACCTCGCCACAGAAGGCCTCGAAGCTGCCGAGCCCAAGTCGCTGCGCCCGCGCCTCGCGAGCCACACGCTCGGCCTCAGCGCGCACCTCGCGGGACTTGGGCACGCGCCGCGTCTTCGTGGGCCGCGGCGGTCCGCAGCCCTTGTCTTTGCGACACGCGTCGGCCAGCATCCGCCCGAGGGGTTCGCGCTCGTCGAGGTACCAGCTCTGCGCCGACTCCCAGTCCGGGACGAAGAACCGGCCGCCCTGGCGGATGCAGACCCGCACCTCCACCGGGTAGGGGTTGGGCGGCACGCGGACCGCGACGACCACGCCGGACTCCAGACGGCTCCGGCGGCGGTAGACAGGGGCTCCGACCGCGGCGGCGTCGGTCCAGAGGAGCTGGACTGCGGGTTGGGCGGCGACTTTGGTGCGCTTCATGACGGATCTCCCTCGGGAACGACGGGCCCGGCGAGCCGGTGACCAGGGAAGGGCGAAAGGCCGCGTGGCACGGCGGCGGCGATCAGTCGGACCCCGAGCACGAACGGGAGCCGGAGGAACGGGGCGCGGAGGAGGGGACCGACCCCACGCGCGAGTTCCTCCGCGAAGTGTTCCTCCGGCTCCCCGGGGCGGAGGTCGAGATCGATGACGATGCGGATCACGCCGCCTCCCGCGCGGCCACCGGCACCGCCCCAAGCCAATGCACCGTCACCCCGTCCACCACCGGCACCTCGGCCGGGTCGGTCGCGACCAGCGCGACGAGCACGTTGGCCAGCACCCCGTCCCGGACCAAGGACGCCAGCGCCCCCAGCACGGCCGGGAGCCGGTCGCGATCGACACGCTCGAGCCCGTCGAGGAGCAGCGCCGGCCACCGCTGCCCGAGCCGCACGAAGGCGACGGCCAGGGCCAGGGCGGTGATCGCCCGCTCGGCGTCGGACAGCGCGCCGAAGGGCCGCTCGGCCGTCCAGCCCGCGGCGCCGAGCCACACCTCCCCACCCTCCCGGAAGTCCACCCGCCAGGGAACGCCGACGCGCTCCAGCACGCTGTTGGCGGCGCTCCGGACCGGCTCGGTCGCGGCCAGCACGAGCGCGCGCTGGGTCGCTCGGAGGCCGGTCCCCACCGCCACCACCGCGGCGTGCCGGGCCTCGGCGGCGTCGCGCTCGGCGATCGCCCGCTGCACCGCGGCCTCGGCGTCGGCGGCCTTGCGGCAGCGCTCCGACTCGGCGTCGGCGTCCTTGATCGACGCGTCGAGCGCCGCGAGCTCGTCGGCGGGGTCCTGCCCCACAAGTCCCTCCACAACGGGGGCGGGGGTCTCGTGCCAGGCGGTGAGCGCCTCCTCGTCGAGCCGGTGGCGGGCCTGGGCGCGGGAGAGCGCGCCGGCGGCGGTGTCGATCGCGACGGTCCGGGCGACGGCGGCGCGCTGGGCCTCCTCGAGGTGGCGCTCGGCGGTGCGGAGGGCGGTCCCGGCCACCAGCCCCGCACTCTCTCGCCGGCGCAGGGTGTCGGCGGCGACCCGAGCGGCGTCCTGGTGCGCGTCAGCATCCTCGCGCGCGGCCACCGCGGCCACCCGAGCGGCGCCGATGCGACCGGCTAGATCTAGGGGGTCGGGGAGCGCGCAGCCCCGACAGCACCCGGTGGCGCCGACGGCCAGCGCATCGAGGGCGCCGAGCTCGCCGGCCACGCGGGCGGCGTGGTGGGCGGAGCCCTCCGCCTCGTGGCGCACGGTCTCGGCGCGCCGGGCGGCCGAGTCGCGGGCCACGCGGGCCCGCTCCAGCGTCGCCCGCGCGGCGTCCAGCGCAGCTTCGTCCAGCACCGGCACCGGCACCGCCTCGGCGGTCCGGAGGCCCCGCTCGCCGTCGGCGACCGCCCCCTCAGCGGCTCCGACCCGCGCGGCGAGGCGCTCCCCCTCGGCCTGGTGCGCGGCCACCGCCTTGACCGCCGCCGCCCGGCCCGCGCCGGCGGCCACCGCGACGTCCCGCTGGCTCCGGAGCTGCGCGAGGCGCTCCCGCGCGGCGGCGAACCCGCCCGCCGGCGGGGCGGGGAGCGCACGAGCGGCCTGCTCCGCGATGACGACGGCGCTCCGGGCGTCGCCCTGGCCGGCGTTGGTGACGGTGAAGCGGGCCGTCGCCCACGTGAGCGCCTCGCCCACCCAGGCGCCCCCCTCGCCCGCGGCGGAGTGCGAGCGAAGCAGGAGCCGGATCTCGGTGTCGGCGGCCTTGCGCTCGGCCTCTCCGGTCGGGAGCCGGCCCCGGAGATGCTCGAGGGCCCGCGGGGCGTCCCAGCACGCGGCCCCGCAGAGCTGCCGGAGCAGCCGGTCCCGGCCGGCGGGGGTCTCGGCCACGAAATCCCCGAGGTCGGCGCGCACCACGTGATCCCCGACCAGCGCCTGGGCCTGGGCGGTCACGGTGTCCACGCTCTTCGCCCCCGAGCGGGGCGCCGTCGAGAGGTCCCGGCGGAGGATCTTGGTACCGGTCCCGTCGCGGAACACCAGCTCCACCCGGGCGGCGGGGCGCTCGCCGAGCCAGGGGCGCCGGGAGTCGGTGGGGGTGCCCGCGCACCCCCAGAGCCCCGCCTGCACCGCGATCAGCCGGGTGCTCTTGCCCGAGCCGTTGGGGCCGGCGAAGAGGTCGCAGCCCGACAGGGCGTCGTCGATAGCGGCGCCCTTCAGGCCGGCGGCGATCAGGCGATGCAGACGGGGGGCGGTCACTTGGGCACGCTCACGCCGAGATCCTCGGCGATGGGCTCAAGCGCGGCGATCAGCCGGCGGAGTCCGGCGGCGTCCATCCGGTCGGTGGGGCGGCGCTCCAGGAGCGAGGTGCGCACGCCGGTCACCTCCTCCTCCGGGAGGTGGCTCTCGAGCCAGTCGGCGCGCACCCGGAGGGCGGCGAGCTCGGCGGGGGAGGTCTCGACCGGCTTGGCGCCGCCGCTGCCGTTGGGCTTCGGCTGGGGCTGGCCGTTGACCGGCTCGCGCCGGGGCTCCGCGGGGCGCTCGACGGGGACCGGCTCGCGCTCGGCCGGGCGGGCGCCGGCGAGGGGGTCGGGGGTCTCGCCGCGGTCGGGGAGGGCGCGGTCACCAGGGTCGAGGTCGTCGTCGATCCCCGCGTCGTCGCTCGCGTCGTCGTGCATCCCCACCACGGTGGAGACGCCCTCGACGTGTTGCTGGCTTGCAAGCTGCTCGAGGAAGCTCTCCATCTCGGCCTGTCCGCGGTGATCGACCCAGGCCACCACCTCGATCTCGGCGTAGGGCGGCCCCTCCTTCGGCCACGTGAGCTGGCTGCCGAGCCAGGTCCGGCGGGTGATCGGGTTGTGGTCGGCGGCCAGGCGCTCGGCCTTGGAGCAGGCGCGCTGGCGGATGGTGCCCGACTGCTGCTGGAAGGTCCGGAGCGCCTCGCGGACCGTCGGCTTGCTCGCGTCGGCGACGAGGTAGGCGTAGGGCGGAGTGAGCGGGATCACGAGCTTTCCGCGTAGCTTGCCGGCGGCGCGGTCGGCCTCGATGTCCTCGGCCGAGAGGATGGCGACGATCTCCTCCCGCTCGATCTTGAGCAGCGCCTCACGGAGGATGTGCTCGGCGTCCACGGTGATCGACTGGATCGACGCGTGGTACTCGCCCGTGGCGGGGTTGCGGACCACGCACACGGCGGTCGCCGTGACGCGGCGGATGATGCCGTTCTCCGAGGTCTCGACGAGGGGGTTGGGGCGCATCGCGCCGGTCACGGGGTCGCGCACGGCGGGGGGGCACACGAGCTGTCCGCCCATCGCCGAGACCAGGCGCATGTAGCCGGGCTGGTAGGGGCTCACCTTGTCGTCGGCGCCGGGGCGGCCCTTCCCGGGGTGGTAGAGCTCGGTCCCGTGGTGCAGCCGGATGCGGCGCTGGATCCGGGTCAGGTAGCCGCCCTCGACGGCGACGCGGACCTGCTGCCCGTCCAGGAGCATCAAGGCCTTCTGTTCGGCGGGGGCGGGACGGGCGATCGCCGTCCCATTGGCGGGCGTGGAAGTACGGGGAGCGGGATCCATCAGTTGACCTCTGGCGAAGTGGCTCGGCTCGCCTGAGCGAGCGTGAGCCGAGTGAGCGAAGGGCGGAGGATCTGGGCCTCCGTGCTGGCGCGCGCGTCGAGCGCGCAGGCGATCCACCGGCGCTGGTGCGCGGCGAGGTCGTCGTCCCAGGCCAGCGGCGGGATCGCCTCGAAGAGCTCGGCGGCGGCCTCGACGGTGGGGGCCACGACGGCGTGGAGGTGCTCGCCGCGGATCTGGAGGAGCCAGCAGCGATCCCCGTCGCGGATCGAGGTGGACGGGGACGCGCCGCCGAGCTGGTAGAAGCCGGAGAGGATCAGCGCGGTGAAGGCCTCGGCCACGCGGTCGGGGAGGGGCGGGCGGGGGTCCATCAGGGGCTCCACGGGTTCGGGCGCCATCCGTGACGGGTGGGGATCAGGTCGATCGGCGGGCGTTTCTCCGCCGCGAACGGGGACACCCCGACCGGGAGCGCCAGGACGATCCGGGCGCGCATCTCCGCCCGCGACAGCGGCGGAGGAGGAGGCGGGGGCTTGGGCTCGCACACCCAACACCGATCTTCGAAAGGCTGGTCACAGTTGGCGCACCAAGGCATCAGAGGCTCCACACGACGACGAGGGCCACGCAGAGCAGGGCGACGAGGACGGTCCCGACCGCCCGCGCGAGCCAGAGGGCGCGGGTGGGGTAGGCGCGGCGAGGGGAGCGGGTCATCGCGAGCCCCGGTTGAGGCCACGCACGGGGGTGAGATCGCCGCCGGTCATGCGGTCGGGGGCGGTGGTGACGTGGTGCGGGGGGCGCGGCATCGGGGCTCCTGTCGTCTACAGGACTACTACCACCCCCCTTCGGACCCGTCAACTGGTAGACTACAGAAAGATCCGGCCGGCGGGGCGACGCCGCGAAGGGTGGCGCCCGACCTTTCCCGGAGCGCCCGAATCTGGCGTCCGACGCTGCGAAGAAGCGCGCGGGTCGCTGGGCGGAGTTGAGCGGGGGGGGGCATCGGACGGACCTATCGTGCGAAAGTTGTAGTCAACTGGTTGACGGCTCGGGGCGGGTGGTGTAGTAGTCTGGTAGACTACGGATAGCCCACGATGACCTTCGATCTCCTGCGCTCCCTGCGTGAGCGCGCGAACCTCACCCAGGAAGCCGCGGCGAGCCTCGCCGGGGTGTCCCGGGTCACGTGGTGCGAGTGGGAACGGGGCTCGCGCCGGCCGACGAACGACTCGCTGAAAGCGGCGGCGCGGGCGGTCGGCGCCTCGTCTGAGGAGCTCGAACAGCTCATTCTGGCGGGCGCCGATCGGCCCGCATCGCGGGACCGCTCGCGGCACGAGTCCTCTCCTCCGAGCCCACCCCTCAGCGGTGAGGAGGCGTAGATGGACCGGCCCACCCTCGCCTCCGTGGACGTCCTCGGCCCGGCCCTCGAGCTCGAGCGGTCGGCGATCCCGGACCTGGACGCCTCGCCCCCGGATGCCGCGGACGGGTGGGACTGCGAGCCGACCGGGCCGGAGGGCTGGGAGGACTGCGACGAGGCGCTCGTCGAGGCCGACTGCGACGTCCACGGCCACCTCCTCGTCCTCCTCGATGGCTCCGACGACTGCGACGGCGGCCAGCACGACGATCCCACCGACACCGACACCAGCGACGAGGGCGAGGTCCTCGCGGACTGCGACGGGGATCAGGCTCGCGCCGCGCTCGTCGACGAGCACTTCGATCACCCCGTCAGCGACTGGTGGTGGCGCCGCTGGGTGGCCGCCGGGCTGATCGACGACCCGCCTGCGATCGGCCTCGTCGACTGCGACGGCGTGTCCCCATGACCCTTGCCCGCCCCGCACCCGCTGTGCTGGTCCTGTCGAGCTGTCTCGCGGGGTGGGCCCATCTCCCGAGGTGCCCCGATGCCCTGAGCGCTCGCCGGCAGGGGCCACCCTGCCGGCTCCTCGGGCACCTCCGTCTCGCGTCCACCCCGTCGCAGGCTGCACGGGAGAGGGGCACCGCCACGGTCCGGCGGTCGCAGTCCTCGCCGGGGTGGGCGTCTCTCTCGGCCCCGCAGGTCGGCGCGCCGGTTCGGACCGGGCAGAGCGTGACTCTGCCGGTCTCCGGCGAATTGCTCCGCCCCGAGGCGACCCGCCGCGACTGGGAGCGCCGTCTCCGTCCCCACCGTTTCCCCGGCGGCGCCCGGCCCTCGCGGGCGCGGGTCCGCCCTTGCACGAGGTGACCATGAGCGCCGAAGATCCGGCCCCTCTCCCTGCTGACGTCCTCTCTGAGCAGCAGCTCCTGAACTACGTCGACATCGCCGTGCGCGAGCACCTCCCCGGCGTCCACGAGGCGGCCCGCGTGGTGCTGCGCGAGACGATGCGCCTCAGCGGCAGCACCGATCCGATTCAGACGGCGTCCGAGATGTGCCGGGCGATCGAGGCCGAAAAGGGCTCGATCACCGTGAAGCAGCGGGCGCTGCTCTACGCCGCGGGCGTGCACGTGCGCGACGAGGGTCGCGCCGGGCGGGAGCAGGTCTCGACGCAGGATCGGCCCGCGCCGGTGCCCGAGGC
>ERZ1292625.2810-Hain-H41-01um-R1-2810-length-15219-cov-12_pt1 | contig 10702 bp, 9 predicted proteins | sample MGYA00564400_ERZ1292625 | MGnify/ENA primary metagenome ERZ1292625 (study PRJEB36523, sample SAMEA6512639) | groundwater metagenome | collected 2019-01-08 | study: AquaDiva: Metagenomics assemblies of 32 groundwater samples
CGGAAAGACGTTTCCTGATCAGCTCTCGGCTAATAAAGTCATTTAGGCTAAAGTGACGCATCAATTTAACTACCTCAGTGAAATTCAAATTCTGGAGCCACTCACTATTATGAACAATCGTTATCTTGGAAAAATCCAAAAACTTTGAGGCCTGTTCCTTGTATGTCCGAAAATTCTCTTCAATTTGTTCGTAGGTCAAGACGGGCCTCTCACCCTCTTTGTCTGAAGTGTCCCCAATCAAGGCCGTAAAGTCACCAATGAGAAAGGTTACCTTGTGTCCCAACTCGACCATGAGTTGGAGCCTTCGCAATGCCACTGAATGGCCGAGATGAATTCTGGTCGAAGTCGGATCAATTCCCAAGTAGACATTGAGTTTCTTGCCCGAGTTTAGGAGTTTTTCCAGCTCTTCTCTTCCTGGAATGATATTGACTACCCCCCGCGTCAAAATTTCCTCAATTTTTTCCTGATCCGTTTTATTTTGCATTGCCTTTAATTAACTACCAACTTGATTCTATACACAATCACTCTCTGAATCTACACCTCATTTGTCAAATTCCTTGAGCCTTTTCTCTATTTTCGAGTGTATATGGCGGTAAAATTATCCCCATTTCACGAAGAGCTTCTATATATTCAGCCAGTGCTTTTTTTTGTTCCTCCTTCGTCGGAATTTTACGTGTTCGGTCTAAAACTGTTGAGTGAGGTTCTTGTCTCTCTTTTATTTTCATATTTTTAGTAATTTGATAATAAAAAAACCTCCCTTTCGGGAGGTTTTGTTTGGCTTATTTAAGAGTTTAAGTTTACCAACCAAGACCTCCCATTTTCAGGGAGCTAAAAAAGAAAAAGAAAAACGATTGATTAATCATAAACTTAGACCATTATACACCTTTTAGATAAACTTCAAGCATTTCATAGAACTTCATTACTGATGGAATATTTATCCATTCATTATCTCCATGAATATCCCCACCATCTGGCTTAATCAGGATAATAGGAATATCAAACTTAGCAAAATATCTTCCATCAGAGGCTCCTTCCTCACCAACCACTGGGATCTCTCTTCCTATTACTTTTTTTCCAACTTCGAGCATTCTTCTCACGTACTTATTTTCGGCATCAGTAAATGTAGGATCTCCGAAAGCCACAAGTGAGACCTTTAGCTCAGGGTCAATACCTTTTGCAGCAACGATTACTTTACCCAGTATTCCCTTGACACTCTCTGACTCAGGAAACCTAAAATCTAGTTTCATCACTGCAGAAGGACAAACTTGATTGGTTGAAACCCCACCGTTAACCACGCCTACGTTCAAGGTCGTTCCCCAGTTTTTCTCATGTTCGTTAATTTCATAAATAGCTAGCAATTGAGAGGCCAGCTTCATCAGTGGGTGTAAGGCGTTTTTCCCTTCCCAAATTTTTGACGCATGGGTTGGTTTTCCGGTTGACTCTATCCAAATGTGAGCCACTCCCTTCGATCGATTTACCAATTCAAAATTATTCCCCCCGTCGGGGATGATTAAAACTTTCGGTCTAAATCCTAAATCATTCGCCATGTGGTTAGTTCCGTTTCCACCACCAACTTCTTCGTCAGATGTTATGGCAAAAGTAAAGTCCTTTCCCGACTCAACCGTTGTCTTCATCAAACCTATTCCTACTGGTATCGAAAACTTCATATCACTAACCCCCCGGCCGTACATATTCTCACCATCTACCCTTAAATCAAACTGGTCGTTCCTACCAGCAACGACATCAATATGTACTAAATATCCAAATTCAGGCTTGTATATATCCTCCCCAGTCCCAGCCAAAAAAATCAAAGCACCATTATTTTCGATCAATTCTGTTTTTACACCCCGTGGTAATATACTTCGGACATATTCAATCGCTAGCCTATTCTGATCAACATCAGACGACATTGTTCGAAACGATATCAATTTTTCCATCTGTTCAACAAATACTTCTCTGTTCATATTAAAAAATTTTATAATGACCTATTTTGTATTTTTCTATTTTCTCTTCAAAAACCTTAAAACCCAAACCAACCTCGGCCGGCACCTCAACGAAACCTTTTGATGACACCTGCACGTCAGGATCAGTTATCCCCTCATCAAAAAACGTCTTTGAAGGCGAGACATCTGCCGGCAAAGTGAACTCCGACAAAGACGCCGCCATTAGATTGTAAGACTTTCCAATTCCTGTTTCCAACATCCCCCCCAGCCAAAGCTGGATCTTAAACTTCTTGGCTACCTCATTAATTTTTATACATTCATCGAGCGATCCGACTCTCCCCGGTTTCACATTTATTATTTTGCACGCCCCTATCTCACAGGCCTTTCTTGCGTCCTCGGCAGACAAGATACTTTCATCGAGACAAATTGGAGTCTTCAACTGTTTCTGTAAAGTGGCATGATCAATAATGTCATCGTACGCTAGAGGTTGCTCTATCATCATTAAGCCCAATTCGTCCAACTTCTTGAGAAGATCAATCTGATCAAGTGAATACGAAGAGTTAGCATCCACCATTATCTTTAACTTTGGAAAAGCTCTTCTCACAATCGACACATATTCGTAATCATGTTCTGGTTTGATTTTTAATTTAATTCGTTGATATCCCTCGGACATTCTTTTTTCTACAATTTCAAGCAATTTAGTGATTGATTCAACCATCCCGATACTTTCACCAACGGGAATTTGCTTTCTCACACCGCCAATCAATTTATATATTGGTTTTTTGGAAATCTGAGAATCGATAGACCAAATAGCCGTATCAACAGCAAATTTAGCCAAGTTATTACCCCTGATGTAAGTCGATTTCTTCACATACTCCTCGTGTGAAATCTCAATGTCTTTTAAAATTGGAACCAAAAAATCCTTGATTACATGGACGTTTGTCATTGCCGATTCTTCCAGATATACTGGCCCCCAAAGTGCCGCTCCTTCTCCCCAACCCACCAAACCATTCTCATCAGTCAGTTTAAGAATTATTGCATCTCTCTTTGAAATGGCTCCGAACCCCGTCACAAAAGGAAACTTCATCGGAAGCTGAATATGAAATATCTCAGCTGAAATTACTTTCATCACTTCTTAGCAGTATATCTATGATGTCAATTCTTTTAGTAACAAGTCCCAATGTAATGCTCCCTTGAGTGTGGGCGAAAAGACCAAGCTCATCATTCCACCATCTGGACGAGAACCCAATACCAATAGACCTTCACGATGTTTTAAGTAATCAATATTATTATCCTCAGCCCATCTCTGAATTTTTCCAAAATCACTCCAATGCCCCTTCCCAATCGCATCCCTTGCAACGACATATCCCGGTTGGCTTAAATCTTGACTTAATCTCTGACCAATATGATATGGCGCCGTTCCTCCAGTCTCCCTATTAAAGTTGAATTCCAGTATTTTGACCGACAGTTTTCCGTCTTTACCCAAACATATTGCCAGATCGCAATCGCTTATTCCAACATATCCTTCTCCCCATTTTACTTTTGAAAAAGCCATTACCATCTCCTTGGCCCGTACCATCAGCCTCCTATATTCAGACTTTTTTTCGACCAGAACCCCCGGAATATTGTGCTTTCCCAACATCGGGATATCAGCCATATCTGCTGCGTCAACAGGATCACCCACGATACTTCCTTGAAACCCGCCTTTAATTATCATTCCACAATCGTAATAAATCTGTGGCTCCAAACCCCACTCTAGTGGCGGGCTGAAAACTTCAACACTTGGATCATATATCTTTGTATCCAAAAACTCACTAACTACAACCCGAGCTTTTCTTCCAACAGGTACAACTCCAGAAAGAATTTTAGTTACATAATCAACTTTTTCCAAATGTGAGAGATCGATAAAATTCCTTCCATTGAACTTTTCTACTTTAATATTTCCTAAACCATCAACTGCCAAGTCAGCTTTAATTAAAACCTGACAACCCTGATTTATGAGTTGATCGATTAAAGCCACAACTTCTTCAATCGACTCAGCAACACCACCCTTCGGAGAAAATTCAGTTCCCATTTGTGCATCCAATTGCTGCAATAAAACGAAATTATCAACTTTAGAATTGTTTAGTTCCGCTGGGTGACTTTCAATATATCCACTCGTCGGATACAACCCTCTTATAATTTGCCTTCCGTGAAACGCTGGGATATTGGGAATTTTTGGGATATGAGCAACCCCAAGTTCCTTAGCTATTTCAACGGTCTCTGCGGTTGTTGTTCTAGGCACAACTACGGGTAAACCATTTTGGACGTTAACCCAAGTTCTTAGTTGATCCATTTTTTCTGTGTCATCAAGAATCATTGCTGGTAAATCTTCCACTATATTGCCATGATCAAAACCTACCATCGTCAGAGTCTCAGGACTAATACTCCAAATCTTAGCCATATAGTCGACTAGTTTCCTATCTACCGGCCAAGGAGTTACCAACGCGCTTCCTTCATGCATCGCGTACAATACCCGACCTCCAATGATAGAACAAAATTCAACAAAACCTCTTTGGGCATCGTGGTATGATTTCAATTCCAATCCCATCTTCTCAGCCTCAGCATCGGAATGTTGATGTCCGAACAGACCGGCTTTATAAGCATTATATATATTTATATTTGGTTGTCTTTCGAGATTTTTTCTCATCAATGTTACAAGATATTATTAATAAACTTTTTGATTATTTCGAAGTATAACATACATGAGTTTAATGATACCCACTCGGTATTTGAGTGAATTCCCCCCCCCTCAGGTTTCATCATTAATATCGGAGATTTGCCAAAATATCTAGCATCAGAGGCTCCACAATCACCGATTAGTTTCACTTTTTTCCCGATTATTTTTTCGGCGATCGATTTAAAACTAACCAATTCAGGTAATTTTGGATCAGTGAATGTCGGTTTTCCAAAAACAAGTCTAGATATCTTTAACTTCAATTTTTCCTTTGACACCAACATTTTCAAATCGTCCAAAATATCATTTACTGTAAATTTTTCTGGAAAGCGAAAATCAATTTTCATATAACCATAGTCACAAACTTGATTAGTAGATTCCCCTGCATGGATTTGACCAATATTGCATGTAATATCCCAATTGGGCTTAACCCCATTCACCCCATACTTATCAGTTAATGCTTTCGCCAAAACAACTAACGGGGTGACTGCACTTCTACCAAACCAAGGATCTGAAGCATGAGAAGATTTTCCTTTAGATTCAACCAATACATGGACAACACCTTTTGACTTGTAAATCAAATCGAAGTTGTCTCCTCCGTCAGGAACTATCAACAATTTTGGATTAAATTTATATTTTTCCGCCAGGACCCTGGCTCCATTAAATCCCCCCATTTCTTCATCAGTGGTCATTACAAATGCAAAACTTGAAACCTTTTTTGATTTTATCCAATCGTTTAATAAATGAACTCCAATTGGGATTGAAAACTTCATATCGCTCACACCCCTACCCATCAACTTATCGCCGACAACTTTAAGATTAAATAGATCATCGGATCCAGATACCACATCACCATGAACCAGAAAGGCAACGTCCGGCCTCATTGTCTTTACATTCGAAGCCAATAATATATCGGCACATTTATTTGACCATACTTTAGTTACAGCATCGGGACTTATTTGTGAAGAAACATATCTCACAAGGTTTTTATTTGCAATTCTGTTCTCCGAAACTGACTTCATTTCGGTTAACGTTCGGAGTTGAGTTAAAAATTCGTCTCTGGTCATATTTCGATTCTTTTCTTTATCAACTCCTCCAAACCACTGATTGCCTCATTAAGAATTTCATTAGTAGTTCTTGGATGCATCAATACCGCTCTAAACACCGGCATACTTCCTTTACCGGGCTCGGCAGGAAATGTAGACATTTCGTCGGAACAAGGTAATCCTGTTGAAGAAAAGAAGTATCCTCCCTCTCCCCTGACACCATAATCCAGTTCATATCTTAATTCGTCAATTACCGACTGTAATTGTTCGTTTGATGAAATTCCCATCGCATCCATCGTTTCTCTATTCAGGGTGAAGCAAAGAATATTTAGCTCAGGGTAGAACAGGGGAACTAGGAAGTCTGAATCCGACACACGTTGGTACAAATATTCAGCTCTATCCAACGACAAATCATAAACTGTTGCTAGACCCTCTTTTCCCAAAGCTCTTAACACGGCCACAGTAGATAGAATCGAGCCGGGACCCATCGAACCTTCAATTCTTTTCCTTCCCAAGTGGTTTCCTCCACCAAGGTAGGAATCTCGATCGCCAAAACCATAAAATGCATTTTCTTTCGTACTAAAGATTACTGCTCCATTACTGTAAGGTGTATGAAGGGTTTTATGGGGATCAATTATCGTCGCCCAAGATCTTTCAATTCCCCTAAGCAAATTTCGATTTCGAGACAACCGATAAGGTGCACCATATGCTCCATCAACAATTACTGGCACACCATATATGCTTGCAACATCGATCAACTGTTCGATTGGGTCGATTAATCCCGTTTCAGTTTCTCCTCCAATTGCGACCACCGCCATCACTGGATTGCCATTTTTTGCTTCAATCTGTAATTGTTTGTCAAGACTAACTGGATCCATTTTGAAGTGATCAGTCCCAACTTCTCGCTTCACCACCTCACGACTTGGGCCACCAACTATCCGTGTCATCTTATCCCAAGAATAGTGTGTATAGGGTGTTCCGATCACGACAAATGGGTGCTCTCTACTCGCCATAACTCCCAGGTTTTCCATCTGTGTCCTTCTCGCCACCAATGCCGTCTGAATCGCCATACTCCCACCGCTTGTAAATGTTCCTTCGGCTTCTTCCGGATCATAGCCGATCAATTCGGCCAACCCTCTAATTGCCTCTGGTTCAAGATCAGATTCCATAAAAGAAACTTCCCTCGCCACAGTATTCGATCCAGTTCTTATCCCTAAAATATAACCAAACATACCTGGTATAGAAGCCTCAGTCAGCATATGTCCAAGGTACGTATCATTAAACAGCCTTGCGTCTTTAACATCTCTTACTACACTTCCAAGAGCATCAATTATCGACCTCTCACTTTTAGTCATTGGTTCAGCCACCGCCATAAGAGTCAAATTATCCATAAATTTTTCCAAACCCATCTCGGGATTTTCTGGATCAAAATAAGCCGCCAATACTTTTTCAATTTCCGTTGCTGTATGTCCACACTCCCCAGCTTCCCTCGCTAAAATGCCAGCCAACTCTTTTTTTGTTATAGACATATTGTTTGTCGTTTATTAATATTTTTTGTTACAAAAAAGGCGCCGGTGGGCGCCTGGTTAAAAACCGTCGTTGACGGTAAAGATGTTAAAGCAACTAAAGAATAAGTTGTTTGAGCTCATATGTTTACAGAAGAGGCTATCACCTCTCGTCCGTCATGTCAAGCACCAACTCAATTTTGTCAACATTTTAACCAGACTTAATGTATTATTGACGGCTAGGCATGTCAAATCATATTAAATTTACCATACCAGGGAAAAAGCTCCAATACAACTATATTGTCGAATCACTCCCACTCGCTCCCCAAAAGAAAAAAGAATTGCGTTTAGAAATAGCAAGACGGCTCCCACCAAATGTTATTCCTCTACACGCTTGCGTTATTTCCAATGGACATAAAACCATCCTAATTAGTGGTGTCTCCAAGTCAGGCAAATCTACACTCGCACGTATACTCAAAAAATTAGGATTTAACACAGAAGCCAACGACTTTGTTGCGACTTGGTTACACGGCGGTGATCTCTATGTCTCAGATATCAATCTGGAAGAAAACAATCAAGATAAAACACCATTAAAAATTGATCAGGTTATTTTCCTTAAACCTGAAGACCCCAGAGATGTCTTCAAGCTCAGTAACAAACAACTCAAAATTCTCTACCAATCAACGTTAACTCCTTTAAACCATAAAGACCTTAGACGATTTTTAATCAATCCTGTATTCGAGGAAATTTATAAACTCCATTATTGCCTTGGAAATCGCAAAACACCGCAAAGATGGCTCCAGTCTATCAAAAACACACTCTATGAGAAAAAACCTTCCAGGATTGGAATTATTGGAATGGGAACAATTGGTCAGGATCTTTCCAATTTATTGATCAGGGAACCTTGGTTGACGTCACTGTCACTCTACTCACCAAATCAAAACAAGCTCGGGGGTATTATTCTAGATCTTAATAGTGCCAATCCAAATCTCCAGATAAATCAGGCCAAGTCCGCAAAATCAGTTTTTAAAAAATCTGATATCGTTGTTCTATGTTTTAACATAAACAGCCCAGCCACTACCATTGATTCATTAAGCGAACGACATCGCAAAATTATTGCTCACTCTGAAGTCTGCCATGAAATAGCAAGCGATATCAGGAAAATCAAAAATTTTCTAGGTACGATTCTAGTAGTTTCCAACCCCGTGGACTTTCTATCCTGGTACCTTTATGAAAAAAGCGACCTTCTCTCAAACCAAATTTATGGAATCGGCCTGGGGTTAGACAAAAAAAGGTTACAAACAATTACCAATGAAAAATTTGAAGTTATCGGCGAACACGGCGACGAAATAAAGATCGCCAAAGTAATAAATAACACTCTATCTCTAATCAATAGTCCCAAACTATTATCATTGCTTACCAGTTATTCAAACAGAATCAGGCAATTCACCACCCGAACCCGCTTCGGCCCAGTTCACGAAATTTTATCAATTATCACTTCATTCCGAAAAAGAAACGCGGCAATCAGAGTCTCAACAAAATATGACGACAGTTTTTTCCTGGGAGATATCATAGAACTTTCAAATAAAATCGGGGTTACAAAATATTTAAAAGACCAAACACTAGAAGAGCAATTATTGCAAACCAAATCAAAATTTAAAGAATACTGTAGATTGCTAGATACCAATCTTTAAATGTTCATATCTCAAAACAATCAACTACATCCTCTCCACCCTGCCCGTCTAAATTGTTTACATTTTGTCGGGGACTTCAATTCCCAAAAGCGAGAGGCCGTTCTTTAATACTTGGGCGACGGCCGCCACCAACCCAAGCCGGAAATTCTCATTTTCCCCACCAACCACCTGATTCAAATTATAAAAACCATTAAATCTCTGAGCCAAACCAAACAAATATGTCGCCACTACTTGGGGGGTGAAATTTTTGGCCGCTTCTGTCACTACCTCCGGATATTGATAAATCATTCGCAAGACACTTCTTTCATCTTCGTTCGACGGTTCTCCGACAGACTCCATCAATTCATTCTTCCCAGCCTTAGCCAAAATTGACCCCGCTCTGGCAAAGGTGTATTGGGTGTACGGTCCGCTGTTTCCTTGCATATTGAGCACCTCATCCCAGTCAAAAACGATGTCTCGTTTGGGATCCCCTTTCAAATCATTCCACTTCAAGGCTCCAATCCCTACTTTTTGTGAAACGTCACCTTTTTCCCCATTTCCCAGAGCCTCCGCCCGCTTGATCGCTTCAGAGAGAACTTCCTCCAACCAAATCACGTTTCCTTTTCGGGTACTCATCTTCCCCTCTTTGAATCGGAACATCCCGTGCCCGACGTGAACCCGCTGTCCGTCTTTATACCACCCCAACATCTTCTCGATTTCAAAAAGTTGTCTGAAATAGAGCGACTGCTCCGCCCCAACCTCATTCACCACCAGGTCCGGTTTGTATTTTTCCAACCGATACTTATCTGTCGCCAAGTCCCGAGTCGCATACAGACTCGCCCCATCTTTCTTGATTATCATCATCGGCGGCAGCTTATCACCTTCAAAAAAGACTAGCCTGGCGTCTTCCTTGCCTATTCCCAGTAACTTTTTCTTTTCCAGCTGGGCAATTACCATCCTCATTTTGTCCTCAAAAAAAGACTCCCCCAATCCCTTCCCCTGATTAAACTCTGCCGAATGTTTGATCTTCAATAGTTCATAAATTTTGGCAAATTCTATCCACGACCAGTCAATGCATTTCTGCCACAACTCTCTTGCCTCTTTGTCGCCATCCTCCAATTTCTTGAACCATTCTCTGGCTTCATCCTCGAGGGTAGGGTCTTTTTCCGCCTCTTCATGAAATTTTACATACAACGCCACCAGTTCTTTTACCGGAAATTCTGAGCTGGCAATTTTATCGATATCTCCCCAATGTTTGATCGCGCAAATCTGTTTTCCAAACTGCGTCCCCCAATCACCCAGGTGATTATCCCGCAGTACCTTCCAGCCATTCGCCTCCAGTAGATTCGCAATCGCGTCCCCAATTACCGTCGACCGCAAATGACCGATGGTAAATGGTTTGGCAATATTCGGCGAGCTATACTCGACGATCGCCAGTTTTCCCTTTCCGGATTCATTCGTTCCATAATTTTCCTTCTTCTCCAAAACCCGTTTCAATTCGGCCACCAACCAACTCTCCTTCAACCAAAAATTTATAAACCCCGGCCCTGCCACCTCGATTCGCGAAAGATCCACCACCTCGCCCAAAACCTCGCTCAACATCAATTTTTCCACCAAAAAATTAGCCAAATCTTTAGGATTTTTTATTGCTTTGAGTTCTTGAGTTCTTGAGTTTTTGAGTTTTTGGAACATCGCTAAAGCGATGTTTGTCGCCCAATCCCCCTTGCTCTCATCTGCCGGATGTTCCACCACAAAACCGGGCATCTTCTCATCTGGTCCGAGCAAGTGCATCACCACCCTCTCAATCGCTTGTCTAATT
>ERZ1292625.4329-Hain-H41-01um-R1-4329-length-10702-cov-39_pt1 | contig 10702 bp, 11 predicted proteins | sample MGYA00564400_ERZ1292625 | MGnify/ENA primary metagenome ERZ1292625 (study PRJEB36523, sample SAMEA6512639) | groundwater metagenome | collected 2019-01-08 | study: AquaDiva: Metagenomics assemblies of 32 groundwater samples
ATTCGAGTGGGAAAGATGAGGATGTTTTTGGAGAAAAGTTTGAAATTCCGGCATTTCTCCGTAAAATCCACTAACTTAGACAATAAACCTCAAGAAAGTCATATAGATCCTATAATGGTGTATAATACACCCTAATATGACATTATTAGAGCGAGGATACAAGTTTCTTGAGAGCTTTATGCTTGATCAGGACGTCTCTCACATAGTAATAAAATCTCATGTTGCCATGGCGTTTGAACTGTCTAAAAGAATTGAAGAATCAAAGTTTGGGAAAGTTCAGGCAATTTTTGGTTCAGGCGAATTCTATAGGCTTCTCAATTTTCGTGATGATGGCAGTTTTGAATCTGTTTCATGTAATGAGATCTTGAGGCATAAGAGAAGTTTACTGAGTGTTGATATGGACAATTACAATCAGCTTAAAAATTTACCCGATGTTGATTTCATGGTTGTTCTTGACGATATCAATCCAAACGCTGTAACCAAGAGAATTGAGAAGATTGATAATTTCAGACTCTTATACTCAGACATTGCCAATATAGCATCCAATTTTCCAGATATTTACCCTTTTGACGTAGGCATTGTCAGTAGGGATACTTTTGAAACTGTCTTAAAAGATTTGAAAAATTATGAAAGAAGTGAAAGTATTGATACATTACCGTATATATTACTTCGTGCGGATGATTCCTATTCGCAAACCAGATATGTTCAAGCGTGGATTAAAGGTTTTATTTTGAATGTTTCAGTCCCCTTATATTGGAACAATAAAGTTTTAAGTCAAAAATATGCTCAGGGATTGAAAGATTTTTGTACAAACATTTCAGCCGAAAGTTGGTACAAATTTTTAACTACGAAGACCAATATATGGCGTTCATATTACCCAGAACTCTATAAGGAGGAGAATATGAAAAAAGTTCTTTATTCTCGATGGAAAATGTTTTTAAAAGGAAAAGGTATTTTTCTAGTATGACAATAGATATACGTCCAAACAATTTAAAAAGTGAACCACATTCAGTCGAACATTTGTTGCAAGATACGATTGGTTTTGACATAGGTATACAACACCCACTATGGTTAAACGAGATTGTAGAATCTGCTAAATTAGATTCCTCAAAGTTGGGTGTACTAGCTAAATATTTAGACTTAAATAAAGAGTATGGCAAGCTCTCAGTTTTGACTTCCTCCTTATATGTTAAAAAACTTGTGGAAGCTGGTTTTTTAATAAATTGTGCCTATTTGGTTGGATCCTCAGCTATGGGGTCTGTAAATTTAGATAGAGTGTCAAATAATGGCAGAGTTTCAGTGATAGAAGATGAAGGAAAAATTATGGGTTTAAAATTATTATCAGAAAAAGCCCCTTATAAAGGATGGAGAAGCTCAGACGTTGATTTGGAGATAGTTTTACAAGAAGGTACACTCACCGATCGCACAACAGCCAATAAATACTTAGCAGAAACCCTCGGGGATTTGGGATTATCAAAATTTCCATTTTATGCAGTAATAAATGATTTCAACGAGTTTTCTGAGTATATTAATAGCAACACAAATGGAATTGAAGCTAATTATATACATCTACGAACACTATTAACACCCGTTTTGCCAATTTATCGTGAGGCTAATATATCGGAGTTTAGGAAAAAAGTTGGAATTTTTATTACGAAAGAAGCGGAAAAATTAGATATAAAGTTAGAAAATTATCCGTCCGTAAAATTGGCAAGGGGGTACTCATTGTGGAAGAAATTAGAGCGAGACGCCTCACTAATGGATATAAATCAAAATGAAACATTGAATACAGATGATATTTCCAAAGATTTACTTTTTTATGCAATGAACAGAATAGAACACAATTCTATACCTTCAAAGCCGATATATATAGATAGCAAAAGCTATACTGTTTATCTTAAAAGTTTTCGGAAGGAAGCTGATTCTAGTATGGGTATTAATGAAATATGTCCACCCCCGCTTAGTACTTTTTCAAAAAATTTACATGTCGGACAAATGTTATCTACTGTTATAAGCGATATATTGTTTAGATTTAGATATCCAAATAGAGAGACCGGATTTAGACCCTTAATTATTTCATACGGACCATATTGGGATAAACTATTTGCCACAAAAGCTTTAAATACAGAAGATTTTACAAACATGGTATCTGATGAATCTAGTAAAAATTTGAAATCTATATCTTTGGAATTAAATAAATTAGGAATTGCGACTGAACAATTACAAATAGATGAATCCAGAAGTTCAAATTTGGTTAATAAAATATACAATTTTCTACTGGATAGGGGATATATAGACATTGAGGAGGAAAAGACTTGGTTAAACCTTACTCGTTTAGCTAAGATGGTAAATTTAGAAGACCTTGAAAAACGTTTGTACGTTTTCCCTCTTCGCAAGAAAAAGGGAGTTATCTTCACCATAAAAGAAATTGCACATGGAAAAATACGTACTCAGTTAAACGGAGGCGGAACTTTTAGCCTACAAATTCCAGATCAAGTAAATCAAACTTTTTATCCACTTTTCGTCTCTCTGTGTTTGGCCGGAATTGACCAGAAATTTATGCTTGAAAAAGATATTATTTGCGGAATTAATACATATCCTCAATGGCTTGTCGACAACATTTTACTTTCCGAGGCTTTAGGTTATGAAGGTGGATATCGTGCAAATTTATATAATCTTGTGTCAGATGAACGAAACCAAAAAATAGATAGAAAAAATAACAATTTACTCGTGCTGTCAGATATTGAGACTGGGATTGTTAAAGATTATATTATTCGTAAACAGGCTGATAAAACATGGTTAGATAATCACATTGTAAGTGTCCTAAGGTACTTTTTAATAACACAAATAAAGGGTTCGACGGATAAGACTCAAGTCGATTTTAGTTTTGCTAGAAAGAGCTTTGGCTTAATAAGAAAGATTGTTTGGCTTAAGGAAAATCTTGATAAGAAATGGACCAATTTGCCCCCCGATAAAGATATTGAAAATAAAATTATAACAATGCTTTCTTTGCGCGATTTTCGTTCCTGTATGTTCCTATGCCAAGATGAAATTTATAAAATTGCCAAAAATGTTCAGAAAGGCCAACAAACAACAGAAGATTTATACAGATTTGTTTCTATTTACACAGCTCTGAGAATATTTCTTCCGACGGTTTAATATGAAATAGTGTATTAACATTAAAGTGTTATAATACTAAAACAAAAATGTTACTTAAAGAATTACTATTAAGTTCATTAAAAATATTTGATAAAAATAGGATAATTTCTGTAGAGAAAGAGTCGAATGAAGTAAAGCAGGTGGAAAGAATTGCAAAACCTGTATATATGAACACAAGGATTGTGGCGGGTCGTTATCAAATTCCGTCGAATTATTCCGATAATCCTGAGGAATAAGAAATAGCTTCTATTTCATAAACACCATGTTTTATAAAGCGTGGATTTGGTATAAAATAGGGTAAATTATGGCAAAAAAGGCATATTTTCAAAATGTTGAAACAAATGTGGATTTTCCGACAGTCGAGGATGAAATAATCCATTTTTGGAAGAAAAATAAGATTTTTGAGAAATCTATAAATGCTCGTCCAATAAATAAAACTTGGATATTTTTAGATGGTCCACCATTTATAACAGGACTTCCACATTATGGGACACTACTTTCTAGTATCCCTAAAGATCTATTCCCTAGATATTTGACAATGAAAGGATATCGTGTTCGCCGTGTTTGGGGATGGGATTGTCACGGTCTTCCAGCTGAAAATAAAGTTGAATCAAAATTAGGCCTTAAAAATAAAAGGGATATTGAGGAAAAAGTGGGTGTGGGTAAGTTTATCCAAGAATGTAAAAATTACGTGAGTGAAGTATCTGGGGAATGGGAGTGGTATGTGGATCATATAGGCAGATGGGTTGACTTCAAAGAGGCATACAAAACAATGGACATGTCATACATGGAATCTGTTATGTGGGTATTTAAACAAATGTATGACAAAGAGCTTATTTATAAAGGTTTACGTGTTTCATTGTACTGTCCTCATTGCGGAACGCCAATTTCCAATTTCGAAGTTGCAATGGATCAAGATAACTATAAAGAGGTTACAGAACCTGCAAATACATATAAATATCAAGTTTTTGGAGATAATGACACATATTTTCTTGCTTGGTCAACTACTCCTTGGACAAAATTAGCGACTCCAGCTCTCGCAGTTAACCCAAACCAGACTTACGTAAAAGTACAAATAGGGAAGGAGAAATACATTCTTGCAAAAACTCGTTTAGAAATGCTTAAAACTAACAAATATCGTATATTAAGCGAATTTCCTGGTACAAAATTAATAGGTATTAAATTTGTGCCGCATTACAATTTCATCAAAATAGACAAAAATAAAGAAATTTTTGTAGTGATAGGGGGAGATTTTGTAACCGCCGATGAGGGAACTGGAATAGTAACAATAGCAGTTTACGGCGAAGAAGATTTGAAAGCCATGAATGATAACAATATTCAAATTATTGAGCATGTTGACGATACGGGCATGATCAGTAAAGATTCTCCAGTTGGAGCTGGCATGTATTACTTAGATGCAAATAAATTAATTAATCAAGATTTGAAAGACAGAAATCTAATGTTCAATGAAGAGGGTTATGTTCACACTGTCCCTACATGTTGGAGGTGTCATGCTAGACTTTACTATTCTCCACAAAATGCATGGTTTGTAAATATTCAAACTTTGAAGCCTCTTATGAAAAAGACCAATGAAGAGATAAATTGGTTTCCAGCACATTTTAAACACGGAAGGTTTTTAAAAAGTATGGAAATGGCCCCAGATTGGTGTATTTCAAGAAGTCGTTACTGGGGCTCCCCGGTTCCTGTTTGGGAATGTGAATGTGGCAAAAGATTCGTTCCAGGATCAATCGCAGAGCTTGAAGAGGCGAGTGGTAAGAAAATAAATGACTTACACAAACCTGAAATCGATGAAATAAAAGTAAAATGTAGTAGCTGTGGAAGAGAAGTTCGTCGTGTTCCTGAAGTCTTAGATAGTTGGATCGAGGCTGGTTCTGCATCATTTGCTGAAAGACATTTTCCATTTGAACCAAAAGTTAAACTTGAGAATTTCTTCCCGCCAGATTTTATTGTTGAATATACTGGACAGATTCGTGCTTGGTTTTATGTGCTTCATGTAATTGGGGCAGCACTATTTGAATCTCATGCCTTTAAGAATGTATCAGTATCGGGTGTTATTTTAGGTACTGATGGACGAAAAATGAGTAAAAATTATGGCAATTATCCAGACCCTAAAAATTTAATTCAAAAATATGGAGGTGACGCACTTCGGTTATATCTTTTAGGATCTCCAGTTATGCATGCCGAAGACATAAGAATTTCGGAAGATGATTATCGAGCACAAGTCCGAGAATTCTTGCTCAATTTATGGAATATTTATAATTTCTTTGTAACTTACGCCAGCATTGACGGGTGGAGTCCAAAAAATAAAAAACTCAATCCAAAGAATGTGTTAGACAAGTGGATTCTTTCAAGAATGAACGGATCTATCAAAAATATAGAAAAAAATGGATTTGACCAATATGATACTCCGGAAATTGTTAATTTAATTAAAATATTCATTACCCATGACCTTTCGGGTTGGTATGTCAGGCGTATTAGAGGAAGAGTTGGTCCATCTGCAGATGATGGGGAAGATAAGAACCAGGCCTATCTTACTCTTTGGACTGTACTTACAGAATATTGCAAAGTTATGGCTCCCGTAATTCCATTTGTTACAGAAGAAATTTATAAGAATCTAACAAAGTCGGAATCGGTGCATTTGCAAGATTGGGTTGGGGCCAAAGATAAATTTATAAATGATGAACTTGAAATAGAAATGGAGTCTGTTGCCCGAAAAGTAGTTGAAAAAGCACACAACCTGAGAAAGGTGGAGGGTATTCCAGTTAGACAAGTTTTAAGTTCACTATCAACAACTTATTCAAAACCCAAATTCATATCTTTAATTGATGTGATTAAAGATGAAATAAACGTGCTTGATATCAAATGGGGTACTAAAAAAGATTCACTAGACACTAGATCTACACCAGAAATTATTGAAATGACTAAAATACGAGAATTGACAAGAAAGATTCAGGAGAAAAGAAAAGAAATGGGTCTAAATCTTACTCAGAAAGTCAATGTATATCTTGATGAGCTTCCAACGGATACAAAACTTGTTCATTGGATGATGAAGAAGGCACAAATCAACAAACTGGAAAAAGGAAAGTTCAAGATGACAAAGGTCTAATGTAATAAATGCGAGACATTCATCTGACAATTGCAATACTCTTTCTTTTAATTTTAAGCGTATTTGTTCTTCGCTCCATTGCACCTTCACTATTCCCGTCATATTTTGTATACATTGTCTTTGCACTTTTGGGATACTGGTTTTTTTCAAAAGTCGGATTTGACATTGCATCCCTTTTTTCAAATCACTTTTACATTATTTCAATATCCCTTCTTGTAATAACTCTTGTTATTGGTAGCGTTACAAGAGGAACTATACGCTGGATTCCAATCGGTGGATTTACACTTCAGCCGGCAGAACTTGTTAGGCCTTTCCTATTGGTATTTTTTGCCAATGTTCTTACTCAAAAAGAGATAAAACTAAAATTTTTATATAAAGTTCTTTTTCTTTTGGCAATTCCCGTTGTTTTAATTCTCATCCAACCATCCTTGGGAGTTACTGTTCTTACAATGGTAGGGTTTATTGGAATTCTTTTTGCCTCCGACTTTAACAAAAAATATTTATTAACTGGAGTAGCGGCAATTTTGGCAGCGCTTCCTTTACTTTGGTTTATCATGGCTCCATATCAAAAGGATAGACTGACATCATTTATTAACCCCGAAAAGGATCCTTCGGGATCGGGGTACAATAGTTTACAGTCCACTATTGCCGCCGGATCCGGAAAAATTACAGGGCGCGGGTTAGGACGGGGGGTACAAACCCAACTTTCGTTCCTTCCGGAAAAGCAAACCGATTTTATTTTTGCAGCAGTTGGAGAGGAGTTGGGATTTGTGGGAACGGGACTCATGCTCATTGCTACATTTGTAATTTTATGGAAGTTAACAATATTTATGGAAAACTCAATTTCTCCCGCAGGTCGTGCCTATTTATCGGGCTTTTTCCTTACCTACTTTGTCCAGGTATTTGTCCATGTGGCCATGAACATGGGAATGCTTCCAATTACAGGCCTTCCCTACCCCTTAGTTTCCGCAGGTGGATCATCCCTTCTGGCCACAATGATAGGCTTAGGGATTGCAGTGGGAGCGTATAAGCGGTAAACATAAAAAGTAAAAATCTATGCGAATTTTATTCATCTTGAAGTATTCTTAACTTAACAAGTCTCGTGTTCATTTTTCTAAAATCTATGTCGTTTTCTACAACGGTTTTGGTAATTAGCCAATCTCCTTCATCATTAATAATTTCAAAGGTTATTCCGTTTAGACCTTTGGCTGCCTCTTTTCGAGCATCAGCCGTTGCCCGAAGTGTTGAACAGGTGTATGTTTGGGGAAATGAAATAGTGTAATTTTTCTCCCTTTTCATAATTGATATTGTATTTTAGACTCAAAAAACGTAAAATACAATCCTATATGGCTAAATATTCTGTTTTGAGGATCAAAGGCAAGCAGTACAGAGTTGAAGACGGTCAGGAGGTTTTGGTCGATTTACTTGAGGGTAAACCCGAAACTGAGATTTTATTGACGGTTGATGGGGATATGGTTAAGGTAGGGAAACCAATCGTAGTTGGAGCCAAAGTTAGCCTCAAAGTAGTGACCGAAATGGAAAAAGGCGGAAAAATCAACATTTTTAAGTATAAGGCCAAATCGAGATACAGGAAGCGAATGGGTTTTACCCCAAAGTTCACGAGACTTCTAGTTGAAAAAGTATCACAATAGATACTTCTGGACCCCTTGACAGTCGTGAAAATATCGTTTATATTGCCCTTAATAATATGTCAACACATAAAGCAGCAGGCGGAAAAGCTTCACAACACGTTAGCCCGGCAGGTAAAAGACTAGGAGTAAAGCTTTCTGCAGGAGAGAGTATCACTCCAGGAATGATTATTGTAAAGCAAAGAGGAAGTAGGATTGGTTTGGGCAAAGGAGTAGTTGCGGGCCGAGATCACACTATTTATGCAGTAACCACCGGAAAAGTTAAATTTGCAAGCAAATTAGGTAAGAAAATTGTCAGCGTAGTATCAAAGTAATATGGCAGAGGAAATAATTCAGCAAGAAATAAATCAACTCCAGCCCAACCCACTTCAACCCCGCGGAGCAATTACCCCTGAAAGCTTAGTAGACCTTGTGGACTCAATTCGTGAACATGGAATTCTCGAACCTCTTGTAGTTGCTAAAACCCCTGCCGGATACCAGATTATTGCGGGGGAGCGACGCTGGAGAGCGTCAAAACTGGCGGGGTTAACCCATGTCCCGGTTATTGTACGTGAGACTTCGCCAAAAGGAATGCTTGAGATGGCGCTTGTTGAGAACGTACAAAGAGTGGACTTAAATCCACTTGATAGGGCTAAGGGTTTTGAGAGACTTATGAATGAGTTTGGCCTTACAACTTCCGAAATTGCTGTAAGAATTGGAAAATCAGTTGCATATGTCAGTAATTCCCTAAGGCTCCTGTCCCTTCCAGATGCCCTTAAGGACGGACTTTTGTCGGGACTTATTTCAGAAGGTCATGCCAGAGCACTGGCGGCGGTTGATGACCCGTCCCTAATGATTGAGGCTTATAAAATAATTCTTAGGGAAAGTGGCAGTGTGCGCCGTGCAGAAGAGTTGGCGAGACGTATGAAAGCAAAGAGTCAACAGGAAGCCAAGAAAAATACAATCAAGATGAGAGTAGTTTCTGAGGAACTTGATCAAATGCAAGAAGATTTTGAAAAATCTATGAGCAATGGAGAAACCGATGAGACCAAGAAAACATCGGTCAAACTTATCCGTTCCAGGCGCGAAACCAGAGTAACATTTGTATTTAAAGGAAGTTTGGAAGAAACTGAAAGTCGGCTTCAAAAAATATACAAATCAGTCGTTAATAACTAACTTTTGGTACAACTCCTTTTAACGGCCAGTAAACTATCCAGGCCCGGCCCGAGATCTTGTTTTTAACAACTGGTCCCCAGGCGCGTGAGTCAGATGAGTGAGGACGATTGTCACCCATCACAAAATATTGCCCCGCAGGAACCGTATACTCCTGCCCTTCGGGAGTAAAGCCTTCGGTGGCAGTATAAACTGTGTCTGCCAAATATGATTCCTTAAGCTGCTCCCCATTTACATAAACCTTTCCGGCTTTGAGCATTACCTGCTCGCCGGGAAGCGCAATAATTCTTTTGATATATTCATCCAACTCACTAACGGGAGGCTGAAAAACTACAACATCTCCTCTTTTTGGATCATGCAAATAGTAAGAAACCTTTTCTGTAAGTAAATATTCTTTGTCAGGGAAAGTTGGGTCCATTGATTGCCCCTTAATTTTGTGGGGGCGCATAATAAGAAGATAAACAAAGAAGAAAATTCCCACAGCAAAAACAACTACCTCCAAAACATCCAAAAAAAACGCGCCAAGACGCTTAAACATAGCTATATTATATTGATAAGGGGGTTATCAAAACAAGAAGTAACTTAATGATCCGCATTAGGATTAACCACAATTCCCGCCCAGTCTCTAAAAGTCCTTCCTTCGCCTTTCACACCTCCGTCCATTCCGCAACCCATTATCCACTTTTTTTCTATTTTCATGGCTGCCAATATTTTATACTTTAGAGGCATTTTTTCTACTTGCTTATCAACCACAACGGCTGTAAGTGATTCTGGATCCAAATTTCCCATTATGTAGTCAATAACGCCACCAGTATCATAAATGTCCTCAAAAATAATGCAAGCTTTACCCCAGCATTTTTTTGGAACAGGAACAACCTCGGTTGCTCCAAAACCGCCGTCGGGTCTATTGATTTGAATCATGTGTACGGGTATTCCGATTGGCCCAGCTCTTTTGGAATATTCATTAAAAAGCCAAGCTCCGCCCTGAAGGTTAACCAAAGCATGATCGAACTTTGCAATGTCGATTTGGTCAATCAGTCTGTCAACACACTTCTTCGTTTCTTCTGGAGTCACGTACTCGGGCACTCTAAATTTGCCTACCTGAATCACATTGGGTTTTATTGGGTAGGGGATATAAAGAGAGTCTTTTACGTCGGAGATTCCAGTTGTAATGCTCCTGAGAGACATAATAGTTTTATACTACGGGTACATGAGTGAGTCAACCTTCAAATATGGTAAGCGGAGCTTGGCCATTCAATTACTAAATGGTAAAATATAAGTACGGACGACTAGCTCAGCGGTAGAGCGCTTCGTTCACATCGAAGAGGTCGTTGGTTCGAGACCAACGTCGTCCACCAAAAAATGAAAAACAAACTAATTTTCGCAATTTTATACATTTTGCTTTTATCTATTGGGGTTTTTACCGTCTATAAAAATATCCCGTTTGGACACGTAGCATTTACAAATGCATATCTTGCCAATATTGCTCAACGGGTATTGGGTCTAACAATTTTTTCCATGCTTTTTGTTCAAATTTGTTTGGGATTTTTTATAAAAAAGCTTACAGAAAAGTTTGGAGGGTGGATTTACACATTCCATATGTTTGAGGGAATCA
>ERZ1292625.4330-Hain-H41-01um-R1-4330-length-10701-cov-6_pt1 | contig 10701 bp, 11 predicted proteins | sample MGYA00564400_ERZ1292625 | MGnify/ENA primary metagenome ERZ1292625 (study PRJEB36523, sample SAMEA6512639) | groundwater metagenome | collected 2019-01-08 | study: AquaDiva: Metagenomics assemblies of 32 groundwater samples
GGAGGCGGGCGCGGAAAGCGCTACCTCCCGACCTCTTTCCAATTCTTACTGGCTGCGGGGCTAGGATTCGAACCTAGAAATCTTCTGCTCCAAAGGCAGACGTCCTACCGTTAGACGACCCCGCATCGGTTGTAAATTTCATTGATCCACGCATCTACTCTTCGATTTAAATTAGTGCTTTGATGGACCTTGGCATAAATTTGGCCATTATAACTTCTACCTAGGTTTCTGCGATTTGTGCGTAGAGCGCTTTTCTTAAAATATATTTTATCAAAACGGTTGAGAGGAAGTCCAATTTGGTCAGACCAGTATTGACGAAAGCGTTTTTTGTCGTCTCTATATGTTTCGTGAACATAAATACTGAATCCTATTCTTTCGAGGGGTACTTGAAGGCATTTTATACACCACTTGACGAATATGTTTATCATTCTTGGATCAGAATTACTGAACTGTAATCCGACACTCGGACTGTACGATTTAGCTTTAGAGCCCTCTGCCCAATAAAGCATTGTACCCATTAGCCATAAATCTCTTAAATCGATATTGCTAACTTCTAATCTTGCGTCTTTTTGTACTTGTTCTTGGACTCTTAATCTTTGTAATCTTTTGGCTAGTCCACCCCTTCTTGCTGCTTCTAATCTCTTTTGGGTAAGCCTAGTTATTTGAGGTTTGGAAAGACTTACGGATTTTAGCCACAGACCCAGGCTAGATTTGGCTACGGGAACTTGCTGTAATATTTCGCGATACGACAATCCTTGCCTTCTTAGATTTATAGCCAATTCTTTTTCAGCAAGCTTACTTATCATTAGAACCTAGCATATCTGATCTAGATCTTATTTGCAAGGTCTTATTGGTGGGCCCGGTGGGAATCGAACCCACAACCGTCTTCTTAAGAGGAAGCTGCTCTACCGTTGAGCTACGGACCCGTGTAAATGTGCCCTCGGGAGGAATCGAACCTTCATCTTATCCTTAGAAGGGATTTGCTCTATCCATTGAGCTACGAGGGCGATCCCGGGTTCAATTTTACTACATTCTAATTGAGATTGACTTTTGCTGCAGAAAAAACTACAGTTGGAGTATGTTAACAAAGGGTGATTTGAATCAAATTGGTGTAGTAGTGAGCAAGGCTATCCAAGTCCAGGTGCCACCGATTGTTAATAAGGCTATTCAAACCCAAGTACCAGGAATTGTCACTGGGATTTTACAAAAAGAATTGAAACCAATTAAAAAAGATTTGAAAAAAATTAGGAAGGATTTGGAGTTTGTGGTGGGAGTTTTGGATCGAGATTGGTGGAAGTTGGAGAAACGGGTGGATGTGATTGAATCTCACGTAGGTTTGCCAAGCGCAAATTGAGCCGAAATTTACATTCGGGATATGAAGTAGATGGTATAGCAAAAACAACCACAATATCCTATAATTCTCTGACGATGTCGATTGAGATTGGACTATCTAAAGAAAAAAACCCGGAATTTCCTTTATCGTTACTAGACGTAGTGATTGTAGGAGGCGGACCGGCAGGAGCTTTGACAGGATATCTTTTGGCACCTCTGGCAAAAAGTGTGACTATTTTTGAACCAAGTCCGACGAGAATGCCGACTTTGGGAGAAAGAATCAAAAGCTGCGTGGGTTGTGCAGGGATTTTGCAAGATACCACAGAATCGTTACTAGCTAGCGTTGGTCTTCATATACCGAAAGACGTGATTCAAACAAGGATAAATAGAAATGTTGTACATCTTCCCGGAGGCAAAGAAGTGGAAATTCCCACCCATGCCCTTGCCGTTTTCAGAGGATTTGCGCCGGTGAGACCAGCCGTGGAAACAATTGGACAAATAAGGGGATTTGATGCGTGGTTGTTGAATGAGGCAAAAAACGCAGGAGCCGAAGTCGTGGAATCTCCAGTCACTAAAATTCAAGTAGGACGAGACAAAACCGTGGTGTATGCAGGCGGTGAGGCCACTAATGTCCACTTAGTTGTGGGAGCCTTTGGCCACAAGAGAGGCGATTTGGAAATTGATACAGGAGGAGAGTTATTTGATGAGTCGGAAACTCAACCAGCCAGCGTCAGAGAATATTATTTAGAGGACACGAGAGCACGAGAAAAATTGAGAGAAAGCATGCATGTATTTGGAAATCCAACTCGTAAAATTTGGTATGCGGCAGTCATTCCCAAGGGGAAGTATGCCACAATTGTGATGATGGGCAGAGACGGAGCGGATCAATCTTACTTTCGAGAGTTTCTGGCTTTGCCAGCGGTTAAAGATCTTCTAGGCGATTTAACTGGGCAGAGATCTAACTGTGCCTGCATCAACGATATTACAGTTCGGTCTCCGAACAAGATATCAACAGAAAACGAGCATGGAGGAATGGGCTATGTCAGGTATGGAGACGCCGGAGGCACCAGGCAAAGAAAAAACGGTATAGGTGCAGCCATGGAAAGCGGAGCTGAGTTTGTTGAAATATTAAAAAAACATGGGAATGGCGCAACGGCCCGAAAAAAATTCGGGGACTACATCAGGAGAACCTATATTTGGGACAACCGATTTTCTGAAGTTATGCTTAGTGTCTTCGATCTTGTTTTGGACCACCGGATGTCGAAAGAAGCTGTGGTTTGGTTGACGAATCACCAGATACCATTAGCCAGCCAGATGGTCAGGAATACAATGAATTATGCCTTAACAGGCAAAATCCCTTACTGGCAAATACCGTTCAGAGTTATTCCCGACATGGTTACATTCGGGAGATGAAGTAGGTGGTGGGGTGGTAGAGGAAGATGACGGGCAGTTCTTCGCTGATGAATTTTTGGAATTCCAGGTAGATGTTTTTACGTAATTCGGGGTCGAGAGTCTTGCGGCCATCTTCTAGCAACTTGTCTGCCCGAGGGTGGTTAAAGCGGGCCAGATTGGTTTCTTGAGTTGAGTGCCAGAGGCTGTATTGGTCCGGGTCAACGGGAATCTTTTGGCCGATAATGAGGGCGGTAAAGTCGGAGGGGACTTCGGGGACGATTTGAACTTCGGTGGGTATTCCCAAAGCCTGCCAGTCGGTTTTTATCGCCTCGGCCGTCGGTAAGTAGACAGACAAGGTAGTAAGAATTATTTTGTCCGGTTTTTTGCCAACTTTGGCTAGCAGCTGTTTGGCCCGGGCTAAATCCAGATCGTAGGGTTTGACTTCGGAATTGTAGGCCCAGGAAGTAGGGGCCAGGGGACCGTAGGCCTGGTTTGGCCAACGAGATTTGTTAATGGCGTAAGCCAAAGACTGACGTAGACTCTTCTCAAGTTGCTGGGTGTTGAAAAAAATACCAATATAGCGGTCTTTTTGTACGGTGGTGGAAATGCGAATCGAGGGCCATTCAGCCAGATCGGCCGGGTCTTGGATGTCTTCTAAGTAATTTACAGTCCCCAATTTAAATGCCAGGCGAGCTTGAGACTCGGAAGGGTAGAAATAGTAGCGGAGTCGAGGCAGGCGAGATGTACCATCCACGGGAACGAGAGTCAGGGAGTCGATAGTTTGACCGGTTTTTTTGAGACGGGAAACTTTATATGATCCGGCTCCCAGCAGTCCCGTTTTAAAGGCGGGACGGGATAAAACTACGGGCAGAGGCGTGAAAGGCTCTTTGAGGTTGACCACGATTTGAGTGTCCGAGGGATAGATAAAATCGGTATCTTTAAAATGGTAGTTAATGTCTCGGCTTTTGATAGAAGAGCCGTTTTGCCATGTGAGAAACGGAGCCAGGTTAAAAGTGTAACTTTTGCCAGCGGCGTCTACAGTCCAGGAGGCGGCTAGCCCTGGAGCGGGTTGCCCGGAAGGAGAAATAGTGGTTAGGCCGAGGCTGATTTTTTGTTGAATAGATAAAGGGATTTCTGTGGGAGTGTAACGGCCGACAACGGCGATAGTTTGGGTAGAGCGTAGCGTAGGTAAATATGGCAGGAGGCGGGGCGAGAAAATAAGAGCCATAGCGCCAAAAACGGCGCCAATAAAGATCGCCAGGTAGTATTTGGTGAAAAAAGCTACCAGCAGACGCGACCCGAAACGCAGCTGTTTAAAAGGTGAGGACATTGAGTACGGATAGAATGACGAATATGACGGCAATGATAACAGTAGAGCGAAAGACCATTTTTTCCACTCCCCTCTTGGAGTGGTAAGCGATAGAACCGAAAGCCCGACCCAGACCGGTGCCTTTGGCCTGCAGAAGCACCAGACCGGTGAGAAGAATGCCGGTGACGATTTGAGCTACGGTCAGCCAGGTTTTCATCAGTCCTGAAGGAGCCAGTAAATAAAATGGAAAGTAATAGTGAGGGTGATAGTGGCCACGACGAAGGCGCCGAAGGCGGTGAAATGCATGGAGGGAATGATAACATATTTCAGATCCAGCCCGGGAAATGTAAAAGCGTGAACTTGTAAATTGGGGACGAGTAGTGTAACTAAATATAGAGTGACCAGGTTGGCGACCCAGCGAAAAACGCCCAGGGTGACTAAATGAATAGGCAGGAGAAGCAAATTAATGACCGGGCGGACGAAGAGATTAACCAGGGCGATGGCCAGTGAGGCCAGAAGGAGGGTTTGGTAGCCGCCAATGTAAGTGATGACTCCAGAGAGAATTTGGGCGGCCAGATAAATGCTGGCCAGATTGATGGCGATAGAACGGAGAAGAAGGCGTAGCATTGTTTCTATTATTCACTATACCTAGAGGTTTTTCAAGATTTCTTCCTCGGTAAAGCCCAGATTTTTGATTTGACGAACGTAACTACTTGCAGTGTGGGGATCGTATATTTTTCTTCCTTCAATGACGATAATGAACGGTCTGGTTCCTGCCGGAATTTTCTTGCCGGTGAGCTTATATTTGAGGTGACTTGACCCGACTCGTTTCTGGAACATGAAGCCCAATCTAATTAGGCATTTCTCCAACTCTTTACTTCCAAATGACGATTTCATTGAAAGAAATAGTTAAAGGTTTCTGGTGATGTGAGGGCAGCAAAGTGATAAAGATCCGATTGATTAATTCTCGGGATCACCGTTTTCTCGGGCCGGTACCAAATTTTGTTTTGCAACTGTTTTGGAATATCAAAGTGGGTGAAAATTAAATCGTTTACGTTGGGATCTATATCTTCCAATGAATCACATTCAGTAAAAATGTCTAATTCAGGTAGTTCGGCAATATAGGCACCAGATTGTCCGCGTTTAACACGCACTTCTATTCGTCTCGGAAGTTGGGTCAGGGCTACCTTTTTCATGGCTTGATTATTGCACTTCGATGTTTGTGGTGCAAGCGACGGGAAAAACGGTGGGCTTCGTCACGCAGGCGCTGCAGAAGCTGTAAACCCGGGTGGCGGCGGTCGAGTTTAATTTTCTGACCGTCGGTGGTGTAAATAATCTCTTCATTTTTGGCCAAGGCAATGGTGGGAATACTCCAGTTGACTATTGATAGCTGTGACTTGCCGCCATCAAGGACTAAAAGGTCGGGAGTTGGCCAGTCGGTCTTGAGGCGGCGGGTAAGCATTTCTTTAAGTCTGGCGACGTCGTCGTTGCCAGACGAAAGAGTGAAATGGCGATAATGTTGTGGTGAAAGCTGGCCGTTTATGGCCACAGTCATTGCTCCGGTGACTGCACTGCCGGAGAGATTGGCCACGTCAAAACACTCGATCCGATGTAATGGGTTATTAGTTATTGGTTCATAGTTCATAGTAGACCGCAAAGATTGCAAAGCTTCCTGACGGCGATCGGCTAAAAGATTCGGGTTGGTGACGTACTCTTCCGGGGGAGTGGGTTGGTGCAACAGATCACGTAAAGCGGCGGCTGTCTCGAAATCTAAGGTTTTGACGGCTTGACGCAGTACTTGTTTAAATTGGCCTCGGAGAAGTTTTTTAAGAAGAGTGATGTTTTTTTGATATGCGATGGTGCTGGTGTGGGGATCGTCTGGACAAGGGTGGCAGAGTTCCAGATGGCGATAAAAACACGGACTCTCGGTATGGTAGGGGGCGATGCGGCGAAAGCTGCGGAGGATTTTTCTGGCTACCAGCCTCGAGAGGAAAGGACCGGCGATGGCGCTTTGGGGCAGATGATTGATAACGGGCTTGGGGTATTTTTCGCGGGTGATGTGGATATAGTAGGGAGAGGTGCCGTCTTTGGAGGCGATATTGTAGTGGGGGCGGAATTTTTTAATGAGGCTGGATTCCAGGAGCAGGGCTTCAATTTCTGATCCGACTTCAACGTGTTCGACTGAAGCGATATGGGACACTAATTGGGCGGTTTTTGGGCCCAGTTTTATGGGGGGTTGGAAATATGAACGGACGCGCTGACGCAGCCGGTTGGCTTTACCGACGTATAGAACCTGGCCGGAAGCGTTTTTGAAGATATAGACTCCCGGCGATAAGGGTAAGTGAGATAAGGATAGCAAAGCCGATTTGCCAGGGAAGAAATAAAGTCGTGGGGATATTATACGTCATATTTATGAGGGTTACGGATTTGGGACTAAAATCAAAAGGACGGATAAGAGTGTACCGGACTGTCAGGACCTTTGATCCATAGGGAGGTAGTGTTACGGGGTTGGAATAGACAGCTTGAGGGTTGGGGTTGGTGATTCGCAAACGGAAGGTGCTGGGAATAAACGGAAGAATAAATAAGGGCGATTGCCATTTAGTAATAAGAGGTGTAGCGGGGTACTCGTGGTACGATCCGTAACTGACTTGAATATCAGTAGCGGAGAAATCGGGTAAAGAATCGGACAAGCCGTGGGTGACAAAGGACAGGTGGTTAAAATCTAATTTGGAGAAATAGTCTATCCCTCCAGTGGTGCGGCTCCAGGTGGGATCGACACTGACCCAAACCTGGCGGGTAGCATCCCAGTATTGGGGCCAAGAGTGGAGGGGGGTGCGCAAACGCAGGTCCGTAGTATAGCCATAGCCATTTACCTCACGGGCAGGGATGCCGGCGGCCCGGGCCAGGGCAATAAACAGGTCGGTGAATTCGGTGCAGACGCCTAAGCCGGAAGAAAGAGCGGCGAGAGCGCCTTTGCGGGTGGCAGTGAGGGACGCGGCGGAGGCGTAATCGTATTCAAGGTTTTCCACTACGTAATCGTAAATTTTCCGGGGAGTTTTTAAGGACTTAGCCAGCTCTTTAATTTGCGGATTGTCGGCCGGCCAGTAAGCTGTGGGGAAAAGATATTTTTCCGGAGGTGAGTCAGTAAATGACGAAAGAGGTTCTAACAGCAGATTTGCCTGGCCGGTGACGACAATTTCACCGGGATTGAAACCGGCTAGCCAGTTGCCGTCGGCGTCAGCGGTAACGGAATTAGGTAAAGGGGTGATTGAATCAAAAAAAATTCTTTGATAGGCGGTATCAGCGGGTAACGCAATTTGAGAAGGGGTGTTGATTTTATATTTGAGGCGGAAAGAAAAAGTTTGAAAATTTCCAAAAGCGGCCACCACCCCCACCTTGGAAAGTTGGTCTTTGGTGAAAACATATCTGTTGCCGTCAGAAGACGCGGGAGGAGGAGATAAATAAGCCGGTTGACCAAAGGAGAGCGGAACAATCAGGTTCAGAGTGTATTCGTCTACGGTCGCAGGACGGGAAAGCTTGGGGAGGTTTATTTCCCAAACTTGGCCATTGTGCACGGCAGGTTTGCCCTGATATTGGAGAGTAAAAGATAAAGATTTTCCGGGGCCCGCGACCACATCGTTAAAGTTGGCCACAATACGGGTAGTATCTGCGGCAGTGGGAGAGGTGATAATTTTAAGAGGGCCGACTGAGTCGCGCCCGGTAACATTTTTGGGGTCCTCCCCTACTAGTTCTAGTTCGTACTTGGAAGCGTAGTAGTTAGCCGTTTTGTTGGTTAGGGATACATTGAAGGTAATAGTGGAGCGGCCCAACGCGTCGAATTTATAATCAACATTTTGTTTGATGTAGAATTCTCCCGAGGCTGAGGCCGGACTCGGGAATAGATACCAATAAATACCAATAAATACTAATATTTTTTTGGTCATTTTGTGTTATTATATAGATAGTGAGCGTAATTCGACAGAGCTATATTGTTCACGCGGGTGCGGGAAAAGTGTGGGATGCAATGATGAATCCGGCTGGTCCGACAAGAATATTGAGAGAAATGGTGCGGTTTAAAAATTTGGAGGTTAAACCCAAAAAATCACTGGTTGCCCACTGTTGGAGCGGAAAACAAAGTAAACCTTCCCGAGTGCAAATATCTTTGACTTATGAAAATAAGAGAACGTACATCGACTTGCTACATGAAGACGTGCCTGATAATGATAGGGACAAAATTAATAAGGGATGGAAAGATTTCTATTTTGCACCCTTAAGGGATTGGGTGGAAAGAAACAGCCCGGTGTAAGAGGATTTGACTGCGGAAACTTGTTTGGGCGTTCCGGCGGCGACAAGTTGGCCACCTGCTTCCCCACCTTCGGGGCCTAAATCAATAATCCAGTCGGCATTTTTGATGACGTCCAGATTGTGTTCAATAATCACAACCGTGTTCCCGGTTGTGACAAGCCGTTTGAGTACAATTAATAGTTTTTCCAGATCGGCGAAATGCAAGCCGGTAGTGGGTTCATCCAGAATATAAAAAGTCTGCCTGCCAGTAGCCCGTTTTGAGAGTTCGGCAGACAGCTTGACCCGTTGGGCTTCACCTCCCGAAAGTGTAGGGGCAGACTGACCCAAGTGAATATAATTTAAGCCGACGTCTTTGAGGGTTTGGAGTTTGTCGGAGGCTGTGGGAACCGCCTGGAAAAACCGTAAAGCTTCTTCGACTGTCATCTTTAGAACGTCGGCGATATTTTTGCCCTTGTAATGCACTTCTAAAGTTTCGGAATTGTAGCGAAGCCCATGACAAACTTCGCAGTCTACATAGACGTCGGGCAAAAACTGCATTTCAATTTTTATTTGGCCATCGCCTTCACAAGCTTCACAGCGGCCCCCTTTGACATTAAAAGAGAAACGGCCGGGAAAATAACCTCTAACACGAGCTTCGGGGGTGAGAGCAAAGATATCGCGGACTGTGGTAAACAAACCGGTATAAGTAGCAGGGTTGCTTCTGGGGGTACGGCCAATGGGAGCTTGATCGACCATGACTACCCGGTTGAGATGTTCGACGCCTTCGAGTATTTCATAATGGCCGCCTTTTTCCTTGTGTTCAGGGTTAAACTGTCGGGCCAGAGCGTGATATAAAATGTCGCCGATAAGAGTGGACTTGCCGGAGCCAGAAACTCCGGTAACGCAGATAAATTTGCCTAAAGGGAAAGATACATCGATGTTTTTAAGATTATGTTCGGAGGCACCCTTGATGAGCAATATTTCGTCATTCGTAGTCATACGATTGTCATTCGTAGTCACAATTTGTTTTTTTCCAGATAAATATTGACCAGTCAGAGATTTAGGATCTGACATGATGTGAGCGGGGGTTCCGGCGGAGATAACCTGGCCGCCGTGCTCACCGGCACCGGGGCCGAAATCCACTATCCAATCGGATTGGCGCATCATGTCTGCGTCGTGTTCCACCACAATTACGGAATTGCCTAAGTCCCGCAGGCGTTTGAGGGTGTCTATCAAGCGCTGGTTATCCCGCTGATGCAATCCGATAGAAGGCTCGTCTAGAACGTAGAGCACTCCGGAGAGGCCGGTGCCGATTTGGGAAGCCAATCTGATGCGCTGGGCTTCTCCTCCAGCTAGAGTGGTAGCAGACCGGTCCAGAGTGAGGTAATCCAAACCCACGGATACCAAAAATCCTAACCGTTCTTTGATTTCTTTAAGAATGGGAGTGCTGATAGTATGCTCACGAGAATTTAGGTCGCTTAAGTTACTTAAGATATTTAGAGCCTCGCGGATAGACAGTTGGGTGTAATAAACTATCGATTGGTTGTTAATAGTTATTCCTAAAGATTCTGGTTTGAGGCGAAGACCGGCGCAGACGGGACAGGTTTCCCGGCGCATATAGCGCTCGATTTCTGTGCGAATAAATTCGGATTTGGTTTCTTTGTATCGGCGTTCTAAATTAGGAATAATTCCCTCGAACGAGTTATTAGTTATTGGTTCATGGTTCATGGTAGAACCATATAAGAGAAAGTCTTTATTTTTTTTGGAGAAATCAGATATTGGCTCCCTCATGGGAATGCCAACGGAGGCGACTTTACGGGCAAACCACGAGTCGTATAAAAAGGTCCTGGCATAGGGTAATATTCCGCCTTCGGAAATAGTGAGTCGGGGGTTGAGCACTAAATTGGCGTCAATTTTTTGCTGATAGCCTAAGCCTGTGCAATTGGGGCAGGCTCCGTGAGGCGAATTAAAGGAAAAAATGCGGGGTTCTATTTCAGGCAGGGAGATATTATCTACGGGACAGGCGAAACGTTCGGAAAATAAATGGTCTTCCATAAGTTTAGGCTTCTCCGGAATATCGAAAGATTTGTCTTTGACAACGGCCGCAATGCATAAGCCTTCGGAGAGCTTGAGAGCGGATTCGACAGAATCAAAAAGTCTGGTTCGGTCAATGGTTTTTTTGTCAATAATTATTCTATCGATTACCACGTCAATATCGTGTTTATTATTTTTTAAGAGTAAAACCTCTTCATTGAGGGAAATTATTTTGCCGTCAATTCTGATCTTGGTGTAACCTTTTTGGCGCAGAGAAGAAAAAAGTTCGGTGTACTCCCCTTTGCGCCCCCTGATGATCGGAGATAAGATGAGAATTTTGGAGTATTTAT
>ERZ1292625.4333-Hain-H41-01um-R1-4333-length-10699-cov-4_pt1 | contig 10699 bp, 7 predicted proteins | sample MGYA00564400_ERZ1292625 | MGnify/ENA primary metagenome ERZ1292625 (study PRJEB36523, sample SAMEA6512639) | groundwater metagenome | collected 2019-01-08 | study: AquaDiva: Metagenomics assemblies of 32 groundwater samples
GGATGCGCTTGCCGGAAAATTCGTGATATGCGCCCTCAATAAGAGCGATCTGCCGTCAGCGGGCGGCCTTGATGTGATCGCCGCTCATCGTATTGCCGTATCGACGAAGAACGCAACGGGTATCGATGAACTTCGCAGCGCATTGCACGCGTATATACCGTTAAACGATCATGACATCATGATGAACGCCGTGTATGTGAACGAGCGTGAGCGCAGCGCGCTTGGGCGCGGCATACACGCGATCAACGAGGCGCGCGCGGCCGTACTCGAAAAGCGACCGCTCGATATGACAGCGCATCACGTCACCAGGGGAGCGAAAGCGCTCGCCGAAGTGCTCGGGGAGATACGGAGCGCGGATGTCATCAACGAGATATTCTCGCGCTTCTGCATCGGAAAGTAGGTCATTCTTTTCATTTCGGGATCCGGCGATCATATCAAAATACCATACGTCAGCATCAATAGAGCAGAAGTTATTTTCCGACAATAGCTGTATACTATTACTCTGTATATTTTGCTTATTCTGCGCAAAATATCTTCACTTGCATCCTGTCGCTTTCGCGGTGCATCCGGCACCGCTTGCGCTAGGCGGCTGCGCGGGTATTTGCCTCTTCAATGAATACGTGCGCACATCGTGTGCGTATGGACTGACATCCTTTCTTTTGGGTTGCGGGCACAAGCCCGCGCTACGGTATAGACACACCATCCCGGGAGGGCACGGACATGATCACTGCAAAAGACAAAGGCATCATCCATACATTGGCGGCGAAGACAGCAACGATCGCTGCGCTTCCCCTGCAGGAAAAGAAGCGGGAACTCTGGCGGCGATTGAACGCAAAAAAGCCGTCGCGCCCGATGGTGATGATAGACCAGGTGTGCTGGAACGAGATGAACATCGGCGACGAGCTCACGCTTCAGTGCGAGGACAAGGAATGCCGCGGGTATGAGGAGAAGCTACGCCGGACGCTCTATCAATGGGAACATTTTCCTGTGGATATGGTCGTGGAGCCGTTCATACGTGTACAGAAGGCCGTGCACAATACGGGCTTCGGCATACGATCGGTCGATCATGTCGCCGTCAGCGACCCGACGAACAGCGTCGTGGGGCATGCGTACACCAATCAGTTCGAAAAGGATGAGGACCTTGAAAAGATACAGATGCCGGTCATAACACATGACACTGCCGAAACAGCGCGAAGGCTTTCCATCGCCCATGATCTTTTCAACGGTACGCTTGGTATCTTCGAACAGGGTTACGATCCGTATCTCTCGCTCTGGGACCCCATCAGCCACTGGATGAGCGTGGAACAGGCGCTCTATGCCATCGTCGATCGGCCCGAGTTCGTACGCGAAATGCTTTCACGCATGGTGCGCGGATATCTCAGCATGCTCGATCAGCTCGAGGAGCAGGGGCTTTTATGCCATCATCAGTCGCTTATTCACTGCACGGGGGCGTATACCGACGAGCTTCCATCAAAAGGCTTCGATCCGAAAAAGCCCGTGGCAAAGGATATCTGGATGTTCGGCCTCGCGCAGATGCTTACAACGGTGTCGCCGGACATGTTCGATGAATTCGAGATAGAGATGAGCATGCCCATTTTTGAGCGCTTCGGTCTCGTCTATTACGGCTGCTGCGATCCGCTGGACAGAAAGATGAAGCAGGTAAAGAAAATACCGAACGTGAGAAAGATATCGGTAAGCCCGTGGGCGGATGAAGAGATGAGCGCAGCGGAAATAAAAAGCGATTACGTGTATTCACGAAAACCTAACCCAGCGCTGCTCGCCTGGCCTGAATTCAATGAAGACGAAGTGCGAAAACACCTTCAGGCTACCGTTGACGTCTCTGCCCGTAACGGCTGCCCGCTTGAGCTCATACTCAAGGACATAAGTACCGTAAAGTATGAACCCACGCGTCTCTCGCGCTGGGCCGATATCGCCATGGACATCGTCGGGGGATGATCGATACCGGCGCTGCGTAATGATCCATGATGCACGTCATGGATCACAGCGGTATCAGAATTTTCCCGTAAGCATATCGATCTTTCGCTTCATATAGTAGCGGAAGTTCTCGAGCGATACGTCCGGCGGCACCGTGTGGTCCACCGTAGGAAAGAATCCACCCTCGTCTATGAGCGGGAGCATCGTCGCCAGATGATCATCGATGGCTTTTTTATCCTTCGCCAGCTCGCGTTTGTCCACAGCGCCCCAGAGGCGCATGCCCTTGCCGAATTCTTTTCTGATGCGGATGGGGTCCATATCGGATGCTCGCTCGAGCGGCCATATCGCGTCCACACCCGCTTCGAGGAAGAGCGGAATGATGTCTTCGCAGTTGCCGTCGGAGTCTACTGCGACATAGCGTACGCCGTTGCCCTTAAGCCAGTCGACAAGGCGCTTCATCTCGGGGAAAATGAATTCGCGGTACGTGTCCGGTGAAAGGAGCGGACCGCTTTTCATCGCGAGGTCCTCGCTTATCATGACATAATCGATATCGGTCTTTGCGAGGATGGGCTTTGCTATCATCATCGTTATGTCGGTGATGAACTTCATCATTTCATGCATCATCTCGGGGTGATCGTACCAGGCATAGCAGAGGTTTTCGGTACCGAGCCATTCGCGCGCGCGCCAGTAGTATCCGAGGGTCTGGCAGTTTCGCCCGAGAATGAGCGGATGTTTCCGTTCCTTCCAGCGAGGAAGCATTATCGATTCCCATTGTATCGGATAGCGTGATGCATGCATCTCATAGCGGTATTTGAGCGCTTGAAAATCCTCAGGCTTCTTCACCGGAAAATCGATGTACTCGTCCATAGACGCACGCGTGCCGCCGACGGTGCCTTCAAGAAGCGCTTTGCGAGTGATCCCTTTGCCGTCGCGGAATATCTCATAGCGCTCGGTGCGTTCCAATACCTTGTATTCAAAGCCGGGGAGCATATCGAAATTCACCGGAATGAATTCACGCGCATCCATGCCGAAGTGCTCGTCGCCCGTGAACCAGTCCCAATGCGCGTCAAGCCGCGACAGGCCTTCGGCCTCCCAGCGGTCTATCGTCTGCCCCCAGACACCGGCCTCATAGTTCGGCACACGGTCCACGGGCTTGTATTCCATGACATTGATAAAACGCTCTCTTCCGTTCATGGGACTTGTCGTGAACATAGCATCTCCCTGTACTGCTGTATCATCTTCATCGATACGACATTCCTTCTCGACTACGGCTTGTGTGTTCGACATGGTGTCCTCCATGCCTAAACAATCGCAATGAACGACCGGCAAAGCTTGTATGGGAACGCAAAATACTTGTATCCGTCCGACGATTCATGAGACCGGCACCGTATGCATATGCGTCCGGTTCATCTCCCGGAATTCCGAGGGGGATACGCCCGCCGACCGTTTGAATGCGCGGCTGAAATAGAACTGGTCTCGGAAGCCGGTGCCCTTGGCAATTTCGGCTATGCTCCTGTCTGAACCGATGAGCATGACCTCCGCGGCACGCATGCGGTATCGCCCGACATACTCCATGGGCGCTGTACCGGTGACCGATCTGAACACATCGTGGAATCGCGCGGGTGAAAGCCCCGCCATCGATGCAAGGTCATTGCGGTCGAACCGTGCGCTGACATTGTCGCGTATGTACTGGAGCACTGCAGCTATGGGGCGCGCACGCTCAAGGAGATCGAAGGCGTTCTCTTTCAGCTGTGAGACGGCAAGCACGGAGGAAAGCAGTTCGAAACCCGCAGCCTTGCGGTCGGCCGATACCTTAAGCGAGAACGGCGTTCCGTCGAGTTTCGCGAGCCGCTCATTCGCATGCCCGATAGCCGCCGCTGAAGCACCGGCAACACTGAGCGGGGCATCGATCAGCGTGAAAAGATCGATGGAGCCGAAAAGCGAATAGTTCACATGCACCCACTCGCTTGTAACGCGCGCGCCTGAGACCGACAGCGTGTGCATGGTGCCCGGCGGGATTATCATCGCATCGCCGGAAGCGGCATGGCACGCCCTGTCAGTGCGAATATCCGCCTCGCCGTCGCGTATGCGGAACACAAGCGCGCAGGGGAGCGCACGCTCGGGGTTCGCATGCGGCCCGGCAGCGATGCCTGCACAGACATAGTCGAATGCGAGCGTGGTATCGAGGACTTTTTCGAGCATGGGAACGCTCATTCCTTCATTATAGTCCCGGGGGAACGGGAGCACAAGTCCGCCTGCGTGTGCAAAAGAACAAGACAAAAGTACATGGACAAGATCGTCGTATGTGCGGTATAATGAAGCGAACGTACGATAGTCCCAGGAGCGATGCATGCGAAGGATACTGATCGCCTCTCTCTTTGTTCTCCCGCTCTTCCCGCAATCGATAACCATACCGAACAACTCATTTGAGACCGGTACCGATGCCCCGAGCAACTGGTCATTATCCGGTGCCGGTGAATGGGAACGCGAGGGGGCGTCCGGCGACCGGTCGATCAAGGTCACCGGCAACGGCGACGATTCGAGCTATTGGAAATGCGACTCCTTTTCCCTGAAACCCTCGCGCATATACCGCGTCACCTTCCAGGCGCGCAGTCAGAACGCCGCGGGCGGCTGTGCGATAAGCGGACCAAGTACGCTCAACCGCGACTATACGTTCGACAGTTTCTGGCGCACCTATGGTTATGCGTTCAAGCTTCCCGATAATGCCGCTGACAGTTATCTCCGCTTCGGTCAATGGCATGTGAAAGGATCGGTACTGTTCGATGATGTCAATGTGTTCGAGGTAGAGCCGCTGCAGCGTACCGTGAACGGCATGGAACTGGGGCTGACGGAATACATCCGCGGTAATACGTATAAATTCGCCCCGGTCTATTCCGGCGAAGGTGCGAATTATGCACGCTGCCTTGTTTCGCATACGGCAGGTTTTAACTCGACACGATGGGTGATGAGCGGCGGTTCGTTCATCATATACCGTCACCGTGTCGGTCAGATAGCGCAGGCGTCAGCGTCCGTGCGTATAAACATCGGATATTATGCGGCAGGGGCTCTCATCATCGAGGCGTCGACGGACGGTACAGCATACACGGCGGTCGGTGAAATGAGCGCGTCCGGCTCGAAGGAATTCGCCCTGCCCTCATCGCTTTTCCCCGCGGAAGAGATCTCGATCCGGCTTATGGCATCATCATCGGAAACGGCAGGCGGCGAGTCAAAACCCGGTGCGTTCCAGATCAACAATTATGAATATACCGCACCGCTCGCCTCATCGATACCCGATGCCGTCGGTGATACACAGTTCGCAACGATACTGGTCAAGGGAGCATCGCTTGCCGTCAAGCTCATATCGCTCGGATCGCTCGATGCCGATCCTGTCGTGAAATTCAAAACGCGCGCGAGCGCGGACGGCGATTACACGGCGGTGTTCGCTGCGGGAGAGAAACAGTTCACGAAGCGCTTTTCCGTGAAGGCCGATGCCGTGAGCATGGTCGATATCCCGTTCTCGCTGCCGATAACCGAGCCGGGCATCATGCCGGTAACGCTCACCATACGCGATGCAAAAAGTGTCGTGTACAGCGTGTCCTCTTCGTTCACCGTCGATACGCTTTCATTCGCTAATTTCGGCGAGCGTCTTGCCGCGCCGGCACCGCTTGGGCTTTGGTGGAGCAGCGCCGCATACAAGATAAGCCGTACACGCCCTGTGCCGAAAGCAGCGGGAGCGGTGAAGATCAACGCGGCGAAGAACGAGTATGAATCGTTCCAGATAAGCCTCCGTCCTTCAAAGGACATCGCCCGCGTAACGCTTTCCGCGTCCGACCTCACGCGCGCGGGTGGTATTATCGGCGCATCGAACATTTCATTCGGGCGTGTGGGCTATGTAGACGTGCGCGTACCGTCCGATCCGACCGGCGTCATCGGCAATTGGCCCGATCCGATAGAAAAGATACGCGGCGCATTCCCCGTACCGAAGGACATGCAGAGCCCGATATGGGTCACCGTGCATATACCCTTTGATGCTGCGGCTGGCGAGTATACCGGCACGATAACCCTCACCGCCGACGGCGAACGCGTTTCGGTGCCGATAACGATCACCGTGTGGAATTTCGGTCTCCCGCTCGAACCTTCGCTTAAGAGCGCCTTTGAGATGTGGAGCGGGCCGATAAAGAAATATCATAATCTTTCCGACGCGTCCGAACTCAAGGATGTCATGGACCGCTATTACCGCGATTTTGCTGAACACCGTATATCGCCGCAGAACGCGCTTCGTCAGCCATTGACGACATTCGTGAAGGATGCATCGGGCAAAGCGGTCGATCTTTCCCTCGACTTCACCGATTTCGATGCCGATGGAACTTACTACCTCGATACGCTCGGTTTCTCCGTGTTCCGTCTCACGATAGCCGGCATGGGAAGCGGTACGTTCTTCAGCCGCAAGGAAGGCGAGTTCGGCGGACACAAACAGGGCTCGCCGGAATATGATGCGCTTTGGGGGAAATATATCAGAACGATACAGGACCATCTCGAGGCAAAGGGATGGCTTTCCAAGGCGTATGTGTACTGGTTCGATGAGCCGGACGTGAAGGATTATCAATTCGTCATTGACGGCATGAGCCTTTTAAAGAAACATGCGCCGAAGATACGGCGTCTTCTCACCGAAGAGGTCGTGCCGGACCTCGCGGGTGCCGTGGACATATGGTGCCCGCATGTGAACGGCTACAATGAACTTGTGCCGGGGCGTATCGCGGCGGGCGAGGAATTCTGGTGGTATGTATGCACGGGACCGAAAGCGCCCTACATAGGTATCTTTATCGATCACCCGGCCATCGACATGCGTATCTGGGGATGGATGTCCTGGAAGAACAAAGCGACCGGCATTCTTGTCTGGGCGGTGAACTGGTGGACGAGCGCGGTGGCGTTCACCAACAAAGCGCAGAACCCGTGGACGGATGCGATGAGCTATGTCGAGGGATACGGATACAAGCCCGGACAGATATCGTACTGGGGCAACGGCGACGGCCGCTATCTGTACCCTGCCAATACGAATTTTCCCGATGACAGACAGCGATATATCGACGGTCCTGCGGGTTCTGTCCGCTGGGAGCTCGTTCGCGACGGCATTGAGGAATACGAATATTTCTCGCTCTTAAAGGACCTCATTGCACGGGCAAAGTCGAAAGACGCTTCCATCCCCGCGATCGCCGAGGCGGAAAAACTGCTCGATGTCCCTGCCGCCATTGTGAGCGAATTGACCGTGTATACGAAGAACCCGGAACTGCTGAACGCATACCGCGAGCGCATCGCCCGTATGCTCGAATCGCTCAGCGCCAAAAGCGCGCTCCCGGTGAACACAGCGCCGCTGCGCTCCGCGCGATTCCCCGTGCCGCCGGCAAAGATACTCCCGCCCGTCTCCGCTCCCGCCGCCCTACCGGCAGCGAGCGCCGCATCGGCTCCTACGTTCGCACCTGGGATACTCTACGATTTCAGCGCGGTAAAAGCACCCTTCGCCGGCTGGGATATTCGCACGACAACGCCCCCGATGGTATTCACCGCATCGGGAGAGAGCGGCTTCCCCGCACGCCTTATCTATCCCGAATGGCAGAGCGGCTCAACGGAATGGCCGGCAGTGGTATTAAAACTAAGCGGCAGCCATGACTTCCAGCCGTACAAGGCCGTCGTGCTGGATGTGAAGAATACGGGGAGCGAATTCCGCATCGAATATCGTTTCGATGATGAGAACAGCAAGCCATACGCATCCGGCAGCATTTCCGTTCCAGCGGGTGCGGGCACGATACGCATACCGATCGAGAAGCCGATGCCGAATGTACGCAAAATGCACATCTTCATGACAAAACCGAAGACACAGCAGGAACTGCTGCTTCGCCGCATCACGCTCAGCAGAGAATAGGCATGCTTCGCCGCATCGCGCTTGTCTTTTTCCGTCGGCAGACTATAATCCGGATATGGCCCTTCGAACCATAGCGGCCGGCGATGTCAATATCGCCGACGGCCTTCCCTTCGGTCACCGCGAGCTCTCGTTCACTCATGCGCACACGGTAAGCATGCACTCGCACGGTTTTTATGAGATCGGCATTACCCGCGGCGGGAGCGCCGAGCACATCGCAGCCGGGCGCACGGAAACGATATCCCGCGGATCGATATACATACTCGCCCCCGGCGAAGCGCATGCTGTCAGAGTACGCCGCCAGTGGGAGGTGTGCAATATCTATTATCTCCCGGATATCTTCGCCGCCGAGCTCACATCGTTCCTCGCGGAGCCGCGTATGGCGGGGCTTTTCTTCTACCATTTCCTTTTCGATGCGAACGATGTCATTTCATTCCCTATCCCCGATGCCCGCTTCCGATCCCTCACCGCCCTCATCGATGCGCTTCCCGCGCTGTCGTCCCATTTCTATCGGAAGCATATCTTCGCGGCGATATGCGCCCTCATCGCCGATGCGCACGCCGCCGTATTTCCCGCCGAACGCATGTTCTCCGCCGACAAGCGCATCGTGTCCGTGCTTTCCGCTGTTGAACGCCATATCGGCAAGGACAGCGCCGCCATCATCCGTGCCGCCGCCGAGGACGCCTCGATACGAAGGGAATATCTTTCGACGCTGTTCCATCGCGTGACCGGAACGGCGCTGACCGACTACATCATGCGGCGAAAGATAATGAAGAGCCGCGCCATGATCCTTGCCGGCGAACGCGTCACCGATACAGCGCTTTCGCTCGGCTTTTACGATACGCCGCATTTCACACGTACGTTCAAAACGATGACAGGACTTTCCCCGCGCGACTATCAGAAGCACGCGCGGAGCACAGCACATACTGCATCACGCGGAGCATAAGATGGACGGCAGGGTAGTATATCTTTTCCGATGGACGAAGAACGACAAGCCGGAATACCAGTCCGGCGAGATAGTCATGCTCGGTGAGAAACGCTACATGCCGCGGGCGCCGGATTCGTTCCAGTCGCTCGCCAATGCGCTCCAGATGATATCACGGAAGTATCAATCGACATCGGTGATGCTCCTCACCATGGGCCTCACTGAACCGGATACGGCGCAATTGAACGCATTCCTCAAGAACTCGACGTTCATCTCCAATGTAAGGGACATCACGCGCCCCACCGGGAAACGCAAGGACGGTTCCCCGAGCCGTGTGTTCCTGATCGGCACGACCATGGATGTGCTCAAGGAGATAAAGAACACGCTCATACGCGAGCACTTCGAAATAGTCGGCATGGCGAAAGCGGAAGCCGAGGCGTTGCGCACGATATACCGCATGAACCGCAATCTCGATCTCATCCTTATCGAATGTTCGGCGAACCGCGTGCTGCAGGAAGAGACGATCACGAGCATTCGCGGGATCAATGCGGCGATACGGGTCCTATCGTTCGGCGCGCCGGGGGCGGCACCGCTCTCCGGTCACGGACATATCACAGCGCCTTATACGCGGGACACCGTCGTTGCGGTCCTGAAAAAACTGTTCGCCTGAGCTCTATCAGCGGAGCAACGCCGCTATCGCCTTCGAATTGATCTTCGTAAGATATTCTTCCGCAAGCTTCCCGTCGCGCGCAACGATGGTGACAATGACGCTGTTTACTTTCGTGTACATTCCCGCGGGCTGCTTGCAGTAGATCTCGAACGCATTCGGCCCGCCCTTCTTCGTGAAATTCCCGAAAAAAAGCGTGATCCGCGTATCCTTCATATCCTTCTGATACTCAGCCCGCGTTGACAGGTCCCCGCGAAGCGCGACAGAAACGCCGCTCGGCGCCGCGATCTCTTTCACACCGTCAATATCGTATCCGTTCGCGTTTATGGAAACATCGATCGAAAGCCGCTGCATTTCCGCTTCTTCGCTCTTCGCCTTCATGTTCTGCATGCCGCTCGATCCGCTCTGCAGCTTCATGAGCTCGGCCTGCAGGCGCTGCATTTCCTTCTGGTCGCCCTTTGCCGCGGCGGCGTTCATCTTCTCCATTATCGGCCCCATCTTTTCCATGCTCTGGGACACGTCCTCGGCGTTCCTGCTCATCTCTTCCGTGGTCATCGTGACCGGTTTTTCATAGTCCGTACGGGTGCTCATGGATAGGGGATACCGAGCGCTCGCGGACACTTCTTTTCTCGGCGTGCCGGTATCGTCCTTGCGTTTCCAGTCCTTCGGTGCCGCGGGAAGCGCCGCGAGTATGCTCTTCATTGTGGAAGTCATCCATGCTTTTTCTGACGCGGCCAGCGGGCGCATGACATCATCACCGTCCGCGAAGGCGGGAATGATCATCATGAGCGACAGAACGGATGCAAGTATTATCTTCATTAGAGCTCTCCATAGTATTGGATCGAACGATGGCGGATATTTTAAATAGAGACCCGATAATGTCAAGACCATCCGGGATGCGTCAGCGCTCCGCTCCTCGAGCGCTCTCCGAGTATGCCTCGATAACACGCCGAAACTGCCTGCGAAGCTCCTCATCGGCAATGCCGCTTTCGTTCACGATACCATCCACCCAGGGCGGGGCTTCTTGCGGATGTGCCGCCGGCGTGTGCACGGCAGTATTTTCCCGGGGCGGCTCCGGAATATCGCCGATACGCGTACGTATCTCGGTCACGGTCATGCCGAGCGCATCCCGTATCCTTTTCTTAAGCTCACCCTGGAGGAGTGACAGTTCATTCGCCCATACGCTCTCGCGCACCAGTATCGTAAGTACGCCCTTGGCTATGGAGGCGGGCATGGACCTCCCCCCGATGACCGG
>ERZ1292625.1641-Hain-H41-01um-R1-1641-length-25152-cov-4_pt1 | contig 10698 bp, 15 predicted proteins | sample MGYA00564400_ERZ1292625 | MGnify/ENA primary metagenome ERZ1292625 (study PRJEB36523, sample SAMEA6512639) | groundwater metagenome | collected 2019-01-08 | study: AquaDiva: Metagenomics assemblies of 32 groundwater samples
ATGATTACTGTGCAAAAATTGCATACGATGAATACCAGAGAAGGAGACAGTGTAGCCAGTGGATAAAAGGTAAGGAAGAACTAAAGCACAGGGAAGAAGATCTTTAAAAGCTTCAATAATCTTGAAGCTTTTTTTATTTAACTTAAAATGCTAGAGTGCATGTACTTTTATGGTAAAAACTATTTCACTCAAAAATATATCCCAATCATTTCTCGAGCGCATCATTCTCAGTGGCGCTTCGCTTAAAATAACTGAAGGACAGAAGCTCTGTATAGTCGGCGAAAACGGCGCTGGCAAATCTACACTTCTCAAGATTATTGCCGGCACTTTAATTCCCACCAGCGGTAGCTTGGAGAAAAACGGTCACATTCGTACACACTATGTAGCCCAAGAATACAGCAAGGAAGACTTGGCCAAAACTATCTCAGAATATATCGAGACCAACGCCAGTATTTCTCTGACGCCCAAGGTCTATAGATTTGGCAAAATACTTGGATATAATTTGGAAAAATCAGTCCAAAAACACTGTCACGAGCTCTCTGGCGGACAGCAAAAAATTCTTTCTCTAAGTGTTGGTCTCGCTGTTGAGCCAGACTTTTTATTACTCGACGAACCAGAAAACCACTTGGATATTGTAAGTCGAAAGGAGCTGGTCAAGCTCATCCAGGGATACAAAGGTGGAGTATTATTTGTCTCCCACGATCGAATTATGATCGACAGTATTGCAGACAAGGTGGTAGAAGTAGCCCAGGGCAAAACAAATATTTCTGAAGGTGGCTACCAAGACTACATAGATACCAAGCTCTCGCGCATTGAGGGCATGCAACGAGTATTTGATACTGAAAGAAAACGCATAAGGCAATTACAAAGTAATATTGGTATTCTGGAGGCCAAGGCGTTCCGAGGCAAAGAAGTTTCTGCTTATCAAAAAACTAAAAAGGAACTAGACGAATTACGATCTAAGCACAAAGAAGAAGGTCGCCCTGAAGACCGCAAAACAAAAGTAGTGCTTCAAAGTTCTAGTTCAGCGCTCCATGGAGGCAAGCTTCTATGTAGAGCCGAGAATATTTCTTTTCGTTACCAAGGTATGAAAGGGGATATTATCAATGATGTTTCTCTAGATATTCGCAAAGGCTCTCATATAGTGCTCCTGGGTAGAAATGGTTCTGGCAAATCAACATTCCTCAAATGCTTAACTGGGGTACTCACTCCAAAAGAGGGGAGTGTAGAGTGGGCACAAGGGCTAAAGACAGCCTACTTTGATCAACATGCAGAATTTAATCCAAACAAAACTGCTTTCGAAATAGTTTGCGAAGAGCTTCATGTGCCAGATCAAAAGGCTCGGACTATCTTGGGAATGATGAAATTCTCAAAAGATAAAACAGAGGTAGCTACCAAAGACCTTTCTGGTGGTGAGAGGATGCGTATTCGTTTTGCCCTTGTCTTTGGTGCTAACCCAGACTTTATTATTTTCGATGAACCAACCAACCACCTAGATGAAGTAACCTGGGAAATACTTCTTGATGCCTGCAACAAGACAACTAGCACTATTCTACTTGTCACCCACGATCATGAATTTATCGACGAACTCAAATCCAAGACTTTTTGGTTAATGAAAGGACAACAAGTCAAAGAGCGGGCTGCTGATCTAGAGGATTTGATCGAGGAACTGAGGTCCTAAACAGCGTATTTGGGTTATCCACACCCCTTTTCTTGACTTGTGAACGATTGTTCACTTATACTGTATACATACAAGAATAGGCATCAATAGATGGGTAAAACAAAAATGACAACAGCACAATATCAAAAAACATTAAGAAGGGAGCTTGCACGACTTAACCAAAGGATCGATATGATGATCATAAAAGGTCAATCGTATACTCACGAAGCCAAGAAGCATAAAATGCTCACTAGACAACTGAGGGTATTAAGCGGGCATAGTTTCTTTAGTAGGCTTACAAGTTCAATGAGTTTTTAATATGACAACTAGTCCACAATTTCGCCAAGCTATTCTAAATAATCTCGCTCGGATAAACATGCTAAATGTCAGCATAGAGCCTCATGCTACACTGACTGTGTACCTCAAGGATTATGCCAAGCGAGGATACCTGCAAAAACAAAAAGTATTCTAATGAATGAACCGACTGAACAATTGAAAAGTTTTTATCATCGTGAGAAGCGTATGCCTAGTTATAGCGAGATGATGAATATGTTTGGCTTCAAATCCAAAAATGCTGTTTACCGCCTAGTTCAAAAAATGCTTGATGCTGGTGTCGTGGCCAAAGATCATATTGGACGACTTTTACCTACCGCACTCTTTAACGACATCCCAGTTGGCGGGCTTGTTAAGGCCGGCTTACCGTCTAGTGTTGACACTCTAAGTGAGTCTATCAATCTCAACGATTTGCTCATAAGTAAAAAGAATGAGACATATATTCTAGAAGTAGAAGGGGATTCAATGATTGAGGCACACATAGAAGCAGGTGATATGGTCATAGTTGAAAAGACCAACAGAGCTAACGACGGCGACATCGTGATCGCCATGGTGGATGGAGAACACACTATGAAATACCTACGCAAAGATTCTAAGGGCCAAATGTACCTCGAACCTGCCAATAAAAAATACAAAAATATCTACCCAACCCAATCTCTAGAAATCACTGGGGTAGTGAAAGGTGTAGTTAGGAAGTACTAATAGTATTTGCGTGCTACAATAATTTGCATGAAAAAATTTCTTATTATTATAGATGGCCCTATGGGATCAGGAAAAACTACGATTGGGAAGCTCCTACACAAAAAGTTGAAGCGAACCGCTAGACTTAGCACAGATGGCATAAAGTTCCTTCTTTCAGATTTTGAGAGAGGAGAGCGTGACAATGCAATTACTACTTCAGTTTTAATGCAGATGTATAAAGAGTATGTAAGGCAAGGTATTAACATATTGCTCCCACAAGGTTTTTGGAAGAAAGAGTACATAGAACCCTACATCAAGTTTGCAAAGAAAAATAAACTTAAAACATTTATATATCAACTCGAAGCACCAAGAGAGGTACTACTTAAGCGTATTGAAAATCGACCAAAGCCAGCGCTTGCAAAGACCTCAGTTCCAAAATCTAGAATCTTACTAAACCTAAGGACTTGGGAAAAACATAAATACCAAATGGGTAAAAATTTTGATACAACCAAGCTTAGCCCGGAACAGGTTGTTAAAGAAATTCTAAAAGACTTAAAAGTAAAATAAAAAGCCCCTCAGGGGGTCTTTTGAATAGTTTGTTGTTTAGCGGCTGCTTGTATCACTTTGTTGTTTTTGTCTTTTACAAAAAAGATGACACAGAAGATTAAAACTACGGCAATATAAAAAGTGATGTTGCCATTACCCTTACCTTCTTCTTTCATAAGCTTTTTCTTTCAGAATACCACTTTAAAGGGCTTTGTCAATATTTAGATTTGTGGGGAAAGCTCTGGAAGGTATGGAGCAAGAGCTTCAGTAATGTCTTGTGGGCTCAAGGTCATAGCATAGGGATCCTCAGCGAGTGCTTTCCATGGAGCTGGAGCATCATAGTCATATGAATCGAAAAGAAGTACTGGGGTGCCTTTTTTGAGGACCACATTGCCGTCTGGCGATAATACCCAGTTATCTACCCATTCAAAAAACCAAAATGCGTCAGAAGCAGAAAAACGAATACACGAGTGTGAGGCTGGATAGCCCGGAAGTTCATACTCGTGAATACCAATACCGTCAAAATTGTCGATATTTACATTCCACTTCAAAATCCATTCATCGTTGGCGGTACTAATTACTTCTTTACCTTTCCAGTTAGTAAAAAATAGTTTGTTTGTTGTAGGAGTACTTTTCTTACCTGTACTTATACCGCCATATCTCACAAGTGTTCCATATTCATAAGCTCCAAACTCTTGGATGCGCTGGGCTATAAACATCATCTTTGGCACTTGTGCAAGCTCTGGGATATTTCGTGGAAAAGATGAAAGAGAAAATAAATCGTCATAACGACTTGGATAAACTATGGTCTGACCTTTTTGAAAATGTTTTTCATCTATACGATTCAGTGACAAGACAGTACTTAGGTTCTCAAATTCAACTGCGTCTGTGACTTCTTTGCCTGGTTGGTCGGTAGTAAGTGTAATACTGGAGTAAGTAATAGGCTGTACCACCGGCTTTGGTGGCTCTGGAGGCACAACCGCCACTGGAACCACCTTGTCTGTGCGAGAAACAATATAAGCACCGATCCCAACCGCCACAAACAAAAGAATTATTAAAATAGGGAAAAGTTTGTGTGTTTTGGTCATATTAATATGACCTGTATTGTATAGTAATTTGTTGCGGTATAATAGGTACATGAGATTGATCACGCTGAACACTTGGGCGGGACGAGCCAAAGAGCCGTTTGAAGCTTTCTTAAAAGCCCAAGCAAATTTCACTGATATTTTTTGTTTCCAAGAAATATTTAACGACTTAGATGAAGAGGTGCCGACAAGTGACTACGTCACTCATGACGAAGGTAACAGGCATATCTTAAAAGAAATAGCTGATATCCTCACGGGTTTTGATGTTTATTTTTGTCCTGTAGCATCAAATGTTTATGGTATTGCTATTTTTCTAAAGAAGGGTTTTGAAATTATTGCCAGTGGGGAAGTTGTGCTTTACGAAAATCCTGTCTTTGACCCAAGTGATGAAAATAGTGACCATGATCGCAAAATGCAATGGGTGCATATAAAAAATGGAACCAAAGATGTCATCGTCATGAATGTCCATGGTCACTGGGATCCGTCAGGCAAGAGTGATACTCAAAACCGTATCGAACAATCGAAAACTATAAACGATTTTATTGGCTCTACCGGTACAGTGCCCAAAATAATGGTAGGAGATTTTAATCTTCACCCTGAGACCCAAAGTATCAAAATGATTGAGAAAAACTTCACTAATCTGATCACCAAGTACAACATCCCAACGACTCGTACCTCTCTTTATAAAGGAGACGACAAACATGCTGACTATATCTTTGTGTCACCAGAAGTCTTAGTGGAAGGATTCGAAGCTCTGCCTGATGTCGTTTCGGACCATGTACCTCTAGCCCTCGGATTTGACGTGTTTTAACACCTTATTGACACTTTGCCAAGAGAGAGTAGTATCTTTCGTATATGGAGACTATCACCAACAGAACCCTTTTTACGACCATGATCATTATTGGTCTCATTACTGTGGCCCTTATTATCCCACTTTATGGCAATGGTTCTCTAAGAACTAGTAACTTGGGCGCAACGGCATATTTGGGCACTGATATAGTAAATACTAATCTAAGCTTTCCAGGAAACTCTGGCACTTACATACCAAATTTAAACACTAACTACCAAGTCTCAGCCTTTCGAACAAGTAACACTCAGACGATAACTACTACTTCGTCAGTACCAACAACAACTCAAACTTACTACTACACCACATACGACAATCAAACAACAACTTCAGGCGATCAAGGCTATGTACCACCAGGCTGTGAAGGTGGCACCGACTACAGCACTACCACCAACGAACCCTGCGGATAAAAAACTATACAAGCAGGGAAGTGGTAAAAAGTCATAATTGGTTAAAGTTCTAAATTACTAAAAAAGAGCTCTCAGTATATTTAGGGGAGGAGAAACTTTGTGCCATCGTTTTAGAAGCCATTTCGCGATGTTCACCTGAATGTTGTGAAATGGCTTCATCTTTTGCTTTTGCGACATAGTAGTAGGGGGCTAAAAGCCCCGCACTACATGTCGCAAAAGATATATTGTGCGACACTAGTATAGTTTAGACTACATAGTCCCCTCGACTGGACTTTCTACTGAAATGTGGCGATGCAGGTGTTGAAGGTTCTGACTTGTTTATTATAGAAGCCAATTTTTTCTCGTGAGGTTGCTAGTTTGGTATTGTAAGCTTCAACCTTATCATTAAAGAGAGCAACATTCTTTTCATATGATGGCTCAGATTGCGCCCCTGGAGTTTCTAAGGCCTCCTTTAGGGCACTGATAATCCCCTCCTCTACCTTGAGCTCTGTGTTAAGAGTGCTAATGCTGGACTTAAGATTCGTATCAATATTTGGACAAACACTGCGACTTGTACCAAAATGTTGTACCGCAAACCAGACTTCTTTGCCTTCGTACATACCTAGTTCAACTGAGACACCAATCTCTTGGTAGCGCTTATTCAAAATATTGGCTTTGTGGCCTGGACTTTTCATCCAAGCGTCAACAATATCATTAGAACTAGTAAAATTACCAAGAGCTAAATTTTCTCCCATGATGACATACTGATAGCCTGCCTTCGCTCCCAAATCAGATACCCCCTCGCCTGTAGGTGAAGCATGCTCAAAATACTGTCGCGCGATCATATCGTCTACCTTCATCTGCGCCGAAACTCCAAGCTTTACATTGGTTGATAGAGGCGGTAGGCCTGCTGACACACGTTCCTTATTAGTTGCCTCAATGATATCCGCATTATTGATGTTTGGCTCTTCTTTAACAGGAGGTAGTGACCGAAACTGAGAAAAAACTTGATACACCTTTGTACCTGTGTTAGAGGAAACATATTGACTAATCCCCCATCCTCCGAGGATAAGCACTGCTAGTATAGTTGTGATTCGTTTTAACATGATCCTTTGCTATATCCTTGTAGCGTAGCATCTTCTATGCTTTGAAACCAAATATAATTTTCTGGTTTAATTCGTTTTGTCCCTGGGCATCCGGGGGTGTAATATTTAGTACCATTTTTTGAGCCCATGAACATCCCCTGTTTTTGAGCCGTATCAATATTGGAAACATTACCTCTTGGAGCTGTGACGCCAAGAACTTGTGGTCTTATAGCTTGTTTTTCAAGCACTGTATTTGGACATGAAAATACAATAGAGTTTGTACTTGTAGTCCCCTGTCCTTGTTGGTAGCCGACACCAAAAGATAAGCCAATAATTGCTACTAAAAACACAACGAATATCATTGAGTAATATTTATTGATAAGAGTGCCCATAATATGACTAAATTATACTGTAAAACATGGTTATCCCCCCTACTGCAGCTATTATTGACAAATAGGCCTATTCGGGATAATATTAGCTCCTAATAAGCATTATTTCATAAGGCAGATATGGCACATAAGAAACAAGGAGCAGCATCGAAAAACCTAAAGGATTCAAATCCACAATATCTTGGAACCAAGATAACTGATGGGCAACACGCAACAGCGGGTGCTATTATTGTGCGCCAAAGAGGCACAAAAATTCTAGCTGGTACAAATGTTGGCGTGGGTAAAGACCACACACTTTTCGCTCTTAAAGAAGGAGTAGTTAAGTTCTCAAACAAAAGAAAGCTCAACTTTGACGGGACAACTAGTGTCCGTAAAGCAGCACATATAGTGCAAAAGTAATTTAAAAAAATCTCTGCTAACTCGCGGAGATTTTTTATTCCTTAATAATAACTACGGGGACTACTGCTTTATAATCCCCTTCTTGAACAGTGATACTGTACGAGCCAACTTCTTTGATTGGTTCATCAAGAATTACATTTTTGACTGAAATACCAATACGGTGCTTGGCCAAAGCTTCAACAATTATTTTTTCATCTACTTTTGAAAATAAGTGCCCCTTTTCATTGGCCTTCACGGCTATAGTGAGAGCTGTATCGGGGAGGCTTTTAACTGCCGCTTCAAGTAGCCCATGCTCGAGAGCTTTTGTAGCAAGAATAGAATCTCTTTTACGAGTAAGAGCTTCGAGATTCTTGGCTGTGGCAGCAATAGCTTTCTTAGCTGGTAAAAGTGAATTGACTGCAAAACCATCGCTTACTTCCACTACTTCACCCTTCTTCCCTACCTTTGTAACATTTTGTAATAAAATAACTTTCATATTATTTAAAATATTCCAACGCTTTTTCTAATTGTGTATCTTTATCTTCATCTTTGTTGGGCTCGAGAATAACTTTTGGTGTTAAGCCGCTGTCAGAAATAGAAACGCCTTTTGGTGTATACCACTTAGCAACAGTGATCTTGATTGAAGTATCGCTAGTAAGTTTCATCAATTCCTGTACTGAGCCCTTACCAAAAGTCTGAGTGCCCATAAGTGTAGCTACTCCGTGTTCCGAAAGTGCTCCAGCCAATATTTCTGACGCTGATGCTGAACCCTTATTAACCAAAATAACCATTTGTACTTTGTCCTTGAAAATACCAGGGCCAGCGCTCTTGTGTACCGAGACATCTTTATCAGTCTTCCCTACTTCCTTTACCACCACTTCTCCGCTTGGCAAAAACCACCCCGCCATAGATACAGCCGCATCGAGATATCCACCTGGATTATTTCTAAGATCTAACACTAGCTTTGTATAGCCTGTATCAGCAAATTCCTTAAGAGCATTCTGGAAAAGTGATGATGACTGTGCGGAAAAACTGTAAAGTTTAATGATGAATACTTTTTTATCAGTTCTTTTCTCTGTTTCAATTGTAGGGATTGAAATCTTGGCACGTACAAGTTCTATGACCTTTGGCTGACCAAGGCCTTCTCGTACAATGGTTATAGTTACACTCGTACCTGGTTCTCCGCGAATTAGACTAACAGCGCTATCAACATCCATCTCGGCACTAAGCTTGTCATTAATCTTTACAATTTTATCTCCTGCCATAATACCTGCTCTGGACGCAGGAGTATCCTTAAGAGGAGCAATAACAGTAAGTACTCCGTCCTTTTGACCCATTTCCATACCAACTCCACCGAACTCTCCGGCGATCTGACTTTCAAACAACTTACTCTCTTCTGGAGTGAAAAAAGTAGTATAAGGGTCACCAAATGAAGCAAGTAATCCCTTGATGGCACCATAGAGATGTTCCTCGTTCGTAGTATTCTCAGCACCTGGGTATTTATCTTTGACTAACTGCCATGCTTTCCAAAATGGTTCAAAGTCTGTAGCATCTGCCGGAATAATAGTTGGCTCTTTATTAACAATTTCAACTATTTTCTTTGAAGCTGGTCTATTTTCAAAACCAACATACACTCCAATAAGAAAAACTCCACAAAGGCAAACCATGCCGATTAAAATCTGAAGCCCTAAACGAATATGGTGTTTTTGTGTTTCTGTATTATCCATACTTACTGAATCAGTGTTCCCTGTTGTCCTTCTATCCTCTTCAATTTTAATCGCAGAGTTTTGATCCCACGCTTGAGTGAAAATACCAAAAGAAGACTACTAATGCCAATAATAAAAAGAATTATGTTTTTGGTATTTCTTGGAATGCCCAAAAGAGGTAAGGATATAGTCACAATACTAATGAATACAAGAAGTTTAATTTTGCCGTTCATGGCTCCTATTGTACCAAAATTATTTAGGAGAGACTATACAGACAAATTCACCGCGACATTTATCAGGATGAGCTGTGTAATACGAAGCATGTTCTACGCTAGTGCCAAATCGATATTCTTCAAAGACTTTAGTCATTTCTCTAGTAATAAAAATCTCTCTATCACCAATAATAGTCCCTAAATCAGTGAGGGTTTTCACGATGCGGTGTGGAGATTCATAAAAAGCTACTACATGCTCCAAACCACCTATTCGTGCAAACAAGGTTTGTCTTCCCTTCTTATGTGGGATAAAACCAAGAAATTCAAAGTGGTCAGTGGCGTAGCCAGAAACTGATAGTGCTGAAATAACTGCCGAAGCCCCGGGTATAGGGACGACAGAAGCCTCTGGATATAGCTTACGAAATTCTGATATAAAAAAGCTCCCTGGGTCAGAAATTGCAGGTGTGCCTGCATCAGTCACCAAGGCAATGTGTTCATGTTCGCTACAGCGCTCTAGGGCCTTTGTAAGCGCATTTAACGAGCTCATAGCATGGCTAGATACAAACTCCTTATCCTCCCACTTGGCGACCGGACCGCCAAGTAATTTGAGGAGCTTTTTTGTAACCCGGGTGTCCTCTGCCACAATCAGCGTCGCCTGCTCCAAGACCTCTTTTGCCCGTAGGGTTATATCTTTCAAATTCCCAATTGGGGTTGCGACTACGGAAAAAATCATCCCCCTATCTTACCTCATTATTGACTTTTTGTGAAGTTATAGTAAATTAAGAAAAAACTATATATGAAATTAGCACTCTTTGTTATCTTAGTAACTATCATACTGCTCACTTTGTTGGTACTAAGAGCTCCAAAGTTAAATCTCTGGCTATTCTCTCTAACTTACAAAACACTAAAAAAGGATCTTAAAAGATACTACGAAGTAAAAAAGATTCGTTTAAAAGTTATTATGGAACTTATGGGTAAGGGAGAAAAAGAAGGTTCCGACAACTTAGTATTACTGTCTAATCTCGAGAACGAATTTACGGAATTCTTATCTCTTCTAATAAAAAAAGTAGAGGGACTTCAAGACCGTTTACTGGAATTCGAAAGCCGCATTCAGTTTTACTCGGTTAACTTATGGTCCGACAAGGACTCCCAGGTACTGAAATCATTAAAAGAAAAAATTAGGGAAATCAGAGGAGAAATCCAGAATGAAACCAACCAGTACAATTATTATAAGTCACAGTTAAAACTGTGATTTTTTTTGTGCGTGTGCTTGGAACTCCAAACAAAAATATTTAACCAACAAGTCTTTTATTCCTGAAGGCGAAGCCAGAACTTGATTTCAGGTATTTCTCAAATACAAGAGCTGACTTTTTTGACAAAAATGCAC
>ERZ1292625.4334-Hain-H41-01um-R1-4334-length-10698-cov-15_pt1 | contig 10698 bp, 14 predicted proteins | sample MGYA00564400_ERZ1292625 | MGnify/ENA primary metagenome ERZ1292625 (study PRJEB36523, sample SAMEA6512639) | groundwater metagenome | collected 2019-01-08 | study: AquaDiva: Metagenomics assemblies of 32 groundwater samples
TCCTTCGAGAATAAATTCAGCATCCTTATAGTCCTTAGCTGCGTAGCCTTGCTTTTGCTCATAGATGTAGTTATTGAATGCAAAAAAAGCTGCTGCAATTGCTACAAGAATAACTAGGATAATTAAAAGTGTTTTTGTCTTCATATTGAAATTATACCATGCGAGAAATTTTATGTTTAACTGGGCAATCTTCATCATGCGCACCCTCGAGATATCCTACACTCATCAAAAACTCATTCACAATTTCCCCACCAGTAAATCTGAAATTCTTTTTAAAAATCTTCACCCATTCCCTTATTGATTTCGGATGTTGTGAATCAAGCCAAGCTTTGAAGCTTCCAAATTCTTTTTGAATCTTGATTATAGTCTGTGCGTTTGTAATTGCAGCATCAATCTTTAACCTGTTCCTGATAATACCCACGTCATTCATGAGACGCTTCTTGTCTTTCGCATTATATTTCGCCACTTTTTTAATATCAAACCCACTATATGCTTTTCTAAAATTCTTTTCCTTTTTGAGAATCGTTTCCCAGCTCAAGCCTGCTTGATTGATCTCAAGTATGAGCCGAGCAAACAATTCATTGTCGTCATGAATAGGAAAACCGTACTGATTATCATGATAATTCTTATGAATTGCTTTTTTCTCTTCTGAAGCTGTACGTATGAAACTGCAATATGACATAAAAGAAAGTATATCATTTCCAGACGCCACCCTTGAAAAAACAGGATTTTTAAGGTATTTTAAGGTGACATTGCGGGATCGTATAATGGTAGTACAGCGGCCTTTGAAGCCGTGAATCTTGGTTCGATTCCAAGTCCCGCAGCCAACACATGCTAAGTCAGGTGACTGAGGCACATCATCTATGAAAACAGATACCACCCCACAAAAGAACATACGAGTTAAAGCTATGTGCCTAATAATTCACGCAGGACGAGTTCTTGTCGCTGATGGAGACTCAATGAAAAGCGGAGTCAGACCTATTGTTCCAAGCAACTTCTACAGAGTTTTAGGAGGAAGTCTGAACTTTGATGAATCTGCGGAAGAAGGCGTCCGAAGAGAAATACGAGAAGAGCTTAACAGCGAGATAGAGAATCTTGAGAAGCTTGATGTCATTGAGAATCGCTTTATCTATGCTGGAGAAAGAGGTCATGAAATAGTCTTTCTTTTTAAGGGTACGCTTTCTCGAAATGAACTTGCCAAGCAAGACATAGTGCATATTGTTGAAGATACCTATGAGTTTGATGCCGTGTGGGTTCCCATCGAGAAGATACTGAATAAGGAAGCAACCCTCTATCCTGAGGCAGATTATGCCAAGTTTTTAAAGAATTGATTAATATGAAATCCATCGGCCTAGTTCCAGAATTATATTCCTCTAGCATACAGGAAACCCTGTCTTTTTACGTTGGTATATTGGGTTTTGAGGTTGTGTATCAAAGACCAGAAGAGAAATTCATGTATCTACAAAAAGGAAATGCTGAAATGATGTTTGAAGAAGTTGGGGTAGGTCGCAATTGGATTACGGCAACTCTCGAAAGGCCTTATGGAAGAGGTATTAATTTTCAGATCGAGGTCGAGAATATAAACGACCTTTATAACAGTATTACTATAAACAAGATTAAACCATTCTTATCCATTGAAGACAAATGGTATCAGAAGAATGAGATACTTGTAGGCAATCGGCAGTTTATTGTACAAGATCCTGACGGTTATCTTTTAAGGTTTTATCAGGATTTAGGAGAAAAATAACATAAATAAAAAAACCACCATCGCCTGTCACGCGAGGGTGGTTGGAAACTTGGGTATATAACCCGTCGCTTGATTCCACTTGGTTCGTGCATCGTCGAACCAGCACTTATGGCACTTGACTGGACCGAAGCCAATGCATTCGACAACTGGGCTTGTGATAGCTGGTACTGGTGTTGTCGAAGGGTAACGTTCGGGATGAGTTAATCCTAGGCAGGCCGTAAAGAACGACCCGAGAGGAAATTCATCACTCGATGCGAGATTAATGCCTACATCGAATTTTACAGGCAGAATAAAGATTGCTCCACTCTGATGAATACGAATTGCTTCAAGTGCCTGTCGAGTCTTTTTGAGCAAGAAGAATTTTTCTGGAGTCGATTTACAATCTAGACCCTCAAACTCCCCGGACCTTTTGCTGATCTTGTCCAACGCAAGCTCAGTTGCTTTGCGATACTTTTCGATCGGATCTTTTGAATCCGCAAAAAATTGTTCTGCGACTGCTTCTATTGTTGGCAATGCAAACCATCCTCGCGCATCACTGGGCAAGCCAGTGTCACGGAACAGTCCATTGAGGAATCTGAAGGTTTGTTCTGTTGGTAAGCTAAACTCTCTTGCTATCAGCTCAATCTGTTCATGAATTGGCCGAGGTTGCCAGTCTTTTTCTGTGTTCATTGTTATCTCCTTTTGTTGTTTAACTCTTATCATGCGCAGTCATTACCTGAATGCACTCTTTAAGAGCTTTTACGTTGTGGGTTCGAATGTAATCAACACCCTTTTGAATGCAGAGCGCATGCAGGACTGTGGTAGCGTTATCGCGTTCTTCCGATACTTCGGTGCCGATAATGGCACCAATGAATCTCTTGCGAGAAAGCCCAATGTATACAGGCAATCCCAACTCATTGAGTTCATCAAGCCGTCGAATAATTTCCATGTTCTGATCCCCACCCTTGGAGAAACCAATACCAGGATCAAGAATGATTCTATTTTTCGGAATACCTGCTTTGGTGCAGGCTTCGATTCGTTCCAGAAAATAAATCTTAACTTCTGAAATGATGTCGGCATATTCATATTTCTCATGCATCTTTGAAAAACTGCCTTGCGAGTGCATGAGAACATAGAATGCTTTGCTTTTTGCAACGTCAGCCAACAAGTTTTTATTGAACCTTCCTCCGGATATGTCATTGACCATATCTACACCCTCATCTAATGCCAGCCTGACTATCTCGTCCCGAGTTGTATCTACGGAAACAAGAATCGTCGGAAAGACTTTCTTGAGAGAAGCTATGACACCTTTCATTCGAAAAGTTTCTTCTTCAAGTGATATTTGTTCAACGTTCGGACGTGTGGATTGGGCTCCTACATCAATAATATCGACACCCTCCGCGATCATGCGTCGAGCCTGTTCTTGTGGATCAGTATTGTTATTCAAACTTTCTGGGGAAAGATTGAGAACACCGACAATTTTTGGAATCTTCATAATTCAATTATACCAGTTCGTTTTTGATGGTTTGTTCGAGTGACGCTGGTCCTCTGTAGAGGTACGTCGATGTCTTTGATGCTTGCTTCTCTACGCCCCGTATCATCATGCACATGTGTTGAGCTCGGATGCGGATAGCAATGCCTTGGGGTTTGAGAAGCTTACGAGTAGTATTCAAGATATCTTGCACCAAACGTTCTTGAACCTGCAATCGACGACTGTAAAGGTCGACGATTCGAGCGAATTTACTTAGACCGAGAATCTTGCCATTCTTGTTTGGCAGGAATGCAATGCTAACGTGACCATAGAACGGAAGCATGTGATGTTCACAGAGGCTGTGAAATTCTATGTTATTAATAGCAACCACGGACGACACACCTTCATCAAAAATTGCTTTGGCACAGTCATCAAGCACTGCTTTTTCGGCTGCGTATCCAGACGTCAGGAATTGAAGGGCTTTCGCGGCTCGTTCAGGAGTCTTTTCAAGTCCTGGACGTGTGACATCTTCACCAAGCTCTGTGATAATGCTGGCTATGTTCGTTTGTAACTTTTGTAATGAATTCATGTGTTTGTAATGGTTGAATAATGAAGGGGGGCACATTGCTGTACCCCCACGTTTTTGCTGGTCCGGAATTTAAGATCCAGACCCGAATTTTCTTCCGAAGAAGCGTTCGAGCTTTTCCACTTGAGCGGGGTCGTTGCTGATTTGCCGCAAAGAGAGGGTTAATCTTCCTTGAGGATCTTCCACACGTCCCACAAAATGGCAGGGGCGAGAAAGATTGTCTCCGAAGTTCCCGCCACGCATGACGATGAGATCGCCAGGCATCGCTTTAATTTCTACGGGATCAATCGGAGTAGTTCCTTCGCGATCCTTGCAAATGAAGAATGCCGACGGACCATGTATGAGGAGAATTGCTACCAGATTGATGAATCCACTTTGATCCCGATGGGCCGAGAGCGCATATTTATCTTCCGTTTTGCTCTGAGGATAATACTGGAGGGTGAGATCGGAAACATTAAGCGATGTTTTGAATAGATGGGAATATCCCAGCTCTTCAAAACCAAGCCGTAACGATTCCGAGATCTGTCGACTGAATGCACTCCACTCACTATCTCTTTCGAAATCGCTGAATGCTTGGAAGTTCTGGTTAACACCAGTGCTTGTTGAGGCGTCTGAATCACTGAATCCAAGTCCCTTTGCTTCCTTTTGTAGTTGAGAAAGAAAGGACTGGATGTTTCCTATGGGTGATATGACCGCAATCCCTCGATCAGGTATGAGGAGCTCGTCGAGATGACCTTTGGTCAATACGTAATCAATATCGTGTTTCTTTTTCATAGTATTTCTTCAATGTGTTGGTTTTGGGATATACTGCCTCATGCCGAATTGCAGCATGCCTTCGTGCATTGCTCCCACGTAGTGGCAAGGTCCTTGTAGATCGAGAAAGTTTGGAGCTCTCATGATCATCAATTCTCCCACTTTGCTTGGAATGGAAACTGACTCTGACATCTCCTTGTCTTTGCAGACGTAAAATGCCGGATTGCCCCACAGTACTAGTACCACTACCAGATTTTTACAATTGATATCCCGATGAGGACCCACTCCCATCTCGGACTTGAGATAATAGGTGAGGTAGAGATCATCGAATTCAATTTTTTCTGGCAGTTCGAGGTAAGGTGCAAGTTCAGAATTGAGAATAGTTGCAACTTCATTCGCGAAGGTTCTCCACATACTATCTGTGGCTGGATCAATACATCTGAATCTGTAGTTCGATACCAACTTTTCAGATTCGGGTTTTTTTAACAAGACAGTGGAAGCCAAACCTTGCCTCATCATCTCAGGAAGATGTTCTGAAGTAACGGGTATGGATACTGCACCGAGCGCTGGGTCAAGCAGGGCTTTGATGTGTTGAGGATTAATGGTTAGAAGTGATTTCATATTTCAATGTGCCTTTCTGCTCCAATCAAAACATTCAATGGTCACTGGCGCATTGTTTTAAAATGCAGTATCTAAATGAGCCTTATTTTCAGGGCTATAGTAAGGTATTAAAAAGTAGTCAATAAAGTTGACTACTTATTAAATATTTGTATACTTGCCTTATGAATAAATTACTAGAAACCCTTGTTTCATTTGGTCTTACGGAAAAAGAGGCTTCAATATACCTTGCTTTATACAAGCTAGGTGAAGCTACTGCCTACCAAATTGCCAAGGAATCGGGCCTAAAGCGCCCCACAGTTTATGTCCTTATGGAAGAATTGCGTAAGCGCGGCCTTGTATTAGTTATCCCTCACGCAAAGAAGCAACTGTTTGTAGCTCGAGATCCGCATGAGTTCATTCAGGAATTTCAGTCAAAGATGAGCGGTAATATGCAAAACTTACTTACGCTTCTACCGAAACTTTCTCACCCAGATACTCACACTCTTATTTTCAAAGGCGAAGGGGCGCTTGCTCAGGGTCTTTCCTATGGCCTTCGCGGAGTTAAGGACAAGAACATTATTGCTTTTTATGCACCTGTACCAAAAGGTGTTAAAGTTGGCAGCGAATATCGTGAGTATTTTGGGGAGTTGTATAGGCTTGGTTTCAAACTTAAATCGATTGTACCGATAAGTTCTAATGATAAGGATTTTCGTGAAGATGATGAGAAATACGGATTTGAGACCAAGAAAATAGCAAACAGTGTTTTTTCTCCATCTATTTCTATTGAGGTGTGCGGTGATCTTACAAAGACGATTATTCATAAAAAGAGAGAAATGATAGTTGTTCGGGATAAAGGGGTTGCCGACTTCTACCGCCAAATTTTCAATGTAATTTGGAAACAGTAAGGACTGTCTCATTTGTCTCATTTTGACCCTGACCACGACGGGTCTATTCACCCCAACTAAAAGTGCTACAATACCCTTACAAGGTCTCACCTCATATGGTTCCAGACCGGAGAACACAGCAAAATAATTTATGGATACTAAGCTATTCAAAGGTACAGCTGAATATTACTCAAAATACAGAGCTGGCTATCCGAAAGAACTTTTTAATTATGTTATTCAACGTTTTTGCATGAATAAGAATGGTAGGCTTCTTGATATAGCTTGTGGGACAGGCCAGCTTGCTATTCCACTATCAAAAAACTTCAAGGAAGTGATTGGCCTTGACCAAGAGCAAGAAATGCTTGATGAAGGTAAAAAAGAAGCTAAAAAATCCTCAATAAAAAATATTGACTGGATTTTAAATAGTGCAGAAAATATTAGTTCAGAATTAGGACATTTCAATCTTGTAACTATTGGGACCGCATTTCATTGGGTGGAAAGGGATATCGTACTTAAAAAAGCTTACAATCTTATAAATGATAATGGTGCACTTTTGATTGTAAGTAACATTTCTGATAATCCTGGTAGTAACGGATGGACTCGAGAGGATGATGTATGGAAAGAGGTGAGAAAAAAAATTGTACAAAAGTATCTTGGCGAGCATAGACGTGCGGGAAGTTCCTTATATGTACCTTCCAATCGAAATTTTAAGGACCTCCTCTCACAATCACAGTTTGGTAATTGTGAAGAACAGATCTTTACATGGACCAAGACGTGGAACCTCGAGGAGGTTATTAATCATTTATATTCGACGTCGTATGCTTCAAAAACTCTACTTAATGATAAAGTTAACGACTTTGAAGCAGACTTAAAATCAGAACTACTAAAATGTGAGCCAACTGGAATTTTTGTTGAACATGTAAAGACTCAACTTCTCATTTCGATAAAGAAGTAGTCAATCCCGCTAGATACGTTTATTCGTCTCATTTTGACCCCGACCACGACGGTATATTCAGTCCAAGTAAAAATGCTACAATACCCTTACAAGGTCTCACCGCTAATGGTTCCAGACCGGGGAACACAGCCAGTTTATATTAGTTCTACAGGTGTTATAATAAATTGATGGAAAATGAAAATAATTTTATCCAAAACCAATCCAACGAATTGGAAAGGATGATTCAGGGAACAGACATCCCAAAAATTCAAATTGAAACGGAATCCATTGAAGATAGTCCTGAAGATGCGCTATGGCTGGATTTTCAAAGTGGTGATGATGTAGAAGGAATAAAAAGTGCTGGTATAGAAACGTATGTTATTTCACCCATAACTGAACGAGATCTTTTTTCCGATAAGTATTTGAACTGTACGGGAATGGTTGGTATCGGTCGAGATAAAGTATCAGGGAAGGAAATTGCTTTTATAAGTCATCAAGATTCTGAGTATTTTTTGCACAAAGGAAGTGAGGAAACGGAGAAATTTTCAAGCGATTTAAAATTAACGGTATGTGAACTACTTACTCGATCAGTAGAAGGTACTGTTGAAGTTGTATTATTTGGCGGAAATGATGAGCCTGCGGATCAGGAATCAAAAAAATCTAAAGACTATAAAAAATCCATAGAAATGTTAACCGAAATAGTCCAGAGATCCACCGGCCTTAAACCTACTGTGCTATTGGAAGCTAATCATGAAGGTGGCGCGGTTGATGTTACGGTGCTTACTCAAAAAAGAAAGGTGTCCGTCCAGAAATAAAGTCAAAATATGCAAAAAATAATTCCACATCTTTGGTTCGATAAAGAAGCAGTCGAAGCAGCGCATTTTTATGCGTCAGTATTCCCTGATTCAAAAGTTAAATTCACTGGTAAAATTACGGGGACACCTTCAGGAGACTGCGACATCGTAGCCTTCGACATCCTCGGCATGGAAATTCAATCCATCAGCGCAGGACCAATTTTCAAAATGAATCCTTCCATTTCATTCATGATCAATTTTGATCCATCAAAAGACGCAAATGCCCGAAAGAGTATCGATGAAATCTGGGAAAAACTTTCTGTAGGAGGAGAAGCCCTTATGCCACTCGACAAATATCCTTTCAGCGAGCGCTACGGCTGGATTAAAGATAAATATGGTGTCACATGGCAGCTTATCTATACCAATCCCGATGGCGAAGAACGTCCTCGAATCATTCCTTCCCTTCTGTTCACACAAAGCGCTTATGGAAAAGCTGAAGAGGCTTCCAACTACTATATTTCAATCTTTAAAGACTCAAAACGAGGAGCGCTTGCAAAGTATCCAGCAAGTATGGAACCGAACAAAGAAGGAACAACGATGTTCAGTGACTTTACTCTTGCCAATCAATGGTTCGTGACTATGGATGGCGGTGGCGAACACGCGTTCACATTTAACGAAGGCATTTCCCTCATCATAAATTGCGAGACTCAAGCTGAGATCGACTATTTCACAGAGAAACTTTCTGCAGTGCCAGAATCCGAGCAATGTGGATGGGTCAAAGACAAATTTGGATTGTCATGGCAGATTGTGCCAAAGTCTATGGATGAGATCATGCGAAGTGGAGACCAGGCAAAAATCGATCGAGTTACACAGGCGCTTATGCCGATGAAGAAATTGGATATGGCGGCCCTCGAAAGAGCAGCAGAGGGGAAATAATTTGACATTCTCAGTTTAATGTAGTACTTTCAAATCAGTAAACCATCAACAGAAAGCACATACAAATTATGGGAATGCCAAATCATCTGGTTCTAGTTCGCCACGGCGAATCTGAAGGAAACATCGCTGTCAGCCAATCAAAAAAAGGCAATCACAGCGCTTACGAAGGCGATTTCAAGAATCGTCACAGCTCGCAGTGGCGCCTCTCGCCAAAAGGTGAAGTTCAAGCTCAAAAAACTGGAGACTGGATCAAGAAACAGATGCGGCTGAAATTCGACCGCTTCTACACTTCAGAATATGTCCGGGCAATGGAGACGGCCGCCCTCCTCGATCTTGACGATGCCTCATGGTACACGGAATTTTATCTCCGCGAACGCAGTTGGGGCGAGCTCGACCGGCTTTCGGTCAAGGACCGTGACGAAAAATATGGTCCGTCCATGAAGGATCGGAAAATCGACCCCTTCTACTGGACCCCACCAAACGGCGAATCACTCGCAGAGCTTTGTATTCGGATCGACCGAGTGATCAACACGCTCCATCGTGAATGTGATGGGAAAAATGTCATCATCGTCTGCCACGGCGAAGTTATGTGGGCCTTCCGTGTCAGATTGGAGCGAATGCAACAAGAACAGTTTCGGCTGCTGGACGAATCAAAAAATCCTATCCATCGCATCCATAACTGCCAAGTCATCCACTACACTCGGATAAATCCGGGTGACAGGGGTGGATCGCCTTCTAAGCATCTTGATTGGATGCGTTCAATTTGTCCTTGGAGCCCAAAACTCTCAGGCAAAGCTGGCTGGTCGCCTGTACACCGCCCAAAACACAGTAACCTTGATCTGTTAAAGCGGGTACAACGTGTGGAACGACTTATAACTTAACTTTAATCCGTTTTTTCAAAAGCCACCGAAGCATTGCTCCGGTGGCTCATTTATTTTATTTAAATAAGTTTCTAAACTGCCCTATCGGCATATCATAGTTAAAACCTGGCTCACGTTCCTGCAAACGACCCCACTTATCCTTGTCATACTTCGGAGTGTTTTTGAATTGGATGAAACAAACAGCTGAATATCTTCCTGTTGTCGCGGTTTCTGGAGTCGCAATAACTCGATGGCACAATGCATTCAATTTCCCCTCAGAGCGTAATTGCAACTGCATTGAAGGAATAATGTCCGTCTCACCCGCCGATATCGATGCGTCTCTCCAAACTTTGCGAGAATCAAGGTATTGAAGTCCGGGTGCGCTTTCAAAAAGATGTAGAGTGAAACCAGACTGATCAACGTGGGCGCTTGCTGTTTCATCACCCACATTACGTTCACCAAAATAATGAATGAAGCGTACGAAGAACGCAGGTTCGCTGTCTGCAATCTCTTGCTCGAAGCCCTTCACACCATATGTTTCCTCAACTTGTCTAGCAAAATCAAGGACAAGTGGTTTAAGCACTCCAACGAGATTTGTTGAATTCCTGACAAAATCGAGAGCAGCCGCACTTTCAATTCCTTCGACATTTGCTTCGATCCAATCCTGCCCAGCAATGGTCACATCAAAGTTTTCCTTCCGGTCAGCATTCTTTCCGACTCCATCTTTGAGCTCATAGCCAACCCCTGTTCCTCCATTGCTATATGGCAACCCCTTCTTTATTTCTGTTGGCAATGCACAGAATCTTTTCCATGATTTCACTGCAATTTCTACGGGACGACGAAGCGTCTCGGGATACTCCATAGTAATAAAACCTTTTGATTTAAAATCCTTGATTTGAGATTTCATTTTATTAAAAGAAGCCTTGTTATATGCTTCGGTAAAATGATATTAAAAAGCAGAAAATAAAAATAGCGAGGACGCCTTCGGTAGATTTTGACCAAAATAGAATGTAAAAAACCACCCTCCGTTCAACTTAAAGAAGATGATTTTATATTACTTCGATCCCAAGGTTTGTTAATTACCCTGAGAAAGACGAATCTGCTCGTTCAAAAAATCCAGAGCCTCCTCAGGCTTGTAGCTAAAAACCAAATTA
>ERZ1292625.329-Hain-H41-01um-R1-329-length-76148-cov-24_pt1 | contig 10697 bp, 15 predicted proteins | sample MGYA00564400_ERZ1292625 | MGnify/ENA primary metagenome ERZ1292625 (study PRJEB36523, sample SAMEA6512639) | groundwater metagenome | collected 2019-01-08 | study: AquaDiva: Metagenomics assemblies of 32 groundwater samples
AGTCCATGGGGCCAGGTCTATATTGTTGGACTGCGGGCGTTATGGGTTTGTTTTCTTGCCTGTAACAAGTCCACAATGGGGGCATAGTGTCCCAAGTGGACTATGAATGGATAGTAGATATTCGCAAGCTACGCTGATTCGGGTTTGGACTCCAAGCATTAAGAGGAATTTCACCATGCCAAAAAACTTCAATCCCCATCTGCAAGCTGCGGTCCTCGAAGTCGTCGAGAACCAACTCGTCGAGCAACAAGCCATCGTAGTTTTCATCAACAAAAAGAACACTGAGTGGCACACTCTCTGCGCGCAGATAGAAGCCCAAAGCACCACCCTCACCGCCTATCGCAAGTCGCAGATAAACGAATGCGTCACCGGCCGGCGGCGGATCACTGAAGCGGATGTGGCGCGGGTAGGCAATGGGAGGAAGCCGACATGAACAACGAAGAAACTTCCAAACTTGCTGTTTTTGAAGGAAAACAGATCAGAAAAATCCTTCATGAGGGCGAGTGGTGGTTCTCGATCATCGACGTGGTCGAGGTTCTAGTTGGAGGCGACCGGCCTCGCAAATATTGGAACGATCTAAAGAAAAAACTCACCGCCGAAGGTTATTCTGAAGTGTCCGAAAAAATCGGACAGTTGAAAATGGCCGCCCCGGATGGGAAGCAGCGGCTGACTGACTGCGCCAATACCGAGACCCTGTTCCGGGTCATCCAGTCCATACCCTCGCCCAAGGTGGAACCGCTCAAGCGCTGGCTTGCCAAGGTTGGCAATGAGCGGATAGAAGAGATCGAGAATCCTGAGCTTGCCATGGGCCGGATGCAGGATCTCTACGAAAAAAAGGGCTACCCAAAGGAGTGGATCGACAAGCGGTTGCGGGGTATCGCTGTAAGACAGGACCTTACCGATGAGTGGAAGGAGCGCGGAGCTGCGACCAACCTGGAATTTGCCATCCTGACCAACGAAATCATACAGGGCGCTTTTGACCTGAAGGTAGACGAATACAAGCAGGTGAAGGCCCTGGTGCGGGAGAACCTGCGCGACCACATGACTGATATCGAACTCATCCTCACCATGTTAGCCGAGGCGACAACCACGAAGCTGCACCGGGACCGGGATTCACAGGGCATGGCGCCGCTCAAGAAAGACGCGAAAGACGGCGGCGCGGTGGCCGGCAGGACGCGCAAGGATATCGAGCAACAGACGGGTAAGCCGGTGATCTCGACCGGGAACTTCAAGCAGTTGGCAGGCAGGAAATTGAAGAAGTTGAAGGCGGGCGAGGACTGACCATGCCCAGAAAGAAAAAACCCCCGGAGTTTCGTAGGTCGGGAAGAGCAGAGCGAAACCCGACACAATTGAAGAATAACCTCGGAAACGTTGATACACACGTTGTATTGCGATTGATAAATCCATGGTGGATATAATCAAGCATTCAGGCAATATCGAATAGGTTCGCTATCAGCGGTTTCGATAAAATTGATGCGATCCCCCCTTTCTGATTCAAGCGGATCATGGTATTATGGCTATGATGAAAGGAGTTGAAAATGCCGACAATTTCCATGTTCTATGGTATCATAATTAGGATGTTCTTCAGAGACAACGAAAAACATAAACTTCCTCACATTCACGCCGAATATCAAGGTCAGATCGGCGTCTATTCGATCCCGGAGGGAGAACTGCTGGCAGGCTCGCTGCCAAATAATAAACAAAAACTGGTCATTGCATGGATAGAAATCCGAAAGGAAGAGTTGATGGCCGATTGGAACCTTGCGGTGAACGGCCAGAAAATATTTACGATAAGGGGGTTGGATTGACCATGGAAAACATACGCAATATCGTCCCGAAGCCTGATATGACGCTGCATATCATTTTCAGCGATGGAGTAGAAGGGATCTTTGACGTTCGGCCCTATCTTGCCGATGAAGCATTCGAAGCCTTGAAGGAGCCGGAAGAGTTTATGAAGCTCCATAATGGCGGATATTTCGTTGAATGGGAATGCGGGGCGGATTTGTCGGCGGACACTCTTCGGGCAAGAATGAAAATACTCAGCCACGCCGTGTGAGACGCTTTAAAACTTCACCGGGCCAGGTCTATAATGTTGTACTTGGGAAGATAGGCCCAGTCCACGCGGCCAGGTCTACATTGTTGGACTGCGGGCGTTATGGGTTTGTTTCCTTGCCTGTAACAAGTCCACAATGGGGGCATAGTGTCCCAAGCGGACTATGAATGGACAGTAGATATTCGCAAGCAACGCGATTCGGGTTTGAACTCCAAGCATTAAGGAGAAATTCACCATGTCAAAAAACTACAACCCTCATCTGCAAGCTGCGGTCCTCGAAGTCGTCGAGAACCAACTCGCGGGCAATAACCCGCCGGAAACGAGAAAAACGTATGAGCGTCTGATCCAGGAGGGTCACTCTGAAGAAGACGCGAAGAAGCTCATCGGATGCGTGATCGCGGCGGAAATGTTCTACATCATGAAACAGGAAAAGCCTTTCGATAACGCGCGGTTCGTTGAAGCCCTGAACCGGCTGCCTGAAATCCCCGAGTAAGGATGGGCTTCGGGGATGTTCGTTCTCAGTGTGCATTGCGGTGAGCACCAAAGACAATCTCGCCGAGCCCGACAGCCCGATTTTTGCGGTTTGAAAAAGTTATTGCTATGTTGGTATAAGAGCTTTTTTTCAGATATGCCGCCAGAGCAACAAGATGAAGGTTCATAAAAAGTGAAATTTTAGTTGACAGGTGAAAAGTCTGCGCTTGATTACGCCGGCGAATAGTTGTAAATTATCAAAAATGACAGAGGAGGTGTTTCCCATGCCGATGAAAGTTCAAGAAATCGAGAAAGAAGCGTTGCGACTTTCTTCTCACGAAAGGGCTCTCCTTGCTGAACATCTTATTGGCAGCTTAGAAACCGATACAGATCCTGATGCTGAGCGTTATTGGATTGAAGAGGCCGAACGTCGGTATGCGGATTATAAAGCTGGAAGGGTCAAGGCAATACCGGCGGACCAAGTCTTTAAAGATGCCCGCACAAAATTGAAATGATGCCGATCTCATTTCTTCCAGAAGCCGAACAGGAAATGATCGAAGCCGCACTCTACTACCATTCTCAATCATTCGGTTTGGGAATAGATTATCTCTCCGAAGTTGAAAAAGCTGTTCACTCCATCGCAACATCTCCGCATACATGGCCGATTCTTCAAGGTGATTTAAGAAGACGGCTTAATGGATGCAAGCTTTCAGGTTGAAATATGCTATTGATGTTATCCAAATAAAACCATGACCCTTGCCTACTTCGACTGCTTCTCCGGCATATCCGGCGACATGACCCTCGGCGCCCTCGTGGACGCCGGTGTGTCCATCGAGGCGCTGCGTTCGGAGCTCGCCAAGCTTAACCTGCCCGGCTATACCATCACAAGCGAGAAAGTCGCACGCTCAGGCCTGGCTGCGACAAAAGTAAACGTGATGCTCGACCGGAAAAAACAGCCCGCCCGGCATCTTTCCGATATCCGGACGATCATCGAGGGCTCGTCCCTCTCTCCGGCGATAAAACAGAAGAGCATTGCGATCTTCGAACGCCTGGCAGAAGCCGAGGCGGCCGTCCACGGTACGACGCCGGAAAAAGTCCATTTCCACGAAGTCGGCGCCGTGGATGCCATCGTGGACATCGTCGGCGTTGTCATCGGCCTTGAGCTTCTCGGCGTCACCCGGATCATCGCCTCGCCAATGAACCTGGGGTCGGGCTCGGTCCATACCTCCCACGGGAAGCTCCCCGTTCCCGCGCCCGCGACAGCGGAGCTGCTCAAGGGCATACCGGTGTATTCCTCAGCCATCTCCTTAGAGCTCACCACGCCCACGGGCGCGGCCATTATCAGCACCCTCTGTTCTTCCTTCGGCCCCCTGCCTCAGATGAAGGTAAGCCGCATAGCCCACGGCGCGGGGGGGAAAGACCTTCCGGACCAGCCGAATGTCTTGAGGCTTATGATCGGAGAACTTGCGGCGACCTACGAGGAAGATACGTCGATCGTGATCGAGACGAACATTGACGACATGAACCCGCAGGTTTATGATTATATTATCGAGAAGCTCATGAAGCAGGGCGCGCAGGACGTGTACCTCACTCCGATCATCATGAAAAAAGGAAGGCCGGCGGTCCTGCTCTCGGTGCTCACGGACAGGTCGAAGACCGATGCGGTACTGGACATCATTTTCCGCGAGACCACGAGCATCGGCGTCCGCATCCAGGAAGTAGGAAGGAAGAAGCTGAACCGCGAGATCCACGAAGTGGAGACCTTTTACGGGAAGGTCAGAATAAAGATCAGCAAACGGGGCGACGAGGTCCTGACCGTCACCCCGGAGTATGAGGACTGTAAAAAGATCGCGGAGGAGAAGCAGGTGCCGCTGAAGATGATATTGGAAGAAGCCAAGGCTTGTTTTCTCGCAAAGACGCAAAGAGCGCAAAGGAAACCCGAGAATTAAGGCAATGTATGACTGAAAACGAGATAGCAAAGATTGTTGTAGATCTCTGTGTCAAAATACATAAGATACTCGGCCCTGGACTCCTTGAATCTGTTTATGAAGCTGCGCTCGTGTACGAGCTAAAAAAGCTCGGCATCCCCGTGGAGCAGCAAATCAGCGTTCCTGTGGAATACGATCATTTACATTTAGATATGGGTTCAAAGCGGATGTGATAATCGAGAACAAAGTCATCGTGGAGCTAAAATCAGTTGAGGCTTTACTTGCTGTTCACAAAAAGCAGCTCCTGACCTATTTAAAGCTTACAAAATTCAAGCTTGGACTTCTTACCAATTTTAATGTCGATCTGATGAAGGATGGCATCACCCGTATCGCGAATGGCCTTTGATTTTAACTCGGACTTTCGCCTTCCTTTGCGAACTTTGCGCCTTTGCGAGAGACGCTTTTGATGTTGATTTTATAATTGTTGAGCGAGAAACCAATGAGAACCCTCCGCATTTCCATGGCCCAGATAAACCCCACCGTCGGCGACCTCGCGGGCAACCGCGACAAGATCATCGACTCGATCGGCCGCGCCAAAAAGCAGGGCGCCGACCTCGTCGTGTTCCCCGAGCTCGCCGTCACCGGCTACCCGCCCGAAGACCTGGTGCTCAAGCCCCAGTTCGTCAAGGGCAACCTCCGCACGCTCCAGGAGATCAAAAAGGCGACCAGGGGAATTACGGCCATCGTCGGGTTTGTGGACTTGAACGAACACCTCTACGACGCCGCGGCGGTCCTGCACGACGGCAAGCTCGTTTACACGTATTATAAGATGCTGCTGCCGAACTACGGCGTGTTCGATGAATACCGCTACTTCAAGCCCGGCAACCGGTATCCCGTGCTCACCATCAAAGGGGTGAACGTAGGCGTGAACGTCTGCGAGGACATCTGGTACGCCGACGGGCCCGCCCGATTGCAGTCGCTGGCAGGCGCCGAGGTGATCGTGGCGATCAACGCGTCACCTTATCACAAGAACAAGGGCAGGGAGCGGATGAAGATGCTCGTTGCGCGCGCGAAAGAAAACGACGTCTTCGTCGTCTACGCCAACGCCATCGGCGGCCAGGACGAACTCGTCTTCGACGGCCAGAGCATGGTCCTGGACCGGAAAGGCGCGCTGATGGCCCTCGGGAAACAGTTCGAGGAAGAGTTGATAACCCTGGACCTGAAGCTCACGGGACAGCCGCGCCCCACGCCGGACAGATCATCGGAAAAGATACTGGAGAGGCACCGTGATTTTATTGATACGGTCCTGATCTCCGGGCGCCCGTCGGGGAACAAGAAGCCCGTCCCTGTCCCGCGCAAGGCAAAGCCATACCCGCTCTGCGAAGAAGTGTATCACGCGCTGGTGCTCGGTACGCGAGATTACGTCGGGAAAAACAGGTTCAAGGCAGTGGTCATCGGCCTTTCGGGCGGGGTCGATTCGTCTCTCGTGGCGGCCGTGGCCGTCGAGGCCGTCGGGAAAGAGAACGTGACCGGCGTGTTCATGCCGTCCCAGTACAGCTCGAACGAGAGCTGCGAGGACGCCTATGAGCTGGCGGAAAACCTCGGCATCAAGATCCTGAACATCCCCATTCACCAGACCTTCGAGGCCTATCTCAACACCCTGCGCAGCGTGTTCGCAAAAACGAGAACGGACGTGACCGAGGAAAACATCCAGGCGCGCATCAGGGGCAACATTCTCATGGCCCTTTCGAACAAGTTCGGCTGGCTCGTGCTCACCACCGGCAACAAGAGCGAGATGTCCGTGGGCTACGCCACGCTCTACGGAGACATGGCCGGCGGGTTCGCGGTGATCAAGGACGTGTACAAGACCATGGTGTACGATGCGGCGCGGTGCGCCAACAGGCTCGCCGGAAGAACGCTCATCCCGAAACGCGTCATGACCAAGGCGCCGACGGCCGAGCTCAGACCGAATCAGAAGGACAGCGATTCTTTGCCCGTCTATCCCGTGCTCGACCCGATCCTCAAGGCCTACGTGGAGGACGACAAGGAGTTCGACGAGATGCTCAAGATGGGCTTCGACCGAAAGACCGTGGAGCGCGTGATCCGGCTCGTCGATTCGAGCGAGTACAAGCGCCGCCAGGCCCCGCCCGGGATCAAGATCACCCCCCGCGGACTGGGCAAGGACCGGCGGTTCCCGATAACGAACCGGTATAAGAGCTATTAGGAAAGTTTAAGAGTTGGGGAGTTGGGAAGTTAAACTCCTAAACTCTTCGACCCTTAAACTCCTCAACTTGATTTTCTATGTCCACAGGCACCCTCTACATAATCGCCACGCCCATCGGCAACCTGGAGGACATCACCCTCCGGGCGGTCCGCATTCTGAAAGAAGCGGACCTCATCGCCGCCGAGGACACGCGCCATACGAAGAAGCTCCTCGACCGGTACGGGATCGCAACGCCGCTCACCAGCTACCACGACCATAACAAGGAAGAAAAGGCCCCCGTCATCGTCGCCCGCCTCCTCGAAGGAAAGAGCGTTGCCCTCGTCTCCGATGCGGGGACGCCGGGGATCTCCGATCCGGGATACTTCCTGATCAATCTGGCCGCGCATGAAGGTGTCCCTGTCGCTCCCATCCCCGGCGCAACAGCTGCCATTGCCGCCCTGTCGATATCGGGCCTGCCCACGGACCGTTTCGTGTTCGAAGGTTTTCTCCCGAGCAAGCACACGGCGCGGCTCAAGAGGCTCGAAGAGCTGTCAACGGAAGACCGTACCCTTGTGTTCTACGAAGCGCCGCACCGGGTGATACGGGCCGTTGAGGACGTTTTGAGCGTATTCGGCGACCGGAACGCGGTCCTCACACGAGAGCTGACGAAGGTCCACGAGGAGGTCGTCCGGGGAGCCCTTTCTGAGATTCTCGACCATGTAAAAAGGGGGACCGTCAAGGGCGAGTTCACGCTCATCGTTCACGGAGCAACGGAGATGCGGAGGCAGGCGGACATCTCACCGGAGGAGTATCTGAAAAACCTGATGCTGCACCGGGGGCTGACAAAGAAAGAGGCCATCGCCGTCGCGGCGGAAGAGCTGGGCCTGCCGAAGAAGGAAGTGTATAAGCAGAGCCTGAAGATAAAAGAAAAGGGCGCGCAATAATGACTCATGGCCTCCCCGCCTCATACAACCCCTGAAAAACCCAAGGAAAACTTCGGGCGAAAAGTCGCCCCTTCCTGTGCTATATTTACTCAGTAGGGATTCCTTTTCTTCCCCGTTTTACTCTCCGCAGAGAATCCTTCACTATCTCTGGCCCAAGGAGACCGGAATATGAAATACGTCTCGGCAATTGTCCCGATAATGCTCATCCTCCTTCTTCCTTCCCTGAGCGCCGCAACCGTCAAAGAGATCATCGCCGAAGGCTCCTACAATATGGGCGACGGCGAGACGCCGAACGTCGCCGAGAGCCGCGCGTTGGTCCAGGCCAAGGCGATCGCCCTTGAACGGGCGGGGACCTATGTGGCAAGCTATTCGAAGGTCAAGAACATCAAACTGATGGAGGACGAGATTCAGGTGGTTGCATCGGGCCTGATGGACGTTGAGATCCTGGAAAAAAAGCGGACCATCGTCGGCGACGGCATCAACTTCTTTGTCAGGATAAAGGCAAAGATCAACCCGGACAAGATGGAGGAGATGGCAAAAAAGATCAGAGAGACTTCGGTGGTGGAAGATTTCAAGCGGATCCAGGAGGTCTACACGCAAAGCCGGCAGGAGATCAACGAGCTCAGAAGCCAGCTGGCAAAACTGAACGGAGAAAAGCAAGGGGTGGAAGCAAAGATCGTTCGTATAGAGAAATGGTTTCAGGCGAATGAGTGGCTGGATAAGGGAAAACATTACTGGTTGAACAAGCACTATGATGATGCCATCGTGGCGTGTTCGGTCGCCATCCTGCTGAATCCCGCTTTTGCCGATGCCTACATCACGCGGGGGGTGGCCTACGGCGACACAGGCCGGCACGACAGGGCCATTGAGGATTTTAATGCGGCCATTGCCATAGACCCGAATGCCGCGATCTCCTACTACGATCGCGGATGTTCCTACCACAGCAACGGACAATACGATAAGGCCATAGAGGACTTCAATAAAGCCATCGCTCTCAAATCGGACGACCCCGACGCTTACACCAATCGGGGACGCGCGTATTACCAGACGGGAAAGATGAACGAAGCTGTTGCTAATTTTGAGAAGGCCTGCAGTATGGGATCGGAAACGGGATGCAAGAACCTTCAGCTCGCTTTACAGAATAAATAGCCTGCGGAGCAGCCGTGAGTTTTTGAACGTGCCTCACCACTCTTCCCATGCCATACCACCAACACACCATCTTCATATCGGACCGGTTCAACGACCGCTCATCCGCAGGCTCTCCGAGGTCGGCTCTCTCGGCGTGCACGAGAGTGAAAACGGCATCATCGCCTATTTCCCGGACACCGTTCCCGCTCACCGTCATGCGGGAACGCGGCCCTTGTCAGAAAAGGACCCCGACGCCGTACTGCAGAAAGGAGGCCTTCTGGCCCAGGATATCAGCCCCTTCGAAATAGCCGATCTCGGGCATGATCTTGGATTTTTTCCCGAACGCAAGGGTGAGCGTGCCTCCATAGACGAGTCCCGTGTCGCTGCCCGCATCCGCCGACACTCTCCGAAGGATGACTTTGGGAACCAGGGTGGCGCTGAAGGCTTCTGAAAAATTGACCGTCATGAGGAGCCCCGCCGGAAAATCAAGAAAAGCCGCACCGCCATGCTCCAGACCGGCAAAGCCGACCCCGAAGTTGATTGCCGAATCAAAGGTCTCGCCGTCCAGGAACTGGTACTTGCCGTCAACGACCGCGCCCAGCACAAAGGCGGCGGTATAGAGCTTTATGCCGAAATCAAACCGTTCTGACAGCCCCGCGCGGAAGATGAATTCCGGAATAAACACTTTCTCTGATTCATAGACGATTTCCTGCCCCTTTTCCGAATCCTGGTCGAGGAACGAGAGACCCAGGCCGAACCGCTTTTCCCCTTTGTCCAGCACCTGCGCTGTTTGATAATTACTGTATGTTGCACACCCTCCAAAGAGCACTGCACAGAGAAAAGCCAAAAGCAAGTGACCATGTCTCATGATCGAACCCTCCTCTCTCCACGGTTGCGTGGACGCGACGTCTCTGCATTCCAAATGCGCCGTTTTTGCGTTTGAGAAATTTTTGGGGAATGTCCCGATTTCCTTCTTCCTGACAAGCAGGATGATGACGAACCCCGCGGGCCTCATGCTTTAGTTGTAGTGCTTTACCCGGGGCCTGGACAATCCCAATATCTTTCATGGGAAGCTATGGTATGCTTTGAATAGTAGCACTGAAATTCCCCTCGCGGAGCATTTTTTTCAAAAATGTTGTCCGGTGAAGACCCTCAAAATCCGTAAGCTCGGGGTTCCCGGGTAGTGGCGAAAGTTTTATGTAAACCTGAAAGATATTTAACCGCAGTACACGGAGGTCCCAGAGGAAACGAAAAGCAATTCATTTTGGCCGCGGGTTCAAAATGCTGAAAGACAAAACTTTTCTTGACAGCATGACGGTTACCTTATAGAATGAACTCAAAATCAGTCAGTTGCGAATCAGGGAAGAGAAATGTTTCCGTACGAAAAAACCCTCTTACAGCGGATTTCGGATCGGCTCCGGCGGCAGTTTCCCGACAGGATTGTGTCCGTTCACGCCTTCGGCTCGCGGGTGCGGGGAAACCACGATGCCTGGTCTGACTTCGACGTCTTGGTGGTCGTCAAAGACAAGGACCCTCTGCTTGAGTCCGGGATCATCGGCATCTTCGTGGAGGAGGAAATGCAGGCCGGCGCGTCTTTTACGCCGGTGGTCAAGGACGTCCGGGCATTTGAGCTGGAGAAAAAGCACCATACCCCGTTCTATGAGGCAATCATAAAAGAAGGGGTCACGGTATGACTCTCGAAGAAAAGGACAAAAAATCCCTGAGTGATTTCATGCTCGAAAAACCAGCCGCAGTGAGGGCGTAACGAACGGTGAGGTTTCGCAATTGCTATGATGAGGGCGGCGCAGGCCGCCCTCTTTTTATTGTTCCTGGGCTGGTCAGGACAAAAAATGCAGCCAGCACGCACAGTGCTGCCGCCGGATATTCTATTGAGTAGACAACCGGCGTCAACGCAAACCTCGTCGCCGCCCGAAGTGCCTCATGCCGTGCGATAACGGCCGCTATCGGCG
>ERZ1292625.4336-Hain-H41-01um-R1-4336-length-10695-cov-4_pt1 | contig 10695 bp, 9 predicted proteins | sample MGYA00564400_ERZ1292625 | MGnify/ENA primary metagenome ERZ1292625 (study PRJEB36523, sample SAMEA6512639) | groundwater metagenome | collected 2019-01-08 | study: AquaDiva: Metagenomics assemblies of 32 groundwater samples
ACGCTTATAGGTGGCACACTGCTTAAAATCCCAAGATCGCAGATTGTGGTGTTCTCATTTCTACTTGGCATCCCCACAATACTTGGAGCTGGCGTTCTTGAATTGAACTCCATTGCTCATCTTTCTGGCCCACAATGGTCTTTAATTGCGCTAGGTACAATTACAGCCTTTGTTACCGCTCTCCTAACTATGAAGTGGTTTATAAATATCTTAACCAAAAAACCACTTTCGTGGTTTGGTTGGTACCGTATAATTATCGGTATTGTCGTCCTTATTTTTATAAAATAAAAACCCCGAATCATTTCGGGGTTCATTGCAGGTTGAGGAACTAATTCCCCCAATCTCTTTTTGCTTTCTTTTCTTCTTCTTTCTCAGGCTCTTTTTTATCGGCACTCTTTTCCTCTGTTTTTTCCGGCTTAGTGGGCTGATCATTCTTTACTTGAACAGGTTCCTTTATACCGTAATTAAACAGCTTTACCACTTTGTAAGTATTGAGGCTTATCCCCAAACTCTTACTGAGCTTATCCAGGCTTTTCTTTGAAAATCTGGAGAAAGGATCTATCGCAGTCCCCTCTAAAGAAACAGTGCGACCCTCGATTGTTCGTACCGGCAAGAACAGGACGATGGAATCATAAATGCTTCTGTTTGTAGTAATAAATAAACATTTATTACGGGCATCCAGGAAACAGTAATTCATCACCTCGTCCTTACCTTTTATGGTTACGGAGTCAGGATGAAGTGTCAGTGTCCCAATAGTGGGCGGAACATCTTTTTTTGCAGGGGCTTTTTTCCCAAAGAGCTGGGCTTGTGTTAGGCTGGTAAGAGCCATAAAACACAGCAAAAATAACGCTATTTTTTTCATTTTTTTTCGTTTTTAATTTGAGCTCTATATTACATATATTTTGTTCTTTGTCAAGAAGGTCTTTCTATGTAAGCTGGTGAGGCCGTACTTCTTTATTGCCTTGTAATGTTCCTTAGTACCATAGCCTTTGTTTTGGGCCCAAGCATATTTAGGATGTTTTTTGTGCTGTGCTTCCATTTTCCTATCGCGAGAGACTTTGGCTATCACAGAAGCTAAAGAAATTATTTTTTCTTTCTGGTCTCCCCTAATAATTGTCTTTTGGCTTTTATATTCTGTTGGCGCTTTTAATGAACCGTCGAGAAGAATCTTACAGTCTTTGGGTTTGAGATTAAGATTTTTCAGTGCTTCTGATATACAGGAAGAAACGGCCAATAATATCCCATTATTATCAATAAAAATATTACTTTTATAAACTACGGAATGTTTTATTTTTAGTTTTAATACTTTTTTGTACCATTCGTTTCGTGCCTTCACTGTCATCTTCTTGGAATCATTCAGCCCTGACCACTCCACCACCTTATACTGCACTAAAGGTATTGCACAAGCACAAACAGCCACCGGCCCAGCGACCGGTCCCCGTCCAACTTCGTCTATTCCTACTACCCATTTCATATCTACATCATAACAAAGATCCCGCCAGATGGACTGGCGGGAAGTTTTCACATGAGTTCTCTCACAGCTAGAAGTCGGCGATAAATCGGCCGACACAGGTATTACCAAAAAAGGGCACCTTGAATATCCTTTTCATGTCACCTTTTGAGTTTACACTTCTGGTGATAAATGGATATAATTTTTTCCTCAATAACCTACAGGGCTAAAGAGTGGTGAATGCTAATAGACCTAGGATACTAAAAACATCAATTCCTTTATTTAAATACTCTAGCTAAACTTTTTGGCTTCGTCTACTATCCTACTCTTTCCATATTTATTGTCAAGTGTCTCTGTGGAAACCCTCCTGCTATAATCTTGATCATGAGCTTCGTCCATCTCCACACCCACAGTCACTATTCCCTGCTTGATGGTATGTCCAAAATCACCGAATTGGTGGCTAAAGCGAAGGAGTTGGGTATGCCAGCTTTGGCCCTCACTGATCACGGCAATATGTACGGGGCTGTAGAGTTTTATAAAGAATGTAAGGCTGCAGGCATTAAGCCCATTATCGGAGTCGAGGCCTATATAGCCGAGAGACGAATGCAAGACAAGGAGCCAAACTTAGACTCTCGTCGCTATCACCTGACTCTCTTAGCCCGAAACAATACTGGCTACAAAAATTTAATGAAACTAGTTTCAAAGAGTCATCTTGAAGGTTTCTATTATAAACCACGAATGGATCTTGATCTTATCAAAGAGCACAGTGAAGGACTCATCTGTCTTTCAGGTTGCCCGGGAAGCAGATTTATTCAACATCTAAAATCTGGAAACAAAGATGAGGCTATAGCGCTCTTACGAACATACATAGAAATATTTGGCAAAGATTACGTCTTCGTAGAAATTATGGTTCATGAGGAAGTAGACTGGTATATGCCCCTTATTCCTACTATTTTAGAAATTGCCAAAGAAGTAGACCTTCCTATTGTCGGAACTTGGGATTCGCATTATTTAGAGCTTGGAGACAAAGAAGCGCATAATACTCTACTTGCGATTAATACCAACAACCAAAATTTCAAATTTGGAGGTAATTATTCTTTCATTGATGAAGGTGAGGCTAAGAAAGTATTCAAAGATATTCCGAAAGCGCTTGAAAATACACTAAAAGTAGCCGACCTTGTTGATTTAGAAATAGAACTCGAGCCGTGGCACTTCCCTACTTACCCAGTTCCAATTGGATCTAGTTACGATTCAGAACTACAAAAAGCAGTTGAACTGGGCTTTGAAAAAAAAGAATACCTAAAGACAGAGGAAACACTTGAAAGAGTAAGGTTTGAACTTGAGGTAATTAAAAACAAAGGCTTCTCATCATACTTTCTAGTTGTTGCTGATTTGGTGCGTGCCGCTAGAGAAATGGGAATATACACCAATACTCGAGGGTCTGCAGCAGGCTCTCTAGTCTCCTATCTGACTGGCATCACCACAGTTGACCCTATCAAATACAAACTCCCTTTTGAACGATTTTTAAACCCACTTCGACCCGGTATACCAGATATTGATCTGGATATTGCTGACGACCGCAGGGATGATCTAATAACATACACCAAGCAAAAATATGGAGACAGGGCAGTTGCACAAATATGTACCTTTGGAACAATGGCCGCTCGCGGGAGCGTGCGAGATGTGGCCCGAGCACTCGGCTATCCATACTCTGTTGGTGACACTGCTGCCAAACTCATCCCAATGGGAAGCCAAGGATTTCCAATGACCATTGAGCATGCCCTTGAGATCGAACCTGATTTTAAATCTCTTTATGAAAATGACAGAGCAACTAAAGAAGTGGTAGATATGGCCCGGAAGATAGAAGGCAATGTTCGCCATATTTCTATCCACGCCGCAGGAGTCATTATCTCTCCAACTCCAGATATAACTGATTTCACGCCCATTCAATATGACCCAAAAGGAGAGAACAAAATTATCACTCAGTACGATATGTTCACTGGTGGCAGAGATGGTGTGGTCAATCTGCCAAAGTTCGATATGCTTGGTATCAGAAACTTGCAGTTTATATCTGGAGCAATAGAACGCATTGAGAAGATCAGAGGCATAAAAATAGACATTGATGATATTCCGCTAGACGACTCGAAAGTTTTTGAAATGCTCTCGCGTGGTGAGACGGTTGGTGTTTTCCAAATGGCAGGTGACGGCTTAACACAATATTTGAAAGATCTAAAACCAAGTAGGGTTGAAGACTTGATGGCTATGGTTGCCCTTTATCGCCCTGGTCCGATGGAAGTGATCCCTGAATATATTAAACGCAAAAATAATCCAAAGCTTGTCACCTATCTTGATACTCGAATGGAAGGCTACCTCAAGGAGTCATACGGACTAATTGTTTATCAAGACGACCTACTATTTAGTGCCATAGAACTTGCTGGCTATGACTGGCTTGAAGCTGATAAATTCCGTAAGGCTGTGGGAAAGAAAATCCCAAAAGAAATGGCCGCCCAAAAGGAGAAGCTCATGAAAGGCATAATAGATAACGGTCAAACAGAAAAATTTGCCAAAATGCTTTGGAAATTATTTGAACCATTCCAAGCTTATGGTTTTAACAAAGCTCACGCCGCCAGCTACGGAATGGTCGCCTATCAGACAGCCTATCTCAAGGCCAATTATACCCCTGAATATCTGAGCGCCTGTATGACGGCGGAGAGTGGCGATATTGAATCCTGCAGTGAATACATTAACGAAGCCATCCGCATGGGGTTCGATGTCTTACCACCAGATGTTAACGAATCTTTTTCTGACTTCACGGTAGTTGTCGAAGATGGTGAGATTAGTAAAAAAATACGCTTCGGATTAAATAATATTAAGAACTTTGGCATAGATATTGGCAAAGCCATCATCGCCGAGCGCAAGCATCCGCCATCCGCCCATCCTGGCGGAGGCGGAGGAAAATACAAAAGTATTGAAGAGTTCTTAGAGAGAATAACTCATAAAAATCTTAACAAGAAGTCTTTGGAAGCCTTGATCATGTGCGGAGCCATGGATTCTTTTGGGGACAGAAATGTTTTGGCCTATAACATAGAAAACCTGCTCGCTTTCCATAAAAATATCCTAGCTTCAAACCAAAATCAATCAACATCTCTCTTTGATAGTCTTGGTTCTGGGCCACAAAGTATTTTGGTATTAAACGACGCTCCGGAAGCCACCCTACTACAAAAGCTGGCTTGGGAAAAAGAGCTTCTAGGATTTTACGTCTCAGGCCACCCTCTTGATATGCACGACGAACAATTAAAGCGCTCAGGAACAACAATCAAACAACTACTTTCACAAACTCCCGAAGCTCCGAAAAATGGTGAGCGCCCTAAAGGCAAAAAAAGTATACTGGTGGCTCATATTGATACGGTCAAAGTGATTCTAACTAAATCAAGTAGCAAAAAAATGGCCTTCCTTTCTGTCCAAGACAAGACTGGCACCATGGAAGCAGTCGTTTTCCCTGAAACATTTTCCCAGATTGGCTCACTCATCAAAGCTGGTACTGTCGCCGCCTTTGAATGCTCAGCCACTGCTCGCGACGGCAAAATCTCAATTTTAGTCGAAAATATAAAGGTTTTGTAGAAGGTGGACTTCCTTACCGCCTATTGATAGAATGGGCTTAACTAAACCCATGTTCTATGCAAACGACTCATTTTTTTGACAATATAGTCAAATTATTTGAAGAAAAGTTCGAAAGTAGAATACCCTTAACACACGAGCAACAAGAGGTGGCATGCGAAATTATAATCCTGGTTGGGATGAAAAGAGCTCACACTCACAACAGTAGCTACATTGCAACTGCATTCGAAAAAGTAAAACTATTTGTTCCTCCTGGGACAACAGCTGATAACCTAAGAATGGTTGCCAATCAGTGCTACATGGCCAGTATGATTAATTTCAATATTGCCGATACTCCAGTGCCAGAACCTTTATTTCATCCTATATCTACTGCCCATATTACAAAAGATGATTACTTCAAATCTATCGGAAGGGCGTGGCGAGATTTAAAAACAATTGGAGCAGAAGGTGTCGGGTATGGCAACGCAAGGTTGCTCATAAACAAGAGATAGTGGCTTCATAGAAGCCATTTTTTTATCCCAAAAATCAAAACCGCCCGTTGTCTATCTCTAGAAAACGGGCGGTTTTGGATTATAAATAATTGTCATATTAGACAGGCATTTGATCGATCCGCTTCATGATACTTAGTATCTCGGAGGTATAAGTCGGGATCACCGAATTATAAGTTTTGAGAACTTTTTCAACGCTTTTATTCTTGTAGTAATGGGCAGTCTTTTCATTGTGCCCACCAAGATTCTTGGCTACTGTATCAATAGCGTGATCGAAGCTCTCAAACTTAGCATTGCCCCATCCGAAGGCATTATATGACCCCTTAGGGATACGCTTACCTGCAGTGGATTCACGCATGGCGAGCCCTGCAATTAGAAATGGATCAACACCGTATTTTTCACCAGCAAGTACCATCTTCATGCCGTAGCCGGTAAGTGGAAGATCGTGTCTTCCATAATATGCATCGATTTTGGTAGCCTTCTCCTCTCTTTCCAATTGGAGTGCTTTAGCTTCTATTGATAACGCTTGGTCATCGGCCTTGGCAGCTACAAATTGGTCCACACCTGCCGTAAAGGAAGAAAGTGACAAACTAGTAGCGATCATAGGGATAACGATAAACGACTTTAGTATTGAACTTGTTTTTGTCATAAATTCCGGTTTAGCTCCGAATGAACTTAGTGTCAGTATTATTCACTAATAAGGTTCCCCTCTAGAAGCGAAAATTCGTGACAATTAAGTCAACGAATTACTAATATAATAGCACAAAGGGGTATTTATGTCAATGGTTATACAACAAAAAATAGTGGTGTCAAACATAAAAAACCCTTATTTTATAAGGGTTTTTTATGACATAATCCTTGACAGTATGACAAATAAATTGTCTTATAACCTATATTTTAACAAACTATTAAATTTAAAGCTTTTATTTTACTGAAATACCAGAAACCATTGCTAATACTTGCTCTTTTAGACGCCCTTCCATCTCTCGGAAGAGGTGTGTAGCCTCTTTTTTGTACTCAACAAGGGGTTCTCTCTGGCCATAAGCTCGTAGCCCTACGGATTGACGCATATGTTCGAGGGTATCAATATGCTCCACCCAAAGAGTGTCAGTGGTATATAGAATAATCCGCCTAATTGCATCCCAGAGGCCAACCTCATCAAGAGATTTTAGCTTCTGTTTGATAAGGTCTTCGAGCTCTTCCTTGTCTCCCAATGAATAGAAAACTCCTTTTACATGCTCCGTGTCCCCTTCTACCATAGCTCGGCGTCTCGCATAAACGATCCCACGCTGGAAAGCTAAAACAGTGTCATATTCAAGAGTATATTTTCGGGCATCAAAGTGGAACCCTTCAATCTTTTTCTGAGCAGATTCTAGGGCGCTTGAGACAAGACGGTGAGTAATAGGCTGATCAGATGGGACACCCAGGCGTTTCATCATATTTTTAATACGATCAGAACCGAAAACGCGCATGAGCTCATCCTCAAGTGACACATAGAACTGTGTCTCACCAGGATCTCCTTGCCGCCCAGCACGGCCTCGGAGCTGATTATCAATACGACGAGCCTCATGGCGCTCAGTACCGATAACAAACAACCCTCCAAGGTCTCTTACTTCATTTTGTAACTCTGGAGTAGACGGATTCCCACCCAAAATAATATCAACTCCACGACCAGCCATGTTGGTAGCTATCACAACAGAACCCTTCTTCCCTGCTTGGGCAGTAACAGACCCTTCTTGTTCATGATTCTTGGCATTAAGTACTTGGTGTGGGATACCAGAGCGTTTCAAATAGGCTGAAAGAAGCTCGTTCTTCTCAACAGAAACAGTACCAATCAGTACCGGCTGACCCTTTTGGTTTAACTCTTTGACCTTTTGAGCGATTGCTTCAAACTTCCCCTCTTCAGTCATAAATATAAGATCGTTATTGTCGATACGCCTAGAATCCCTATGAGTCGGTACAGAGATTACTGGTAGTGCGTAAACTTTCATGAACTCCTCCTCAGAGGTTTTGGCAGTTCCGGTCATACCAGATAGTTTGTCATAAAATTTAAAATAATTTTGGTAGGTGATAGAAGCCACAGAACGAGTTTCCTGCTCTATTTTTACTCCTTCTTTAGCCTCGATGGCTTGATGAAGGCCTTCACTCCATCTACGCCCTGGTTGCATGCGACCAGTAAATGGGTCAACGATAATTACTCCGCCGTCTTTAATAACATAGTCTTTGTCTTTGGTAAAAAGCGCCCGAGCTCGAATAGCAGTCTCGACATAATGAACATATTTCACACTTTCTTGTGTATACATATCCTTAATACCAAGGAGCTTTTCAACCTTGTTTATCCCCTCATCAGTCAAACTTATCGCTCTTTGCTTCTCGTCTACAGTGTAATCTGTCTGGCTTTCTAACGCCCGAGCAACATCAGTGACTGTTTTATAGAGAGCTTCTGAGTCCCCTACAGCTGAAGAAATAATGAGCGGAGTACGAGATTCATCAATCAAAATAGAGTCTACTTCATCCACCACAGCAAAAGCTTGGCCTCTTTGTCTAAGCTCTTCCTTAGTTTGGACCAGGTTGTCACGAAGATAGTCAAAGCCAAATTCACTATTTGTGCCATAGGTAATATCAGTGGCATAGGCCTCCTTGCGACTGCAAGGTCTCAGAAATTCACTAACAACTTTAAATGAGCCCTCAGCATCACGCTCGCTATCATATTCTTTATGTGTCGGGTCATACACAAATGAAACATCTTGACCGTTGATCACTGAAACACTAAGCCCAAGGAAATCGTAAATCTGCCCCATCCAAGTAGCATCGCGACGAGCCAAGTAATCATTGACTGTAACCACATGTACTCCTTTGCCATTAAGTGCGTTCAGTGACACCGGAAGGGTTGCAACCAGTGTCTTTCCTTCCCCGGTACGCATCTCAGCAATTTTGCCTTCATGCAAAACCATGCCTCCAATAAGTTGTACATCATAGTGGCGTTGACCACTAACACGCCTTGATGCTTCTCGTACCAAGGCAAACATATAAGGCATAATAGCGTCGAGAGACTCCCCACCTTGTGCACGCTCTTTGAGCGTAGCAACCTCGTTCGGGAAATCAGAATCGGCAAGCTTCGAGGCTTTTTCTTCTAAGGCATTTACCTCTACCACCTTAGCCTTGTACTTGTTTATTTGGCCCTTATCGAAAAGGCTTTGTAGGAATGTGAACGCCATATAAGACAACGATTTTAACATAAAAGCTAGCCTTTTTCCAGTATCACCCGGACGCAAAAACACCTGGACGAATCCAGGTGTTTTTGTAAGTGGAAAGAGAGTGAGAAAAAGGATTACGCCTTCTTCTTCTTTGAAGCCTTCTTTGAAGACTTCTTAGCTGCTTTCTTTTTTCCTTTCTTTGCTGCTTTCTTTTTTGCTGCCATAGAATTTAAATAGAATTTAGTTTTTTAATTGTGATGGTCGACCAAGAATTGTGATTACGCGTTATCATCACATACTATAATTATCCCGCGTATGCATCACACATGCAATATTTTTTTGTATCAAACTGTGGATAACTATCAAACAAAAATTTTATACAAAAATAAAATATTTTTATATAACTATTTATTTTTAAAAATAAAAAAAATTCTGAACATGTTCAGAATTTTTTAAATCGTTACGGACCTGTTCTCTTATTAAACCAAGTGTTCGGAAGAAATGTTCGTTCAAACTTCCGATTCATTGAGCCTATGTTTTTCAACGGTTTTTCAGCTTTTAGAAATAGTTCTTTCAGTTCTGGATACTGATTAGAAATACCGGTGCGAACAATTTTTTCTTCCGAGGTTTCGAAATGGCTTGCAAATACTTCAATCGGCATATCACTAAATATCCGAGTGAGTTTATCTGTGGGAAGAGACTGGAATCCAGTAGGAAGCAAAAAACAAAAATTTACAGAACAAGAGAGGCTTTTACGAATTCTCATAATAGCGTCATCTTCAGATACGGGAACCTCACCGTGGTAGTGAGCACCCTGAGTCTGGCATAGCAACATATAAGTATCACCAATACTTCTTGCTTCAATTATTTTAAATACTTCCAATGGATTACCACCGTCAACGACATAAGAGATATAATACTTTTTCATCATAAAGAATTTTCTATACCTTATACCAGGCTAAAATCAAAGTCAAACTTGGAACTGATAAACGAAAAAACGCCCCGTGAGGAGCGCTTTTTCATGTTGTTGTACTCATAAGCCGAATTCTGTTTGATGATCATTTATCTGGGATGCTTGTTGCCAAGCACCTCGAGCGACACTCCCCACGTCGTTCTTGCGAACTATGCGGGACACGGTCTTGCACACGGATAGGCATTTTGCCGTTTCAGCAAAACTTTCAGTTTTGTTGTCCCGCATAGCACTTTCGTGCGACGTGGGACAGCTCACCTTATAGTCTTAATCGCCCCACTACACTCTCACGAGTTTCGCGGGGCGGCTTTCGCTTGCGCTTCAGCCGTTTCTGTTCGCAGCCCTATGGTTGCCCACGATGGGTATTACCCACTACCTGCACGATCCGCCAGCTGGCGGACGTCATGTGTTCGGACTTTCCTCCCCTACTATTGCTAGCAAGAGCGATCATTCGGTACAACAAAGGTACTATAACGTATTTGACAAAAAAGACAAAAAGTTCTCATTGGGAGATCTCGTATCCGAATGAGAACTTTTTGATTCACTTATTCGATTGACCGTAATATTTTGCCCACTTATGAGGTTCCGTATCTAAATTAGGATTATGCGCCACATAGGAACCTATAAAATTTTTATCTTTTATTGTTTCTGAATTTATAAGACCTCTATAAACATATTCTACGAACTTTGGGTCCGTATTGTATTTTCTTGCTTGAGAAACAATATATAAATCATCATATCCACCTCCTCTTTCATTCATATCATTTAATAGGGAGTTCATTAGGGCATACTGAGCTTCCTCCAACGAGTCGTGCTTCGTTTCTTCAGATTTACTATTTATAGAGTGGTAAATATTTTCCATATGTTTTTAAGATTATATTGTTAAGTTTACGCCTCGCAACTAACACAGATACTTTCTTCGCTCGCAATTATCACCTTTGGTTTCTTTGATTCATTTTCTTGGAGCTTCTT
>ERZ1292625.34-Hain-H41-01um-R1-34-length-223845-cov-12_pt4 | contig 10694 bp, 9 predicted proteins | sample MGYA00564400_ERZ1292625 | MGnify/ENA primary metagenome ERZ1292625 (study PRJEB36523, sample SAMEA6512639) | groundwater metagenome | collected 2019-01-08 | study: AquaDiva: Metagenomics assemblies of 32 groundwater samples
CATTTGGTGGTTTTTGTAAGGGCTTTAATCGTACACATAATTATGAAATCAACAGTTCACACACAAGAAGCACTGTCGCAATCGAGTGCAAAAGTCACCGTACAAGGATTTGTCGACACACTCCGCGTTCAAAGCAAGATCGCGTTTCTAATCCTGCGCGATATCACCGGCACGATTCAAATCATCATCACAAAAGACAATCCTCATTTTGATACAGTCAAAGAAATCACAACAGAATCAGTTGTCCGAGTAACAGGGACAATGAAAAGCGAAGCAAATGCTCCCGGGGGCGCAGAGATGCAACTTGAAGAGATTGAGGTCTTGTCTCGCGCAGAGCCCGAACTACCGATTCCCGTCAACACAAAGAAGGGTGGGGAAGAGACGGAAGCCCCAATACGTTTTGATTATCGTTGGATTGATCTCAGAAAACCGGAGAAAGCGATGATATTCAAAGTGTGGACTGAATTCGAGAAAGGATTCCGCAAATACTGGACCGAGAACGGATTCATCCAACTCTACAGCCCTTCATTCATGAGTACGCCGTCTGAATCAGGCGCAGAGGTCTTTGCAGTGAATTACTTCGACCGAAAAGCATATCTTGCGCAATCACCGCAGTTCTACAAACAAATGGGTATCGCGTCAGGGCTTGAACGTGTGTTCATGGTCGGACCTGTATTCCGAGCAGAACCATCATTCACGACACGCCACCTCACCGAATTCACCGGATGGGACTTCGAGATAGCGTTCATCGAATCGCACCACGACATCATGGATTTTGAAGAACAGATGATCATATCTGGCTTCGAAGCAGTTAAGAGCGCTTTTCCAAACCTCAACATAGAGATTCCGACTCGGCCGTTCCCACGAATACCGATGGTTGAAGCAAAGAAGATTCTCGCAGGACTCGGCACTCCTTCACCAGAAGAACACGACCTCTCGCCTGAAGAAGAGCGCATATTGTCTGAACATGTGAAAAAAGAGATGGATCACGATTTTGTGTTCGTTACTGAATATCACAAATCAAAGAGCGCGTTTTACCACATGCGACTTACCGACGACCCCGACCGATCTCGTCGCGCCGACCTCTTGTTTAAAGGTATCGAAGTGACAACGCTTGCACAGCGCGAACACCGACCCGAGATCCTTGAGAAACAAGCCGTCGACAAAGGAATGGAACTGGGACCGCTTGCTGACTACCTGAACTTCTTCCGCTTCGGCTGCCCTCCACACGGAGGAGGAGGAATCGGACCGGGGAGATTTATAATGAAACTCTTAGATCTTCCGAATGTTCGCGAGGCAACGTACCTTCCGCGCGACGTGAAGCGTCTCAACCCATAACAAAGCCATGTCGTTTGCTGTTAAGACATCTGTATTCGAAGGGCCGCTTGATTTGTTGCTCTCTCTTATCGAAAAGAGAACACTTCTCATCAACGACATTTCTCTCGCTGCTGTTGCGGACGATTATCTCGCATATCTCAAAAACCTCTCTGAATTCCCGAGCAAGGACGTCGCACACTTTCTTTTGGTTGCCTCGACTTTGGTTCTTATCAAGTCACGCTCGCTCCTTCCTGAATTTGCCCTAACGTCCGACGAGGAAGCAGATGTGAGGGATCTTGAGATGCGTTTGACGCTCTACAAAGAAGCGCAACGTCTTTCAAAACATCTCCAGAAAGCACTCACGGGAAACGCTCTTCATGCACCTCTCAAGTCACCCGTTGAACGTGAAATCGTCTTCGCTCCGCATAAAACGATAACGACAAACGCGCTTCTCGAGAGTGTCCGAGGCATCATCGCGGCGCTTCCAAAACCAGAGACCTTGAAACGCGCTGTTGTTGAGACCGTCATGAGTTTGGAGGAAATGATGGGACGACTCTCGGAGCGAATCACAAATGCTCTTAAGATGCGCTTCAGTGATTTTGCAAAATCGCATCACGAAGGAAAACACACGCCGCAGGAGAAAAAAGTGAACACGATTGTCTCCTTCCTCGCAATGCTCGAGTTGGTGAAGCAAGGTATACTTTCCGTGCGACAACACGAACGCTTTTCTGATATCGAGATGGAGACAGATCAGGTAAGTGTCCCGAAGTATTCGTAAATCCATGAATCCTGTTGAAAAATCATCTCCGAATACCGTAGACCTAGAGCCACTCAAAAAGATGATTCTTGATGGTCAAGAGTATCTTGATCACCCTTTTAATCACGGTGAAAAAGACAAGAATTATATTTTTGAATTAACAAGTGGAAACAAAAGGTTGGTTTATTTTGGTAGTCACCACACCAATAATCCTCAGGACCCCATGTTTGAAGAGATTCAAACGAGATTCAAAGAATTACAGCCAGAAATCGTCTATGTAGAAGGAATGCAAGAAATCAATGATCACAAAGAATTAGCTGTTGAAAAACGTAAAGATACGACCCTCGAAGAAACCATAAAAGACGGTGAAAACCTGTATACACTTAAACTCGCTATTGATGCAGGTGTCGAATTTGAATCTCCAGAACCAAAACAGTTTGAAGTAATTCAGCATCTTCTTGGTAAGGGATTTTCTGGGGGGGATATTTTTAAAGAACACATGTATTCAATCATTGCTCAATACCAGCGACACTATGCAAAAGAAAAAACTCTGGAGGGTTGTAAAAAGTACCTTGAGCCGTACTTCAGCCGATTTCAAAAAAATAGTCGTTGGAAATTGGAGGATTTAGAACGGGTGAAACAAGAACTTTTTGCGGATTTGGACCTTGACGCCACAAAATATCGCGACCAAGTAGTTCCAAATCCACGAAAGGAGGCGGTCCAGACAATTATCAACCAAGTTTCTAGAAATTCGAGCCGGTTCAGAGATGAGTATGGATTAGAAAGGATTGCCGAGGGATTGAAAAACCACGATAAACTTTTTGTTGTATACGGCTCTGGTCACGCGGTCAGACTTGAGCCCGCACTCCGAGCACTTTTGGTACAATAAGAAACCCCTACACCATGAACCTTTCTGCACACATTGAAGCGCTGCTTTTTTATAAAGGGGAACCGATGCGAGTAAAAGATATCGCGAAGGCCTTGTCTCTATCGGAAGAAAAGACACGGGAAGCACTGACCGAACTTAAGACAACGCTTACCGAAAGGGGAATTCGGCTTGTGGAGACAGCGGATGAGGTCATGCTCGCAACAGCGGCTGAGGCGGAAGAAAAGATCGCGCTTCTCCGAAAAGAGGAACTCGAGCGAGACCTCGGAAAAGCGGGCCTTGAAACGCTTGCGATCATCCTCTACTACGGACCTGTCACCCGAGCACGTGTTGATTATATCCGCGGTGTCAATTCGACGTTCTCTCTCCGACAACTTTTAGTGCGCGGGCTTGTTGAGCGTGTTGACAACCCGAGCGACCAAAGAAGTTTCCTCTACAAACCAACACTCGAACTTCTCCGTTTCCTCGGAATCACGTCACTTAACGAACTTCCTGATTTTGAGACCGCACGCGAAGCAATTGCGGCGTTTGCAACGCGAGAGGGAGCAAGCAGCGATTTGGAGGTCCGACCTCCAAAGAAGAATCCGCGATGCCTAACACCTAAAACCTATACGCTATCCCACCTAATCCCTGTTGAAATGCCCCCAGAGAATCTCCCCATAGCGCCCACAACGCCACCGCCGCCGCCGCTCGAACTTCCGGCTCCGCACCCTCACAAATTGCACATTGAGTGGTTTTTGGTCATTGCGTGTGTCCTTGCCGTGTTCGGTGTCGTGTATGCAGCAAAAAATATCTATACCGCCCCCAACACTTCTTCAGAAACAAACGAGATGGGCACGACGACAGAAAAAGTTTCTTCATTCCCATCAGTCGTTCTTGAGGCACGCGCAGGGTACGTGTGGGATGTAAAAGAAGAAAAAGTTCTCTTTTCAAAAAACAGCACCTTGGTTCTTCCTCTCGCATCAGTAACAAAACTCATGACAGCCCTGACTGCGTTTGAAGAGATGCCAGCAGAAACAATCGTGACGGTGAGTTACAACGCACTCCAAACATCGGGAGAAAGCGGTCTTCACGCATCGGAGAAATGGGGTCTCCACGAACTCATCTCCCTCATGCTCGTCACATCCTCGAATGATGCCGCAACAGCACTCAAGGAGACATACGAGATCCAAAATGCTTCCACAACATTCGCGGCAGCTCTGAACAAAACCGCACAAGGTCTTGGTCTTCATGACACAACATTTGTGAACGAAACCGGCCTCGACATCGGATTTGAGAAAGCGGGGAACATAGGGTCTGCACAAGATATCGCGCGTCTCTTTGAAAAAGTCATGCAAACGATGCCTGACATCCTCGAAACAACACAGAGAGACGAGGCGTCGTTTGTATCGCTCGAAGGTACAAAACACACCGTGGCGAACACGAATATGATCGCAAATGAGATCCCGTGGTCGTTGGGGTCAAAAACAGGATTTACCGATGCCGCAGGAGGCAACCTAGTTATCTCATTCGATGCGACAATCGGCCGACCCATCATCATCGTTGTCCTCGGCTCATCACGAGAGGGTAGGTTCGATGACGCAAAACGTCTCATGAATGCGGTATTTGCATACTTCGGATCTTCCTCATAGTATCTATACCCTGTAACCTAAAAGCTGTAAGATATTTATATGCCCCTCGACATCATCAAAGTCATCGCGCCAACAGCTGTCTCATTTGTGTTGGGAATTTTGATAGCACCTATCGTCACGCATTTTCTTTACAAATATAAGTGTTGGAAGAAAAGGGCAGGGAATACGAAAGGTCTCGGCGACACTTCGGGAACACCAATTTTCAATGAACTCCACAAAGAAAAAGAGGTAGGGACGCCACGCATGGGGGGTCTTGTTGTTGTCATCTCTGTTTTTCTCACGGTCGCTATGTTCTGGCTTGTTTCGTACCTTAGTTCAGGTGGTCCTTCCGGCGAAATCGACTTCTTGTCACGAAGCCAAACATGGTTGCCGTTTGCCGGATTCCTTTTTGGTGCGCTCGTCGGATTCATCGAAGATCTCACTGTGATTGGCGCGTCACGACGTTTTCCTGATGGATTGCCATTTCTGTATCGCGCTCTTCCTGTCCTTCTTTTCGGTATATTCGTCGCGTGGTGGTTCTACTCGAAACTCGAGATGACAGAGATTTTTGTTCCGTTCTATGGTCTCGTTGATATCGGCATCTGGTTCATTCCATTCTTCCTTGCGGTCTTACTTGCGATTCTTGCAAGCGGTGTCATCGACGGCCTCGACGGGCTCTCGGGAGGTGTACTGTCCATTACATTTGGAGCAATCGGTGTCATCGCGTTTGTAGGAAGCCAATTCGACGCTTCAGCGTTCTCGTTCGTCATTGTTGGAGGACTCTTGGCATTCTTGTGGTTCAATATTCCGCCTGCACGTTTCTATTTGACTGAAACAGGATTTATCGCACTTGCACTTGCGCTCACCATCCTTGCGTTCATGACAAATACTGTTCTCTTGCTTCCTTTGCTTGCATTCATTCAATTCATAACCGTCGTGACAAACGCCCTTCAGGTCGCATCAAAGAAATTCCGAGGTAAGAAGATCTTCCGCGTTGCACCGATTCACCACCACTTCGAAGCAATCGGTTGGCCTGCATACAAAGTCGTCATGCGCTATTGGGTCATCTCTGCGATCTGTGCCGTCCTCGGCATCATTGTGGCGCTGGTGGGGTAGGGCGTGAGTGTAACGTGCTACCATACGAGGAATGCGAGCGCGGATTGACAAGACATTTTTGACTCTCACACTCATCCTCACGGGCGCGGGTTTTTTTATCTTTATTTCAGCATCCTTGGGGCTTCTCGCGCGCGAAACGGGGCATTTTTCCTCGATCGCAGTAAATCAGGGCGTGTCACTTGTCATCGGCCTTGTTCTTTTGTACTTCACCTCACGCATTCCATACACGTTTTGGCACCGGTATTCGTTCTTCATTTTCCTTTTGAGTATCATCGCGACACTTCTTGTCTTCACACCCTGGTTCGGATTTGAACACGCAGGCGCACGCCGCTGGCTTTCTATCGGCACCCTGTCATTTCAACCGGCAGAATTCATGAAGTTCGGATTCGTCCTCTATCTCGCCGCATGGTACTCGATGGTAAAGACAAAGGTCTCGACATGGGCATGCGGCTTAGGACCTGTTGTGACACTTCTTGTGGTATGTGCGGCAATCCTCGCGTTCCAACCCGACTACGGAACCGTCATTGTTATTGCAGTAACTGGTGGCGTCATGTACATCGTTGCGGGTGGTTCATGGAAACATATTGGCACACTCGTTTTAACGGGCGTACTCGGTCTCGTTATTCTTGGAACATCGGTGCCCTATATCAAAGAGCGTGTGGTGACGTTCCTCAATCCTCAACATGATCAACAAGGATCGTCATACCAACTCAAGCAGTCACTGATTGCTATCGGCTCAGGAGAAATCTTTGGAAAAGGATTTGGACAGAGCGTTCAGAAATTTAATTTTCTTCCCGAGCCAGTCGGTGATTCTATCTTCGCAGTGTTCGCGGAGGAATGGGGCTTCGTCGGTAGCACCGTTCTTATCCTTCTCTTTCTTGCATTCCTATTACGCGGATATCGAATCGGGATTCATGCACCGACGACATTCGCGCGCCTTGTGGTAGTCGGGTTTGCAACAATGATCGTGGGGCAATCGTTTATGAACATCGGCTCGATGCTCGGTGTCGTACCTTTGACGGGTGACCCGTTGGTGTTTGTGAGCCAAGGAGGGTCATCTCTGGTGATAGCGCTTGCTGCAACCGGCATCATTCTGAATATCTCAAAACACGTCCGATTGGGAGCGCCCGCATAGAGATTTCCGTGATAAACTGAAGACACAACACAGCGTATGAAAATTGTTCTTACAGGTGGCGGTTCAGGAGGTCATTTTTATCCTTTAATAGCGGTCGCACAGCGGATACGCGAGATCGCGCAAAAGGAGCATCTTCTTGACCCCGAACTCATCTACATGGCTCCGAACGAATACGATCGGGATGTGCTTTTTGAGCAAGGAATCACATTCGTATACGCACCGGCAGGGAAGCAACGTAATTATCGCTCGATAAAGAATTTCTTCGACAAATTCAAAACGGCGTGGGGAATCTTCCAGACAACGATTCGTCTCTTTTTCATTTTTCCTGATGTCATCTTCAGTAAGGGAGGATACGTAAGTGTGCCCGTTCTCTTTGCGGCACGACTCTTTGGCATTCCTGTCATCATCCACGAATCAGATAGCGTACCAGGACGAGCAAATGCATGGGCGGCACGTTTTGCAAAGCGTATCGCGATTTCATATCCGGAAGCAGGTGAAGCATTTAAAAAAATAACGGACACAAGAAACAAAAAAGCAACAATCGCTTTGACAGGGAATCCCGTTCGGAAAGAACTCCTGACACCTGCCGAGAGCGGTGCACGTGAATTCTTGGACATCGAAGCGGGCCTTCCTATTATCGCTGTCTTTGGGGGCTCGCAAGGTGCACAAACCATTAACGAAGCGATTATCGAAGCACTTCCGGAACTTTTGCCTCTCGCGTATGTCATCCACCAAACAGGAAAGGATCACTTTGAGATCGTGAAGGAGTCAGCAAAAACAGTCATCGAAGGAAATGAATTCAAAGAGAGGTACAAACCGTTCGCGTACTTGAATGTTCTCGCGATACGCATGATCGCCGGCGTTGCAGATATCATCATCTCCCGAGCGGGGTCAAACGCGATTTTTGAGATTGCCACGTGGGGGACACCGTCTTTGATCGTTCCTATTCCTGAAGATGTGAGCCGTGATCAGAGAAGCAACGCATTCGCGTACGCTCGTCACGGCGGCGCGCTCGTCATAGAACAAGCGAATCTCACTCCACATCTCATCGTTTCCGAGATCACGCGCCTCTTGAACGACCCGGAGGAGCGCAAACGAATGAAGGAGGCCGCGAAAGCATTTGCGCGCCCTGACGCCGCTGAAAAGATCGCCCGCGAAGTCCTCGATTTGGCCCTAGAGCACGAAAAATAGGACTATTCTGAGACAAAATGCAGTGAAAATCTGCTATACTGATGTCATGACAAAGGTTGTGACGCGATTTCCGCCCTCGCCAACAGGACTTTTCCATATGGGAGGTGTCCGAACGGCGCTTTTTAATTATATTTTTGCTAAACAAAATAAGGGGGAGTTCCTTTTCCGACTTGAAGACACAGATAAAGAGCGGAGTAAGAAAGAATTTGAGGAAGAACTCTATTCAGGACTTGTGTGGCTTGGCCTCCCGCCTGACAACACCGACGTTCCGCGTCAGTCAGAGCGAACCGAAATATACAAAGAACACCTTCATCGTCTCATTGCAGAGGGAAAGGCATATGAAGCCGAGGATTCGACAACAGGGAAGGGGAAGGTGGTCCGTTTCAAGAATCCGAACGGGGCGATCACGTTCACTGATCTCATCCGCGGAGAGATTTCTGTTGATACAACAGACCTAGAGGACTTCATCATCGCTCGGAACACAGACGAGCCCGTGTATCACATGACCGTTGTTGTTGACGATATGCTCTCCGGTGTCACCCATGTCATTCGCGGAGAAGATCATACTTCGAACACTCCGCGACAAATTTTGATTCTTGAAGCGCTTGGTGGAACACGCCCGATATATGCGCACTTACCTTTGGTGTTGGCAGACGACAAATCAAAACTCTCGAAACGAAAACACGGAGAGGTCGTTTCGCTCGCGTACTATCGAAAAAAAGGATACTTGCCTGAAGCGATCATAAACTTTGTTGCTCTTCTCGGATGGAACCCGGGGGGTGATCGAGAGATGTTGTCGCTCGATGATCTCATACAAGAATTTTCGTTTGAGAAAGTGCAGAAGGGAGGAGCGGTATTCAATGTGCAAAAATTAAACTGGATCAACAAAGAATATATAAAGAAAATGGGTGCAGAGAAGCAAAAGAGGGGGCTTCTTGAGTTTCTTCCGAAAGATATTGATGAAAAGATGCTCGATACAGTTCTTCCTCTTATTATCGACCGCATCCACACATGGGGAGATGTAACAGAATTATGGGAGAGCGGAGAATTCAGTTATCTCCTGGAAGAGCCCGTCGTTGACCCAGGAAAACTTGTTTGGAAAGAAGAAACCCGCGAGGCCGCACGAGAGCACTTGACGAAAGTCAAAGAATATATTGAAAAAGTATCTGAAGCCGAATTTAACACAGAAAGCATCAAAGCGAGCATATGGCCATATGCCGAAGAAAAGGGCAGGGGAAGCGTTTTATGGCCTTTTAGGATGGCTTTAACAGGCAAGGACAAGTCCCCAGACCCGTTCACCGTCGCCGGAATGCTCGGAAAAGAAAGGACCTTAAAACGCCTTCGAAATGCAATTTCGCTTCTCGCATAATCACATGTCGTATTCAAAATATATTTTTGCGTTTGTTTTTTTGTGTGTGTTCTCATACATGCTCATCCCGAATATAGTCCGGGCTGAAACAGCGGATGAACTTCGAGATAAAATTGAAGAAAAAGAGCGGGAAATCAACACGCTCAACGAAAGTATCAAAGCGCTTGAAAGAGATCTCACAAAAGTCGGCGCGGAGCGCGGAACACTCGAAGCGGCAATCCGCGAACTCAACCTGACGCGCCAAAAACTTCTCTCTGATATCAAGGTGACGGAAAATAGAATCAAACAAACACAATACAGTATTGAAGAAATTGGTATCGCAATTGACGACAAGGAGGTAAAAATCGAACGAAACAGTAGTATCCTTGCGAACGCACTTCGAACACTTGAGGAAGCAGACAATCAATCGCTTATCGAAACAGTTCTCGCGTACGAGTCGCTTTCGGATTTATGGCTCGAACTCGATCAGATGGAAGTCGTACAAGAAACGATTGCGACACAGCTTGTTGAATTGCGCGGCCACAAATCTGAACTTGAGGAAAAGGAACGAAAAGAACAGGCCGAGCATGAGAATCTCTCTGCGTTTAAATCAAAACTTAAAGGGCAGCAACAAGTCGTTGATGAAAACAAACGCGCAAAAGACACTATTCTTTCCGTTACAAAGAACAAGGAAACTGAGTACCAACAACTTCTTGTTCAAAAACAACAGGCACGCGCAGCAATCGAAAGCGAACTTCAGGAATATGAATCAAAACTTGCCTATGTTCTTGACCCGTCAAAATTGCCTCAGGAGGGAAGTGCTGTTCTTGGATGGCCGGTGGAGAATCCTTCTTTGACCCAAGGATTCGGACTAACATCTTTCGCGCGTGGTGGTGCCTACGGATATGACAAAAGTGGAAACCCGAACCCACACCGCGGCGTTGATTTTCAGGCGTCTGTTGGAACGCCGGTCCTCGCCACAGCACCAGGCACAGTCAGGGGCGCGGTTGATATGGATAAGTCACCCGGGTGTTACTCATACGGCAAATGGATCCTTGTTGACCACGACAACGGACTCTCTTCCTTATATGCCCATCTCTCCGTTATAAGCGTTGTGGCAGGGGATTACGTTAAGAAAGGTGCCATCATCGGATATGCGGGTTCAACGGGATATGCAACGGGACCACACTTACACTTTACGATATTTGACCGCGACGCCGTTAAAATCGACAAATTCACATGGAGTATTGGCTGCAAGAACACCTCGATCGCGTACGCACCGTACGAAGCGTATCTTAATCCACTTTCATACCTGCCAAATATTTAGAATCGTG
>ERZ1292625.4337-Hain-H41-01um-R1-4337-length-10689-cov-7_pt1 | contig 10689 bp, 10 predicted proteins | sample MGYA00564400_ERZ1292625 | MGnify/ENA primary metagenome ERZ1292625 (study PRJEB36523, sample SAMEA6512639) | groundwater metagenome | collected 2019-01-08 | study: AquaDiva: Metagenomics assemblies of 32 groundwater samples
GGTGATTTGGCGCTATGGCAACACCCGTTCCCATTCCGAACACGGCAGTGAAACATAGTTGCGGCGATGATAGTCCTACGGGGCGAAAGTAGCTTGTCGCCAGAACAGAGAGTTTGATCAAATGGTTTTCAATACATCACTATCGACAAAAAGCACCGTGCAAACGGTGCTTTTTCATATGGCAGAAGGGAATGGCCCGGCATATGATTTTATGTGATAATATGGATATTATTCGATTAATACCCATTTACGTAACTTTATGGACCAAAATAATCCAGCTCCCTCGGTAAGTGCATCCCTCCCACGAATAGAGGGGCCTCTCGCGATACTCAAGGCCTCTTGGAACCTGTTTGTAAAACACTGGAAATCCATAGTTCCTATCGTTATCCTACCCTCGGTCGTTGGGTATATAGGCACACTCTTCACGCTTTTCAAGTCCAATGTATTCTTCGGTGTGATCGGCGCAATCCTGTCAATCGTAGGAGGTGTCCTCTCGGTTGCAGCAGTTGCAGCTCTGACAGGTGCAATTCATCGCCTGTCTATCGATCCTAATGCTCAGATTTCTCTCAAAGAGCAGTATCGCTTCGGCTTCACCCTCTTCTGGTCTATCGTGCTCGTTGGCTTGATCACCATGTTGGTTATGATTGGGTCTATTGCACTTCTCGTGATCCCGGGCATCATCGTGGGTGTATATATCGGCCTGTATACGTATGCGCTCGTCGTTGATGGGAAGAAAGGCTTCGGCGCTCTGCTCGAGAGTTACGATCTGGTTCGAGGCAGGTGGATGCCTGTGTTTGGCCGTGCAGCGTTTCTGGGCTTGATCTCGATGCTTGCGTGGATCATTATTGGGGCGGTCATGTATCCATTTGTCGGTAATGACATGTTCTCACAGGCCATCGGAGGTCTCATAAACATCGCAGCTACCGCTGTGTTGACACCAATAGCAATTGGATATAGCTATCGTCTATATACGAATCTCAAATCTTTGCGACAGCCAGAGATCTCCTTGAAGAAGTTCAAGAAGTGGCTCGTGGCGCTCTTGTGTATCGGTGTGCTCGCTATAATCATTTTGTTCCTGACTATACCCCTCGTTGCGCTTAATGGCTTTAGGTCTTCACGAATGAGTGCAGAGAACACTGGCATCACAGGCGAGTTGCAGATGGCAGAGATCCAAAGACTCATACAAGAAGCTGCTCAATCAGCATCTACAACTGCTCAGTAGCAGCAGCTTTCTTCCGAGTCCTCTTAATTTTAAACACAGTTCATTATGTCATCTTGGTCCAAGCGTCGCAGAACCCTCTATGCAATGGTTGTTGTGGTGCTTCTGGTTGGGGCAGTTATTGTCCCGGCGTTTCTCATCTTCTATCGCGCGCCGACGTGTTCAGATGGAATCAAGAACGGTAAGGAGCAGGATGTTGATTGTGGAGGGTCATGCCAGAAGCTCTGTCAGAGTTCGTTCCTACCTCCTTCTTTGGCTTGGACCCGTTTTGAGGAGGTTGCTCCCAAACTCTACAATATCGCCGCTTATATCGTGAACCCGAATACTGAAGGGGAGGCCATTGATGCTCCGTATCATCTTGCATTGTATGACAGTCGAGGAGTTCTCATCATCGATACGACAGGAGTCGTCACGCTTCCTCCGCACAGGAATACGATCGCTTTCAAGGGCGCGATCAATGTAGGGGAGCGCATTCCGGCAAAGGCACTTTTTGAATTCACTGCAGCACCAGAGTGGTACAAGAAGTCAGATACACTTGCAGCGCTCGTTATTGGTGAAAAGCAATACACTGAAGATGCTTCAGGATCGTCACTTGTGGTGACTCTCAAGAATCCGAGCGTCTATCCGATTGGAGAAACTACAGTGTATGCGATTCTCTATGATAAGGATGGCAACGCACTCGGATTTTCCAAGACTATAGTTGACGAAATTCCCGCAAAAGGGAGCGTTCTTGCTCCATTCACATGGCCGGTCAATCGCGAAGGAGCCGTGATATCAATCGAAGTTCTTCCTGTGGCTGAATAGTGTACCGGGCAGCATTGTGCCTTTTCGGCGCGCGCGGTACACTTCCGCCATGGACTCATTCCCAGTAAAATCTTCCCCGTACAGCCTCTCTACCGCTACCCGTCGAGGCATTGATTGGTGGCTTTTTGGTGCAACTATTCCCATACTTGCCGCTGGTCTCATGACCATGTATTCCTTCACGGGTGACAATTCTTTTGCGAGCCAACAGTTCGTGTGGATATTGGTGGCGACGGCAGTATTTTTCGTCGCAAGCAGATTCGATGCTCGGCTCCTGCGTTCTTCGCGAGTATCCGTACTACTCTTCGTGGGGGCTGTTGCACTGCTCGGGGGCCTTTTCGTATTGGGTACCGTCTCAAATGGCGCTCGAAGCTGGTTCGATTTTGGTAGTTTCTCATTCCAGCCATCTGATTTCGCCAAGCTTGCAATCATCATCATTTTGGCGAAGTATTTTTCACGAAGGCATATAGAGATTGCCAATGTTCGCCATATTCTCATCTCAGGACTTTATGCGTTTGTGATATTCGCACTCGTCCTTGCAAGTCCAGACCTTGGTTCAGCCATGATTGTATTTTTCGTCTGGCTCGGCATGGTCATGGTATCGGGTATATCAAAGAAGCATCTGTTTGCCATGCTCGGTATCGGACTTTTGGTTTTCGGTCTTCTTTGGAGTTTTGCTTTCAAGGAATATCAGAAAGACCGTATACGGTCTTTCATAGATCCCTTTGCAGATATACATGGAGCCGGATACAACGCGTATCAGTCTACTGTCGCGGTTGGGTCAGGAGAGATGTGGGGCAAAGGCCTTGGTTACGGTACACAGTCTCGCCTCAAGTTTTTGCCGGAATACCAGACAGACTTTATCTTTGCTGCATTCGCCGAGGAGTGGGGCTTTGCCGGAGTCGTCATCTTGTTTGGTCTCTATGGAATCATCGTATGGCGCATCGTTGCAAATGCAATAACGGGAGCAACTAATTTCGAGATACTATTTTGTGCAGGAGTCGCCGTATTCTTTATTGTCCATATCGTCGTCAATGTGGGTATGAATATACACCTCCTGCCGGTTACTGGAACACCGCTACCCCTCATGAGCTATGGAGGTACGCACTTGGTGACGGAATTTCTTGCGCTAGGCATCGTTGTCGCTATGCGCCGCTACTCTCGAACCTCGCACAAAGAGGCAGTGAATAACGAGTTTGTTGGGCCACAATAAGTTTCGCATCCCCACAAGGGGACATGTGCGCTCCGCACGATGCTATGCAGAACGGTTTACTAATATGTAGTGTACGGGCACGACATAGCATCGTGCGGAGCGCACATGTCCCCTTGAGGGACTACTTATATACAGACTCAACCCCCGTTATCATCTTCTCAAGTGAGAATTGTGTAGCCACGCGTTCCTTGAGTGCGGTACCATACTTCCTGCGTTCATCAGGGTGCTCGATCATGAATGATATGGCATGAGATAGTTCGCGGACATTCTTGGGTTGTACGAGGACGCCCGAACGCATATCCTCGACGACTTCAGGTATACCGCCCACGGTCGTTGCTACTACTGGCAGGGAGGCTGCAGCAGCTTCCAGGATGACATAGCCAAGACCCTCCTTTATCGAAGGTAGGACGAAGACATTGAATGCTTTGAGGAGCTCGGGCGCATGGTCGATATACCCCATGAGGAATACATGGTGTTCGAGCCCCCTCTCCTTGATCATCATATGAAGTGCTGCTTTATCTTGACCGTCACCGAGGATGGCGCACAAAGCTGCAGGATGATCCTTTGTGACTGACTCCATTGCCTCTATGAGATAGGGGAGACCTTTGTTGGGGTGCAGTTCCGCTATGACGCAGAGAGCAATGCGTTTTGAGTAATCTGATATGCTCATCGAGAGTTGTTTTGCGACAGTCAGTTTTGCGCCGTCTACCGACATGAATATTGGAGTCTTGATGCCTAGGGTGATCATTCGAAGTTTGTCCTTTACTCCAGGAAAATGCAGAGTCTGACGATGTTCTCGTTCGGAGATAAGGATCGTGATATGGGAGAGTAGTATGGTGAGCCAAGAGACAAAGGCGATGACTGCGCGCTGATAGAGTGAGCGGTCCTCATTGAATGCCCATCCGTGTACGGTATAGATGATCTTGGGTACTCGGAGGAGGCGGCCGGCAAGTGCTCCGAGTCCTGCAGCCTTGGGACTATGCAGATGGAGTACATCAGGTCGGCGGTGCTTGATGATAGAGAATATCTCTTTGAATGATCCCGTATCTTTTCCGAGAGATACGTCTCGACCGAGATTAGCTATGGAATGTGTGAATATACCCTGATCTTCGAGACGGGTACGTAGGATTCCATCGCCGCCCAAGGCTACTGCCACGTCGTGACCTCGGGCCTTCATAGCAACCGCTAAGTCGAATACATGTCGTTGGGCACCGCCCCAATTCGACTTGGTGATGACGTAGAGTATCTTCATGCAGTAAAAATACCACACCCGCGGCCTTTTCACCACGAATCCGGAGATGTATAGCAAAAATGGTGTTTTTATTGTACAATCCAGCGACGCCTGTGAAAAAGGCGATATATGGTAACAACGATACACAAAAAAGAGCCTGCCATACTCGCATTCGGCGACCTCATCGTTCTGGCCCTCTCGTTGGTAATCACGCTGGCCATCCGTTATCGCCAGCTTCCGTCTGAGGGTCTGATCGAAGCTCATACCCTCCCATTTTCAATCATATTCCTGTATTCACTGGTAGCTTTCTATATTTCGGGGCTGTATGGACGTATTATATCGGTCGCACGCTCATCCATACCTGGTCTCATCATTCGAACACAGATAGCCAATGGTCTTATTGCTGTGGCACTCTTTTATTTCGTGCCTAGTTTCAGTGTCACGCCGAAAGTGAATCTTTTCATATATTTGGGACTCTCGATATGTCTGCTTATTCTCTGGAGGATCGCAACATATCCGCTCTTTTCGCTCCGCAAGAAATATCAGGCTCTCGTGATAGGCACTGGTGCTGAGGTTGATGAACTCGTCAATGAGATGTTACATAGTCAGCGCATCGGCATGTCTTGTTTACAGAAGATTGATCCGCAGGATTCCGTCGCGCTCGCTCGAGCTGTAGGTTCAGGAGCTCCAGCATTTCAGTACATAGTTGCTGATGTGGATGATCCGCATTTTGAGGCGGTCTTGCCAGAGCTGTATCGTCGATTTTTCAAACAGGCCAATATCATCAATATGCACCGGCTCTATGAAGAGGTTTTCGATCGTATCCCATTGTCCCGCATGAATTATGCGTGGATCATGACCTATGTCAGCTCGGTTTCGCCCAAGCTCTACGATACGGTCAAGCGAGGCATCGATATTGTGCTCGGCATCATCATTGGCATCGCAGCTATTATCGCATATCCGTTCGTGGCGATCGCTATTAAGTTGGAGGATCGCGGCTCTGTCTTTATTACTCAGGAGCGTATTGGTCAAAATAACAAACGCATTAAGATACTGAAGTTCAGGAGTATGACAAACAGTGACAATGGCAAGTGGCTTCCCGAGAGCGAGAACAAGGTCACCCGTGTTGGCCGCTTTATTCGCAAGAGCCGTATAGACGAACTGCCTCAGGCACTAGCGATCTTGAAAGGTGACCTGTCTTTTATTGGTCCACGAACGGATATCGTCGATCTTGGAAAGAGGCTTGAAGAGGAGGTGCCATATTACATGGTGCGTACTGTTATCAAGCCAGGCCTCACCGGGTGGGCGCAAATCAATCAGGAAAAGCCTCCTCAATCTGTGGAAGAAACCAAGATACGCCTCTCCTATGATCTTTACTACATCAAGCATCGTTCGATCGGTCTCGATTTTCGCATTATACTCCGTACGTTGAAGACCGTGTTGTCGCGTGTCGGCATGTAATATATAATCAGCTCCATGGATACTTCTAAAAAACACGTGATCTTCATCACGGGCGGGGCAGGGTATGTCGGGGCAATGCTCATAGACCTCTTTTCCCGTCGGGATGATGTGTCGCGGATTATTGCGCTCGACAAGGAGTCATTGCCGGATTTCATCAAGGATGCACCGAAACTTACCTATATCGTCGGAAATACTTCCGATACGACGTGGCAGCAACAGGTTGCTGACGCCAAACCCGATATTGTGATTCACACAGCTTGGCAGATTCGTGAGATGTACGGAAAGAAGCCGCTCCAATTGAAATGGAATGTGGATGGATCAGATGCCGTTTTTGATTTTGCATTTTCAACTCCCTCAGTAGGGAAGCTTATTCATTTTTCGACAGTTGCCTCATATGCTGCCTACGCCGATAATACGATAGAACATCTTTTTACTGAAGAAGAGCCATTCAGGAAGAGTGACTATCTCTATGCCGAAGAGAAGAGGACGGCCGAAGAGCATCTCAAAGAGCGCTTTGCAGCAGCAAAGGCACAGGGTTCCAAGGTTCAGGTTGCTATTATCCGCCCAGCAGCTATCACGGGTCCGCGTGGCAGGTATATGCGTATTCGCTTTGGTCTCCAGGCCGCCTTGTCCGGTCAGCTCAAAGAATCGTTCATCCACCGCATGATATCCGCGATGGTTTCATTCGTGCCGGTGACTGCAAAGTGGTGCCGTCAGTTCATCCATGAAGATGATATCGCGGATGTTGCGACATTATTGGCGTTTTCAGAGCTCAAGAATCAGTACGATGCTTTCAACGCATGTCCTCCAGGTCCTGCGGTTCGTGGCAGAGATATGGCTGCTGCGGTCAACAAAAAAGCGGTCTCTATTCACCCGTATCTCATACGCATCGTATTCTTCGTCATGTGGAATCTAACAAGAGGGAGGGTACCTACCTCCAAGGGGGGCTGGAAGTCATATTCATACCCGATAGCAGTTGATGGGTCAAAATTGACTCGTATGTACGGATACATCTATAAGTGGCAATCGAAGGAGGCGTTCGTGAAGAAGGAGGGGAGGTACGCGAAGTACATAGCGTAACTGGACATATCCTCACCTATCGTTATATGATAGCCCTATTATGTTAAAACACCGTGCCCGAGCAGTCATGCTCCTCATCCTTGCCGCAGCAGTCGGCTATTTCGTTTATACATCACAGCAACCAGGAGGGTCCAAGCCATTCAGGCTCGGCCTCGACCTCTCGGGAGGTACCCATCTCGTCTACCAGGCTGACGTATCCAAGCTCGCACCGTCAGACATACCAGATTCTATGGCATCACTCCGTGATGTTGTTGAACGCCGCGTCAACCTCTTCGGTGTCTCTGAACCTCTCGTGCAAACAGAGCAGGGTGCAGCTCTATCGTCCAAAGAGAGTGCATACAAGCTCATTGTAGAGCTCCCTGGTGTCACCGATGTCAATGAGGCGGTCAAATCCATCGGTGCAACTCCATCACTCGAGTTCAAGCTTGTTACCGCCGATGCTATGCGTGAATTTGAGACGAAGGTGGCATCTATGTCTAGTACGACCGAGCAGAACGCTGCGTACCTCGCCATCTTCAAGGAAACAGGTCTCACGGGCGGTATGGTCTCCAAGGCAAGTTTGGAATTCAATACCACGACGAGACAGCCTGTTGTCGGGCTGAGCTTCACTACGGAAGGACGCGACCTGTTCTCCCAGATAACCAAGGATAACGTCGGTAACTATCTCGGCATCTTCCTCGATGGTGTGCCAATATCAGTACCAGTCATTCGCGATCAGATCACAGACGGCAAAGCACAGATCAGCGGCAGCTTCTCCCTGGAGGAGGCAAAGACGCTCGTGCGAGATCTCAACTACGGTGCGCTACCTGTCCCTATCTCACTCATTTCCACTCAGACTATTGGTCCATCACTCGGTCAGGCGGCAGTCAACGGCGGTATTAAGGCCGGTATCGTGTCCTTCATAGTCATCGCGATCTTCCTCATCGCATGGTACCGCTTGCCAGGCGTTGTAGCAGTCATCGCTCTCGCGGTATACACCGTCATCATGCTCGCTCTCTTCAAGCTCATACCCGTCACCCTCACCGCTGCTGGTATCGCGGCGTTCATCCTCTCTATCGGTATGGCGGTAGATGCGAACATTCTTATTTTTGAGCGTATGAAGGAAGAGCTCGTCCGGGGTCGTGGTATTTGGGATGCTATGCATGAAGGATTCGCTCGCGCCTGGCTCTCTATCCGCGACTCAAATATCTCCAGTATTATTACGGGCGCCATCCTCTATTACTTTGGATCGACCGCAGTTATCACAGGCTTCGCTCTTGTCTTCGTGGTAGGTGTGGTGGTATCTATGTTCACCGCTATTACCGCTTCACGTCTCTTCTTGTACGCGGTAGCCCCATCAAAGACTACGCGTTTGTCGACATTCCTTATCAGTAACGGTTTCAGAAAATAACACCATGTGGGTCATCAAATACAGAAAAATATTCTACGCCATCGCCCTCCTGCTCGTGGTCGGCTCATTTGTGTCATTCGGGATCTGGGGCCTCAAGCCGAGTATAGACTTTACTGGAGGCACACTCATCGAAGTCTCATATCCGAATGGTCGTCCAGGTCAAGCAGAGATCTCTTCTCGACTTGCGAGCATTGACTCTGCCGCATCAATACGCGCCGCAGGTACAGATGGCTATATCATCCGCATGAAGCCAATCAGTCAGGAAGAGAAGGCGGCCGTATTCAGCGCACTTTCACCGGATGTTGCGAGTCAGGCAGTCGAGAAGAACTTCTCGTCTATCGGTCCTGTTTTGGGCAAAGAAGCTCTCCGTAAGTCCCTCATGTCCATCCTCTTTGTGCTTCTTGCTATCGTCCTATTCATTACCTTTGCATTCCGCAAGGTTTCAGAACCTGTGTCATCGTGGAAATATGGTCTGATCGCGGTGATATCGTTGGCGCACGATGTGATTATTCCGACAGGTGTCTTCGCTTTCCTCGGCCATTTTGCAGGTTATGAAGTGGATACGCTCTTCGTCACGGCGCTTCTCGTGGTTCTCGGTTTCTCAGTCCACGACACCATTGTGGTGTTCGATCGTGTCCGTGAAAACCTTCGCCATGCTTCATCAAATAAGCCATTCGAAGAAGTTGTCGGAGATAGTATCAGCCAGACCTTCACCCGCTCAATCAACACGTCATTGACGACACTCCTTGCCCTCATTGTGCTTTACTTTGTTGGTGGTCCATCGACTGAGCATTTCTCACTCGCTCTCATCATCGGTATCGCGGCCGGTACATACTCATCTATCTTCATCGGTTCGCCGTTGCTCATCACGATAGAGAGGTGGGGTAAGAAGGGGAAGAAATAGGCGACTTCATATGTGTGAAAAAATGGACCAGCAAGGTCCATTTTTTGTGCTAAGTGTGTTGTCTCTAACTAGAGGCATCGTTGCGAATAAGGCATTTTTATTGTATAAAGATCCTAGAAAACATCAAAACTAAAAGGAAGGTCTAGTATGATTTTGACAATCTGTATCAACACGGTTGCCGTTGCTCTCAGTATGTGTTTCTGCTCGTTTATGGAATGGTTTGTCCATGGACCGCTCATGCATGGGAAGTTGGCGACAAAATTCCTGCGGGGTACTCATGAAGATCACCACAGACCCGCATCATATAAGAGTGAGGAGCATAGTGTTCGTCTGCCGTGGTGGGCTCCGGTCGTAATGCTCATGCCCGTTGCTATCCTCACATCCATTGTTGGCTGGTTCATTAGCCACTGGGAAGTGGCGGTGCTTTCGATACTTACATCGCTCTGTTATTATACAGCGTACCAGTATGTCCATATGTGCCTGCATGAAAGACCGGACGGTGTGAAAAAGAGGTGGATCAAGAGCACGAAGTGGTTTGCGCGGCGTGATATGACTCATCGTATTCATCATGCGCACGAAGTCGATTTTGACCGGCCTGTTAACCTCGGTATTCTGACTTCATTCTGGGATCGGTTCATTGGGACCTATAGATCTTCGGAAGCAACCAAAAGGGAGGTTCTATGTTAATAGCAATCATCTGGACCCTCGGCATCTTCTGTGTTCTGTTCGGAGTGGTTTGGCTTAGTCTCAATATTTTTGTGCGCTCTATTATTGAACATGAAGTCAGGCTCATGAAACAGCCGGGAATACTCGGCAACGAGCCCACGCCCGAGGCGCTCGAAAGAGTTTATCTATCGGAAGGGGATCTTGCAGACAGCAAACGACATAGGGTGTATGCGGTGTGTCTCCTTATTTCTGGCATCCTTATCATCGGTTCTCTCCTGTTCTTTTTCTGACAAAAATCCTATAACCCGGAGCTTTTTCCGGGTTTTTTAATACACCCCTTGACTTTATTTCTGGGGCCTGTAGTATAGACCCTACGCCCTGAAAACAGGGTCGGTACTTTGAAAGTCGCATAAAAGCTCTATAGGAAATAATATAGAGCATTGAGAATGTATTTAAATATTCTTCAAAGCCTCCTTAACTAGAGGCTGAGGAAGAAGCCATGCGGAATGCTCTTAGCGGGGCACCCGCACGGTGAAGTGCAAATACCAAAATATTCCAAAAATAATTCAAGCAACGATATAGATTCAATATCAGTTGTGAGAGCTAGATCAGACAGTAAGTGAAATATGAAGTAAGGGAGCGTAGCGCTTTCTATTTTGTTCCGTTCGCTTATAGTTAAGAGTTTGATCCTAGCTCAGGATGAACGCTGGCGGCGTGGATAAGG
>ERZ1292625.4338-Hain-H41-01um-R1-4338-length-10688-cov-4_pt1 | contig 10688 bp, 9 predicted proteins | sample MGYA00564400_ERZ1292625 | MGnify/ENA primary metagenome ERZ1292625 (study PRJEB36523, sample SAMEA6512639) | groundwater metagenome | collected 2019-01-08 | study: AquaDiva: Metagenomics assemblies of 32 groundwater samples
TCGGATCCGGCTCGATGCCGGTGACATCACCGCCGACAGACTCCCGGATGCGGGCAAGGAGATTCCCGTACCCGCAACCGATTTCGAGCACCCGCAAACCGGGACGAAGCTCCGGTTCAAGGAACCGATAGATGCGCTGCGTTTTCTTTTCTGCGGATCGCGCCAGCGCGGACGGATCGTCTTCCCCGCTGACGTTATTGCAGTTCTTGCTGAAGCCCTGCTGACGGTAGTAGGCGTCGTAGGCCTCGGCGCTTTCGCGGGGAGAGAGGTAGACATGGCCGCAGCGCAGGCATTGGACGTCGCGGATGGAATGCCCCCCGCTGACATGTACATCAACCACCTGTTCGTCGGCGCTGCCACAAATCGCACAGCGCACGGCAGCACTCAGGGGCGGCGCCAAGCTCGTCGCAACCTCATTTCCTGGGGTAAGCATAACAGAACAACCCGGATCAGATGTCGTCCGTCGAAAGTATAGCTTGACCGCTGAAAAAGCCAAGCGTGAACGATAAAAAAGAACGGCTCCCGAAGGAACCGCTGTGCTACGCCGTCGTCAGCACACGTAGTCGTGGATGATCGCCATGAGCGCGCAGATGCCGTTGCGCCCGTTGAGCAGGTGGTACTTCCGCCCGGGCTGCTCCGACAGCTCCACGTAGCCGCGGACGAATGCGTCATCGAGCTCGCGTCGATCCAAGAGCACCGGCGCCTCAAGGATCTCACCGGCCTCCGGATGCTGCTCGGCCTTCTTGCTGATGCGCACCGCGTAGAGCGCGATCGGCGTACCGTTCGTCGAAGGGTCGACGATGAAGTGCTCCTCGCCGCCGAGACGCTGGAACTCCAGAATCTCGTAGCCGGCCTCCTCGAACATCTCGGCGCGAACGGCCTGGATGTCCTCGGTGGCATTGACGTCGCCGCCGCCCGGGAACTCGAGCTCCCAGCGGCCGACGACCGGGCCACGCCAGGCCGGCACGAGCAGCACGCGCCCGTCGTCGGTGTACGGAACAAGGGCCACGCTCTTGCCCTTCAGCCCGTTCCACCAGTAGACGGCCTTCCAGGTCCGCTCGGTCTGGCCATCGCCGGTGCGAATGGGATGCGCCACGACGACGCCGACGGCGTCCTCGAAGACGATGCCGACCCGTCCGTCGCGCGGGTCGAGACCGCGCTCGACACAGCGCAGCATCTGCGCCTCCTCGATCCGCTCCATGTCCGAGTGGACGATGCAGATCTCATGCGTCTCCTCGGCCACACTGCCGCGATCGAACGGCAACAACGCAAGCAGTTTCCGGTAACGATCGAAACGTTCGAACCGTGTGGCGCGTGCCTCGCTCTGCGCCACCTTCAGACGCTCCTCTTGAATCTCGTTCACGATCTTTTCTCCTTTGCGAACCTGGCAGTTCTCTACCACGAAATCGCGACCGCGTCAACTCCCTCCGACAGACAAAAGAACGGCTCCCGAAGGAACCGCGCTATCCGTCCGGTTCGGTCATACCGTCAAAGTTGAAAGCATCCGGTTCCGCAGTGATCGCCTGCTCGGCGAGCTCCAAGTCTTGCGGCGTGTCGACTTCGAGCCAGCGATGACCGGACATGTCACCGATCCGCACCTGACGGCCAGGCTCGGCAAGCACAGCAAGTATATGCTCCACGCCGAGACGACGATCCTGCTGGAGGACGGCCTCATGGGCGGCATCAAAAAGCGAACGGCGCTCGGCATCGCACATGATGATGCCCGTGAATCCCGCTTTGTAGCTTTCCAAAGTCTTGGAGAGACGCACCAGGCGTCCCTCTTCCTGCCAGACCTTCATGTCGTCTCCCCCCAAAGGCCGATCCGTATCGCAGAAGGCCGTGATGCCGGCATCCGCTTGCGCAAGAAGCACCGGAGCAAGGCGCCGCCCATAGACGTGATCCGTGTTGCATTGGATGAAGGCCCCGGGAACCTGTTCCAGTGCCCGCTTCAACGAGACAACGCTGCCGAGCGTGTAGTCAGAATTCTCAAAAACGTCAACGTCAGGAGCGAATGCACGCAACGACTCGCTGACCGCTGCGGCGCCGGATCCGGAAACAACAACGATCCGTTCGGGAGCAAGCAGCCGCAGGAACGAAACCGCGCGGTGGAGAAGCGATACGCCGTGGAGCGGCACAAGCGCTTTCGGACGATCGTCCGTGTGCGGTCGCAGCCGCGTTCCCGTGCCAGCAGCAAGAATGATTGCGGTGAACTGCATAGTTTAGATGTCACAAATATCTCTGACTGCAAGATACCTGCGGAACATCTGCGCATGGACGCGATGTGCACGCGCCGTATTGAACCGCATGGCCCAAGCGAACGATTCCCGCAACAGACGGAAACGCAAGGCATCATGCAGATAAGTCTTTTCGAGCTGCGTGAAGGGGCGCGCCGACTCATACCCCCGACAATATGCGCGGAACGCCTCAGGGGAGAAAACAGATCCCCGGAAACACATCCAGATCACCGGAGTCATTGCGTCGAACAACAACACCCCCCGATACATGTTGTCGAAGTCGATAAAACTGATGCGGCGACCATCGAAAACAATGTTATCCGGTTTGATGTCCTGATGGGTGATGCCCGTGGGAAGCGTCTTGGGAAAGCGGAGGCGGGTGTATTCCTGCGCCAGGTAGGGCAGATGTGTTCGCGCGCCCGGAAAACGCTTTTGGAGAATCTGCCGGGATTCCGTTCGGAGGAGACGCGCAACGTCCCTGGGCTCCCAGCGGTCCTTGGTGACCGTCTGTTTCTCACGCCGCAGGACGCGATGCAGCCTCCCCAGGAGAAAACCCACGCGGCGCAAATCGCGGAGTTCAAAAGCCTGTCCGGTCTTACCGGGCAGATAGGTATACAAGGCCATGACTTTCCCCTCCCGCTCCAAAAGGGTGCGGCCGTCCTGCGTCGCGACCACGCGCGGACACGGGAACCGACGGTCGGCCAGACATCGGAGCATCTTCTGTTCAAAGGCGACCTGTCGCGCGTCACGATAGCGGTACATCTTGAGCACAAACTGCCCCGCCTTTGTCCAGACGCGACAGTTTTCGTTGAGCATGCCTCCCCGCAGGCGTTCCTGCCGGGATTCGGAAAGTCCCCACGGGGACAACAACGTCCCGGACCCGCTACTCGGTGTCCGCATAGCTGCGTGCGACCGCCTCACGGACGGCCTTGTCGCTGCACTGCACCGTGTACATGCTCCGGTCATGCCATAACGAGCCGATCTCCTTGACCAGCACGAAACGTGCTTCGCCGCTGTGAAATTTCTTGTTGAAACGCAACCCCTCGACGACGTCATCGACGGCGATATCCGATGGGATGCAGATATCAAGGCCGAACTTCTTCATCATCCGGAACTGGGCGGTTGCCGTGGCATCGTCAGACACGCCCAATATCCGTGCAAGCTCCGCAGACACCCGCATGCCGATCGCCACGGATTCGCCATGTCCCAGTTCGTACCCGGACAGAAACTCCACTGCATGGCCAACTTCGTGGCCGTACTGGTAGACCAGACCCTCACGCTCTTCATCGAAGTCTTTCTCAATCGTGGGAATCTTGAGGGCGATGCTGCGCGACACGACCTCTTCCAAGAAAGGAAGGTTCTTCAAGGGGCCGTCGTACCGGGAGAAGAAGTCATAAAATTCCGTGCTCTGCGCAAATGCCTGTTTGAGGCATTCGCTCAAGCCATCACGAAGGTACCGTTCATCCAACGTCAGGAGTACAGTCGGATCGACGATCACGCTGAGGGGCGCGTAATAACTTCCCAGCAGATTCTTCCCTCCCTCGCCGTTCACGCCTTGCTTCAAAGCGATCGCCGCGTCGCACTGCGCGAGCAGCGTCGTCGGCATATGGATCGAACCAACACCCCGATACAAGGTGGAAGCGAGAAAGCCGGCCAAATCCTTGATCACTCCCCCGCCGAGGGAAATCAGAATGGACTTCTTGTCCAAACCGTCGTTCAGTATCTTGTTCGCGAGCTGCAGATAGATCGCCGCGCTTTTCGTCCATTCTCCCGGATCGACCAGAATCTTATTTACGTGATACCCCAAGCTCGTCAGTTTCGCATGGACCTTTTCCCCATAGAGCGCATCGATGTTCTTGTCGACGATCAGATGATGCGGAGAGTAGTAATTCTCGCTCGGGATGATCAGGTAGTCCTCCAGATGTTCAATGATCCCCGACTTCACGTGCACGTCGAAGGTAATCTTCTTGTCGTAAGAAAAGGTGACCGTCTTCTTCAACGCAGAGAGTCGCGGCGTCCCGGTGACGGCGGTCGAACTTTCTACGCGGTTACTCCTCAAGAACATCTCCGCCCGGATGAGCGTTGACGGCGTGTTCACGTCAAACCAGTGTGTGCCGGCATACAGGACGGGTTTGATCGGACGTACCGTGTTGTACGCGGAAAGCGCTTCCTCGAAGGTCGTGATCTCGGGGCGTGCCGCGACGAACGAAGAAAACGCGCTGTAGGCAGGCGCGGAGAAATGATACACGCCCGCCTCGATGGCGTTGGCGTCCTTCAGGGTCTTCCCCAAAGCCTGCACGGCGGTCTGCCCGTCGAGGAGTGCTTTGACCTTTCCGCCGGAATGACGATTGACCTCGACATCGGCACAAAAAAGCGCCGAAACACCTTCCGTATCTTGCATGTCTCCAGTAAAACAGGCGAAAGGGTTCCGTTCAAAAACAAGGTCGCACGCCGAAAGAAAAAAGGGAGCGGTGACTTCCTTGCCCAAAGAGAGGAAGGAACCGAACATGCTGTTCTTTTTCTCGGACTGCTGGACATAGCGAATCCGGCAATCTGCGGGGATGCGGTCGGCGTGCTCGAGCAAGGTGCGCTGCACGAGCCGATCCCCCTCACTGACCACGATCACCAGGTCACGAACCCCGTGTTCGATCATGCGTGAAAGGACGCGCAAAATAAGGGGCTCCCCATCGACTTTGATGAGCGGCTTGATGGTCTCAAATCTGCGCAGGCGTTTTCCCTCCCCGCCCGCAAGGATGACTCCCGTCGACGTGACCATATCGTTGACAATCCCGTCAGAAAACCGCATCTTCCTTATAAAGCACGCTCACTCTAGTATGAAAGCAGCAATTCTACAAGGCCCGGGGGTCGTTCGCGTCCAAGAGGTTCCGGAGCCGGTCGTTGGTGACTACGACGCCCTGTGCACAATGGTCGCCGCTTCGGTCTGCAGCGGCACCGACAACCACGCGCTGGCTTTTGATCCTTACTTTTCTCTGAGCGCTCCGGCGCTCTTTGGGCATGAAGGGATCGGGCGCGTCACCGCCGTGGGTCCGAAGGTCCGAAACCTGCGGATCGGGGACCTCGTCACCCGCGTCGTGAATGCCATGCCCGCGGACAGCGGCATCCTCGTTCCGTCCGGGTGGGGCGCCTTTGCGGAACGCGGCATCGCCACCGACTGGCAGGCCATGCGTGACGACGGCCTGCCGGAAACGGCCTGGCGCGCCCACACCTATCATCGGACGCTTCCTGCGCATTTTGACCCGCTGGCCGCCACGATGATCATCACCTGGAGAGAAACGCTCGCCTACATCAAGAGATTTTCCCTGAGCGCCGGCGAATCGCTCCTGCTCGTGGGTTCGGGCGCCAACAGCCTGTCGATGGCCGAACACGCCAAGGCCATGGGCGTACAGGTGGCCGTCGTCGGCAGCCCCGATCGTGAGGCAGTCTTCAGCGCGGCCGGTGCAGCAAGCTATGTCTCCTACAAAATTGATCATCCGTCAGCGGTACTTGTCGCAGGCGGCACGAAGACGGTCGACGCCATCATCGACACCGTTGGACGGCACGCTACGGCAAATGCGCTGCTTCCGTTGCTCCGGGGCGGTGGCAGCTTCGGCCTCTACGGTCTCGATGAAGGCAACGCCTACGCCTTGAGACCGACCCTGGCACAAGGGGATTTCCGGTTTCTGTCCGGCACGGAATACGAAGAGGGGTCGACCCACGATGAAATCGTTGCAGCCGTCGAGAACGGCCGTCTCGACGCCTGGCGCTATCTCTCGAGAGAATACTTTTATCCGTTGACCGGCATCGCCGAAGCCCTGCAGGCAACCAGAGAGCGGAAGGCCATGAAAAGCGTCATCGTTTTTTGAGAAGTGCCGACAAGCGGGCAAGACGTCTGGAAAAACGCGTCACGATGCCGCCGTACCGTTTCATGAAACGCACATGCCGGTGCGTGCGTCGCGCTGCCGACCCGAAATCGATGGATGAGAAAGGGTAGTAACCGTTCCCGTTCTCTACCGGTGTCGCGAGCACGCACAGCACTCCGTGCTCGAGAGAACCTATCCGGACTACCCGGAAGCCGCTCCGCAACAACAGCAGAGAGAGGGTCTCCGGACAAAAATGCATGACGTGGCCGGGCATGAAGAAGTGAGACAGCGTCCGCGTGAACGTCAAGACGTTGGGTACTTCGATGTACAGAAAGCCGTTATCGTCGCAGTGGCGCTTGATCTTCGCGAGCGTCGGCAGGGGTTCCAGCAGATGTTCGAGCACGTGCCGCATGATGATGAGGTCGGCGCCTCGGGGCGGGGCCGCGTCCAGATACGCGTCGATGGATTCTTCGTTGATGGGAATTCCGGAATCCCGCGCCCGTTGGGCGGTCAGGCGATCCAACTCTACGCCGAGCACCGACGCTTCGGGGTACTCCTTCTTGATCTGGACAAGCAGCTTCCCCATCGAGCATCCAAGATCAACCGCCCGCGGCACGCGAGACAGCGACCCCTTCAGGAAGTCGACGACGCGCTTCGTCTTGAGATCGGCGCCCGCGCCCTCGTCACGATCCGCAGCACGAACTTCAATCCGTTCCTTTCCGTACTCCCACTTGTAGAAGTCCTCATAGAACTCGTTATAGGCCCGCGCATTTGGCCGATTGTTTGCGTATGCGAGACCACAGGCGTTGCATACGACAGAACGCATGGGGATGCGGAGTCCGGATTTCGCCGCCGCGAAGTCGACGAGGGGCGTGGCTTCCGCGGCCCCGCACAACGGACACCTCACCTGTTCGTATCGCAATTGGTCGAGAAGCGGGTGGTTCATAGTATGTACAGTATGGTGAAACTCCATCGTCACTCGCTTGCCCCTTTCTCCGCCGCGCCGCCGACTTGGACCGTGCCGAGGGCATGCGTCTGGCGAATGAACACCAACACCCACAGCAGCGGGAACGTGACGCCGTAGAAATACAGATACCACTCCAGACGATTCGTCGCGGCCGCCAAGAGGAGCGGCGCAATGAGTCCGTTGGAGGTAAAGAGGTTTCGTTTCGTCCAAGAGACCAGCCGTCGGAGCGGCGATCGCTGCAGGTACGACTGCCGGAGATCGCGAATCTCCTCCTGCGAGATCGCGGGTCGGGTCATGAACCACCAACGGTTTTCCAGCAACCGCGTCATGAGTTTGCTGGCCCCGGCAAGGAACGCAAAGCTCAGCGGCACCCAGCTGCCGGTCTGGACCGCCGCGGCGATGCCCAGCGGCAGGAACATCAGCCCGTACTGAATGTCATGGCTGACCGGTTCGACATACAGCGCTCCGGCGGGGTTGCGCGTCTGCCGGAAGCGCGCGACCTCCCCGTCGCAACCATCGAGAACCGTGGCGAAGAACACCAGCACCGCGCCTGCGACGGAGAGCGACAGCGACTGGGTCAAGAACAGCCCCAGGCCGACGAAAAAGACGCTCACCGAAAGCACGGTGATCTGGTTCGGCGTGATGGTCGTGAACAGGAACAGCTTCGTGAAGTAGATCGAAAAAAACCGGGCGCGCTTCCCGGTGAAGGTCTCCCGTTCCGGTGCAGGCGCGGTGGCCTGACAACGCGCGCGCATCTCGCGAATGCGTACGCCGCGTGCGGAGGAAGTCGGCGTCATCATAGGGTGAACGTTTACGAGGGGCGGAGAGCCTCTCAAGAAGCTCCCAAGTATTTCCAGCGATACAGACGGGCCAGGTGACGAAGGTAGTTGAGGCCTTCCCGCGTGCCCATCTTGCTCTTGCCGACTTCCCTATTGCGGAAGACGTAGGGCACTTCCCGGACAGAGTCGATCCGTCCTTTGACCAGAATTTCCAGGAGAATTTTGTAACCGATCGGGGAAAGCGGCGCGCCATTCATGACCTCGCGACGCAGAACGAAAAAACCGGACATGGGATCGCGGACGCGCACGCCGAGCGGGCGGACGAACAGCGTGGCACACCACGAAGCGACCTTACGATACCACGGCCACTCCTCCACGGCGCCACCCGGAACGCTGCGGCTTCCGATGGCCACGTCGACTGTCTCGAGCGCGACCAGCAAATCCGCAAGGTGTGCGGGAGGATGAGACAAATCGGCATCCATGACACCCAAGACCTCGCCCGTGGCCTGACGGAATCCCTCCAACACGGCCGTGGAAAGGCCGCGCTCAGATCGCACGATGACATGCACCGGAAACGGCACCGACATACGGCGCACCTGTTCCACCGTGCCGTCACTCGATCCGTCGTCTACCACGATCACATCCAGGTCATGACGCGGACGGATGGCCTGGGCGACGTCGGACAACCCCTGAAACAACGGAATGATCGAGCCGCGTTCATTCAATGTGGGAACCACCAAGGATACGTGCATACCCCACGCTAGACGGACTTCCTGACCAACAGGACGAGGTTTCCCCCTTCAGCAAGATCGGACGGTTCGGCTATGCCGTCGGCGTGCCGACGCAGCCCCATGCGTGAGATGGAAGAGAACGGCAGCGTCCCAAACCGCTTGGCCAGAACATGTTGAAGAAAGGAAAGCGGCAAACCGCGCTCCCAGGCTGCCGCGTGTTCTACGGTGAGCGTATACCGCCAAGAGATCAACTGGAGGCCGTGTCGCGCCAAGTCCGCCTGCCACTGCTCCGGAGACTGCAGCCAAAAATGACGGAACTTCCGGTTAATGAAATCCACCCATTTCTCGCCTGCGCCGTGGCTGAACATGCGGTTCAAGAATGCGCGGATACGAAAATTTTTTGCAAAGAGATGGGACGGGGCGGAAAAAAGGTACGTGCCCCCCGGCATGAGAATGCGTGCCACCTCACGAATGGTTCCATCCTTGTCCGGTATATGTTCAACGACGCTGTTGGAGAAGACGCTGCGGACCGAGGCGTCCGGCAATGGAATAGTGGAAGACGTCCCGCAAAACAGCTTCGTATACAGACCGCGCCGAGCGGCACGGTCAATTTCCCGTTGCTGAGGGTCGATGCCGTAGAGGGCTGCAGGCTGCCCGGTCTGGGGATCCACCGGCCGTCCGGTCCTGTTGAAAAATATCTCGGCGTAGGTCCCGTCACCGCAGCCCAAGTCCAGCAAGGGGCCTGCAAGCCGGCCATGCGCCGCCTGTGCCGAGGCCTCCGGCACGCGCCAGATGCAATGGGAGTACGGGTAGATCGCCGAAAACTTCTCGAGAAAGAAAGATTCGTCATGCATAACGCGAGACATCGTAGAACAAAGACGGACCTCCTGTCGAGTCATCGCCGCTGCCAGACGGCGACATGTCCATGACGGGCGACGAGTCTGTATTCCGGGAGATACGATTCAATCTCAGAAAGTTCATCGGATGCAACCAGCCACTCCGGCAACGCCTCGCTCAAAGGCGGGAGCGCACCGATACACAGTCGATCCGTAACCCGGAGATACTGACCGAATTCCCGACCACGGAAGAAGAAAGCGGCTTCCGGCGCATTGGCAAAGAACACCCCTGCGTCCGGATCGATCTGCTGCATCTGCGTACGAAGTGCGCGCCAGTCCGTACCAAACAGCGGCGCCGGGTCGCGAGCGTAGGCGTAGCCATTCGAAGCCAGCAACAACACCAGCACCACCAGTGCGACGCCCCGTGCGTACACGGAACGCATCCCCCGCCAGGACACCGGCAACAGCACGAGAAATAAGATGTGGGCGATGAAGAAATATCTGTACCATCCGGCGGTCCGAAAATATGCCGCCCAGACGGCGATGGCCACGACTCCCATGTATGCCTCGACCGCGGACACACGGCGACGCACCAGCCAACCCAAGCCGGTCAAACCCGCAATGAACAACAAGTGAAGCGGCGTCGGGTCCGACACGAAACCGACGATGTTGCGCAACACGGTCGCGCCCACATCAGCCACGCCGTACGGGTTCGTGTAGTGAAAAAACACGGTCGGCGACGGAAGACCTCCGAACTGCGTCACCCCCCAGACTGCCAAACCGACGGCAAAGGCCCCTGCGGCGACGAGTGGACCGCGCCACGACGAAACGGCACCTGCACGACGGAGCAGCAAGACCGCAAGCACCGCGGCCGGAACGACCATCAAGAACTGCGGTTTGGTTGCCGTCGCCAGCACCGCAGCCATGCCGAAGAGCAGCCAATCGGAAAGGCGCCGTCCCCGAGAACGGCTGATGCGTTGAAGGAAGATGACCGAGAGGAGCAGGAAAAAAATGCCGGGAACTTCACCCAGAACGTTCTTCCCGTTGCCATACAACGGCGGGAAGGATGCGACGAGCGCGGCAGCGGCAAGTCCTGACTTGCGTCCGCCGAGCGCACGAGCGCAGAGCCCGGCGGCGATCACGGTGGCGACCAAAAAGGCAACCATCGTCCCGCGAGCGGCTTCAAACGTCGGCCCCGTCAGCTGGAAAACCGTTGCAAGGGAAACGATCAACGGGTACCCGACTGTCACAAAAGCAAGATTGCTCTCTTGACCGGGAGCA
>ERZ1292625.4339-Hain-H41-01um-R1-4339-length-10687-cov-33_pt1 | contig 10687 bp, 13 predicted proteins | sample MGYA00564400_ERZ1292625 | MGnify/ENA primary metagenome ERZ1292625 (study PRJEB36523, sample SAMEA6512639) | groundwater metagenome | collected 2019-01-08 | study: AquaDiva: Metagenomics assemblies of 32 groundwater samples
TCTTGGCCATCAGTTTTCTCCTTCCTCTTCTTTTCCTTCACCCACGCGCTCGCCGTCGCTGGCAATGCCAGGGGCAGGCAGCCTCCCACGTACACCGGGGGCGGCGGCTTCCCGTTCCGCCAATACTCGCACGTCAACCGGCACAGCTGGGACTCCTTCTCGTCCTCCGTTGCCGAGATGGTGAACAGACTCAGCAGGTGGCTGTTCTTCCGCTTATCCTCACTGATGTGATGCTTGCGTACCGTGTGTGCCTTGTAACTCTCTCTCGACGCTTGGGTGGCCGTCACCACCAGGCAGTGCAGCTCTTGGGACAAGGCCCGCAGGGCCTTCCAGGTCGTGTCGTACTGGTCGCGGCGGTTCTCACGCCGGTCGATGGGGGCCAGGATGTCCGCGTAATCGATGATGATCACGTCAGCGTGAAACCCCTCATGGGCGTACCCACTCAACCGAGACCGCAAATCATTCACACTGACCGTGCCACTCGGGTAGTTGTCCATGCGAAACGTCTGAGGGTCTTTGAGCTTCAACAACTCAACTTCCTGGCGGCGAGCTTTGGTCGCCACGTTATAATCTAATGCCCGCGCAAACGTCTCCTCCTGCCACTCAACCTCCGGTATCCCCTCCCCGACTACCGGCCGCACCTTGGTCGGAATTCGCACCGTGTACGGCCAGTTGTCTTCATCATCACTGCGGATCGGGTGACGGGCAACGCGAACCTGAATCCGCTCATTGGCCTGCTCTTGGGTCATGTCCCCGCAGTCGAAATAAGCAACCTTGAGGCGGGCCCGCAAGGCGGTCAAGGTAATGTCCAGGAACCAATAGCTCTTGCCAGCTTTTTCTCCGGCCAGAAAAGCCACCAGGCTGCTGCGGATGAAATGACCGTGGAAAAACTTGCCCAGAACCCCCGGATAGCTGAACAGTGGTTCCAACCGCTTCTTGTCGAACACCCGGCGGCAGGCTTCATCATCCGTGAGCGGATTGATCCAGCCGCCGGTCCCCAGCTCCACTTTGCGGTGGGCCGTGACCATAGCCTCCGCCTTGTCCACCTGGCCGGCATCAACGTAAGCTGAGATTCGTGAGGTCATGTGGGCCAACCGCACCTTGGCCCACTCCTTGGCGGCCAGGTCCGCCGCCAGGCCGGCGTCCATCTTGCCGTTCCGTTCCCGCTGGTCGGACAGGCCGGCCAAGAACTGCTCTGCGGCACGGGCTTCATCTTCGGGGGCGTGGGCGGCCCACTCCTCGAAGTAGGACCGGATGCCGCCGCGGGGTGCCTTGCCATGCCGCTTGAAGTGGGACACGCACCAGCCGGCCACCCGGTTCTGCCAGGGTGAAGCGAACGAGTGCTCGTCCCAGTGACAGACCACGCGGGCCAGCAGGGCGGTCTGCATCACCATCTCAGCCAGGACTGCGTTGGCGTTCACGCCATCGAACTTCTGCACTTTCATGAGAGGCCCTCCCTAGCGGATTTCCCGGATCAGCGACTCGCCGTCCCGGAGCAGGTTCTCCAGGGGTTCGGCGTCCCACCAGCGCCCATGATCTCCCTCAACCCACTCACCCTTGCGGCGGCGGGTTACTTCCTCCAACACCTGGCGGGACACCTTGTTGCCGTTGGCCTTCTGCTCCCAGACCATGCGGCCCACCAGCAGGCGGACGGGGCGGGTGCCGCTGTCCTCCTCGTTCCTCCGTTCCATCGCATCTTCCAGCCGGGCAAACTCGCGGCAGATTGACTCAGCGGAGTAGCACTTGGGCTGGTAGCGGTCCTTGATATGATCCAGATGGTCAGTTACTATCTCATGGATATACGTTTCCGTGCTGCCGTTCAGGCCGGCATTCGCCTTCACATCAGTAGCCAGCTGGTCAAACAACCGGCCCCAGCTGGCCAGTTTGGGAGTTCTTCTCACCTTGCCGGCCTTCAGCAGCCGGCGGTAGGTGTCTTCTGCCAACTTGCGCCCGAACCCTTTCAGCACTGGCAGGTTTGGCTCTTCCTTGTTTTTTGGTTGAGGGGGCAGCAGTTTGCCCTCCGGTAGTTTGGTTGGGACCGGATTGCTGGCAGCTGAAGCGGAATTGGAATGCTCACCGTTGCCCGTAGGGCAACCAGGGGGTTCTTTCTTACTACCTATAATAAGGTTGGGGGGTAAAGGTTTTCCTTTACCCCCCCCTAAAGGTTTTCCTTTACCCCCTTTACCCAGCCGGTCTTGGAGGTCTTGGTAGGCCGCCTGAAGTACCTCACCGTACCCATCTGCAAGTTCCATCCGCTCGTCTGATGTGCGGGACCACTCCAACTCTAGGTAACGCCGGCCCTCGAATTGGATGATGAGAATGATCCCCATCTCGGCCAGGTGATTCAACCGTTCAGAAACGTAAACGGGATGGACGCTGAGCCATTTGGCGATGGTCCGGTTGAGGGCGAAGCACCCCCGCCCGGAACCGTCACCGTAGTGTTTCACCATTTGGGCCACCCGCATGACCAGCTTAAGGTCAGTTGCCGTAAGTTTGTCCTCAAAAAAGAGCCGTTGCACGTGGGCCGGTAGGATTACGTCACAGAAAATCCAGTCGGAGGTGTCCGGTTTGTTTGCATCAGCCTTCCGTTGTTTCGTTTTGCTGCTTGCCATATCCTTCGTTCTCCGTAATGTCGAGGAGGAGTCCGGTCGTGCGCTCTTGCCATCGCCGGGAGAGTTCGCGCAGACTTTCGGCATCGGTGTCCAGTACCATCATGCTAAGACCATCCGGCCTCAGCATGTTTCTCAGCTGCATATACATCACCGGGTAGAAGATTGACATCGCGTCACTGAGTCCTTGGGCGTAGTCGCTATCGCCGGAGATTCGCTCTTCGTTACTCAGCGCCAATCCGTCAACGTACCCGAGAATTTGCTGGAGTTGAAGTAATTCCAAGCTGCCCAACTTGCGCTTAATCTGCCCCAGGACTCGTTCGGTTTCTTCATGGCAGTTTTTGCACAAACACCGCAAAGACTCCGGCGGATACTCCCAAGGCTTCAGGTTTTTTTCGTAGTAGGTATGATGGACGTGAAGGGTTTTATCCGTCGCCTCGCACCACTCACATCGAAACTCTGCCCGCTCCATAACCTCTAGGCGGAGCCGCTGCCAGCGAGGGTCTTGGAGGAGTTGCCAGTACGGCGTACTCATGCCGCACCCCCTTGCACGGCCGGCTCGCCCGCAAGCAGTTTTGGCAAAATTCTTGCCGGGGGGTTAATTTGGACGGGTGAACCGGGTATAATTCTACTAGACACGCTGGCCTCTGGTTCAGGTCGGTGATGTTGAGTCCGGGCTTCGCCAAAAAGCTCCGGCACGGCGGTTGAGTATTTTGGCCCCACCTTGGGACCGCAGTTGCAGGACGGGAGTTGTGGCCCGTCCTGCTTCTGCTTATACTGCCGCTTTTATTCAATCATGTTTGGGATTTGGTTCCCTGGGTCTCCTAATTGTCCCTGAGAAAAAAAGACTGGGGCAGGCTCCAGGGAAGAAAGCCTTTCGTCGGCCTGACCGTCGCCAGACCCTAGCCCCCGCTCAAAGGGTATACTACCCGGTTCCGGGTTTTGCGTCCGGGTAATTTTACGTTTTTTATTGCTCTTCCGTTTCCTCCTTGTTTTCAGGGGGTTCCTGGGGCTGGTGGTCCCGCAACCAAGATCGCCACTTCGCATCCAGCTTGCTGAGCATCTTGAATACGCCGGGGGCCTCGTCGTAGAACTTCAGGTGTTGAGGAGTGTCACAGCCTGGCGGCATCAGGTCTATCTCCAGCGTTCCCTTCCAGGTCTCCTCACCGGAGTGGTAGGTTGCGTTGAAGTGGGATAGGTCTGGCAGCCGGGCCAGCTTGCGCCAGCCCTGGTCCTTGGGAGGGTCATTCTTCAGCCGCTCCTGGCGGGCTTCCTGGTCCGCCTTCTCCTTGGCGGCCTGGGCCGTTTTCCGGCACTCCGGACAGTCCCGTTCCGTCAGCTTTTTGCGGCGGGTCTCCCGGTGCTTGTCCAGCCGCTCCTCGTACAGCTCGAACGGGACAGTGTGGCCGCACCTGACCTTAATCACCGTGGAGCACACCACCGGGGGCGGGGATTTGCGTGCTTGATGCAAGCGGGGATCACATGGCACGGCACCAATCACGGCGGGCAGGCCAGTTTGCAATCCGCCCCGGCCGGGAGCTGGTGGTTTGGGCTTCAGCAGCAGGTCACTCAGAATATCCGTTGCCAGTTCTGCGGTGGCCTGCTCCCCTGATTTCTCAGGCCCGGCTGTCTGCTCTTGTTCTTTTTGCTTCAGGCGGGCCTTGCTCTCGGCCAGCTTCTCGCGGACTCCCATGATCAATTCTCCTTCACCTTGTTGGCTGGTACTACATTTACATCGTCCCGTGTGATTTTGCCCTGACTATTCCAGACCACGGATTGGCGGATTTGCCGGGCAGATTTCCCCCTCGCGTTCATCCAGAAAACCCAGCAATCTCCCTCACGGCGATACACCAGGAAATCTTCGAGCGGTTTGCCTGCCACTAGCAGTTCTCCTTTGGTTGATTTTCATCCAGCATGGCGGCCAACCGGCGGATGCGCTGGATCGAGTGGTGATAGGCCCTGCTGGACCTGATGGACCAGTAACAGCCGCCGGATTTGCCGGTCAGCATCTCGCGGAGGCGGCGGGCTTCCTGCTCCAGCAAATTCAGGTGGTGGGGTGCGGGGTCTGTTTGGTTCATTGGGCAAACTCCTCTTCCAGTTCCCGTTTGATGTACTGTTTGACTTGTGCCGTCGTGATCTTCGAAGGTTGTCCGCCTTTGAGCAGGTAGATTTTCAGTGCAGGTAAGTTTACCAGTTGCGGAAGGCTGATGTAGATTGTCTTGGTTCGCGGCGGGTTGCGGATGACGACTCCCATCCCTTGCGGCGAAGCATTCCAGGACCAGGTTCCTGATGGCAGTTTGATCTTGTTGCCCAGCGGGGGAACTACTCCAGGTACAGTCGCCGCAGCCGCCTGATCTCCCGCGGGCTTGCCGACCCTGGGTCGGCTGCATCCAATACCACATTTGCGGTTGTGCCCTGGAATGCCTGTAACTCGTGGCATAGTTGCTCTGCCCTCCTCTGGGCGTCGGGTTCTGAATCGAAGCACACAGCCCGCACTGGCACAGCTGCCAGTTGGGTGACCTGGGCACGGGTGAACGCAGTGCCCAGCACTGCCACCGCTCCCGGTCCCACCCGCCAGGCATCTGCCGGCCCCTCGACAATCACCGCCGCGTGCCGGACGAACTGGAGGCCGTACACGGTTCGCTTGATCGGCCAGGCTTCCTCGGCAGCATTTGCCGAACGGTAGCGTCGTCCCTCATCTGTAGTTGCCCTGGTGGTCCATGAAGCTAATTTACCCCGGTGCTGGACTGGAATCAGCACCCGCCAGGCCAGCCGGGGGTGGTAGGCGATGCCCCGCAAGTCCCACAGCCTCGTCAATTCATCGGGGTCGAAGCCCCGGCTTCGCAGGTAGTCCAGGTGCCGCCAGAGTAGCGGCCCGTGCGGGGGCAGCGTCAGTCGGCCCAACGGTCGTTCCTCTTGCACCCGCTCCGTCCGGCCCAGCCGCCGCAGACACTCCTGCCACGGCAAGCCGGTCAGGGCTGCCAGCACGTCCCCCAGACGCAGCGGTCCACAGCCCCAGCAACTGCATACTAGCCACTCGGGGTGAATGCCGCAGCGGAATCGGCCGCTGCCTGGAGAACATGAAGGACAATCCACCCCACACCAGTTGGAGGTCACATGATGGTGGGAGCCTCCCAGGCGATATTCTACCCCGTGCTCGGCCAGAAACTCGGTGAGGGGTTGGGTCATGTGTTACAGCAGGTAGTAATCGCAGTCTTCCCTGAGCATGGAAAATCCTGACCGAAGGCGGGCATGTATAGTATGGTACTGCTCCCGCGGATGCTCATACCCGGTTGTGGCGTCTATTCCTCTAAGCACTTTGGGACTGCAACGGTGTTGCGGTCGTCCATAACCGCCTGCAATGAGGTGACCAGCAGAGGGGACTGTCATTCCACAGATGGGGCAATCTTGTTCGCTCATCACTCTGCAATGGCATCGGATATGGGTTTGTAGTGCCGTTTGGACCGCACCGGGTTGCATACTAGCAATTGTTTAGTTAATTCTTCAAAGAGATCAAATTCATCCTCACCCTTCCCATTGTCCAACGTCCTAGCTAGAATTTTCTGCTTTTTGTTAAGCAGTTCTGCCAGCTTTTCTTCAATCGTGCCTTTGGCGAGTAGGTAGTAAATGTTGGCTCCACATCCTTCCTTGCCTCTATTTATCCCGTGAATGCGATCTTCAGCCTGAAGCACGTCCCCGCTGGACCAGGGCAGCTCGACGAAGGCTGTGGTGCTGACCCCTTTGGCGGACCAGCCCGTGCCGGCGGCCTTGATGTTGCCGAAGAACAGGCGGGTTTTGCGGTCCTTGAGAAACTGGTCCATGGCCAGCTGCCGCTTGCGTCCTGTCACGGAGCCGTCCACCACCACGCTCTGGCCCTTGTACCGGGCGTGCAGCTCACTGATGATTTTGCGATGGACCGCGAATGTCATAGGTGTGTCCAGCATTGTCTCCTGACGATGTAGCCAATCATCGGTTGAGTGATTCCGAACAGGCAAGCTAGCCGCCGTTGTGTGTACTTCTCGGTTTGCCAAAGGCGAAGGATTTTCTTTACTTTGCGGTCGCTAAGTTTAGCCGAGCCGTGGCGTTCCCCTCTGGCGGATGTACCCAGCCTAACTCGGTCTTGTCCATCTTCCTTCCTGGTGCCCCAGCGGAGATTGTCAAGGCAGTTGTTGGTTTTGTTCCCGTCCAGGTGTCGGCATACTTGCCCTGGCGGGCAAGGACCGACAAAGGCCATTAGCATGAGGCGGTGGATTCCATACCACTTGCCTTTGAGCATTACCCGGAGATAGCCGTTCCTTGTCAACGTCGGTTTCAATTTCCTCCATTTGTCAGAGAGGTAACTGGTAGTTCCGTGACGCATTCCATTTCCCTTGAGCCTCCAGCGGGACCATATAGAGCAATCCTTGCCGATTCGATACCCCGGTTCGATAAAATCAAGCGGGCGATAGTTGGTTGCCATTGTGAATCCTCTTTGATGGTAATTGCCCCCTTTCTATTGTACTACCGTTCTCGGTTAGTTTATACCCTGGCTTCTCGCAGCAATGCTTTCTCCAGTAAATCGAACACGTCCAGGGTGTTACCGTCAGTTTTCCCATCTAGCACGCTGTCGAGTACGCCCTGTTTGGTTTGTACGATCTTCAACAGTTTTTCTTCAATGGTGTTTTTTGCTACAAGGAAATGAATTGAAGTGTGACGACCCTCTACTCCGCGACCTATCCCATGAGCCCGGTCTTCTGCCTGAAGAACATCACCGGGGGACCACGGTATTTCGACAAAGGCCACTTCAGACACCCCCTTTGCACTCCATCCGGTTCCGGCTGCTTTGATGTTGCCCAAAAACAGCCTGGTTCTTTTGTTTAGGATGAACTTGTCAATTGCCTGTTGTCTTTTGATTCCCGTGACTGAGCCGTCTACCCGCACACTGATTCCCCGGTAGCGTTCATGCAGGGATTTCAGGATGCTGCGATGAATCGCGAAAATCACGAGTTTCTCGTCTGATTCCATCAACCATCCGTCCACCCAGGTGAACACCGCTGGCAGCTTGAGTCTAGCGGCCAGTCGTTTCAGTTCGCCAAGTTGCACGATGGTCTGGGCACGGGCGGCCCGGCGTGCCTTGGCCGGGGAGTGCTCCGCCAGCCAACCCAGGAAGTCTGTGACGGCCCGCTGGTACTCGCGGCGGCCCATCAGGTCCAGGGGGATTACGGTGCGTCGCTTGGGTGGGAGCTGGTCTAATACATTAGCTTTTCTCCGCCTCACGAGGCAGCCGGTTTTCGGGTCGGTCAGGATGCCGTGGAGTTCGTCCAGGTTGCTGGCTCCGCTGAAGTCCCAGCCCCACGGTGTTCGGCGGGGCTTCGTGTAGCGGTGGGCGAATTGGTGGAAGCTGGGGAACAGCTTCGGTCGGATAACATGGAGCGGATGCCACAACTCAGCGGGCCTGTTGACCAGTGGAGTGCCGGACAGCCCCAAGACATGAGGCACCCCACGGCACAGTTCTTTGACCGACCGCCCCTGGAGTGTCGTCCTGTTCTTGATCGCCTGAATTTCATCAAGGATTACCATCTGTGGATTGAGTGCCTTCAGGTATTTCAGCCAACCCGGACCGGTATGGCTGCCCCGCGTCTGGCCCAGGATGTCGTAGTTGACCACCACGAAATCACGCCGCCGCTTCAGCCCCTCACGGGGCGGGCGGGTGCCCTCCAGCACCTCGACCCGCAGGCCCATGTGTTGCCGGGCTTGCTCCTCCCACATCCACTTGATCGAGGCCGGGCAGACGATAACCACGGGCCGGGCGTCCCGGAAGTGCTCGGCCGTCAGCAGGGCCAGCAGAGACTTCCCGAGTCCCATCTCCGATCCAATGATGGCCCGGCCGTTCATTGCGATGATTCTTTTTAAGTCTTCAAGTTGAAACGGGTATGGTGTTGTTTTCATATTGCGGGGTTGACGTTAGGGTGATCTTCGTATGATGTAACTGCAAGCGATTTTTGCTATCTTTTTGGGATTCTGTAGGCGACAGTTTCTTGTGAGGTTAAGATGGTGCCGCAGAGTTTGCAGTTCATTCCTGATTGCCTCCCTTCTTCAGTCTCAACACGCGGTCATCACTGTAGCAATCACCGTTTGGCGAGTAGATGTTGATTCGGACGATAACGGTGATTGTACCGTCTTTGTTGTCCCGGAATGTGTGGGCCACGATCTCGTCAGACCAACCGTCCGGGAACCCTTCGCTCCCTTCCTGCCCGACATGGAGTCTGAGGTTCACCGCAATGCCCTCCTGAGCTGGGCGAACGTGGCTACGATCCGCTCCCCGCTCCAGCCCAGGGCGGCCAGCTCATCGGCCAGCTCCTCCGGGCACATCCCCGGCCCCTGAAGGGCCAGCCGTGCCGCCGTTCCGGCGTCTCCCGTCAGGGCAGCCGCCACCCGCACCGGGTCGTCTGGGGCCGGCTGCCGCTCGCTCAGCTCGTGCTGCGCCAGCTTGGCCTTGCGCCGCAAGCGGCGACGGATCAGGTGGGTCAGTGCTCCCCGCACCCGCCAGTAGACCCACGTGGTTATTTTACCCCGTTGCGGGTCGAACTCCCGGACGGCCACGCAGTAGGCCACGTGGGCCTCCCCCAGCAGGTCGCCGTAGTCCTCCTCCGGCACCAGGGGCCGGTACTTGTGGACCAGGCGATGCAGCATCCGCTCCGCCTTCCGGTACTGCTGGTCCGGGGTCAACTCGGGTTCGAGAGTTGTCATCGTTCGTCTCCTTTGCACAAATAGGTTTCGACTTCCAGGCTCCCCGTCACCGGCTGGAGGCAAACCACCCTCACGCGGACGTAGGCGGTTTGACAGCAGCCGACAACACACAGTAGCAGGGCAATTGCGATCCTTCGCATGGTTTGTCCCTTTCAGGGTTGAGTCTGGTTGATGCGGGCGAGTTTCTGTTCCGTAGTTTCGGCATCCCGCAGTGCCCAGTAGGCCGCCAACGTGGGCGGATCATTGGGCTTGCGTGCTTTTTGGTAGCCGGTTTCTGCCTGCCGCTCCATCAGTATGGCGTCGCGGTAGCCAACCACGGCGTTGATTCGGTTCACTGTTTTTTGCAGCTCAGCGATCTGACGGAGCAACCCTTTTCGCCGGGCAATCAGTTCCGGGGTGGTCAAGTCATGGAACTCGTTCACGTTCGCTTCTCCTTGTTAGGGGTATTCGGTCAATCATGGTTATGATCTCGGGATCGTTACATCCCTTCCGGGTGCAGGCTGTCCGTCCGGGGTTCCAGGACCGCTTTCTCCAGGGCCGCCAGGTCGATCAGCTCTTCGTCGGGAGTCAGCAGCCGGGCCAGCGTGGCGGGGTCGAAGGTCCCCAGGCCGCGGGCCAGGGTCTGGAGTGCCTTCCATTCTGGCAACCTTCGCCCACGTTTTTTCCCAGTCCCACTGGCCGTAATGGCCGGCATAGACCTGGGCGGCAAAGTTGAAGACTTCATCGTTCGGTTGCTCGTCATTCCACCACTTCCAGAACGGGACACTCCAGTTGTGCCAGGGCCGGTCGGTCCCGTCATGCTCCCAGGGTTGCGGCATGTCAGGCCGGCCGTAGGGGTTGCCCCCGATGTGGGCAGATTGCTCAGGCGTCAGGTCCAGCCACATCAGGCGGGACCGCAGCCCGGAGCACAACTGTCCGCGCATGATTCCTTCGTTCCAGTTCACGGGCGGCTTGCGGACCTTGCCCCGCGTGAGCTGGTAGAGTGGGACCACGGTGTCATGGAACGTTCCCTCCCCGTCGCTGGCCCAGATGTCGAAGAAGGCCCGGTCGAACCGCGGTCCTTGGTAATCGCGCAGGTGGTCCAGCAGGTCGGCGTGGACCACCGTCAGTTTGTGGTGCGGATCTTTCGTGAACGGAGCCACTAGCTCGATCACGTCCCTGGAGATTTCCACCACTGTGACCTGGGTGACGGACGGCCGACGGAGAAGCACGGTGACCGCGTAGCCCAAGCCCAGGCCGCCGACCAGCACGTGGCCGCGGAACCCCCGCAGCTCCGCTCCGTGCTGTCGCTGCTCGATGGGCCAGTCGCTCATCATGCGGGAGCCGTCCAGGAGCAGCTGGTGCCAGGT
>ERZ1292625.4341-Hain-H41-01um-R1-4341-length-10684-cov-28_pt1 | contig 10684 bp, 13 predicted proteins | sample MGYA00564400_ERZ1292625 | MGnify/ENA primary metagenome ERZ1292625 (study PRJEB36523, sample SAMEA6512639) | groundwater metagenome | collected 2019-01-08 | study: AquaDiva: Metagenomics assemblies of 32 groundwater samples
GATTTCCTCATTTTCCCACTTAGAGAGGTGTCTGTGAAATCGGGGGAAGGTCAAATAGCCCTGTTATGTATTTTTAGTTAGGGATGTATGGCTCTATTTGTATCTCTATTGGAGGTGTGATGCATATTGCTCACTATGGCATAAGGAGGATGGATAAATATGTCCTGACTGTCATGCGCTACGTGGAGCGTAATGCACCGCAGGTAAAACTGGTCAGAGAGGCCAAAATCAACTGGCTATGAACCCAGCTTGAAGGGCTGAACGCAGAGAGATGTGAACCTCACCGCGTGGCTGAGTAACTGGCCGGTCGACCTTCCACGGAATTAGGTCGTGCAGGTAGTCGTCTTAAATCGGCGAGGAGTTAGGTGTCCTACACCCTTAACGTCTCTAACTCCTCTCTGCCCTTCTAATGTAGGATATCGCACGACATGGTAGCTGTGTACAATCAGTCTCCATCACGGAGACGCAATGGCTCAGTTTTCTCATACACGCACCTACAAACGGTTCCCCTTCCATGTTCCGCTCATCATAGGCGGCGAATCCCATATCTGTGAGGGGATGCTTCGGAACCTCTCGATGGATGGTTGTTCGATCGTATGCGATCGTGAAGTGGACCTCGGCAGCAAGGTACGCGTGAATCTGCTCTTGCCGGATCAGACCTCGTCCTTACCCATTGAGCTGGGCCGGGTGACCTGGGTGCAGGGCCGTGAGTGTGGAGTGGAATTTATCCAGCTGGCGTTGCACGCAAGGTTGCGCCTCAATCGTACACTGCGAACCGCACTCATTCAGTTTCTCAACGCTCCCAAGAATCGAGAGTTACCGGAAGATATCGTCTCCGGCTTGTGATCGCTGGTCCTTGTACGGTGTTGGTATCCTACGTATGCCGTCCCTTAGTTTTCTAAGTCTAACCGTGGTTCCCAGAAACGGAACGCTTCACGAAGGGAACGGCGATTAAAGGCACTCGCACGCTACAGATTCTTCGGCCACAATGAACCCAACTCTGGATACTTCGCGCGATAGTCGGCGTGACTGGCACGGATGACTTTCCGCGCTTCCTCCCGTCCATATACACTGGTGATTTCTACTTTGTGATGGGTCGTTCCTGGCGCGCTCTTATAGGTCAAAAAATAATGCTGAAGGCGATCCATGAGTGCCGACGGACATTGTGAAATGTCCGTGAAGCCGCCGTATACGGCATCGTCCCGCATCACGGCGATGATCTTGTCATCGGCCTCGCCGCCGTCGGCCATGCTCAATCCGCCGATCGGCAGTGCCGTGAGAAGGATGTCACTGTGGGGAATGCTCTTTTCCGACAACACGCAAATATCCAGTGGATCGCCGTCTCCAACCATGCCTTTGCGGCGAGCTCGTTTGGCAAAGATGCCGGCGACTTGGTCTCCTGAGTAGGTCTGCGGAATGAGTCCATAGTAGACGGGACAGAAGTTTGAAAACCGTTGCGGCCGATCCACCTTGAGAAAGCCGCTGTTCTTGTCCACCTCATATTTGACCGTGTCGGTCGGCACGATTTCAATGTAGGCAGTGACCACATCGGGAGCCTCTTCCCCGATAGGCACGCCGTGCCACGGGTGCGCCTTGAACATCAGCCCAAGCAGACGTTGAAAGGGGTCGCTCCCTGTGCGTATCTCGGCTGTCTTATCTGAATCCTCTCCCCTTCCTTTTCCCTTCCGCTCTCTCATGTGCCCTCCAGTTCTTTTCTGAATATCTCGACAATCGACAACTCTTCTGAATCGTGCCTCAGTATCTCCCAAGATCTCTGTGGGAGCAATGGCTTCCCATCTTTCACCTCCTTCTAGAACAAGCGGTACTTACGCGAGACGCCTGTACCACAATCCTCACCCGACAGAGGTCTAACGACTAGGACTACCTGAAGCAGTACACATCCTCCGGCAAGTGACCTGAGATCGGCCCATGAGGCGACACAAGAAGGCACTCGTCAGCGTCGAGTGCATAATTTCAGATGCTAGGGAAAAGGTGAGAGGGGCTATTTCCGTTGCAGCTTGAGGCCTGATCCTATCGGTTCTCGCCCTGCATGAGACGAGCGGATTGAATTGAGATCGGCCGTTACCGGATAGACGTTCGCGTTGCAGACAACGGACGTAATGACTATGCCGCCGAGGGCGCTCCAGTCTTCTCCCAAACCTCGATGTGCCAGCGATTATTTCGTACGAACCTTCACGATGACCGCGGCGATTTCGTCCAGCTTCACCGTGGCATCAAAGAATTCCATCCCCGTCAATTCCGCAAGCTGGACGGCATGGGAACCGATCTTGTCGACCTTGCCTTCCAAGTCTTGGCCTGATTCCAGTTTGAGCCTCACCCGCTTTCCGACCTGTTGTTCGAGTACCGACTTGATGGCATCAGGGCTATTGAGGGCTGCGGTTGGTTCTTCTCCTGCCGCTACTGTCACCGTTCCCGCCAAGCCCAGTTGGCAGATCAACGCAATGGCGCAGACAACGACCATCATTCGTCGCTCCATGAAGTCCTCCTTGTGGGTGAGTACCTGTTGTGCCATGCCGGCAACCGAGCATACCGTGGGCATGACAGAATGTCACCTATCGCCCGGTATTGCCGGCTCATCCACATGTCACGATAATATGAATGTGAGGAGTGCAAGATCGTGAGCAACCTCGATCGGCGTAAGGTATTGACCTGATGCACCTCTCCAATCAGTGCTCACATGTGCCATCTGCTCCGAAGTCCTGTTTAGAAAGCTCTCGTGTGCGGTTTCAGGCGGGCTCAGTGTCGTCCGTGGCAGCTCGGCGACGCTCCGGCTCTTTGTCGCTCGAAGCGTGCTCATCGAGGGGTGATTTCTGAGATGTCGTCTCGGGAGAGATGTTTGACGCACCCCCAGGGCGTGAAATCAACCTCCTGAGCTTCGTGTTGTTTCCTAATCCATTCCGTAATACAACGCTAGCTAGTATCATTATTGCCGTCTGCTTGAGAGTAGTAGGTGTATCTGCGTTTTCCATTTGATCAAAATGGCGTCGGAAATCTTTACGCTCTGCCTCAGCGCCAGTTGCGTTGGGCTCGATGAATAGAAGCGTCACTCAATACTTCCACTTTGCCATTTAAACCCATGATACGATTCCCGTTTTACTCGACGAGACAATAACAGCCTAAGAGCCGTCCACACGGAGAATTGTCCCAACACGACGCCCACCTTCGCATTTCCCGGTAATCTCCAAGTCAGCACTCCAATCGTGACCATGGAAACACAGCTGGCAGAGGCCAGTCTTGAGAGGTCAACAATGTAGCCCTTGAGGAACACCGGGAGTCAGGGTACACTGAATTTCCTGCGCTCTTCCCAAACCCAAGTACGGTACCGTCATCAGAAGGAGATTCTTGCATGAAGACCATGAATGGGTTAGCCCTCTGTTTCGTCTCTGTCCTTATCGGCGCCTCCCTGTCCCTATCTTCTCCCGCTCTCGCTCAGAGCCTCCCACCGGCCATCAAACAGAATGTTCAAACCGCACCGAAACCTGTCAGAACCATCGGGATGGAAGAGTATCGAAAGATCGTCGAGAATCCTGGACCAGCCTTGATCGTCGATGTACGAGAGCCGTATGAATATGCAGCCGGGCACGTCCCAGGAGCGATCAACATTCCCCGCGGCGTGATCCAAACCGAAATCTGGAAACACGTCGGATCTGCAGAGAAAGCCGACGCGGAACGCCCGATCGTGCTCCAGTGCCAAGCTGGGCGGCGTGCAACCCTTGCTGCTCAAACCCTTGGAGGACTTGGATTCACTCAGACCTCTGCGGTCATCATGAACCTCGACGACTGGAGAACATCAGGCAATCCTTTTGTGAAGTAGTTTGTTTAGGTATTCAGATCCCAACTGTGGAGAATCCCATGAGCGTCGACCGCTCTCTCTGTGTGATTGCCCGTGCGAAGGCCAAGACTGATCAGGTGGCTCAGGTGCGAGAAATCCTGACCGCCTTAGTTGATGCGACTCGCCGGGAACCTGGCTGTCTCAGCTACGAGCTCTTGCAGAACCACGACGATCCGACTGATTTTTCGTTTGTCGAACGATGGGCCAGCCCGGCAGCAGAACAGGCGCATTTTGTGACTCCCCACCTGTTGGCCACGCTGCAGCAGTTGACCGGTCTTCTGGCATCTGAACCTCAGATATGTCGATACGGTGTCGTGCGATAGGTGGCTGTATAGGTCGCTCTCTGTCAGAACGAAGCCCTGGATGGGACATCCAGAGATTTCCCTCCAAGATCGACGTTGGCACAACCGCACCCGCACGGAGAACCCAGACGATGACACTTGTGACGCCAGACATAGAACTCACCCTCTCGTACCATAATCAGCGAGCAGTCGTATCCCCCTGGGGCGCGTCGTTACGACGATACTTCTTTATTGATGCAGACGGGCAGGAGATCGATATTGTCTGGGGCTATTCTGGTGGCAGCGGGAAGCGAGGCGGACAGGGTGATGTGCTTATCCCGTTTCCTGGCCGCATCGGAGATGGGCGCTATTCGTTCGATGGGCGGCAATTTCAGCTGGAATGCAACGACAAGGAAGGTCCGAACGCCATTCATGGGTTCGTTCGCAGTCTGCCGTGGCAGGTGCAGGATGTTCACGCAAACAAGGTGACCTTTGAGATTCGTCTCGATGCTGAGACGTACGCTGGACGAGGCTATCCCTTTTTATTGGCCGTCTCAGTGATGTATGACCTCGGTGCCACTGGGCTCACCTGCGCATTCACCGTGAAAAACATAGGGCAGCAGCCCTCACCCGTCGGAGTCGGATTTCATCCCTATTTCACCGTTGGAACGTCTGTGATCGACGAGGCTGAGGTGCGGATCCCGGGAGCCGCCCATGTGGAATTCAACGAGCGGCTTGTTCCAACAGGCAAGATTCTGAATGTGACCGGCACGCCGTGGGACTATCGACAATTCCGTAAGATCGGTCATCAGCGCTTCAACCATTGTTATCTCCAGCTCGAACGCGACGCACAGGGAATGGCCACGGCATCCCTGCGTCATACGGCACGCGATCGCGCGATCGACATTACGATGGATCCCGCGTTTTCCGCAGTGGTCGTGTATACCGGAGATGCCATTGCAGATGCGCCACGAGCCGCGCTTGCCATCGAACCGATGACCTGCGCCAGCGATGCATTCAACCATCCGGAATGGGGACTGAAGCGGCTCGTTTCCGGTGAGACCTTTTCCGGAAGTTATCGAATACAACTCCGAGTTATGTAGCGGATTGTTTCGATCAAATACCCTACAGGCAGCACTCGATGTGATGGAAGGAAAGTTGGAATTGAGATTGTGATACCTCAGCGAACTCTTGATCAGGCGATCTTTTTGAGGTGGGGAAGCTTTCCGCTAATGCGACCGCGGTAGAGCTGGTAAAGCTTGAACTGAACTTCGTCGAAGGACTCCCCTTGCATAAGGGAATCAGGATAGCCTTCCAGATAGCCGCGCCACTTGCCTTGATCCTGTGAAAGAACGTACTTTGGTGTATCCAAGTCAGAGATTCCTGCCTTGGGTTGTCCTATGCGCTGAATCTCTCGATCGCTTTTGGAAGTATCACGGCTCAACTGATCAACCTTGAGCTGCAGCTCATCGAATGACGCCGCTTGTATTTCGCGATCAGGAGAGCCATCCGGATAGGCGCGCCACTTGCCCTGATCTTGCCAATACACCCAATTTGGTCGTTCCATGTTGGCGATCATAGCGAGGCGTTCAAGATCTGACCAGCAATTTCAAAATTTTTACCGATTCAGGAATCCGTGCTTCTGCCGTCGCAGGCATACATTCCTGACATGGCGTCTAGACTGACATGATTCCCGAGTGCCCTTTCCCACAACCCCTGTCATTTCATCAAGTAGTGGCCCATCAACTCTCCTTTCGCGTGGCAGCGGCCGGGTCGGGCGAGAAGCTGGTACTCTGCCTGCATGGATTTCCAGAATCCGCCATCTCATGGCAACATCAAATTGATCCGCTGGCACAGGCAGGGTATCGGGTCTGGGCACCCGATCTCCGGGGATATGGTGGTACGACGCGACCAACGGGCATAGACGCCTATCGAATTGAATCCTTGATGGACGATGTCACCGGACTCCTCGATGCCGCACAGGTTCAACGCGCCATCCTGGTCGGGCATGATTGGGGTGGAATCATCGCCTGGTACTACGCGATGCGGCATGCCGATCGCGTGGAAGCCTTGATCATTGTAAACGCGCCCCATCCGGCCTGCTTCGAACGGGAAGTACGACATTGGCGGCAATTGCACCGTTCCTGGTACATGGGCTTTTTTCAAATGCCCTGGCTTCCGGAAGCGGCATTGTCAGCTAGTCATGGATATGTGATCGGTGAGGTCTTTCGACGTATGGCCGAGCAGATGCCAGATAATCTCATTCAACTGTATCGACGACAAGCTTGCGAGCCGGGTGCGCTCACAGCCATGCTGAATTACTATCGTGCGGCCCTACGCGGCGGCGGGGCATTGCGTCAGCGAAGGTTGGGATATCCTCCTGTCCTCGTTCCTACGCTGGTGATCTGGGGAGTACAAGATCAAGCACTCGTCAGCGAGAATCTTGATGGATTGCATGATTTCGTCGACGACCTGACGGTGGTGAGGGTCGCCGACGCGGGACATTTCGTGCATGAGGACAAGCCGGAACTGGTCACGCGCGAAATATTGATGTGGTTGCAGCATCACGAGCGGACCTGATTCATTGACGCAATAGCTGACCTTCCTCATCGAACTGCCATCCACCTTCTCCTTCTGATGTGCGTCAACGTGCAAGCCTCATTCGACTGCGTGCCTCCTCATGATTTCACCTTTCTCCATGCGCCCAATTCCAGCCGTGTATGGGCCGAGTGAAAGCCTCCACAGTCTACGTCACTTCTTACCGCTGTCTTATCCCGCTGAAAGTAGCCAAGTTGTTGACCAATAAGACAAACGCGTTAGTATGCAATTAATTCCTTCTACGTCATTCATAGTCCGACGAGATGAGGTTCCAATGAGAGAAGCGACGACAGCCACTGCGTTGCCTGTCGACACAGAATCCGATCGACGAACCAGGGTCCTCCTTGCAATAGCCTGCGTGATGCTGGCCGGCCTGATCTATGCCGTGGTGGTACGGGACGAAGCCGTCTCTTGTCCAAACGAACTGATCGGCGCATGGGAAACATCGGTGAGAGGATACGAAGACGGCATGTTGGTGTTTAGCAAGACCGACGTGATCTTCAGCGTGGGGGCAGAACACGTAGACGCACAGGCCGTCCGTGGTCTGGAGACGATTCCCAATGGACTTCGTACGTTGTACACGGTGATCTATGGCGACTCGCGACGCGACGAGCAAGCCTTATCGTTCTACTACCACACGAAGGAACAGACCATCACTTTTAAAAACCAGTCGCATCTCGTCTGGGCTAGAAAAGCGCTGCAATCATGAAGGGAGTGTTTCAGCGCAGACAGCTCTTCGTTCATCCGGTTCAATACTGGTTTGTGATCACCACCCTCCTCTACTTTGCCTGTCTCCTGCTCACACTCTATGCCGTGGTGTTCCTGCCGATGGCACTGCCGCTCCATGATTCGTCTATTTCCTGGGAACAACGTGCAGAAATTGCGACGCAGTTTCTCGAGTTGAATGGTCGGATTTGGCCCTGGCTGATCATCACATTTCTCGTGTTGCTCCTCCATTCCGTGTACTTCATGCATCGCATTGCTGGCCCGCTCTATCGTTTTACGGCACTCTTTCGGTCGATTGGAACCGGTCAACTGCATCAGCGTGCACGCTTGCGGGAGCATGACTATTTGCATCGGGAAGCACAGGCCTTTAACAGCATGCTGGACCATTTGGAAAACAAGATGCAGACCATCAACCTGCATTCTGCACTCGTGACACAAGCCTTCGAAACCGTTGCCCTGCAAGTTCGCGAGCAAGCGCCAGGACAGATCACGGCTTCTCTGCAGACGCTTGAAGAGGAAATCCATCGCCTCAAGACCTGTCTGGCTGAATTTGAGCTACAGGCACAGCAGCCACTCGCACAACAGTGCTCTGAACGGGCCGAATCGAGCACTAGTCAATCCTCCAATGCAATGAAGGCCGCGTAATCATGGGAGAACCACTTCGAGCGACAAGCCCATCCGACCAACGTGCCGAAACTCCCACCGACACCAACGTTTCCAAGGAATCCTCCGGCCCACGTCCGGTACTGGTGTCAGTACCATCGCAAGACGCGCGAACGAAGCCGAGCAGCAGTCGCACGTACAAACGCCGATTGATTGGCTTCGTCCATCCGCTCCAAGCGCGCGTGTTGGGCCACGTGATTGCCTATTCGCTGATCGTGTTCGTGTTATTGGCCATCCCAGTTTTCAAACCACTCCTGCAGTCGCTCGACAACCCAGCCCTCTCCTGGCAGGAGCGCGCCGTGGTGGCCAACGACTTGCTCAGTCTGCATGCCAGATTCTGGCCCTGGACGCTTGGCGCGAGCGTCGTGGTTCTGATCCATTGCGTTCATTCCTTGCTGCTCATGCAACGTGTCGCCGGCCCGCTCTATCGTCTCACCCGGGTGTTTCCCCAAATCGGTGACGGGAACTTGTGTATGAGGGCCACGTTTCGAGAAGGGGACTATCTCGTTCCGGAAGCCGATCTCGTGAATCAAATGACCGCCCAGCTGCAAACGAAGATCAACACGCTGAAACATGCACAGGTTATGCTGGCACTCGATACCGCGCGGTTCAAAGAAGTGGCCGTCATGAAGAACGATCCAGCCTTGACGGCTCTGGCCAAGCAAATGGAACAGAACCTGGCCGGCCTGAAGACCTCCCTCGATACATTCAAAACCTACAGCGGGTAGACGGTCAGGATGGAAAACGAAACAGTGCGGATCATACGAAAGCACCCATCTCGTGCGGCGCCGCAGTCTATGCTCAAGCAGGCGAAAGGCTTCACCCTCATTGAACTCATGCTCGCGGTCTCGATCGTCGGGGTGTTGGCTTCCCTTGCTGTCCCCAACTATCTCGACTCTGTCGAAAAGGCACGTGTGGCCAAGACCATCTCGGAACTCCACGGCCTCACGAAAGAAATCAAAGGGTTTGCGCTCGGCGCTCAACAATATCCAAATTCACTGGCGGATATCGGGCGAAGCACCATGCTGGATCCATGGGGAACCCCGTATCAGTACTACAAAATCAACTGCGGGATCATTAATGACATTGGAAGCTTGGCCAGATTGAAATTACGTAAGAAGGACAGTCCTCGAGTCATTCCTGCCGCCGACTCCCTCTTTACGCATAGCAATGGGCATATTTCTCTCGCCATTGATAACGGGGGCCATCAACATCTTCTCCATTTTGTTCAAGGTGCTGGTGGTGGTAATGGAGGTGGCAATGGAGGCGGGGGGAATGGTGGCGGAGGTGGCCCACCCTGTGGAGGTGTCGGAGGGGCACGGAAGGACCGGTTCCTCGTCCCGATCAACTCGGACTTTGATATCTACAGCATGGGAAAGGATAAAGACACCGTTGCCCCACTGAATCCGCCTAAAAGTCATGATGATATCATTCGCGCGAGTGACGGCGGATTTTACGGCTTGGCCAAAAATTTCTGACGTGTGAAGCACATGCAGGTGACGTTTTCTCGCTCACTTTTTCGCAGCCGAATCGCGCGCCGGATTCTTGGTCTGTTCGTGCTCTGCGCCCTCGTGCCGACCTCCATTCTCGGATGGGTTTCCTATCGCCAAGTCACGGAACAACTGATTGTTCAAACCTCGGCCCGACTGAAACAGGAGAGCAAATCCCAAGGGATGGTGCTGTATAGCCATCTCATGACCTTGACGGCCGATCTAGATCGGATCGCCTCCGAATTGCCGCAGACTGGAATAGTCCGCGAAGACACAACCATCACGGCCTCGGTAAAAGAGTTGGGTCGGCGCTTCCAAGAGATTCGTCTCCTTGCGGCTTCCGATCCCAGTCGACGCCACCTCACGCCGGCACAGGTGGCCCACCTTCAAGAAGGGAAGGCCTTGTTGGAGATTCAGGCTATTCCCGATCGCGATTCTCGCCTCACTCTCACCCGCATCGTGAACCCAGGCCGATGGGAGGCAGGGCTCCTCATCGCCCAGATCGATGAGACATCGCTGTGGAGCACTCAGGTGAAAGATACCCTCCCGGGCGATACGGATCTCATCGTTGAAGACGGCCAGCGACACAGCCTCTACTCAACTTTTCCTCAACCGGTGACGCTCCCTGATCTTCGCAGACATGACGTGGCGGCTCCGATGGGGGAAGGGATCCGGTGGCGATTTGGCAGACAGGAGTATGTCGCAGGGGCCTGGACCATGCCGCTCCGGCATACGTTTCTTGTCGAACCATGGGTCATCGTCCTGAACCAAACCCGTGAATCGGCGTTGGCTCCTATCGAGCAGTTCCGCCACACGTTCTTGCTCGTCATTGCGTCCTCGTTGAGTGCAGTCGTTCTGCTCAGCCTGGCGCAAATCCGTCGCAGTCTCCGACCGGTTGCACTCTTGCAGGAAGGCACCGCTCGGCTCGCCGCCGGGGATTTCACGACTCGAGTTACTGTGAACAGCGACGATGAATTCCAGGATCTCGCAGGCGCATTCAATAGTATGACCGGAAAACTCAGCCAACAGTTTCACATGTTGGAGACCATTTCGGCGATCAGCCAAGCGATTCT
>ERZ1292625.4342-Hain-H41-01um-R1-4342-length-10682-cov-6_pt1 | contig 10682 bp, 7 predicted proteins | sample MGYA00564400_ERZ1292625 | MGnify/ENA primary metagenome ERZ1292625 (study PRJEB36523, sample SAMEA6512639) | groundwater metagenome | collected 2019-01-08 | study: AquaDiva: Metagenomics assemblies of 32 groundwater samples
AGATCATGACCGCCCTCCAGATCCTCTTCAGGGCTCCCAAGTGGGGGCCAGAAGGTCAGGACCCGAACCCATTCAGGAGTAAGGAGCCAGAGGGCTGGTCCCTCCGGTGGGGGAACCTCTGGCAGCTCAACGACCAGGAACGGGCCGCCCTGCGACTCGACCAGGGCCACACCGATGAAATCTACGTCAAGATGGGGGTCCTGTCGAAGGCAGAGGTCCGCCAGTCCCGCTTTGGAGGGATCGAACAGGGCTTCGACATCACCCTGATCGACCCGCCCGACCAGCCACCCGCCCAGGAGGCCCAGCCAGAAGAGGAAACCGGCGACGATCAGGTCGACCCCCAGGAGGTCCCTGACGTGGTGGCCCGCATGGCCAGCCTTGCCGTCATGCGGGCCCGACCCGATATCCAGACCGGCACCTTCGAGCCATGGCAGCTCCGGGCCGCCCACGACTTGGCCAACGGGCGTCCCCTTACCCGGGCCACCCGCTACCGGGTCGAGCACGTCCTGTCCAGGTTGGCTGGCCGGGCCCGCACCTTCAACGACCAGACCCGGGGCCGGGACCTCCTCTGGTTTCTCCTGGGTGGACAGGCCTGCCTGGACTGGCTACGCGGCGACGCCAGCACCGCAGCACCCGTCACCGACCCGTCCGACATCCGCGAACGACTCAGGGCCCTTGCCGAACGACAGGCGGGACCAGATAAGCGGGCCCAGGATGCCAAGCTGAAGGAATGGGCCGTTCTAGCTGAGCAACAAACGGACCCTAGCCGTCGTTTCTTTACAGAAACCTTCTTCCGTGAATTTGGGAAAAAGCAAGATGCAAATTCGGCAGATCGGCCAGCGCTTCTGGTTGGTCCCCCACCGGTTCCCAATCGAGCCCGACACCCCTTTGTCGGCACGACCTGCTATCTGGGCCTCCAGGTGGACATTGAGAACCTGCCTGGATCTGTCCGATCCGGTACGGGCCCAGATGGGCGGGCCTGGCAGGTCCAGATGCCGGCCCTCTATGGGGAGTTTCGGGCCACCAGGGGACACGACTGGAAGCCGACCGATCCGGATGGCCTGGACGTCTACGTCCTTGATCGGCCCGACGTCAACGGGGCCCGCTCGAGGCGTGCCTTCGTCATCCGCCAGCTCGTCCCCCACACGGGGGTCTTCGACGAGTACAAGGTCATCCTGGGGGCCTGGACGGCCCCTGAAGCCGTCACCTTCTACGTCGACCAGTACAACCGGCCCGGCTTCTTTGGCGGCTACCGAGAGCTGGACGTCGATGCCCTCAGGCAGCTCCTGGCCGATCCCCAGAACAGGGGCCTCCACCTGGACGGACCAGATCTGGGCGAGGCCATCTGGACGGCCGCCGCCCGCCATGCCTGGAGGGAGATTGATGACCTGCTCGATGCGGGTCTCCGTCACCAGACGGGCGTTGACGCCCAGGCCTTCATTGCCCGCTTCTGTGAACTGTGCCGGCCCTTCGCCCAGGCGACGCCGGATGGGTCGGGAAACGAACTTGAGAAGACCCTCAAGGGGGTCATCCTCCGGATGGTCCGGGCCGAACAGGCCTGTCGGGAAGCTGGCGTCGACCTGGATGCCTGGACCCTGAGGACCCTCCAGTGAAGGGCCGGGGTGACGACGTCCGGCTCAGCCCGGCCGACCTGCGGATCCTGAGCGGGATCTGGGATGGGCTGTCCAGGCAGGACGAGGTCGGCTTTCGGACAGTCGGATCGGCCGGAAACCGTCATGTCATCCCGGTCCAGGAGGGTGAAAGTTCCTCCGGCCAACCCACCGTCCAGCCGATGGAACGGGGGGCATCTGGAACCTGGAAGCCCGACCCCGATCAGCCAGCCACACCCCAGACGCCTGCCCAGCAGGCCCGCAGTCAGGCCGTCAAGGGCCAGATCGAGGCCGGAGGGGACAAGGCACCCATCCCCGCTACCCGGTCGACCCCCGAACACGAAAAGTCGGAGGCCCTGACCCGATCCCTGATTGGCCGAATCTTCCGCAACCCGGCTCTGACGCCGGACCACCTCGTCACCCTCACGGGGGCCGGGGAGGGGGCGCGGGCGACCTTCCGAAAGGGCGAACGGGGCCTCGAGGTCGAGATCGTCCACCGGGACTACCGGATGACGCGGGAATTCTATCGATCTGGTTCAAAGCTGATCTGCGAGAATCACTTCTTCGGCCTGAACGAGGACGCCAGGGGGCGCGGGGCGGCCATCTTCGCCCGTCAGGTCGACCACCTCCGGGCCGCTGGCGTTGACGAGGTCCGAACCTTGGCCTATCGGGACGACACGCGGGGCATCGTTGGCTATGCCGTCTGGCCCCGGCTGGGCTACGATGGACCGCTAGAGGGCGACCTGCGCAGGTCCCTCCCGGCCGACCTCAAGACCGCCCGTCGCCTGTCCGACCTCATGTGGACCCCTGCCGGCCGGGCATGGTGGACCGAACACGGGGATGGTGTCCACCTGACCTTCGACCTGTCCCCCGATAGCCTGTCGAGCCGTGTCTTGACCGCCTATCGGACCGAGAAGGCCAAGGCGGGTCCACAGCCACACCATAAGGCCGCCCTCGAGGCCCACGACCGGACCCGCCAGTCCGGCAGGGCGACCAGTCAGGGAACGCCTGAGCGGGAACTGGCCACCCGCCAGCACGCCCAGACGACCCGCCACCTCATCACGTTGGCAGAAGAGGTCCATGGGCGCCCCCTGGAAGGCGAGACGGGCGAACGGGCCAAGCAGGCCCGGCGCATACTAGAGATGAAGGGAGATGCGATGAAGAAGGACGTTGACTTTATCACCCTGAAGGGGAAATCGGGTGAAGGGAACGTCATCCCCGTTTCGATCGAACCCGGCAGTGGCGGTCATGAACGGCATGAGATGAAGCGGGTGGGCGGTAAGTGGATCAAGTCGGGCCAGAAGGTCAAAATGACCCACGAACAGGTCAAGAAACACATTGAGATCAGGCGCAAGATCCTTTCCAATACGAAGGATCCGGACAAGAAGGCTGCCCATGAGAAGGCCATCGGGGAACTCGAAGGACAGGCAGGCTGGGCCAATACGCCAACCGGTTCCGACAACCGACTCCGTCAGGCCCAGCACGTCAAGGCGGCCGGCATGGCCATCCAGGCCCACCAGCGGGTTCTCAGACGGGGTGCAGATCCCGTCAAGGCCGCCCAAGAGATAACCTCTACGGCCCAGATGTTGACCGGGAAGGCCCCGCAGGGGGAGGGTGACATCTCAAGGGTCCGAAATGCCATTGAGGCCATCCACGTGTGGCTGGAACGTGAAGACCCAGACAATCCGTGGAATGGGGCCAGGGCAAGCTCCCGCAAAACAGAACAGTTTGCGCGGTATAAGAAGGGTGATACGGCCGAACCAGACAAAGAAAAGGGTGGAGACCAGATCGAGATTGATCCGGAAGATGAGAAAATTCTAGATACGATCTGGAGTTCACTTAATGATGGACAAAACGGCGGCAAACAAGACGCCACCGGCTTTATCACCGTCAAGAAGGGTGAAGAGGAGGGCAAGGTCGTCCCAGTTCAGATCACGAGCAATCCCAGGACTGGTCAGGTCCAGCGCCAGCTCATGGAACGGAGCGGGCGTCGCTGGGTGACCTCCCGAACGGAACCTGCCCGCCAGATGACTCCTGAACAGGTCCAGCGGCACATCGCCGTCCGAACCCAGATCGCCCAGACGACCACCCATCCGGCCAAGCGGGCCCGCCATCAGGCCGAAGTGGCCCGGCTGCGTCGTGAGGTCCAGACCGGCCCATCGGCGACAAAATCCGGGATGCCGGCATCGGGACGGCCACCCGTACCGCCCCAGCCAACACAAGCTGCGACCCCGCCACCAGTTCAGGTTCAGGCACCCGTCATGTCGCCGCCAGTCCCCGTTCAGGCTCAGCACCCCGATCTACCCGATCGGGGGAACAGTCCCTCCATCACCCGCATCAAGCCGGTACGAGGCGATATCGATACCTCTTATTGGATTCGTAAGGAGGATGCCGATCGGCACCTGGCTGTCATCTTTGGTACCGGGACAACCCACGACAGGGTGGCTGCCTTGTCTGGCTCTCATGACGCCACGTCTTATACGATCAAGCCACATGGCCGATATGGCTGTGTAGTGAATGTCCAGCATCCCGATTACACGATGACGCGCACCTTCCGCAAGGAAGGTAACAAGATTATCTGTCACAACGACTACTTCCGGGCCTATAGGCCCGGATCTGGCAATTCCAAGGTCTTCGCCCAGCAGGTCTTCAACCTTCAGGCTGCCGGCGTCAGCCACATCGAGACGGATGCGGCCCGATCGGATGGGCCGGGCGGCTACAATGGCTACTATACGTGGCCGAGACTGGGCTACGACGTCAGCATCGAAAAGGCTTCTAAGTACGCTTCCGTTCCGGCATCACTCGGACCCATTCGACGTGTTTCTGATCTGATGAAGACAGAAGAGGGCCGAGCCTGGTGGAAGGAAAACGGCGGGTGGACGGCCATGGAATTCGACCTCAAGGCCGATTCCCAGTCCATGAAGGTCCTGACCGCCTATGCACAGGCCAAGGGCTATCCGGTACCAGGAGATGCCACATCGACATCCGAGCAGCCGGCAGCTCAGCCCCGGCGGCCTCGAGCACCCAGCAAGGCCACCACCCCTTCTGGAAGATACGAGAATACGCCAGAGGGGAGAAGGGCAGCTCTTGCCGAATACGAAGCGGCAAGGCAGCAGAACCGGAATTCCATCGCCGGATCTACCGCCACCCAACAGGCTGGTGCCCGCAACATGGCCCGCGTCATCCGTGGCATGGGAAAACTCGCCAATCAGATTGCGGGCCGATCGGGATCCAGCCACATGACCCTTCAGGAAATGGTCCGGACCGTTCATGGTGCCGACCAGAACAAGCAATCTTTAGGTGAAAAGTCAGCGTCAACAGAAGAACGCTTTACCGCCCTCCAACAATACGCGGCTGCCAATCGGGCCTATGAGGCGGCTGACTACCCTGGACCTTATGACGATCCCGACTTGCATGAAAAGTTGTCCGTCAGTAGACGAAATCTTCATGTCCTCGCGGAACGAATGTCTGGGGCGCCACTAACGGGAACTTCTGGTGTGAGAACGGCACAGGCCCTTCGGATTATCAAGGGCACAGCCTAATTAGGTCCTTGACGCGCGCTTCTGTCAGATGTCCGGTAAGTGTACGTTCGGCTAGTAGACCGAGTAGGTTCCGAATATCGGGTCGCACGGGCGGAATGGCATCTATGGCCCGATCGAAGGCCGCCAACCCCTGCCAGTAGGCCACATCGCGACTTCCAATCAGCTCACAGGCCTGCACAATTCGTTCGTCTGACAAGGGAGGTTCCTTGCCGGCCTCAACCGCCTTCAGGTAGCGGTCCGACTTGAGCCCCATGTGGACGGCCATGTCCTTCGTCAGGACGCCTGCTCGTCTGCGATGCTTCCGCCAGGCCTTTCCGAACATGTCTCCCATACAGGTATCCCCCCAGCTACAAAGTGAATTCGTAGGCCTGACCTTTGCTGACAGGATGCCCATTTGGCCTTGCGCTGTCAACATTACTGACCCCACACTGGACAACATAACGCACACGAGGGGTATCTTGAAGGCATTTCGGCTGGACAGGCAGGGCCGCCTGGGACAGACCCAGAAGACGGCAGAGGGCTACCTGATGACCAGGGCCCCGGTCACCCGCACGGGGGTCTTTCCCTACAGGCGGGAGGACGGAACGGTGCAGTGGGAACTGCGCCATCCAGACGACGTCCTCAAGCCAGACTCGCTTGCGACCCTTGGCTTCAAGCCGGTCACGAACGACCACCCGCCTGAGGATGTCGGGCCGGAGAACTTCAGTAAGTTCTCGGTCGGGACGACCGGTCAGGACGTGATTGGGGTCGATGACCCAAAGGTCCACGACTTCGGCTTTGTGACCGTGAGCCTGATCCTGAACCGCCGGGATGTCCTAGATGACCTCCGGGGCGGCAAGGACGAGCTGTCATGCGGCTACCACTGTGACGTCGAAGAGGAACGGGGGACCTACCAGGGCGTCCCCTACACGGCCCGTCAGCGGAATATCAGGTACAACCACCTCGCCGTCGTCGGCAAGGGGCGGATGAATTTTTGGGATGCCAGGGATCCCTTCGTGAAGATTGCCAGGGCAGATGCGGCCGATCCGGTCGACCTGGCCGTCCAGGACAGTATCGCCCCAGAGCGGGGACATGGGAGGAATCGGAAAATGGATGAGAATCAGCGGCTGACCAAGATCGTCCTGGATGGTGGGCTCGAGTTTGGGGGCATTCCCGAAACGGTGGCCCTGGGTGTGACCCAACACGTCCTGACCCTCAAGCGGGATCACGAACTGGCCCTGGCCGACCTCCGTCGAGATGTAGGGGCCTTCAAGGACCGGCTGGCCGTCGCCATCAAGCGGGCAGACGAGTCTGAAGAGGAGGCCAAGGCGGCCCGTCTTCAGGCCCTGAATGAGGGCAAGCGGGCAACCGAGAAGGAGGCCGACGCGGAAGCCGAGAAGGGCCTTCGGGAAGGTGCCGAATCTGACGTCGATCGCCTCCAGGCCGAACTGGAAGCCGCCAAGGCCAAGGTGGTCGACCTGACCAGCCAGCTCGAAGAGGCCAAGGCGCCCGGTTCGGATGATGGGCAGGGAGAGGGATCTGGTGGTGAGGATCCGGATGTCGCTGGAAAGCTGAAGGCCCTCGATGACGAGTGTAAGTCCCTCCGGGACCGCATTCGAGACATGGAGGAGGAAAACAAGGGCCTCAAGGGGGCCAATGAGGGCATGACGGCGAAGATGGCCGACCAGGACGGGAAGGCCAGTAAGGTTGCGGCCCTCCTGGGCGAGCTGCTCGAGCTTTTCCTCGGCGATGGTGACGAGGAGGGTCCGGAAGGCTTCGAGGCCATGCGGGAGGCGGCCAAGGGGGATGCCCTGGAGGGGCGCTTTGACCGCGCGACCTTCGACGCGGCCCTCAATCGAAAGGCCAATGCCCGCGCGGACCTCCTGGGTCTGGCTGGTCAGGTCCTGAAGGGGGATGCCCTCAAGGCTGCTGGCGAGGGTGGTCCGACGGCCATTCGACTGGCCATCCTGTCGGCCGAGGCCCCCAAGGTCCACGACGGGATGACGGCACGACAGAAGGCGGATTCCAGCTATGTGCGGGCCCGCTTTGACGCCTGGAAGGAAACCTTCAAGGGCCAGATCAGCCCGATCGTGCCGAAGGTCCACCAGGACGGCACGCCACCGGGAGACGGATCTGACGGCAACCATGCGGATGGATTCGTCCAGCGGTCTCGCGGTGCCTATCAGGCGCCTGGAACCAAGGGGCAAGGCGCCGCCGCCTAAAGGGCAGGTTTTTCGCTAACTTTTACCTGCCCGCCTGGCGGGCTCAGGAGAGACAAGATGGGACTCACGAATTATGAAGGAATTCTCCAGGCGGGCGTCAAGGGCGCCCTGGTTCATGTCGGGGACCGGTCGGGCCGGGTCATCAGCCGGAAGAACGAGGGCCTGACGGCCAACGTCTGGACGGTGACGCCCAGCGCGGTCAATAGCGCCGTCTACACCCTGACCGTCGATGGCTTCACGGCCAGTTACACGGCGGACGGGTCGGCAACCGTGGCCGAGATCACGGCCGGTATCAAGCTGGCCGTTGACCGGACCTACCCGGAAGTCGGGGCCCTGGTGACGATTACGGACAATACGACCACCTACACGGTCACGGCCCGCCAGGCCGGCGTGACGTTGGCCCTGTCCGTGGACGCAAACCAGTCGGCCGTTGAGGCGACCGCCGCCGCGACCGGCACGGCCATCCCTGTCGGTATTGCCGTCATGGACCTGGACGGGTCCCTCTGTCGGATGCCGGCGAGTGATGGTGGGGCCCTCAAGATCATGACCGGTCTGGCGGTGGCCGTCAATGCGGCCATCTACAACCTCGACATCACCCTCGAGGACGGTCGGGGCTATTCGGCCGACTACACGGCGGATGGTTCGGCGACCGCAACCGAGATCGGGGCCGCCCTGGTCGCCAGTCTCAACGCGAAGCTGCCGGCCAGCACCGTCCTGGCTGAGGCAGCGACTGGCACGATCACGCTGACCTCTGAGGTGGCGGGCCAGAACTTCAATGCCGTCTTCGGGTCCAACTCCGATACCGGAACCTGGACGGTGACCGTTACGACCGCCAATGCCGATCCGGCCACCACCTATCCGCTCGCGGGCGTGGTCGTGCGGGACGAGAACCTGGGCATCCAGACGGCCGGATCGGGCGTCCCGACGACCGTGATCGAGTACCCGGCCCTCCGATCGGTCGCCATCGCCCAGCGACGAGAAGTCTTTGTCCAGTGTGAGGATGCTGTCAATCCGACCCTCCCGGTTTTTGTCCGCACGACCGCCAGTGCGACATACGGGAAGGGTTCCCTTCGTGGAACGACCGCGTCGGGGGCGACCATCACCTGGTCTGGAGCCCGCTGGACCTCGACGACCGCCGCGGGTGGCATTGCGCAGCTTTACGTCCCCTAGTGGGCAGCGCCTGGCAGGCGTGATTTTCTTAACAGGTTATGGTGGTCGGGCCTGCCCGACGCGAAGGAGCAAGTTATGGGATTCGGCGAATCGGTGCGGGGCGACGATGTCGTCCAGGGGTCGGCCTTCCTGGCCCGTCAGCTCGAGCTGATCAAGAAGAGGGTTTACGCACGCAAGTTCCCGGAGATCACGTCTGAGCGGCTCATCGCCCTTTCGGACGAGATGGACCCGGGGGCCGAGAGCATCACCTATCAGGTTGAAGAGGCCGTCGGGGCGGCTCGGATCATCAGTTCCTATGCGGATGACATGCCCAAGATCACCGTCACGTCCAGCTCGGAGACGTCGAAGGTGGTCCAGATCGCGTTGGGGTTCGACTACACGATCCAGGAAGTGCGGGCCAGCCAGCTCGCCAACCGGGATCTGCCGGACCGGAAGGCCATCTATGCCCTTCAGCAGCACGTCCAGCTTCATGATAAGCTGTGTTGGGTTGGCGATTCGGCCGCGGGCGTGCCGGGGTTGACCAGCCACAAGCATGTCCCGCGGATGACCAGCCAGTACACCTGGGATGCCTCGAGCACGGGTGACCAGATCCTGAGCGTGATGAATCTGGCCGTCACCCAGACGACCCGGATCAGCAAGGGTGTGGAGAAGCCCAACACCTTCGCGGTGCCCAGCGAGCAGTACAGCTATATCGCGAGCACCCCGCGGGCAAACTCTGTTTCCGACCGGACCATCCTCGAATACTTTCAGAAGGCCCACCACGAGATCGATGTGGAACCCATTCCACAACATCTCGACACGGCCGGAACGGGTGGTGTGTCCGTCGCGGTGCTCTATAACCGCGATTCGATCAACGTGGACAGGCGCCTCTGCAGTCCGCCCAACTTTCTGCCCCCGCAGGCCAAGGGGCTCAACTTCGACGTCCCGGGCGAGTCCCGGCACGCGGGCGTTGCCGTCTACTACCCCTTCAGTGTCATAGTGGTAGAGGCTATCTGATCGGTCGGGTCCTGTCGGGCTTCTTACCAGTGAGACGATCGTCCCGTTCATTGAGTGGGGCGTGGATTGAAACTTACCAGTGGGGTTACAAATGACAGATGTAAACGTAAGCGACCGAAAGGTCGACATCGAGAACTTCACAGGTCGGATCCAGATCCTCATGATGAGGGATTCGGCCAAGCGGAACCGGTCTGGGGTCCTTCACATCCCGCCTGGCAAGCTCGATGGGGTCCCCTATGACCACTTCGAGGCCTGTCAGTTCCGGTGCAAGACAAATCGGGACGGGGTGGAGATCGACAAGTCGAAGACCCCCCATGAGGTCGTCGCCAGCCTTCTGGCGATGGGATCCAACGGTGGCATCGTCGTCCGAGGGATGTGATGCCGATTACATGGGCCCTGGTCGTCTCTGATTATGCTCCGGAACTGTCGAGTGTTGACGATGCCGTGGGGGCCCGGAAGGTACTGGAGGCGGCCAGCCAGATGAATCAGGGGGCGTGGGGGACACTGTATGATAGTGCCCACGCCAACCTGACCGCCCACCTGGCTGCCCTCCAGGCCCTCAAGGGCGGGGCGGGCAAGTCAGGGCCCGTCACGGCCGAATCGGTTGGCCAGATGAGCCGGTCCTACGCGGGTCTCCCCCAGCACCCCTACCTGATGCCGGGCCTCTCGAGTACCCGCTGGGGGCTCGAATTCATCCGCCTGATGACCTGGGCCAACGTCGGTATGCAGGTCGTCTAGGAGGTGGTTAGGTGTCGATAGAGGTCAAGGATATGGGTCTGGATCGGATCCTTAAGGCCATGCACGCTTGGCAGTCGAGCGACGTGCGGGTCGGTATCCTGGACGATCCTAAGCTGGCCAAGCGGGCCGGCGGCCTCGAGTATGGGACCGAGACGGCTCCCGCCCGCCCCTTCATGGGACAGGCCCTGGAGGGGGAAGAGGCCGACCGGGAAACGCAGCGACTGGTGGGTGAGGTCCTAGACGGACGACTGGCCCCACAGGCCTTTCCGGAACGGATCGGGCAGGGGACGGTGGACCGCATGCGGGCCGTCATCGATGCCGGTGAGGCGGCCCCGCTGGCCCCCAGTACGGTGGCCCGAAAGGGTTCAGCTCATCCCCGTGTCGAGACGGGTGAGATGAGGGCTGGATTGGATTTTGAGGTCAGG
>ERZ1292625.4343-Hain-H41-01um-R1-4343-length-10682-cov-4_pt1 | contig 10682 bp, 16 predicted proteins | sample MGYA00564400_ERZ1292625 | MGnify/ENA primary metagenome ERZ1292625 (study PRJEB36523, sample SAMEA6512639) | groundwater metagenome | collected 2019-01-08 | study: AquaDiva: Metagenomics assemblies of 32 groundwater samples
ATATTTACCGCAAATGGAACATCTACAACAGCAGTAGTGAATGGACAACTTGAAGAAATATGGAAACGTGGTCATTAATCTGGTATAATATAAGCACATCAAAGAACGCCACGAAAAAATAAATAAGTCAATATAATAATTAAAATTAAATGGCAAAGAGAGGAAGACCAATGGGGTCAAAAACAAAACCACAGTTCGGGGACTTCATTACAAGCGATGAAGTTAAAAAGCTTGTTAAAAAAGCTAAGGCATTAGCAAATAAAGGCGACCCGAAGTTATTGATTTTCTGTCTTGAACACATATTCGGTAAAGCAAGACAACCAGTAGACGGCGGTCTTGATGATCAAGGCGATCCAATTCCATTATTAGGCGGTCAATCTTATGGGTTACTCTCCAACAACAGCAGTAAAGAAGCTTCTCAGTCTAAATAAGAAGATTAGAGATATACCCGGAGGAACCGGAGCGGGAAAGACAGTAAGCATTCTGATGTGGGATATAGACTATGCCCAAGGGGGTAAAAAGGTGATTGATGTGGTTTCGGAAAGTTATCCGCACCTCGAACAGGGAGCCATACGAGAATTTAAGAATATCATGATGGATAGGCATTATTGGAAAGATGACCTATGGAATGAGAGTAAGCACATTTACACCTTTGAAACCGGAAGTACCATACAATTTCAAAGTTATGACAAACTTGGGAAAGCTCACGGACCGAGAAGAGATGTATTACACCTCAATGAAGCATTATGGCTTCCATGGAGCGTCGTAGACCAGCTGATAACCAGAACCCGTGATGTCGTATGGGCTGAATACAATCCCCTGCAAGAGTTTTGGATGCACACCGAGATTCATAACAAACGACAAGATTACGAAACGTGCAGACTGGTTTATTCCGATAACGAAGCATTAAGCCCATCGGAAAAAGCTGAAATTGAAGGAAGGAGGGGCAACGCACGATGGTGGAGAGTGTATGGCGAAGGGTTAATAGGCGAAGCCGAAGGCAGAATCTACACTGGCTGGCAGGTAATAGACGAGATACCTTTCGAGGCGAGGTTAGAAGGATACGGACTGGACTTCGGGTACGACCCCGATCCCGTCGCGGTTGTAGCGGTGTATTATTACAACGGAGGATATATTTTCGATGAGATACTGTATGAGCGAAGAATTGAAAATCCTCAATTAGCCCAAACACTCCTCAATCTTCCTAAAGGATTAGTCATTGCGGATAGCGCGGAACCAAAGAGCATAGCAGAGATACGACGGCTAGGGGCGAATATCATCGGTGCGGAAAAAGGAAAAGAATCAGTACGATATGGAGTCAAAACATTACAAGCCCAGAGGATAAGCGTAACAGCTCGAAGCCTGAATCTCTTAAATGAATATCGTAATTTCTTTCAAGCCATTGATAGAAAAACAAATATTCCGATTATGGGAGAATATGACGGAGAGAGGCACTTACTCGATGGCGCAAGATATAAAATATGCAGTTTATTACCAATAAAACAGAGGCGCGAGAAGATGGCTCAAGTGATTCGGTTTCCGAGCCAGCCCCAAAACAACCCGGTATAAGTATTGAGATACCGGAAGCGTGCACTAATGGGGATTGTGATCATGGAAGTAAAGAAGAAAAGAAGACATATAATCCAATTTAAATGGATACTGGCGCACAACGGTACATCATGAGGTTAATGACTACAGGCGGGCATCGGCATCAGAGCATGACCGATACGCTTAAATGTGGTACCTGCAGTGTAAGATTCAAAAAAGCCAAGAGTGAATATAATCGTTTGCGAAGGCAAGACCCAAAGCTCTTTACCCGTGAAAAGCCAAAACACCAAAATAGCACCGAATTGAATGAAATGACAGAACAACTTGCCGATAGGTTAAAGAGAGATCCGCTGTATAAAAAGCACATTGAATTATCCTTTAAGGGAACCACGGCGGAAAGAGCAAGAGAAAATGAAAGAGCAAATAGAGGATACTACGAAAGACACTCCGAGTATAAACCTAAACAATACATATAACATGGTAACAGTAAAAAAAACAAAGAAACTAAATGTACTGCCTCTTGGCAGTAGGGTTTTAATCAAGCCTTTTAAAAGCGAGGCAAAAGAAGAAACGACATCAACTGGATTATATCTTCCAAACAATGTTCTTAATAAGAACGCCGAGATTATAAAAGGAGAAGTCGTCGCTATCGGTTCTTATGGTTGTGATAGCGATATGAAAAATGGAGATATGGTTCTTTTTGGAAAATTCGGGCCGACTGAAATAAAAATTAAAGATGAAGATTACCTCATTGTTAATCAAGAAGATATACTTGCTACCTATAAATGAAAAAAACAACTATAACCTGTGATTTGTGCGGTGGAGAATGTCTTGAAAGGTTTTGTATTGTAAGTGGTTGCGTGAACAAAATGAACGCAAAAGGACAGTACGGCCCAATGATATTTGAAGCTCATTACTGCGAAGACCATACTGGTAAGATTCTAGTATTCATTGAAGAATCAAATAACCTACATGACAAAAAATCAAAATTGGCTTAATTGCGGGGAATGTGCTATAATGGCAGAAGATACATCTTTGTTTCAAAATATACTCACTAAATTTAAAGCGTATGTCGTATAATTGCACCAAGTGCCAAAAGTTTCCCGTTCAGGAGGAATATACTCGCTGTGCGGATTGCGATAAAGAACACCAAGAGCTTGTTAAGACGCTGAACGCAAAATATAAGAACCAACTCAACGACGTGCCTCCGAAAGAAGTTTTAATACCTTTTAAAAAAATACAGCAAGGAGTTGAGGTAACCACGTGGTATACAAAAGATGAATGCAGAATATGGGGTTTAAAAGTCCCGCCAGAATATGAAAACGCCTAAAACGCCTAAAACGCCTAAAAAGAAACCAATAGAAGCAAAAGAAACCACTAAAGTAATGGTTTCCGTTAAAATCCTCGGAAGAGTATTCAAATCAGAAGGATTGACATTAGAGGAAGCAATAAAGAAGATTAAGATTTCAGGAGGCGTAAGATCGTTAAGCGTTCTGACTGTAGAGCAAGGCGACAGGAAGCGAACTAAAATCTTATCCGGATCAGTTACCAACCAGATATTCGGTCATGTAAGCAACACAGCAAAGATTATAGGCTTAAAGCACGTGAAACAGATATTTCCATGATTTTACCCCTAACTGATGAGGACAAAATAAGACTTAAAAAGCTGAGCCAGTCAAAAGATACTGTGTATTACTTAAAGAAACTGTTTATCAATGCCATAGGCGAAAGACCCGCTTCCAATGATGTAAGCTTTTTAGCCGCCCAGAGAATAGCGTTTTCAATGCTGTATGACATCTTTCACGATTTAGAAGTTATGCACCCAGATGCGGGGGGAGAACCGCCAAAGAATAATATTGTGTAGCTAATTGTGTAGCTAATTAACAACTTAAAGAACCATGACAACCTTCGGGGCACCCGCGCGATGCTCTGAGGGGGAAGAGTCATGGCTTCTCCTTCAGATCATTACCCGGCTTCCTCAGTCGGGTTTTATGTTATCAGAACTACAGAAACAAAAACTTACCGAATTCAATCAAGACGAACTCATGATGGATACGGTATTTAAGGTTCTTTATTCTTTTGTTGAATTAAACGAGCTTGACGCGGAGGTAGTGAAGAAAAGCAGTAATGCCCAGTTGGGACAGATAGTCAGGGGTAATTTTATGGGAGCGGAATACTTAAGGGCAGGAATGAAAGAAATAATGACACACAAGAAGCGGGAACTATAAATACCCGTGGGTCGAGATAAACTAAATAAACATTAAGATTATGGAAAAAATTATACATGTATCTCTTTTGGTTCTAACTGCTTGTTTGGCGGTATTTGTCGCCGTGCTTTCTTTGCAGAATGGTGAGAAAAACACAGTAGACACAGTAAAAGAACCAACATCGCTTGGAGGATTTGAAAGCCAGATTGTATATGTGGCCTCGACTACTGAAACTTATTTCCACCAAGCAGGGGGAACAAGAACGGCAACTACGACGCTTTTAACTATTGATGGATTGAAAAGCGCGGAAAAGATAGGTTTGAGCGTAACAGTTGGAAACGCCACCAATAGTCCGGGAACGATATATATCCTACCGCAAGTTTCTACTGACGCGATAACATGGAAAGTATTGGCAGGGCTTCATACTCCAAACGGAGCTGCGGGAGCTTTTGTGTCTGATATAAACTTGGGTAATGGTTCGACTACTCAATTTGTCTATGCACCAGGACTAGGCACGACTTCGGTTCTGACATGGTTCGATACTCCGGTATTGGGTACAGGAGCGGGATCGAGTGCTTATATGAGATTCCAAGTATGGACTACCGGAACCTCCTCGGTATTACTGGAGGGCTATAAACTTCTGAAATAAAAATTATGTCAAAAACACTACGAAGCGCAAAAATGGCTTCGCTTAAAGATAAGATTGAAGCTTTAGAAAAGTCTGAAAAATCTGAAGAATTAGAAAAGGTCGAAAAGAAAGAAAAGAAAGAAAAGAAATCAAAGTAAACGAAAAATATATGAATTCAAAAGTATTATTTGCATTATTGGGAACCGTACTCATAATCGTTGGATTGAGCTATGTATTATCTCTAACTAACGAACCAACACCGGGTGCTGTTCCGGTACTTTCTAGCCCTATCTGTATAAACGGGGTGTGTACTCATTACTATTCTTTGGCATTGATAAGTGGCTCAACGACTCCCGCATCAATTAGACTGCCATCAGCCACATCAACAATGATTAGTGCAACCCTGAATGTTACTACATCGTCATCATCTGCTCAGCGATGGGTCATTGCGTGGGGCGCAACACCTTATGCTACTACCACCGTTCTTGGAGATAATACATTCGTAGCATCGGGACAGGGTGCCGTTATCGCAACATCAACACCAGCGTCATATACGGGAACAGGCATGGCCGCAACGCTTTTTGCCCCATCCCCATCATCGTATATCAATGTCAGTATGCAGGGTGGAAGTGGTGGCGCATCATTAAACGCACCTGTAGGCACGCTTGAGGTAGTTGTGAGAACAGTATCTCCGAATCGGTAGAAAATAAAGAAAATTAGAAAAATAATTAAAAATTGGTTATCATTCCAATCAAAAATGCCGAAGGTTATCATTCCTAAAAAATGCTAAACCTTATCATTTTGGTAAAATGAAAACCATTATCATTTATGGAAAAAGAAAATGACGAGGTAGTGCTTGACGACATCGTGGAAATACACGATGACGAAGGCAATGACACTACCGACTGGAAAGCCGAAGCCCTTAAAAGGCACGGCATCGCCAAACGCTTTAAGACCAAATTCGAGAAATCAAAAGAGGTAAAAGCGGAAGCGAAACTAGAACCAGAGAAGAAATCCAAACCAGACGAAGAGCTTTTGAAACGCCTTGATAACCTCGCTCTAAAATCGTCAGGTATCAAGGAAGCGGATGAAGTAGAATTGTTCAACAAATGGAAAACTGACACTGGAAGGGATACGGAAGGAATTCTAGACAGTTCCATCTTCAAGGCAGAACTTGAAGGACTCCGTACCGGAAAAGCCAATCAGACAGCTACTTCAAATATCAAGGGAGAACCCGAAACATCAGCCGCCAAAAGCGAACCTGATTACTGGATTTCCAAAGCTACGAAAGGCCCCGATGGGAATCTCCTGTTTCCTGAAGAAATGCCTAAAGAGCTTTACACGAAAGTGCTTGATAAAATGGAGGGAGAGAAGACTGGCACAGGTGAGTTGAGATTCTACAATAGTCCAAAAGTAAATTAGGTCGGCTAAGTTCCGAGTCTGGTCTTTAACAACGTAAATACTGTAATGACACAGTTTTATTAGTATGGCTAATACCATTACTTACGAAACTTTATTCGAGAAACGACTTCAAGAAAGACTAGCTCGACCCCAGAACTGGAGGGAAATGTGCAACGTTGAAATGACGGACACCCGTGTAATTTCATCTTCGTACATCTCTACTACCGGCGGATGGGCGGCTGATGCTGCTTTGACCAGAGGCACTTCAGTTGCGGCTACCGATGTAGCTGAAACTGCGAATACTTTTACCATCAGCACATCAAGACACGTTACCACTTATTTCGACTATGCCGATTTGGCTCAGTCTCCGTGGACAACCGAAGCAGAAATCTTCGGACGAGCCGGAGAGCGATTGGGAGAATACATTGAAACCAATGTACTCGCCGAACACGCAAACTGGAGAAATATTGGAAATTCAGGTGGAACGTGGACTGACAATACTGATGTGGTTCTCGCGGCAGACGCAGGAAATATCGACGACCTTGCCCGTGTTCTTCGCCAAGTGATTCGCTCCCAAAACGGAGCAAGTCTTCTTGCAAAGAATGGACTCGGAGTCGTATTATCTCCCGCATCTTTCAATTTCGTTGAGGCTTTCGCGCAAGCAAACGGCTTTGCATCAGCAGACGAAGCATTGAAAAACGGCCTAGCACCGCAGGTGAAATACCTCGGAGCTACTTGGTACGTTTCAAATGACAACGCTACTGACCATGCCTTTGCCGGAATTCGCAAAGCACAGCGACTTGGAATTTTGAGAGGCACATTTGGAAAAATGCACCGCTTCCCAGGAGGCGGTGGAGCAGCGGATCAGGTTCAGTCAGGTATCGTGTTTCATAGTCGCGTAGACATTGGACACCTTACACCGACTACCCTTGCCACAGTTCTGTTCGACGTTCGAGACGACAATAGCTAACCTTATATGGTTACTCAGCCTCACTTGTGAGAGGCTGGGATAAACATAAAAGAAAAAAATGATATTTCCTTCTAGCATTTTTAACTACATAAAAGAGGAAGAAACATCGTATCAGACGAGAGAAATTTCTGTTGGGGAGAATTGGAATTATAACCAGTATCAGCACTTGTCTTTGTCTTTTCACATGAAATTCGGGAAGTATCTCAACAGCTCCAATGACCCGAAAGTCAAATCTCCTTATTACAATATCATTCTTCCGATACTTGAATTCCGCTACGCCGCGGAGGATAGAGATGTAAAAGACATACTCTTTGAATCTGAAGACCCTGAAAAACAGCATCTATCGTTTCTTATAAAGAAATACTGGGATGATGTGTTTACGGTTGATAATAATCTTGATGATGTCATTGACGACCTCATAGAGGAAAAGGTGGACTTTGGCGGATGTCTGGTAAAGAAAGGGGCAGGAGCCGTGCCTGAAGCCATGCCCCTGCAATCCATCGCTTTCTGCGACCAGACGGATATACTAGGCGGCCCGATAGGATTCAAATTCAACTTCTCTCCAAAAGCCCTTAAAGCTAAAGCAAAATTAGGATGGGGAGAGAAGAAGAACGGAGCCACTCACACCATAGACGAGCTTATTACTCTCGCCACCAAAGAAAAAGACGTACCTGATTCTCAAACAGGACAAAAAAACTTCTTGCCCGGAAAGAACATAGAAGTGTATGTCGTCAGAGGTTCATTGCCTGAAAATTATTTAGATGCTAACAAAGACGAAGACCTTATAGACCAAATTCAAATCGTCGCTTTTTATACCGATAAAGAGGGAAGACACGGGGTTACGCTTTATAAGAGCAAAGAAACGGAAAGCGTCTTAAAGCTCCATATTCCTAAGAAGATTTACGGGAGAGGGCTTGGATGGGGAGGCGTTGAGGCATTATTAGACCCTCAAATCTGGGCAAACTTTGCCGAGATACATAAGAATAACTTGCTTCAGGCCGCTTCTAAATTAAAGTATTTTACGGATGACGAGGGATATGCGAATCGCCAGAAGATTCGGGGCATGGAAAATGAAGAAATCACCACCATTGACCGAGAATCAAAATACGGCATCAGGCAAATCCCCAATGGTTCGCCGAATATCCAGTTATTTAATTTCAGGGTAGCAGAGCTTGAAGCTCACGCTCAAAAACTGGTAGGCGTTACCGATCCGCTATTAGGCAAATCGCCTGCGGCAGGCACACCTTTTCGCTTGCAGGAACGGGTTATTTTTGAGGGCAAAAAACCTCACGAAAGGACAGCGGGAAAATTTGATAAGTTTCTTGAAGAAATCATACAGGATTGGGTTATTCCGCATATCGTCAAGAAGGTAACGGGAGGAGTTGAGTTTCTTTCTGAACTTTCCTCTAGTGAAATGGAGTATGTCTTAAAGAAAGTCCCTCGCAATCGCGCGGCAAAGAGGCAATTTGAAGATGTTTTATCAGGGAGGATCCCCGGTGATTTAGCCGTGTATGAAGAAGAAGAAAGACAGAATCTCTTGCAGAACGGAAGCAAACAGACATTCAAGATTCTTAAAGACGAATTTAAGAATGTAAAAATGAAAGTAAAGATACGGGTTAGTTCAAAGCAGAAAGATATGGAAAAATTTGTTGATTCTCTTGTAAAGGTATTAGAAAAGTTTTGGACACTACCTCCCGAGGTCATGAACAACCCAACCACACAGCACCTTATGAACCAGATACTGGAAGCGTCGGGGCTTTCTCCTGCTTCTTTAGGGGGGCTTACAATGGGTTCAGCTCCGCAACAAATTCCCGAATCAGCCCAAAGGCCGATGCAAGAGATTAAAGAGGAAGCGTTGGTATAATTATGACCATAGCCGACATAGGTACACTCACAAGATTCCTCACCAAAACAAACTCGACGACTTTCACGGAGGCTCAACTTTTGATTTTTGTAAACAATTCTTACGAAAGAATAGTTGGGAAGCTCATAGCCCAAACATCAGGAGGACAGATGAAATTTGGAGATTTTAACTATACTGCCTTTCCTTCTTTCGCTGTTACTATGACTAATAGCGAGCCAGCGTATGATTTAACGGATTGGGGAACAACCGATGAAGAAGCTATTTTAACTATTTTGGGCGTTGAAGTTCTGGATAATGATGGTAATTGGCACACTCTTACACCAATAACATTAGACGAAATTCGTGATAAGGGAATAGCTTTGTCTGAATATCAAAAAACAGATGGCCTGCCTTTAGAATATGAAAAAAGGGACAATCAAATTATTCTTTATCCGGCACCGGATAACGGAGTATCGGTTACGCTATCGGGCGGATTGAGGGTGTATTCTTTACGAACCGCTGACAGATTCACTTCGGCAGAAGTGACGACAGGAACCAAGGAGCCGGGTTTCCCTTCTCCGTGGCACGATATCATCGCTTATGAATCTTCGTACCAATATGCAATGGCAAACGGAATGCCCAACGCCGGATTCTATAAATCCGAAATGGACAGAAAAGAAAGAGAATTGATGAGTTTTATTTTCAAACGCAATCAAGACGACAGGCCGATTATGACAAATAAAACAATTAACTATATTTAATGGCTGAAAGATTTTTCAACCCTAACCAGAATCTAACTCTCAATATCCCTTCTGAAGGAGAAGTATTCCGCGTGGAAGGAGAAATGGCTCCTGGAACTCAAAGGATTTATAAACGAGTGGGTAAAGATGTAGTTTCGGTAGCGGCTGGAGAAGTATCAGGAATTAACTTTCAATCTTTGCCTACATTTAATCCTGGCGATGTCTGGTCGGCGTTAAGAAGTCAGGGTGGCGAATTTAATACAAAGATTGCCGAACAAAGAGCTGGAATTCTTGGGGCTAATCTTTCTCAGTTTTTCGTTCCGAGAGCAGTAACTCCTGGGCCAGGCATTACAGTTCCAGCCGATCCCTTCTTACAAGCACGTTTAGCCGAGGCAGGAAGACTAGGAATACCTTTGGCGCAATTGGGAACTACGCCACAGCAGGCAGGAGCAAAGCCATTGCCCACAACGATTACTGGTGAAGATTTTGTGGGTGCTCCAAAGCCAATGGTTACACCCCCTGTGGGAGGAACAACAGTAAGCGTACAGGATATAGACACTACTCAAAAAGCCCCAAAAGTTCCTGACACCGGACTGGAAGCAACGCTTTCAACTCTTGAAAAAGAAGCGGCAGAATTTGGAAAAAAAGAACAAAGGTTATTTGAACGTACTACCGCTGACACCGCTTCTATAGAAGCGGAGTTTAACGAGATTCAGCAAGAAATTGATTTGCTGAAAGCAAGAGAGGCGCGAGCGACAGAAACAGCGCGGGCGCGGGCGATTCCTACTGAAACTATTGAGCGTGAGATAGGCGAAGAAAGACGAAAGCTGGCTGTAGAAGGATTATATCTTTCTGCCCGCGCGAATATGGCAGAGCGGAAATTTAATCTTGCCGAGAAGAAAGCAAAACTGGCGATAAGTTTAGAATTTGAAAAATTGGAAAACAGCATTGCGGAACGAAGGCAGAATATACTGGGTAATTATGATAATTTAACTTCTTCGCAAAAAAAACGAGCCGATGCGACATTATTGCGGCTAGACAAAGAGGATGCTTCAGTCAAGGAGTTTAGAAAAACAAGAGAAAAGATTGAAGATTTATTGATAGATGCGGCAAAGCAAGGAAATGCCGTGCCGAGAAACATTGAACAACAAGCAAGAGCTTCTGCAACAGCAGGAGAAGCGGCTTCGTTGCTTGCGCCGTATTTGGCGAAAGAACCAAGTGCGGGAGCAGATGTTTCAGAGTTTAAGTCATTTTTCCCGAACGTAGATATTACGACTCCAGCAGGACGACAGCAGTTTTTGGATTTTCAAGCCAAGAAAGCGGCGGCGGGGAGAAAACCGGAAGA
>ERZ1292625.4344-Hain-H41-01um-R1-4344-length-10680-cov-33_pt1 | contig 10680 bp, 10 predicted proteins | sample MGYA00564400_ERZ1292625 | MGnify/ENA primary metagenome ERZ1292625 (study PRJEB36523, sample SAMEA6512639) | groundwater metagenome | collected 2019-01-08 | study: AquaDiva: Metagenomics assemblies of 32 groundwater samples
ACCTTAATACAGTTTCTCCATAATAGTCGACTTTAATGGCTGACAGTTTGCTGGTTGGAGGAACATTGGGCACATTCCTCCAAGTATTGGTGTTATCGCAATATAATTTCGTATCTTCCTTAACAGCCAGACCGACAATTTTATAATCTTTTATTGCTGAATTATTTCTATCAACTCCGTTTATACCTATATTGTATCCTCCAATATTAGTAGTCACAGCAATATCCGCTTGAGTTGTTACTCTCAAATTAACGGCAACAGAACCACCGCTAAGGTTGGCAGAAGTTTGACCAAGAACACAAGTGGCCTTCAAAGGACAAGCTTCCGGACTAACGCCAAAGCTTAAATCAACTGTGCCTGTATATCCATTCCTTGGAGTAACGGTTAATGTGTAGTCTGAAAATCCGCCCTGAACGACTATGTGAGGTGTTTTATCTACAATAATCTCAAAAGATGGGTTATATGTTGCCGTACCACCAGCGCCACCACCACCATCTTCATAATAATTGTAAGCTATAGTCACATTACCACTTCCTTCAGGTAAAGCAACCGTGGCTTTACCATTATAAAAAGTTACAGATGCAGTCCCAACCCTACCATCAGCAGTAACATAAGTTATACTTTCTAATCTTGTATTATTTGGCCCTTCCAGATAACCTCCCGTCCCATTTGAAGATCCTTGTAAATTACCAGTGATAACTAAAGTATTCGCCGCAGATGTGCCTGAAGTGTTTAGATTTGATGCCAAAGCTGTTGAGCCCGCTTGAACCACACCATTTGAATTTACAGTAACCGCAGGCACACCGGTTGCATTAGTTGTTCTGGTCTGAGTTGACCAGTCATATGAACCGCCAGCTACGGATACATTAAAACCGTTCAAACCACCCACTGTTCCGGTGGTTTGAGTAGCACCACCTATATTAAAATTGTTTGTATATGTTGCTACGAAGGGTGGCGGGGTATCAGCAGCATTAACTAAATAAACACTAACAAAAAGAAAACTTGCAAAAAATAATGTTATAAATAACAAACTCTGTCTTATTTTTGCTATTTTCATAATTATTTAATTATTGTGGTTGTTTATCAACAGGTGTAAAAATTACCATAGATTTTTGATCGTCAATTTTCTTTACAGCCACAAAGACAGTCTGCTGGCCATTATTCATTTTCAAGACCGTCTGCCCATTGTCTTGTTTGGTGCCATCTATTGGCACCCAGCCATTTTTGCTCATTGTTAAAGTAATTTCTCTTACCTCTTCCATATATGGCTTATTCACTTCATAGCTTTTTCCCATTTGATACTCTTCTCCCTTTCTCAAGAGAAAAACTGTTGGGTCACTAACTTCATAATCACTAAGTTTGGTATTTGGTGGCAGAAGGTCTTGGGGCATCCAGCTTGGCAGTTTGTCTTGAAAAATATTTTGAACCAAATTGAATTTAAAAAAGACAAAAATTATTGCTAAAGCAAAAACAACCATTAAAACTAATGCTCTGACACTTTTGTGTTTTGGTAAACCAGAAAAGCTAGCTGGCACATTATTATCCAAATTTGGTTCCATATTATTTATTTTATTATACAATATTATATCTTTTCACAACAAGTGGATAACTTTTTTAAAAAAAAACGGGGGGTTGACAAAAATATATAAATTAGTGTATAGTTGGGGTAGTACAGCTGTTCCTTGACAGCTAAATAATCAAAAATAAGGAGAAAGTATTATGAAGAGAGCGTTTTTGGCGCTTCTGCTTGTAGTTTTTGCGGTGACCGCCCTCTTCGGGCAATCATCGCCGTCAGACCGTGGCTACACGGTCATAACTCTCCCCTCCGGCAAATCGCTGGCGGGAGATGGAGCAGGAGGAGTCTGCTACATCACAGAAGAAGCAGATCCTTCCATAAATCGTTGGCAGTCTGGGCAAGTGGAAATTCTTGTTCGACAAAGCCAGCTCGACGGGTCCAAATTTTGGTCCAGCTTTGGGGTATATCCCAAAAAAGAGTTAGAATATGGCAAGATCCTCTGTTTTCCCAGAGATCCGCCTCTCTTTTTGGCGTATTACTTTTGGGTCAGCCAATATGAATTCCCCGTTCTTTTTAGGGGAACACAGCCCATTCTCGTCCCCAATCAGTCAATAAAAGTTCAGCCTGTTGGACAGCTTGATCAATTGAACAAGTTGTTCTTTGGCGGGATTACAATTGACCGCTCTGCGGGGCGAGACTACATGGTCGCCTGGATTGCTGATTCGGTTTACTGGGAGGATATCTGGTTAAGGGTTTTAGAGTTGAGACAGCCCCTCTCCCAGATATTTACCCTGTTAAGAGATTCGAAAGACAATCAGTCTCAATTTAGTACCTCCGCTTCTAGTTGTACTAGTGGTACTGGTTATTGGCAACTAGTAGCCAAGAGTGACCAAGAGCCAAACGATTCCAGTTTGATTTACTACAACCGAGTAGGAAAAATGACGGTTGTGAAAAAACTGGACACAAACCTAAACGTTACCCCCATCAACTGCGACGCATCCGGTGTCGTGTTGCCATACTTTGAGAATGGGGTTCTCAAGATCAGCCGGTTCAATGAGGGGCAGTACCCATCACTGGAGACACCGCTCATGGTCGGCAGTTCTTTTGCCGGCTATCGCTTGACCAAGATTGTTTCTTTGAAAGTTTCGGATGATGGGAGTATTTTTTTCATCTCCGAGACGGACAAAGGGAATGTGTTTTGGCGTCTGGCGCCCAAGAGTACCACACCTGAAGTCATCAAAGCTCCGGGTGAAGCGCCGTTTGGCACACCTCTCAACATCGTGCTGAGTGGTTCCGCCGTTATTGTCCACCAACAAAACGGTCTCATCACTTCTAACTTCCTTCTCACGAAGGAGCCGATGATTACCAACTTCAAAGCTGAGCCAGCGACTGTTGAACCCGGACAGCCGGTTAAACTCAGTTGGGATCTGATTGGTCAGGCGAAATCTCTGACCCTCACTCCCGGCATCATCGCTTACACGGGCGCAGGGCATTACGAAGTGACGGTCTACCCGGCCGTTACAATGCCTTACACTGTTAAAGCGGAGTGGGTCGGTGGATCGCCCATCTCCAAGACCGTGACAGTTACCGTTTTGCCCTCTCGGCCGGCGTTTAGTTCTGCCAGCGTGGTTAATTCCGCATCTGGTACTACAGAACTTTCGCCCGGCTCTCTTGCTAGCATTTATGGCAAGGGACTCTCCGCTCAAACCACAACTGCTGGCTTGCCTCTATCACTTAAACTCGGCGGTACGCAAGTTCAGATAGAAGGAGTGGCTTGTCCCCTGCTGTTTGTCAGCGAAGGACAAGTGAACTTCATCATCCCTCGCGAGATTCAGCCCGGTAAGCGTAAGATTGTCGTGATTCGCGATTACATTTTCTCTAACGAAGTTGAGATTGTGATTGCGGACATCGCACCATCGCTGTTCAGTATTTCGAAAGAGCAAGGATTGTTCATAGATGCCGTGAGTTACCAGCTCGCCGGCACCAAAGACAACCCTCTGCGCAAAGGCGGTATTTATATCGTCTACGCCAATGGACTGACTTCGTCTGTTTGTAATTTGAAGACAGGCGAGCCAGCTCCTACTGATCGATTGTGCTCCGCTGACGGAGAGATTTCAATGAAAGTTGGAGATCTCCCGATAGAAGTTCTTTTTGCCGGACTGGCTCCGGGAATGTTGGTTTACCAAATCAACTTCCGGATGCTAGAAGTCCCCGGCCAAGTTTCAAACGTTGTTCTTGTGGTCGACGGCAAGAGTTCTCAGCCGTCGCCTGCGTTTTTTGAGGAGGAGAAATGAATAACCTTTCTCCTCCCGGACGGAATCCTTCTTGGGTTCCGTCCTTTCGTTTTTAATTTATTCTCTAATTTAACCCCAAAATTCATCACTTTTTTATTTATAAATTTTTATTTAAAATCCCCCACTCTCCAACCTCTCATTTCATTTTTACCACTTTATTAATTTAGCCCCAAATTTGCGATGTCACCAACTTCTCCATTTTTTATTAATTCTACAATGCCATCTTTAAACTTGCTGAGATAAAACTGGAGTTTTTTGGTTAAATTTATTTTAAACACATCCTCTAGATTAAAAAATTCTAATTTTTGTCCCTCATTGCCTAATTTTATGTTTAAAATCTCCTCATCACTTAAAAAAGCGAAAAATACTTTTGTGTCGCCCGGAGCAGAACCGAGATATTTTAGTTGTTGAGGAATAATACTTATTTCTTCTTGTAACTCCCTACTAATGGCTTGAAAATAATCTTCACCTTCCTCAACCCCTCCCCCTGGGAGTTGCCAAGTGTTTGGTTCTGGAATTTCCGGCTTATCATCTCTTAAGATAAGTAAAATTTTATTATTATGAACAAGAATTGAAGTTGAAGATGCCATAGAATTTATCACATTTTACCACTTATTAAAAACTTTTTGAATTTGATAAAATAACACAGATAGGTTAGATTAGGGACGGAAAAAGCAGGGATTCATTTGGGATTCCTTAGATCTTTGAAAAGGGGAGGAAAATGCCACAACGAGTTAATCGTCATTGTGTTAAGTGGTTTTCAATAATAGAACATGAATTGTCTCTATTATTCAGACTCTTTTCGCCTTTGTGCGCTAAATGTTTCTCTTGCACATTAAGTCAGGCGAAAAATCAGCAACGTAACAATCGCCAATTCTGGTGCTGTTGTCTAACTGATAACCAGGTGCATGACCACTGGAAATCGCTAGATGCTATCCAGAGGTTAATAGACATTAACTGGTATCAAAAACTCACTGCCAATAGTATGGCAATAAGGAAAAGGAGAACTCTTGGAAATGGTCCTTGCCCAGCGCTTGGGCCATCAGGATGTCTCATTAGGAAGTGCCGACCAGCAACCTGTAGCACCCTAATCTGCGAAAAAATGCTGTTTGTATTAAGCAAATCTCGCATACTCATTTGTAGAATAACTGGCCCACTACAAGTAGAAGATATCATCGACGTACCAGACATCCTACCTGAGCTTTGCGGTGTTAAAAACCGCAAACCGGTAACGGAACAAGATGTGCGTCACTACAGTAGTGCCGTTACTCAACTAAGACAGCGGTTTGCTGACGTTCCAGAAGAAAAACGTACGTCTCTGATTGAAGAGGCATTGGAAGCGTATTTCGGAAAAGGAGGAGGAAAAAAATGAAGTTCTCACTATTCAATATCTGGGCCTCGGTCGGGAACAATCTTGTCCTTTTCAACACACTGACTGGGGCACTAGCCATTTTTGAACCTTGTTACCAAAAATCAATACGGCAGTCTCTTGAGAAAGCTGATGTACAAGGGATACCGACTGAGTTTTGGAGTGACATGATTGAAGACGGTTATGTTGTCGCCGACGACCTGGATGAACTAGATAGTATCAGGTTGGCAAGAAAGGACCGTCTCTCAAGAACTGATGAGTTTCAACTTTGCATCACTCTCAACAAAAAATGCAACTTTGGATGCACCTACTGCTCCCAGTTCCACGATGGAAGATCTCTGACATCTAATGGGAAAGAAAAGATCATCCAAATGTTTGATACCATTTCACTCAGGGCAAAAAAGATCGAGCTGGACTGGTTTGGAGGAGAACCGCTCTTGTCCTTACGAGATTTTAAGTCGATGAACGATTTATTCATTAAAATCTCAAAAGAACGCGGGGTGCAATACTTGTATTCCATAACAACAAATGGATATCTGCTGACTGGTGGTGTCATTGATTACTTGCAAAAGGAAAAACCATCGCGTCTAACAATCACTCTCGATGGTCCACCCGATGTACACGACCTAAGTAGGCCTTTAAAAAAAGGAGGAAAAACTTTTTGGGTTATACTTGAAAATGTCAAAAAGGCAGTGGCGGCAGGATTAACGGTGGCCATCAGGGTAAACATCTCGTCGAAAAACGCGGATAGAATATCTGAGTTATTCGACATTTTAGAAAACCACAGCTTAAAGAATGTGGTTAGTGTTAATCTACAGGCAGTTGTTTCTTCTGAGGCTAATCCTTACGAAGAATACTGCCTCAATGGATATGCCCTAGCCCATTCAATAATGTCCATCTACCGGACTGAGGCAAAAAAAGGATGGGTGGTGCTTCCATCGACCGATAATATGCAGGTCTTGGGTTTTTGCATCGGAGAATATCCAAATCGGATCATCACAGACTTAGACTGCAACATTCACAAGTGTACGCAGATGGCAGAAAGTGATTCCGTTGGTAAAATCTTGGACGGCGGTCAAATCGAACTAAATAAAGCAAAAGATACTCGTTGGACCGGTAAAGATCCTCTGTGTTTTGTGGAATGTCGAACGTGTGCATTTTTGCCCCTTTGTATGGGCGGCTGTAATCTGAGGAGAATCCAGAAAGACGGTGACCAGTATTGTTTGGGTTGGAAGCGGGATATACCAACATTTCTGGAGGTTCTTCTGCTCAATCAGAAAAACCTATCTTCCGCAGACGAGGCTTGACTATGATTTACACCAGATGTACCCTTAAACCAGGAAAGGATGGTGCAATATGCGTAGAATCAAACGCGCAAACCGTACCAAAGCCGAAACCCCGTGCTCAAGTGGAGCTTCGTGCTGCCGTGGATCGTAACCCGGTTGCGACAACAAGCCCCCGCCCCTGCGCTACATAATGTGTGTGGCGCAGGGGTTTGTTTATCTATCACTTCTACCTAAAATAATTCGTGTTAGATGGTGTGTGAGATTTTCCAATTTATTCATATATTCTTCATATTCAGGACTTTCTTCTTTATGATTTTTCAAAATTAAATTTTCGCTGTATTTGTCATAATCGTAAACTAATACGTGTAGCAACTCGTGAACAAGTGTGTATTCCTCATCTCCACGCCAAGGATCCCAGGTCATAAGAATAGTCGCAACTTTTTTCACTGGATCGGCAATAAAATCTCCACTCTGTCTATACCCATTCTTTCTGCGAAACTCAACTATTTTGAGAGACAAGTTCCAGTCTTTCATTTCCAATTTTTCTTGCCATTTTTTAAGCAAAACCTCCAGTTCATCTGCGGATAAACCTTTTTTCTCTTTTACATCATATATTATTTCTTTTTCATCTCCCATAAAGTTATTTTAACACATCTTTATGCTTCACGCCAAAAGAATGCATCCGTCCACCATATTTGAGACTTTTCTTCTAATTGATCACAAACATACTTCTCAATGTCTCTCCGGAGAGAATGGGGCTTCAATTGAATTATCATTCGGTGGCATGCGCGTGCCAATCTCCGTCAAAACGCTCCCGGGCGGTCTCGGAACATTCGGTATTACCTTCGTGATGCCACGAGTTGAATCTTGGTACTCAGCAAAAGCAACGCTCTGTTCGGGCAATGCTTGCACTGATTATTGGTTCAACTACGACGGCAAAGGAGGAGATATTGAATAAACAACATGAAGGCGGTATCAAGTTTGAAACACAACTTTATACCGCCTTTTTTTATTTTCATATTTTGATTTTATTTTAATACAATACTACAATGTCTATTATACAACTTTAAATGTTTTGCAAGAATAAAATTGGGGATTAAAATTATTTTAAATTTCTCAAATGATTTTGCTCTTAAATTAGATAATAAATTGGCAAAGATAAACAAAACGCTTGACATAATTTTTGTTTCGTATATACTTAGAAAATAAGTTGGGGTAACCCATTCAAGGACCGCCGAAAGACGGTCTTTGGTATTTCTGGAGTAAATATGCAAAATACTAAAGTCTCATAACAAGTTCACAAAAAGATTTCTTTATATTTTTAAGTTCAGCTTCAGATATTTCAAATAATTTTTCTTCAAGCCTTTTTCTATCCAGAATTCTACCTTGATTCAAAATAATTGTTTGGGTTGTACCGTCATGGATAATCTGATAATACCAATCACCCTTATGAAATTTTGTCGTTAAAGGCAATCCAAAGAAAACATCCCCTGAAAATTTCTTCAAAATTATTACTGGTCTATGAAAAGTATTATCTTTTCCGATTATTTCCTTACCAATATTTACTCCAAACTTGCACCAACGAATTTCTCCGATGCGTATCTTTGTTTTTGCCTCTAACCTATCAGTAATTTTTTTGACATTGTTCCATTTATCAAAATCTTTTTCCTCAGTCTCCATACTAAAACTATATCATAAAATAAATAAAAATTATAAAAAAATACTGCTGGAGGTGATAAAAAATTGAAATGAGGAGATTGAGAGTGGCGGATTTTAAATAAAAAAACAAGAGTTGACAAAAATAACCCAAGGAATACCATTAAAAACAGACAGGGTAACCTGTACTTTGGATAGGAGAGCAACTAGCTAGGCTCTTCTTGAGGAAAGGGAAAAACAAATGCTGAACATAATAGCTCCCAGTGTGTGCACTACTGGGATTCCGCCAACTCTCGTGCCTAAAGGGTATGGCGACAGACCAAGTCGTGTCAACCCAGTCCGCCAAATTTTGGCAAGCAATGATTGTGAGAGCGACTGCAATTGTGACTGTGACTGCTCAAACTGTGGCGGTTTCGGTGACTGTGACTGCAGTAGCTCGGACTGTGATGATGGATGACTGCTAACCGGGCAGAAAGCCCATAACCGTTCCCCCGTGTTTACAAGTCTACACGGGGGAACATTTTTTACTTTTGATTATATCGATGTATAATTTAGATTATTATGATTAAATTAGAAATTAATTTTTCACCAGAATACGAAATACAAAGAGTACAATATACGCTTGGTAAATTACAATGGTTTATAGACAATAAATATAAGATTAATCTTCCTGAAAAACTAAAAATTGATCCCGATACCACTCCTAATATTTCTGAAAATCAAATTAGGGAAGCAGTTTTAGCCGAATATAGCGAAAGTTATTACAAAACACAAAAAGATTTTTTGTTAGAAAATTGGCAAAAAGTTATAGAAGAAGGGTCAATAGAATTAGAAAAAACATCATTAACTCCTAAAGATACATACATAATATATTTGACAAAATATGGAGTCGGTGGGAGTTATAATTTACCAAATTCTATTATCGTCAATATTAAATTTAGATATAGTTTTGGTCTACTGCGCACAGTTTTTCACGAAATGTTGCACCTCATTATTCATCATTGGATTACAGAATATAAAATTAGTCACTGGCAAAAAGAAAAAGTTGTTGATCTTCTGTTGACTAAACTTGTTCCACAATTAAGCAAGCCCCAACAACTTCCAGTAGAAACAGAGAATATTGATAAAATATTTAACAAATATTATCCAAATATCGAATTAATAATAAAGAATATGGATATAAAAAAAGAGCCCGCCTAGTCTTCCTAAAAGAAAACTAAAAAAACGGACTCTCTCCCTATACATTCCCGAGGATGATATCGTCGGGGTTATACAGAGACCAAAATAGTGGGCAGCCGCCGGCACAAACATTGTACTTATCGCACCCTACACACTTTGTAGAAGGATACGATGTGAGTTTGTCATACAATGCAATAGTTGCCGGGCTATTCATAAGTTTTAAAAGAGATTCTTTGTCGTAAAAATCAATCCCAAACTGACCGACTGTGTATTCAAACAGACTGTTGCAAAGTGCCAGTTTTCCATCGACGTCGAAAATTAGACCCATGCGACGATGTAACTGGCAGACTGTCCTGATTTGATTCTTTTTGACCAGCATCTCAACAAAACCCTCTGGCCATATACATAAAGGTAGCTTTACTGAAAGTAACAGCCGGCCTTTGGTAATTCTATCAAGTTCCGGATACGCCCCGACAATAGTTTGCACAATATCATGAGGATGCAAAACCGATGAGCCGTCCGACGCACCGGAACAGAATGCTGGCGTGCATGGACTTATACTGAAAGATCGGGCTCCACAATCCATCGCAAACTTTGCCAAGTCAACAAGCTTATCTGCGCTTGCTGACCCTAATACCGTACTTACACCGCACTTAAAAAAGCTGACACCTCTTTCAATGCCTTTTCTGGTTGTTTCAAACAAATTAACACCAGTAATTTGTTTAAGACTTGTTTCGTCAAAAGCCTTCACTGAAATACCAGCTTTGGTATTCGGAGAAAGCTGGTATTTATCCCAGAAAGAGTCAACGCCAAATTTCATAGCATTGGTGACCAAGGTCGTCTTTATTTTTCTTTGCCTACACAATTTATTGAAATCAAAGAGGTGTTCCCAAAGGGTTGGTTCACCGCCAATGACAATTAAATTGTGTATGTTTAGTGTCTCTAGAAGCTCCAAAAGTTGCTGGGCCAATTCAAGAGACATGTTTTTTGTTGGTTCATAATCAGTGCCTTGGGCATAACACCCGGCACATCTAAAGTTGCAAGCTCGATTTACCGTAAGCCATGCGCCAGTTGGTTTTATCAAAGTACGTACCTCCTTCCATTTTCAATATACTCTTTAAATTATTACTGTCAATTACACAATAAATTACCAATTTTTCAAAATAATCTTTGATATTTTTGGAACATTCAGCATCACCTTCGTGATGCCACGAGTTGAATCCTGGTATTCGGCAAAAGCAACGCTCTGTTCGGGCAATGCTTGCACTGATTATTGGTTCAACTACGACGGCAAAGGAGGCGATGATATTGAATAACCTCTACTGAAGGCGGTATAAGTTTGAAACACAACTTCATACCGCCTTTTTCTTTTACAATTTA
>ERZ1292625.4346-Hain-H41-01um-R1-4346-length-10679-cov-39_pt1 | contig 10679 bp, 11 predicted proteins | sample MGYA00564400_ERZ1292625 | MGnify/ENA primary metagenome ERZ1292625 (study PRJEB36523, sample SAMEA6512639) | groundwater metagenome | collected 2019-01-08 | study: AquaDiva: Metagenomics assemblies of 32 groundwater samples
TTTTGAATTTAGTGAAATCGTATGACATAGGGGTAGTATAGCATATTTGATTTTGGAAATAAAAAATAAGAGGGGCATCACTGTGGACGCCCCTCTCAAAAAACTTTACTTCGACCAAATCGCGAACTACTGCTGGCTGACGGCGCCGAACTGCGGGTGGCCGTGCCGGGTGTCGCGGGATTCTTCATGACGCGCTTGATAGCCAATTCCGATGCCAGTGACTGCTTCCTGCCGTGCGGGATGTTTTTTAGTTTTCATGCGGTTTTTCCGTTTTTGGTTTCGTGTGCTTCCACGACAATTTGCCTGCAGAATGCCTGCATTTGCGAAGTATTGTTCAAGGAACACTGGGAATAAAGATATCAAGTACAAAACGACCTTGCAATAAACTTATCCACAATCAGCAATTCAGCGCAACATACTCCAAAAGCTGCTTTATTGATGGTGATCGATCATTCATATAATCTCGAGCTTTTAGGATTGCTTTCAAGGCATTTGAATTCTTTTCAACTCCATTCTTATACAAAGCTGATTCCAATTGTGCTAGAAATTCCAAAGCATCCGACTTCGTTGCTTCTTCATCACTGATACTTTTTGCCAATTCATCAACAAAAGCAATCTTATCTTTCTTAGAAAGTTTCAAAAATTTTGTAGCTTCAGAAGAAGATTCTTCATTTTCTTGTTTTTCCAGAACCAAAAGGCGTGATCGCAATGTTGGAAGAAGAACATCTAGTGATGGCATAATCAAAAAGAAATGGCTATGCTCATGCGGCTCCTCAAAAATCTTGAGTAAAGAATTCTGTGCTTCGTGTGTCATACTTGAAGCTTCGATTATAAAAATCTTCTTATTCCCTTCTATAAAGCTTTTTGAAAGATGCAGTTCCTTTATCCTTCGGCTCTCATCAATACCAAGAACTTCGTATTTCTCATGGAAAAAATCAGGATTCTGCGTATGGCGAATCTGAAACACATTCAAAAGATGCTCCTTGAGCTTGTGGGCGCTATCTTTAAATGAATGAATGAAATACGCGTGGTGGTGGAGATTCTTGAGGATGTATTCAAAGGGATTCATAAGGCAATTATACCCTATCTTTTTGAGATGATACTCTTCTTATATGTATCCAAATGCTCAAGCGCAATACCTGTTCCCTTCGCAACACAATAGAGTGCGTCATCAGCAAGCTTTGCCTTTACACCTGTTCTTCGGAAAACAAGTTCTGGAAAATTTCGGAGCATTGAAGATCCCCCTGTCATGATGATTCCTTGATCGATAATGTCTGCCGCGAGTTCTGGTGGCGTCTCTTGCAGAACGTCTTTGATGGCCTTGATCATATCTCGAAGTTCCTTATGAATTGCTTTCACAACTTCATTTGTCTTCACTTCGGTAGAGCGTGGAAGTCCAGAAATAAAATCTCGTCCTCGAACCTGCATCGCAAGCTCTTCCTCAAGAGGAATAGCTGAACCGATTTTTATTTTTATATCTTCAGCCATCTTATCTCCGATTGCGAGATTGAATGTCTTCTTTATATAGTCTGCAATTGCAGCATCAATGCGATTACCTGCACACTTCACTGATGTAGATGCGACTATTCCTCCAAGAGAGATCACGGCGACGTCTGTCGTACCTCCCCCAATATCCACGATCATGTGACCTCGAGCTTCTTGAATTGGAATTCCGGCGCCTATAGCAGCAAGAATCGGTTCTTTCACAACGAATGCATTTCGAGCGCCTGCACGAATAGCTGCTTCGATAACTGCACGCCTTTCTGTAGAAGTAATTCCAGCTGGAACAGACACCATGACCTCAGGCTTAAAAATATTCCATTTGCCGAGAGCCTTGTCGATAAAGTATCGAAGCATGGCTTCTGTCACGCGGTAGTCAGCGATCACCCCGTCGCGCATCGGACGATACGCAATAATATTGTCAGGAGTTCTTCCGATCATTTCTTTTGCTTCGAATCCAACGGCAAGAACTTTTTTATCCTGTTCAGAAACAGCAACCACTGAAGGTTCGTTGAGCACAATTCCCTTTCCAGGAAGAAAAACTAGCGTATTCGCCGTTCCGAGGTCTATTCCGAGCTTTTGGGAGAAGAAGTTCATTTTTATTTCAGTCTAGGCAGTCTTACGGACGATGTTTGCACCAAGAGAGTTGAGTCGTGTCTCGAGGCTTTCATATCCCCTGTCTATATAATAGATATTAGACACTGTTGAGGTCCCCTTTGCAAGCAAGGCCGCAACAACGGTGGCAAAACCTGCACGGATATCATATGCATCCATTGGTTCATCAGGATTAGCTTTAAAGTCTGCATTTCCATGAAGAAGAATTTCTCGAGGATTCATTGTGGTAATTTGAGCACCCAGCCGAATAAGATTCTGAGTAAATTTAAATCTGCCTTCGTAAATCGTTTCAAGTACTGTGCTTTCACCAGTCGCTTGAGATAGAAAAGTTACCATTGGTGCCTGGAGATCTGTTGGGAATCCTGGGTACTCATGAGTACGTACATCGAAAGCTTTAAAAGAAGAATTTTTTATTTTTCCATTATCCCTTATTTCAATCGTATCTTTTGTTGTGGTGATTGGAACTCCAGCATCACGAAGCATATTGATAGTGATCTCGAGATGTGTCGGATTGCAATTTGTTATTTTCAAATTGTCAGCACAGAGTGCGCCAAGGAGAAGGAAGCTTCCGGCCTCAATTCGGTCAGGCAAGGTGACGTATCGATTTCCTTTTGATGCAAGCAATCCCCCGCCAGTGATTTCTATAGTCGTGGTTCCTGCACCCTTTATCTGCGCCCCGCAAGAATTCAGATATTCAGCAACAGAAACGATTTCAGGTTCCATCGCGCAATTCTTGAGAACTGTTTTTCCTTCTGCAAGTACCGCCGCCATCATGAGCGTCTCTGTTCCACCAACCGTCTGCATATTGAAAAAGATTTCTGCGCCTTTAAGCTTGCCGCTTGGTGCAGACATATAATAAGTATCGTTCTTGTATTCAACGGTTGCTCCCATTTTTCGATAACCCGCAACGAATTGATCAATCGGACGAGTACCGATAACACATCCTCCCGGGGCTGGGAAAGAAGTTTTTCCGAATCGTGCGAGCAAAGGTCCGGTAAGAACGACTGATGATCTCATTGATTGCGCAAGACTTTCATCAAGATCAGAAACTGTAACTTTTGATGCATCAATCTTTACAGTATTTCCTGAATGAAGAACACTTGCTCCAAGCTTCTCAAGCAACACATTCATCTTCTTTACATCTTCTGTGTGAGGGACATTTTCAAGTTTGATTTCATCAGAAAAAAGTACGGAAGCTGCCATGGCCTTGAGAACAGCATTTTTGGCTCCATTGACTGTAATTTCGCCTTTCAAGGCCTTCTTTCCAGCCAATCCTTCGATGACAAAAGAGTCGTTTTTCATATAATTAATGTGGTTTACATTGTACGCGTTTGGAGGTAGATTTACAAATTTTATAAAAACACAAAAGCCCCTAAAGGGGCTCTGCGTCATCTGATTGGGGTCGAGTTTTTTCCCGCCGCTCCACCAGTCGTTTTACGACTTTTTAAGTATATCTCATTTGAAAGAGTGAAGTCAATTACTGGAGTCAGCGGGGATCGAACCCGCGCTTATTCGGTGATGAAGCGAATAGCAGAGAACCACTCTTGACCCCAGATGCATATTACAAAAGTGAAATGAAGAACTAATTAATAAGTTCTAAAGCCATCATGAAGTTTAAATTACACAATATAAACGAATATTAAGTAAACAGCCTTTTAGGTGTAGTATATGGCTATGAACATCATCGAGGTTATCCCGATAAGTCGTGGCATCGGCACCGATACCCTTTCCTACTTCACTTCTCTTGAGCTGCCTCTGGGCGCTTTGGTAGATGTGCCTTTGCGTTCAAAAAAAATCCATGGAATCGTGATTTCGTCACGAAAAGCCGAGGACATGAAAGGAGAAATCAAAAGTGCTGGATACGCTTTGAAAAAAATCGATAAGATAAAAAGTCACGAATTCTTTTCAAAAGCATTCATGGAAATGGTTAAAGAAGCTGCGAACTACTACGCCACAAGTGTCGGCGCAATCCTCGATGTACTCATGCCTGAATATATTTTAAAAAATATCGGGAAGCTCAAGCATGAAAAGAAAAAAGAGGGCGAAGATACGGAAATAAAAACAATCAAAGAAAAATATGTCGTACAGGGCGATGATGATGAGCGCTTTGGAACTTGGAAAAGTTTGATCCGTCAGGAATTCGCCAAGAAGCGTTCTGTTTTCTTTCTTATGCCGACAATAGAGGATGCTGAGAGAGCGTTTGAATTACTTGAAAAAGGAATTGAAGGATATGCAACCCTTCTCCATGGATCAATGACTCCCAAAGTCATTATTGAAAAATGGAATTCGGCTCTTAAAGAAGAGCATCCGATTGTCCTTGTGGCGACTGGTGGATTCCTTTCATTTCCTCGATCTGATATAGAAACTATCGTCGTCGAGCGCGAAAGTAGCAAGACCTACAAGGTCCCCAGAAGGCCATTTCTCGATGTACGACATATCGCAGAAACACTTGCAGACAAAAGGGATATCAAAATATTCTACGCTGATAATTTTCTCCGCGTCGAAACACTTTGGCGAGAACATGAGGGGGAACTTGTGCAAGCATCGCCTTTCAAATTTAGATCATTAAGCACTGCTGGAGACATGCTTGTGGATATGAAGGCAAGCAAATCCCCAAACGCAAGTTTCAAAATCCTCTCCGAAGAGGTTGAGAAGCTTATCAATTGGACGAAGAATGAGAGCGAGCAGATGATCATTCTCGCTACGCGGCGCGGAGTAGCACCAACGACCGTCTGCGGAGACTGTCAGAACATCGTGACCTGTAACAATTGCAGTTCTCCTATCGTGCTTCACAAAACAGGCACAGGCGACAAGGAAAAAAGCTACTTCATGTGTCATCGCTGCGGAGAACGAAGATCCACCGAAGAATTCTGCAAGGTCTGCGGTAGTTGGAAGCTCGGTGTAGTCGGTATCGGCATTGACCTTGTTGTTGAGAAAATCAAAAGTAAATTCCCTGAAATTACGGTTTTCAAGATCGATGCAGATGTAGCGAAAGAGGAAAAAGATATAAAGTCTGTAGTCCAGAAATTCAAGGCAAAGCCTGGAAGCATCCTCATCGGAACAGAAATGATGCTTCAATATCTCAATGACAAAGTTGAAAACTCTGCAATCATTTCTCTTGATTCCCTTTTTGCTCTGCCCGACTTCCGTATCCAAGAAAAAATCCTCTATATGCTTATCCGCATTCGCACATTAACCACGAAACAATTCATAGTGCAGACGAGAAAATCAGACGAAAAAGTTTTTGAATACGGACTCAAAGGAAACATGAGTGATTTTTACAGAGGTGCAATTGCAGAACGAGAAAAATTTAAATATCCGCCATTTACGACCCTAATCAAGATCACGCTCGAGGGAAAAAAAGAAAAAATCGTAAAAGAAATGGAGGAGGCTCAGGACATTCTTGATCCCTATGAAGTCGAAGTATTCCCTGCATTTACCCATACCGTGAGAGGAAACTTCGTCTTGCACGGGCTTTTGAGATTACCTCGGGAAAAATGGCCTGATCGAGATATCTTAGACAAGCTCCGATCCCTTTCTCCAGCTATCGTTATCAAGGTAGACCCTGAGACGCTTTTGTAGTACATTTTAGCTAATGACAACAACGCCACACATAGTCCAAGAGGGCGATCCTGTACTGCGGGAATGTGCCCAAACAGTGCCCCAAAAAGATATAACTTCTGCCAAAATCCAGAAGGTCATTTCCGATATGCAGAAAGCCATGTCTTCGCAAAAAGACGGCGTCGCTATCGCCGCTCCGCAAATCGGAGTCCCACTAAGAATATTCATCGTATCAGATGAAATCATGAAAGAGGCCGATAAGGAGTATAAAAGCATCGGCCGAGATCTCGTCTTCATCAATCCTGAAATTACAAAACTCTCGCGCGACAAGCATGATGTCGAGGAAGGATGCCTTTCGGTGCGTTGGAAATACGGAAAGGTAAAGCGCTCAATCAAAGCAACTGTCAGCGGACACAATGAACTTGGAGAAAAAGTTGTGCGCGGAGCAAGTGGACTTCTTGCTCAAGTTTTCCAGCATGAAGCAGACCATCTCGATGGTACACTCTTTATTGATAAAGCATTCGATATTCAGGATATTCCGCCTGAAGATTTAGAAAATGAATAATAAAATAAAAATCGGTTTCTTCGGCACACCAGACTATGCTGTCATGACGCTTGACGCTCTAAATCAAGCTAGTTTTGATATTGCCTTCGTCGTAACAATGCCCGATCGGCCACAAGGAAGAAAAATGCTTCTAACTCCCCCGCCAGCAAAAGTCTGGGCAGAGCAGCACAAGGTTCCCGTGCTTCAACCGGAAAAACTTCGCGACACTTCATTTACTGATTCATTGAAAAAATTAGAATGCGATGTATTTGTTGTAATCGCTTACGGAAAGATAATCCCAGACGAAATCTTGAATATTCCAAAAGCAAAATCGCTCAACATTCACGGCTCTCTTCTGCCGAAGTATCGCGGATCATGCCCTATCGAGACAGCAATTCTTGAGGATGAGAAGAAAACTGGAGTGACAATTATTCGTATGGATAGCGAGATGGATCATGGACCAGTCATTGCAATGAAAGATGTGATTGTAGAACCATGGCCACCTCGAGCAGAAGTCCTTGGTAATGAAATAGTAAAAACAGGTTCTGAATTACTTGTATCTATTTTACCTGATTGGGTCTCTGGCAAACTTCCTGAAATTGAACAAGATCATTCGAAAGCTACGTTCACCAAAAAGATTGAAAAGGAAGACGGACTTATCAACCTTAATGATGACGGGTACAAAAATTATCTGAAAATCCAAGCCTATCACGGCTGGCCTTCAGCTTTCTTCTTTATTGAAAAAGACGGGAAGAAAATCCGGGTGAAAATTACTCAAGCTTCGTTCAAGGACGGAAAGCTTTCAATTGAGAAAGTGATTCCTGAAGGAAAATCCGAGATTGATTACGCAAACCTCGTTTAATTGACGCTGTATCCCGTATGACTGTCCGCGACAAGTGACGAGCCTATAGCCTCTGCCTTGTTTGTCAGATAATAGAGTACGGTCCAGAAACACATGAGACTAATAAGCGCGATGCAAAGCCATTGATTCACCTGCTGTCTGAAGAATGGGGGTACCATCAGCGATTAATTTGATTTGCCTGGCCAGAAGCCCTTGAGAATATTCTTGACCTGCGATCCTCCACGTCGCACAAGCGACTGTTTCTTGTCCTTCGCCGACTTGAGCTTTCGAACCACTTCATCCTTCACGATATCAATGGCAGCATAAAGGTCTTCCTTTTCTACGCTCGCGTAGATGTTTGTATCCTTTGCAATAATATGAACTTCAGCCTTGAAGATATCTCCGTGCTTATGATGATTCGTCGTCTTTGCAAGCTCAATATCGCACTGCGCTGTGGTATCACCCTGAAGAAAGCTCTCAATTGAACGTAATCGCTTCTCTACGTATTCTGAAATCGCTGGGGTCAGACCTATAGTTGTAGTTTTTATATTGATGTTCATAGGTCAATTATACCGAAGTTATTCCTTTTTATCTATACTCACTATCTTGCTTGGCGAATGATGCCCGGAAACGATGCGAATGATGGAATTCGGAAACTCTGCATGCATGATTTCAAGAAGGCGTGAGTTCGCGCTGTTGTTCTCAGCCTTCTCTTTAACTGAAATTTCGTAGTGGTCAGATGAAGTTTTTTCGACTATTTCTTTCCTTGCGCCCGCTCTAATCTTCACTTTTACATACATATCTGATACTATAACATCGTTCATTCAAAAGTGAATAATATTCCGGTGTAGCTCAGCGGTAGAGCAGTCGCCTGTTAAGCGATTGGTCGCAGGTTCGATCCCTGCCGCCGGAGCCAGTTTGAAAAACTTAGTACAGTTATGAAAAAGATAATTCTATTCCTTTTTATATCAGCTATTGCAACAATGGTTATTTTTCCTAGTACGGCACTCGCGGCATGGTGGAACCCCCTCACATGGAAAATCTTTAATAAGACTCAAGAAATCAAAGAAACACTACCTGCTCCTGAAATAGATGTCACTATAATAGAACCTGAACCTTTAGAAAAGATTGTTGAACCTACAGCTGTAAAACTTGAGACTCCACCCCAAAAGGAACCTCCGATTTTGCCAGCGGCTAAACTTGAAGCAACAGTCTCGGAAGAGGATAAAGCAAAGATTACATCTGTTGTCTACGGCTTTATGATTGCCGTAACTAAAAAAGATGGCGCTACGGCTAATTCATTCGTTTCTGATAAATCAAAAATCTATTTCGATTCCCTTCTCAACAGTGCACGTACAACACCGAAAGATGAACTTTTGAAAAAAGATTTCACAACAATAGCGACTGTAATAATGATCCGACTCGCTCCAGACTCGACTGCCCTTGAAATAAAAGGTTCAGATATAATACCCCAAGCTGTAGCTGTTGGAACATCAACATGGTTGAGTTCTCCTGATTTTTTCAACCTAGGACTCACATTCAAATTGATTGACGATAACACTGTATTCGTTTCTTCGAAAAGCAGCGGGGATATTTCAGTCAATCTAACTGTTATTAAAGAAAAAGGGGGTTGGAAAATTGATTATGTACCCACAATCGCTAAGGAAAATGCCATAATTGAAAAACAATTAGCAAAGACGTCCAAAGAAACAGGCAGAACACGAGAAGAAACTATGGAGAGCCTTTTGCAATTATTCCTCGGCCGATTCAATGCTGAGCTTGATTACCGACTCTGGGTGCCATTGAATATGAGGGGCGAGCTTAATGTAGATAATGCAAAATTCAAAAGCATTTCTGATCCTGCAAACGGCTGGTCAATACTCTATCCAGATTACTGGACAATCGAGTTTGTAGAATCAACGACTTTCTTTATGGCTCCTTACACAACTGATGGATTCAGGCCTTCTATTGCGATAACTCCAAATCACAAGCCTATGAGTACGAAGCTCGACAAATATGCAGATTATATCCTCGAAGAGCTACCAAAAGTAAAAAAAGACATCCTATCGGAATCCATCGAATCAAAAAAAGCTACTTTCAATGGGGTGTCTGCTTATCATATCGCATACGACCGAATGAGGACATTTGATGGGGGAAGAACTTATATAAAACAGGTAACAGATTCGTTCGTATTTTTGAATAAAGGAATCGCATACATGGTTGAATATAGGAACGGCATTGCTGATTTTGATAAAACAAAACCGCTAGCTGACAAGATCCTAGGTACTTTTCAATTTGAGGAGCTTTGTACGAAAAACTGTATCGTCACAGGAAGGACTATTTAAAGGAGGTGTAGCGAAGATAATGATACATTACGCATATTTGACATATTGGATATAAAATTGTATTCTATTTTTAGATTTTCATGGTGCCAGTAACCCATGAAAACTCCAGAGAAGGGAGAGAGCATGCAGCAAAAATTCATCAAAAAAACGGCATTCTTTGTGATGGTCTTTGACGGACTTGAAAAAGACAAAGACGGTGCATATGGTCCATTCAAAACAAAAAAGACAGCTCAACGCGCCCTGACACGTCGAGGCTGGAGATCAGTGTCGGGTAAATATACGCTTTGGAAAATCGCGGCTGTGTACTCGTTCGCCGAAGTGAAGAAAATCCGGATGGTGACAGCACATAGACCCAAGGACTTACGTAAAAACATAATCCGAGACCAAACAAACGAGAGGAAAACTGTATGAACGATAAGCTAGTTACCCCGAAGTTTCTCACGCCAGAACTTGCGAAATGGGCTGTAGAGGGCGTTCTCTTGGCAGTCATGAAGCCCTCGCCCATTGGAGAGCTGATCAAGCGACAAGCTTGTCACATCGTCATCATCGTGCCAGCTATGAAAGATGATCGTACGGCAGACTATCCAGATTGGCCAAACTATCCTCTAGTCCCGCAACTGCTCTACGAACAGAGCATCGGCGACCAGAAAAACTGGACTGCCAAGTATGATGATGTCGCTCGATGCAAAGCACTCCAGCTCTGGCATGAGCGCAATGACGATCGGAGCGATATCATTCCACACCTCCTGTTTCCTGGCGATGCCCCTGTCTGGGGCGGTGTCAGGCGACATGGCATTGTTGTGACCTGCGCAGGTATCCAGTGCTGGTTTGACAAGATGATTGCAGGAATGACCGCTGACATGCTCATCGGTTTAGCCTACAACGCTTGGATGACAAGCGCTGACAAGAAGAACAATGTTCCCTGGCTGACGTAGGAGAGACACCTTCAATAAAAGCACGAGCCGTCCGGCAACCCTGGACGGCTTTTTATATACACTTCCCGATCGTTCTAAAATCGTAGGCTAAAGCGAGCCTCTCTTGACTTTATAAACAAAACGTGCTATCATTGTAGATAGTGATAGTACTTCGACATCTTTACTTGGATTGACTGTATTTTTGAGGGCTTTGATGAGCCTTGAAAGATACAGTCAACACTTCACAAACCAAAACCAAGTAATAAACATGAAAAAACTATTAGTTATAACGGGGCTGATTCTGGCGGCATTCATTGCTGGAAGAACATCTGTCACCCAGCCACAGGTTGCAGAAAATC
>ERZ1292625.4347-Hain-H41-01um-R1-4347-length-10678-cov-15_pt1 | contig 10678 bp, 12 predicted proteins | sample MGYA00564400_ERZ1292625 | MGnify/ENA primary metagenome ERZ1292625 (study PRJEB36523, sample SAMEA6512639) | groundwater metagenome | collected 2019-01-08 | study: AquaDiva: Metagenomics assemblies of 32 groundwater samples
CCTGCCATATCCCCATCTTACCAAATTCCACCGCGTGGAGTAAAATACTTATGAGTTGAAAGAAAACAAAAAATATGGCTGAAAAACGCAAAAAAAATCCCGAAACAGTCAGTCGCGAAGTGACCCCCTTTGAACTTGATCGTCTGGGAAAAATGGTAAACCTATGTCTGGAAGAGGATGTCTCTTTTATCATCAGTTTCGAAACCGGCCGCTATGTTTCCGGCGAACATACCTTTAGCCCCGACGGAAAGCTTCTCATGCCGAACGAGATTCCGGCTGAGCATGTTGTCCAAGGCCCTCAAGGCCTAAAAGTTGAAGTTGCTGGTACCGGTTATCAAGACAAAGAAGGAAAAGATTCACTCTACCCGTCCTTCCTTGATGCCATAAATGCCGGTCTCCAAATTCTCTACTGGAGAATCGTCGAAAAAAAGGGAGAACTAGCCGCCAAGGAACTGTTTGAGCGGTATTTCAGGGTCACTGACTAATAACTGATCGGAGCTGGTGACCGTACGTTGCTCGAACCTACGCCGTCTTATTACTCCTGAGTTAATTTTACAACTTAATGCTCTAAAGAGCCATATGAGTATAAAAAGTTTTACAGAACTTTATCGCTAATAATTTCTTTCCCCAGTTGCTCCAGCACCTCAAGTTTCTGAAGATCCTTAGCAGCACCCCAGAGGTCGCCAATATAGCGCTGAATTAAAGATGGTTTAAGTTCTTGCCAAAAGCTGTCCTTATCTTCTGTTGATAATAAATCATAAAAATCACGTAAATATTGTTTTGCTTCTTCGAGGGCGTTATGGTCGTTGCGGAGGCGAATATAAAATTGCGCTACATCATAATGATATGCGCCATTTAGACCTGCATGCTCTCCATCAATGAGACCAATTTTGCCATCTAAGTCATACATTTGGCGAATAACAAAATCTCCATGAGCAGGACACGTTCTTAATGTGTCTTTAGAATCTTCAATCACTTTTAGGAAAGGGTCCAAATTTCTAGGAACTTGGGATGCCCATTCTGTTGCAGAATTTAGTAGTTTTTGTCCAATAGAAACCTGCTTGCTCGACGTATGAGTTTTTGCGAACTCTGAATCCAAAGGGATAGTCAAAAGTTCAATCTCCCGTGTTACTTCAGCAATTTGCTTCATTCGCCTTTTAACTTCATTAGAAAGAGGCGCTTTAGCCTGAGCAAAAGGCTCTCCCATAAACCTCTGCGCAATAAAGTAAAAAAGTTTGCCATAGTGACCAGATGAAAAATTTTCAGGTACGGTAAAGTTTGGTCTTTCACTTTCGAGAGTTAAATGAACGGCCTCGTTCCAATTGAATTCATTCTGTGTGTAACGCGCAGTTGCAAGGGTAGTAGCAAGTTTAAAAACAGCTTCCTTCTCTTCAAATATACCAAAGGCAGTGAGGTGTCGCCATTCTTGAGTAATTCTTTCAGTTTGAAATCCTAAGCTTGTAAGATAATGAGAAATTGCCTCTTGATCAATAGTTCTTCTTCGAGGCCTAGCGAATTCTTTTTTACTCATTTTTGTAACTTTATGTAATTTGCTAGTAACTTTGTGGTTACTTTTGTCACTTTTGAGCTGGTCACCGTACTTTGCTCGAACCTGTCCAGCCTAGATGACGGTATCAAATCATATCTGCTAAGCCAACCTGATATGACATTTGCCACTGCTGTCAAAATCATACTCCGATCTTCCATCACTCCAAAATTAATTGTACAACTGACGGAATTTAAAAACCACCTAAAGAGTGTTGATTTCTGTTTGTTTATGGAGATTTTTGGAAAGATAAAACGAATTAATAAGAAAAAATACTAAGTTATTCGTCTCCATCGTTTAAATGACTTAATATCTTCGGTACTCAGATCGAACCACTCACCGTTCATTCTTTTTGAAGCAAATCTATTATGCCAGTATGCTTCTATACCGCTTGGATCATCGGTTTTAATTGAATGAATGAGATCCATTCGTTCCGGAAGTTGAATTCTTAATTCATTTCCACGTCGAACAGTATCGCTTGTTTTTCCAATTTTGTAATATTTACCTGACCTGAAAAGGTAAACTTCGCCTACATTAGCTGATGAATAGCTCTCATTGTGGCTTTTTGCACTAAATGAGCCCTGATACTGATAACAGATATTAAGGATATCTTCGAAACCCTCGTTGCTTAGGCAGTACTCTATCAATTTGGCAGTGGTCTGTTCTTTTGTTCCAAGTCTTTGAAAACTGTTTGCAACTGGAATCTCAGGATTGCTCTGCCGCTCCAGCCTTATCTCGGCATAAGTTGGAAATTTCTTTAATTTTCTAATGATCCTTATCAAGATCTTAAACAAATGTTCGTTATCATAAGCTTGTTGCAACTGATTAGGAACATATCCTGCCTCTGTGAGTGCATCGCCGAAACGTGCCCAGTATCTATTCCACTCATACATTTTTATTCCTGTTTCTTTTTCAAACCTACCTCTGCCTAATGGTTTTCCACCATTTTCTTTTGCAGTTTGTTTTATGGCATCAATAATATCTTGTTTTGTTGGCATATACGTTTATATTTTATCTCTTTAACAAGAAAAAGGCGAACTAAATTGATATACTATGAGTACCGAATGATCTCTGTGGTGAAGGTATCTTACTTTTAGAGAACTGATGGCACACTCGTGATCCATCTTAGCCACAGAGATCGCCCTTCGGGGTTTTATGGATAAAAATCAACATAAGATAATCGTGAGGCATCTTAAGTGGGTAGATAAATTCGCTTACGAAGTAATGAGCGACTCCTCAATTAGGATTGGAAAGAAAGACCATGGTAAAGCACTTTTGTTTCTTCAAGTAACTAAATTGCATACATCAACCGAAGCGGTCTTAGAGCTTGTTAAAAAGGGTTATGGGATGGATGCAATGATTATCGCTCGAAGTATGTTGAATAATTTAATTAGCTGTAAATGGATAATTGACTCTAAGCCAAAGACTGGGGCCAAAAGATTCATTCAGTACAATACGGTTTTAAGAAAAAGGTTTTTAGATATAGCTCTGAAATACCCAGAACAAAAAGGCCATTTTTTAAAAGTTTTGACTGACGAGAAAGAAATTAACTCCTCATATAAAAAGATTGAAAGAAGGTTTTCAGATAAATATAGTTGGTCGGGTAAAAAGATATGGAAAATGGCAGAAGATGTTGGCTTAAAGTGGGACTACGACTTTATATACAATCTAGCATCATCTCTCGAACACTCAGATATTAATAGTTTGAACGAATACTTAGCAGGTATTGATCATGCAAATAAGCTATTTGTATTTAAAGGCGGTCCGACCTCAAGGTATGTGATGGAATCTGGAATAACTTCAATTAAATATATGGGGGAAGGTCTTGAACTTTTTATTAAAATATTTAAACTAAACAAGAATTGTCAAAAAAGATTACTTGGGTTCGCAAGCAGAGTATCTGCCACATTGAAAAAAGATTAATTTAGGTTCGAACCTCGTTACCAGTATATTTCACTTCCAGACTGAACTCTAGGCTTAATGGAACAAAATTGTTGGTAAAAGTATAGGTCCTCCTTGATCTGACGGTAAAATCCTCGCATTAGTGTTCGATATATGAACACTAATACCAAACGCTCTGTTTTTTGTCCATCCTGTAGTAGTCGCTGTATTCGTTGGGGAAGAAGTACCACCCATACGCATCCACTGATGCCGAAAACAACGAATGAACTAGAGGCAACCATTGGCAATCTCTCCATGAAGCATCTCATCCATCGAGGAATGAAGAGGGAAACTCTCAAGCCATTTATCTCCTGGTTTATCTATTTCTACAATCGAAACCTCATAGCCCAGAGGAAAACTCAAGAGGATTAATCTACCAACAATTTTGTTCTATTTAGCCGAACTCTAAAAACAAAAAAACCTGGGTTGAACCAGGTTTGTGATTAATTTTAAGGCTAAAGTATGAAATCCACGCAAAAAATTCTCGTTATGAGCGGGTGATGGGAATTGGACCCACTTCTATTCCTTGGGAAGGAATCATTCTACCGGTGAACTACACCCGCAATTAACTTTTTAAATGCGCCTCCTCCTTTATATGATTTTATTTGTCTTTCTCTTTTCCGTGCCTGTTCTTCAATATTATATTTCTCAACATATAGCAATTTCCACTTACCCCTGGATCGTGTCGACTTTGTGTGGCCTCTGTTGTGTTCTTCAAGCCTCCTATCAATGTCATTTGTGGAACCAACATAATGTCTCTTTGTGAGGGTATTTTCTAAAACATATGTGTAATACAGCATATTAAAACCCACTTCTTCCCGCCGATGGCGGGACATTCTACCGGTGAACTACACCCGCTTATCAACGAAATTATACAGCCTGACCGGGTGCTCATGACACCCGGCCACTATTCTAAGGAAACACCACTTCCGTCCGAGCCACATCTAGCGCGATCCTTGCCCGCTCGACTCCCGCCTGATACATCTGTGGTATGCCATCGGGGTAGAAGACGTCAGTTCGCTCGGGGTGAAACCAGATCAGTCGGTAAGTGTCCAGCCATTCATTGGCCCGCTGGATACAGACCGGCTCGGTTCCCCAGACAATATAGCCAACCCGTTCTAAAGCTCGCCTACTCGCCTCATTCGCCACCCGGACTGAGCTTCTGATGGTCCAGCGGTTGAGATAATCGGCGGCGAACAGTGTCCGTCCCAGATGGGCCGCTCCCGCTACCCCCTTGCCCCACCAGGCTGGGTCCCAGATGATGATCCCGCTCCCGCAGGAATTCTCCCGGGAGTTGATGTGATGGAGTGAGGTGACGCCGATCGGGAACTGATAGCCCTCTGGCTGGATCGCCCAGGTAACACCGTCGGGATCTTTCCGATTCTTCTCATACCACTCAAGTTCATTCTCGAGCGTCTGGGCGAAAATTCCCTTGGTGTACAGATGGACTTTCATCGAGGAGAAATGTTCCACCAAAACCGGAATATCCTCCTTGCTCAATGCCCGTAAAACTATCGTCAAACCGTTATGGTTTACCCTCATCGTCACGCCGTACATAGTTCACCTCCTGTGAACACTAGAAGCGATTTAAGGTGCCGGCCAGCAAAACTAGTCATGAGCTAGCTTCATTTGGCCGGTTCAAACTCCGAAGAAGGGGAAAAAAGCCTCCTTGCGGAGGCTGAAACAGAAAACGATTATGCCTGTGCCTCCGAGGGGATACCAAAAACGACACCCATATCATGGGTGGCTGGTTTAGAGCTGATGAGACACATTCGATACATCATGAGAGGATTATAACATACTATAAGGCAATTTTACCAAAAAAAAAAGACCCCGGTTAAGGGGTCTTCGCTCGGTCAAGCCACAGGGCGGCATATGCCTCGCGGCCGATCATAAAAATGATGATGGTAGCGAACCCGGCTGGGGTCGCCAGACAAAACGATGAGTAGCCGAACGCGGTTGCAATAGCCGCGCCCAGCACAAACATTAACCCAATCAACAGGTAACCCCTGACGGTGGGCTTGTCGTACCCATGGTTATTCATTTTTACCTTCCTTTTGAGTGCGAGGGTGGCGCATGACCACCAAGGCGAAATATACCCCAAAACCACCCCAAATGCAAATTATAGGCTTCTAGTTCAGCAGCACGATGGCTAGATTCAAGACTAGGGCAAAACTAACCCAAAGAAGGTAGGGAACAAGCAAGTATCCGGCTGTCTTATCTATTTTTAAGAATTTTATTTTCGTGATCAAAATTGTTCCCCAAAGCACGACGATTTCGAAAAATGCCAGCCGGGGGTTGCGTAAACCGAAGAAAAGATACGACCAGGTCACGTTTAGAATCAATTGGACCCCGAAAAGGGCGACCGCGTCCGCTACCCCCTTCTTTTTCAGGCCTTTGTTCCAGACCAAATACAGCGAGTAGCCCATCAAGATAAAAAGAAATGTCCAAACCGGGCCGAAAATCCAGGCCGGCGGGGTGATCGCCGGTTTGTTTAGCAGTGGGTACCACCAAGAAACTGATTGGGCGGAGTAAAGTGAACCGGCTACCCCAGCGGCCAGACAAATTCCGAGCGAAAGTATCAACCTCTTCCAATTCATTTTCATATTCCAGTATACCCTCCTGGACAACCGCCTTACAATTAAAGTGTTACCAGTTAAATAAGCACATGCAAATTGAACTCGTCGACAGTAACGTCAAATTCACCGACCGCTACCAACAAAAAATTCTAGGCAAGTTTTCTTTGCTCGATCGCTACCTCAACCACCTCGAAGAAGACCTGAAAATCGCCAGCCTCAGTATCCAAAAAATGGTCCGGGGCAACTACGAAATGAAATTCAAGATGAAACTGCCTTTCTGTGACATTTACACCCACCACAAAAGCCCCGACCTCATCCCCGGCATCATCTCCCTCCGTGATCAGGTTAAACGTCAGATCAAAGAGAATATCGAAAAGATCAGGGAGCCCCGCCGCTGAGAAACAACCTACAGAATTGATTTTCACCTCGGACTGAGATAAAATACAGCGGCACGTTAAACCTATCAGCGAAAGGAATATCTCAATGTCCACGTCCTTCAGTAAACTCAAAAATGCCCTATTGGCCAGGGAGCGGCCAAGCAAGGCGGATTTGGGGCAAATGATTAATAAGGCGGAGGCGACTTTGAGTCACTTCAAAGGCCTCGAGCGCGTCGCTTTCCGCCATCGTGATGAGTTCTTCGGTCTTTTTGAAGCTCTCATCAGAGAGGAATACACAACCGACACTCAGGTGGTGGAACAAGAGCCCCCGGTAGGGCCAGAGGCTATCGTGTTGTCTGACAACATTGTCGGTTGTGCCCCGGGCCAGTACCACGCTTGGATTTATTGGTTCCACGGAAACGTTTATGGATATTTTGTCCACATCCAAACTGGTAACCCCCGCGCTTCGAAAGAGGATGCGGAGATCGCGGCCTAACGTGTCGGTGGGCCCAACGGGAAATGGCGTCGCAGCCAATTTCCCAAGGGCCCACCAACAACTTCCAAATTAACGTTCTAGTGTAGAATCAATTCGTGTCCAGCACCATTGTTTGTCCCAAATGTAAAGCCGAAATCCCCGTCGAAGAAGCCCTAAGCCACGCCTTCCGCGAAAAAATTGAACACCAAGCCAAAGAAAGCTTTGAGGTCGAGAAGAAACTCCTTCAGGAGGAATTGGAGATGAAAGAAAAAAAACTTGAAGAATCTCGCCAAGCCGAACTAGCCCTGCGTAAACAAAAACTGGAGCTCGTTGAGGAAAAAAGGTCCTTCGAAGTCGAAAAACAACGTCAGCTCGATGAAGAGCGGGCGAAAATTCGAAAAACTACTCTCGAGGAAGCGACTGAAAGCTGGCGACTAAAGGAAAAAGAGTTTGAGAAACGGCTCTCGGATATGAAAGAGGCGGTGGAAGATGCGAAACGAAAGGGTGAACAGGGTAGTCAGCAAACCCAAGGCGAGGTCCAAGAGCTCGATCTGGAGGAGACGCTCAAACAGCACTTTTTGTTCGACACGATTGAACCGGTTGGTAAAGGTGTCCGCGGCGCGGACATTAGACAGATTGTGAAAACTCAGTTGGGTAACAATTGCGGCACCATTCTTTGGGAAAGCAAACGCACCAAGGCCTGGTCAGATGAATGGTTGACCAAACTGAAGGATGACCTGAGGGCTGAAAAGGCGAATATCCCGGTGATTGTCTCGTCAGTCTTGCCCGAACAAGCCGGCTCGGGCATTGGTCTGGTCGAGGGTGTCTGGGTAACCAACTACTCCCTTTATCTCGTTCTGGCCGAACTGTTGCGAGGCAAATTAATCGAGGTCGCCCGCGAAAAATATGTTTCCCAAAACAAAACCGGCAAAGCTGATATTCTCTATAACTACATCACCAGCCATGAATTTGGCCAGCAGGTTGAGGCCATCGTCGAGGTCTATCAAGATATGCAAGGTCAAATCGCGAAGGAAAGGGCCGCTTTTGAAAAGATTTGGAAAACTCGCGAGGCCCAAGCTACTCGAATCATGGCCGGTACCGCCAATATCGTCGGCAGTATCCGAGGCAGTGTTGGTTCCACTATGCCCGCGATCAAGGGTATGGATCTTCCCGGTTTAGAAGAGGGGGAGTAGGGTACAATTTAGCCCATGGGCAAGTACTACCAAAGCAGCCGCAATCTATTTAACCCAAAGTCAAAAGAACCACACACCCTCAGTCGTTCCAAATTCGACCTTTTCTATGAGTGTCCCCGCTGCTTCTATATGGTAGCCCGTCACGGGCTTGGCCGGCCCAGCATGCCCGGATTTTCTCTCAACAATGCCGTTGATGCTCTCCTCAAAAACGAATTTGATCTCCTCCGTCAGACTGGTCAATCTCACGAATTGATGAAGCAATACCACATCGGCGCTGTCCCCAGCAATCATCCGGATTTGGCCAAGTGGCGCGGTGAGACACCCGAGACCCGCTTCAAGGGTGCTTCTGCCATCCATCAGTCCTCCAATTTTCTCCTCACCGGCATGATTGATGACGTCTGGGAGTCCGACTCGGGCGAATTGATCATCGTTGATTACAAAGCCACCAGTACTACTTACGAGATCTCTCTGGAAGACGAGTACAAGCAGGGCTACAAGCGCCAGATGGAGTTCTATCAGCATCTTTTCCGCTTGCTTGGATTCGATGTCTGTAATACCGGCTATTTTGTTTTCGCCAATGCTACCAAAAACCGGCCCAAATTCGACGGCCGGCTTGAGTTTGAAATGTCTATCATTACCCACCAAGGGGATGATAGCTGGATCGATGCCAAACTGGGGCAAGCCCATGAGTGCCTGATGTCTGACAAGATTCCTCAACCAGCTCTCAATTGTGAGCACTGCGACTATCGCAAAAAGATGGCCGAAGAAGTGGTCCGCCTGATGAAGTAATATCTTATGTGCTACTATTATGGGAATGTGTGGTATCTTCGCCACTACCAATGACAAAAACTCTGCCCAAACCATCCTCTCCGGATTAAAGAAACTTGAATATCGCGGTTACGACTCCTGGGGCATCGCTGTCAAAGGCCGGAGTCGGCTTCAATCACAAAAACAGGTCGGCAAGATCTCGGTCAGTCAGACTACCCTTCCCCAAAGCAACATGGGTATCGGTCATACCCGCTGGGCGACTCACGGAGGGGTGACGATTCCAAATGCTCACCCCCATTTTGACTGTTCGGGCAAGCTCGCTCTCATTCATAACGGCATCGTCGACAATTATCAGGAACTCGAGAAGAAGATTAAGGGACATAAACTCATCGGCCAAACCGACTCGGAGATTGTCGCCCATCTCATCGAAAAAGAACTCAAAACTGAAAAAGACCTCTTCCGGGCAGTCAAAAAGGTGGTCAGGATGACCAAGGGATTCAATGCTTTTGTGGTAATGCATCAGGACTTTCCTTATTTGGTTACTGCCAAGACCGGTTCGCCAGTGGTAATTGGTATTAGGCCCGGAGCCAATATGCTTTCATCTGACGTTGCCTCTTTGCTTTCGCACACCAAGCAGGTCATTTTTCTCACTGATGGCCAGATCGCCAAAGTTGCGCCAGACAAAGTCAGAATCGAAAACTATTCGGGAGTCAAGGAAATCAAACCAATTGTTCAAACGATCGACTGGACGGCAAAAAGTGCCTCCAAATCCGGTTTTCCGCACTTCATGCTCAAAGAAATCTACGATCAACCAGCGGTTTTAATCAAAATAGTTGAATCAAAGATCAAAGAGGTTCGTGAATTTGCCAAAACTGTCAGTAAGGCAAAAAATGTTTTCACCGTCGCTTGCGGCACGGCCAGTTATGCCGCTCTTGCCGGTCAGTATCTTTTTTCCCGCCTTGCCGGTAGACAAGTCATTCCCGCCATCGGTTCGGAGTTCTATTACAATGACGGTTTTATCAATAGCAGGAGCCTCTGTATTGCCCTTTCCCAAAGCGGGGAGACCCTCGACACTCTCCAATCGGTCAAGTTCGCCAAAGACCGCGGCGCCAAGACTGTCAGTCTGGTCAACGTTAAGGGTAGTTCTCTGGATCGTCTCTCCGACGAAACGATCCTTTTGGAAGCCGGACTGGAGAAGGCGGTCGCCAGCACCAAAGCGTTCCTGGCTAAGGTCGCCATCCTGCTTCTCACCGCTCATGCCCTCAATCGGAAAACCCCCCGCGGGGTAATCGAGATAAAACAGGCCACCCGGGCGGTCAGGAGGATCCTTGACCTCAAATATCAAAAATATATCAAAAAACTGGCCGTAAAACTCAAACACAGCCACTCGATGTTTATTTTGGGTCGGGGAGTCAGCTACCCGGCCGCCCTCGAGGCCGCCCTGAAAATAAAAGAAGTCAGCTACATTCACGCCGAGGGCTTCGCGGCCGGGGAATTAAAACACGGCGTCATCGCCCTGGTGAATCAAAACACTCCTTGTTTGGTTTTTGCCCCCAATGATGAGACGTATAGTGATATCATCTCCGGCGCGATGGAGGTAAAAGCCAGGGGCGGCATCATCATCGGCGTTTCGTTCAAGCCAAATCCAATGTTTGATTATTACCTGCCCGTTTCCGACTCCGGCAGTGGCACGATTCTCCCCAATGTGGTGGTCGCCCAGTGCCTTGCCTACTACCTCGCCACAGCCCGCGGTCTTGATCCCGATATGCCGCGCAACTTAGCCAAATCCGTCACCGTCA
>ERZ1292625.4348-Hain-H41-01um-R1-4348-length-10678-cov-3_pt1 | contig 10678 bp, 9 predicted proteins | sample MGYA00564400_ERZ1292625 | MGnify/ENA primary metagenome ERZ1292625 (study PRJEB36523, sample SAMEA6512639) | groundwater metagenome | collected 2019-01-08 | study: AquaDiva: Metagenomics assemblies of 32 groundwater samples
GCTGCCAATAACCACCCATCCAAAACCCGGAACCCCTTCAGGATAATTTGCAGGAGCATGTGTATACTCGAGTGTATAAGTCAAAAAATGCTCAACTACTTCGTCTACCACGAGAGAATCGTGGAGTACACAGTCCCCAGTGAGCCGCACCACAACATTGGCATCAGCTTCTTTAGCCGCTTTATAAAATCGATCGAGCACGTCATTTTCATCCCCACGGAAACACCTAACGCCACATTCCTGTGCGAGTTGTGCAATTGCATCATCTACTATCTTGTCAGTTGTCGCAACAATAATCATATCGAGTATTTTAGACTTTTGTACCCGATCAATCATGTGTACGAGCATCGGCCTTCCTAAAATCGGCCGCAGGACCTTGTTCGGCAAACGCGCTGAGCCAGTGCGTGCTTGGATGATCGCTACTATTTTCATACCTCGAATCGTAGCATTTATCACATTCATTGACAAAATTAATCAATAATGCTATTCTTTCACACGGAACGGACTGATTAACTTACATTCGGAGGGATAGTTTATGTGGCTCATACCGGTGGTACTACGAATATTCGTGGGGCACATCATTGCCCCATGGATGATAAAGAAGGCCGCGACAGGGGTCGGACGAGAAGAGCGTTTCATGCTCCAATTCGCAAGTGCGGCGTTGCTCTCTGTGCTTGGCGTGCTGGTGTTCGGACTGTCGTTTGACACGAATCTGCTCATTACCGTGGGGGTCGGTTTCATAAATGGCTTCGGCGCCTATTGCCAGTGGCGGGCCATCGAACTATCGCTCTCGAAGACCTCTCTTTTCACGCCGGGAGATGACCTTATCGGCATGACTCTTGCGTACTACTTCTTGGACGAGGGACGACTGCTCAACACGCCGATAACTCTCGGCATCATGTTTTCGTTTACGGCAGTAGCCTTGTTCTCATACGGCGATTATCGTCAAAAAACTAAGGAGACGAGCACAAACGGAGCTCATCCTCTGGCGCTGTATGCATGGATCGCGGGCTACAGTGTTATCTGGGGTGTGGCTATCTTTTGTACTCGTCTTATGGCACTAGAGCAGGTTGCTCCGAGCACCTTCATTGCTGGTTGGTATTTCGGAGCACTGCTCGCGGCTATCATCATCATTCGCATGAAGTGGCGCAAGGAGCGCTCGGTCATAAGCAGACGAGATGTTACGCTCTCGGTTGGTCTGGGATGCGTCATCTTGACTGCGCTTGGACTTAACTATTGGGCGCTTATCCTCGCGCCTCTTCTCGTTGTTCAACCGATATTCTTGGTAAGCGAAATAGTGTTTCCCGTGCTTATTGGCCTCATCGGTTTTGGAGAGAAAAAAGACTATGGTTTCGCAGAGTGGTGCTATCTCTGCCTCGGTATCCTCGGCTCCTTCTTCGTCGTTGTAGGTTTTGTGATGTGAATCCCCTCCTCCGCCTCACCCGCGGAGGAATTTTTTATTCAGACACGTGTGTATGCCATATCTATTTTTTTATACCCTAGAAATCAATTAAGGCGTTCAAAGTGCAAGTGCGCGATGGGGCCCTTGAGACGCTGGCGCACCGAATCCGTGTCGAGCGCTTTGCGGATTTCAGCGAACACGCTGTCGAGTGTTTTGACATAGCGTTTGATATGGGTAGGAGTATGAGCGCAGGACGGATTGAATTCGGTCGAAGCAAGGAACCCGCGCTCAAGCATTTCTTGCGTAAAAAGAGTCTTCAGCGCCTGCGCGTCATCATACAGAAAGGAAAACAAATTATAGGGGATCGTTCCGCCAATTTTGATTTTTAGTCCGTGTTTTTTTGCCGTGCTGGCCCAGCCTGCGCGCATCTGTGCCGCTGCTTCGGCTATGCGCTTCGGTACATTCATCTTTTTCATCTTTTTGAGCGTCGCGAGTGCCGCCACGGGGCCGGTACGATCGGTCCAGTAGGTACTCGATATGAAAGTATTTTGCGCCGCTTGCATCACATTGTGTTTGCCAATAATCGCCGCCATCGGGAAGCCGTTGCTCATCGCCTTGCTGAATACCGCAATGTCCGGATTGACTTTATAAATAAGGTGCGCGCCACCGTAGGTGAGCTTCCAGCCAATCGATACTTCATCGAAAATAAGTACGGCACCAGTTTTGTCGGCAATCGCACGAATCTTTTTAAGAAAATTATCTTTTGGTTCTTCACCATGGAGCGGTTCCATAACAATCGCCGCGAGTCGTTTGCCAGCATGCTTCACAATCGCTTCGAGCTCTTCAAGATGATTGTAGCGGAAAGGCAAAATACTACCGCGCAATCCTCTCGGCACACCCTTCGCCTCAAGCCCGGCGAGTAAGTGCTCCTTGAGCCCATCGGTCGTGCCGAGATTCGTCGCCAGATACCAGTCGGCCCAACCGTGATAACCGCAAAAGGCGATGATGTCGCGGTCGGTATATGCCCGTGCAATGCGCACCGCGATAGCCATCGCTTCCCCCCCGCCGCGCGCGAAGCGCGCCATGTGCGCCCATGGGTGTATCTTGCATAACAGTTCGGCAAGCTCTACTTCTTCTGGCACATTCAGTGTTGACATCGAACCGCGATCCACCGCATCTTTGACCGCCGAATTCACGTCCGGATCAGCATAGCCAAGCAGACAGCTTCCCACCGCCATTCTCCCCATATCGAAGTAATGCTTGCCATCGAGATCCCACACTTCGCACCCCTTGGCTTTGGAGTAATAGGCGGGCCATTGTCCCGGCAAAAACATCTCCGAGCGTTTGGAGAGAAGTTGATTGCCACCAGGAATAAGCTTTTTGGCTTTTTCCCATAGCGCTTGTCCTTTTTTTACACTTTTTTTCTTCATTTTTTCTATTTTTTTCTTTCAATACACTTTCGGGTATGTCGTCATTAATTAATTGGTGTTTTTTCTCAGCAGACAAAATACGGCACGATTTTCGGCGGGAGCGTCTGCTGTAAAGGTTAAGTGTGGATATCCGTTAGTAAATCGAGCCACTTCGTAATACGCTCCTGTCTTGGTAAACATTTCCGGATAAAAATCTTTATAGGTCCAAACATCATCTTTCGGCAAGTGGTGATATTTATTTTTTGTTGGAGCATCCGGGGCAAAATCTCCTATTATCAAGTACCCCCCGGGCTTAATCATTCTATCTATCTCTGAAAGTGACTGCATAAGTGTTTCCCGTGATATCCAGTGAAAAACAAAAATAATAATTGCCAAATCAAATTTTAAATCTTTTATGTGAATATCGGAGACCGAGCTTTTTTTGAGATCAAGCTTAGGGTATTTTTTTTGGCCATTTCTAATTGCCAACTTCGAAGCATCAACGCCAACACAGTGCGCCCCGTATTTTTTTCGGAGTCTCTCTAACCGCCAACCGTCACTGCATCCGATGTCAATAATACTTTTGGGTCGCAGTGAGTAAAGGTCAAGAAGATATGAGACCGGTTCAAATTTAGCTTTACCCAGCGCTTTTTCGTTTCTTTTGAACCACTGATCCCCTTCGTTTTTCAAAAAAAGAGCATCTTGTGTTTTTTTGTTTTTTTTCATTTACACCAAGATGATATCGATAAGAGCGCCTGTGGCACTGTGCATCTGTTTTGTATCTAACTTCGTACCTACGAGCGGTTCCTTGGAAACCTTTTCGAGAATGCCTGTGAGCGCTTCCGAGGAAGAAGCGATTGAAATGCCACGAATCTGTCGTATTTCTTCAATCAGCGCTTCGTCATATGCTTGCCGAAGCGCGTCTCCCCCAAGCCCGAGATCATTATACGCCAAAAAAACGCTTGGTTTCCCGCGAAGCGGGGCAAAAAAGTTTTCGGTGCCTTGGATGCTTACTATAACATCAGAGGCGTACGCCACGCCATTGAAGGAAAGTGGCGAGGCGCCTTTCCTGATTGAAAGATTTTCGGGCAATGCAATCTTTTCACCAATAGCAAGGAGATTCTCTTTTTGCGGGTCGCGGGGATGCGGGCGCACAATAATAACTACTCCCCCGACATTGTTATGGGAAAATTGGGAAACGGCCAGAATGGTTTTTTCAAGTGTTTTGATGTCTATATCCGGATCAAGGAAACCCTCATCCTTACCGTCAGAAAAAAGATCGCCGAGGTATAAAACAACAAAAGCATTGCTATCAATGCCAAGTTTTCTCCGCGTTTCTTCACGATACGATTCTGCTTTTTCGAGTTCAAACCCTTCAGATGAGAGGACTCCGCAAATATGTATCTTCTCTTGCGGATACTCCGGCATTCGTTGTCCCAATATCTTTTTAGCAAACTCATCGTTGCAGAAAATCCCATCAATGCTTTCCATTCTTTCGTTATTCCCCAATAAAAAAGTTCCTCCAGGCGTGCCGTATCCTTCAAAAAGAAAAAATGTTTTGGAAACACCCAAATTACTTTTGGCACCAAAAAGAACCAGGCCTTCGGGGCCATTTTTGACACTCACCGATGCCAGAGCAACATCTATTGGTTCATTTTTTGAAACCTCGATGATATCGCCAAGAACCGTTCTCTCCTCGTGTATTTTTTTGAATATTGGGAATTCTCCTGTGAATTGTTTGCCAGCAACTCCGGAAACCAGGGCCACAATTCCTTTACAACGTGAATCATTTTCAAGTGCCCGAATAATGTTTTTGATTGCGCCGAAAGAGCCGGGATTGTCCGAGGTTACCAAAACACGTTTCGCGTTCTTATCCGCTTCTTTTTTTTCAAACTCAAAAATCTTTGTCTCAAATCGTTCGAGAATGCCTCTTCCCATCTTTTGCCATACGTCGTCGTCCGGAAAGAGTGTTTCTTCCGAAATTCTTTTTACCGCTTCTCTCTCTTCAGGGTCATCAAGAATACCGAGTATTTCATTGCTATTCTTTTTGATAAAAGAGATTTCATCTGCTCGAAAACCGATTTTTTCTGTTCTAATTTTTTCAAACTGTTCAGGCATATGTAAAAAATTATATATTTGGGCTTACTCTCTTTACATGCTGAACAATTTTCCTCTGCTCTGCCAAAGAAAGTGACGGGAAAATCGGGATAGAAATCGCTGTTTCTGAAAAAATTTCAGCATTCGGACAAAGCCCTTTTTTGTAACCGAGCGATTCATAGTACGGGTGATGATACGCTGGTATGTAATGCACCTGTGCCCCAATACCCGCTTTATGAAGTTTCCCGAAAATAACGTCTCGAAGATGCTTTTCTTCCGGAACAATCCGAATCACGTACAGATGCCAACTTGATTTTCGACCTGAAATTTCTTTTGGCAAAATAAATCGCTTTATGTTGCCTAATGCTTCGTGATACCGCATGGCAATTGCCTTCCTTTTTTCAATAAAAACATCGAGTTTCCTCATTTGACTTATGCCGAGCGCAGCTTGTATGTCTGTTATGCGGTAGTTAAAACCAAGGTCATGCATTTCGTGATACCATGCTTCGCGATTTTTATGCAAAAGATTTTTTTTATCTTTCGTTATGCCATGACTCCGGAAGAGAACCAATTTTTCGAAGTATTTTTTGCTGTTAGTAACAATAATGCCGCCCTCGCCTGTGGTGATGGACTTTACCGGGTGAAAACTGAACATGGTCATGTCAGCAATAGCCCCGATCTTTTTTTTGCCATATGAGGCTCCAAGTGCCTGTGCCGCATCCTCAATAAAGACGAGTTTTCTTTTTTTACAAATTTTTTTAAATGCCTCGAGATCTGCCGGCAACCCGGTATAATCAACAACAACTATGGCTTTTGTTTTTTTTGTTATTTTTCCTTCCGCCTTTTTCGGATCAAGGTTCCCAGTCATGGAATCAATATCGGCAAAAATAGGTTTTGCCCCCACTGCCACCACCATGTTGGCGGTAGCGACAAAAGTAAGTGGAGTGGTAATCACCTCATCCCCCTTCCCTATGCCTGCCGCGTAGTAAGCCCCGTGGAGCGCTGCCGTGCCGGAAGAAAAAGCAACAGCGTATTTCGCGTCACAATATTTAGCGATAGATTCTTCAAACTCTTTGACTTTTGGTCCCTGTGTCAAAAAATCGGACTTGAGCACTGCCACCACCGCTTCTATATCCTCTGAAGTGATGTGCTGTCGCCCATAGGGAATCATAATGATTGAATAGTTTTCGCCATCCTGCCAAACTCACCCTTAGAAAGCCAAACGGTATTCGTGTCGCTAGAATAAATAAAATCTCTGGGCAGTTTTTTACCGGAAGCTAAAATTTTGACATGATTGACCCCGCCATTAAAAACCTCCTCGTGCTCTGGCAAAATGACAAAATAATCCTCCAACTCAATGGTGTGGCGAGCTTCTTCTTTAGTGATGAGAACCTCGTGTAATTTTTCCCCCGGCCTTATTCCGGTTATTTTATGCTTAGCCTTAGGCGCGACTGCTTTAAAAAGATCAACTATTTTCATACTTGGAATTTTTGGCACGAATATTTCACCGCCCGACATTGCCTCAAGGGCAAACAACACCAACTTGAAACTTTGATCAAGATTGATCCAAAATCTGGTCATCTCTTCGTGTGTGATGTTTACGGAATTATGATTCTTTGCTTTTAATAATATTTCAACAATGCTCCCCCGACTGCCAACAACATTGCCATAGCGCACACAACTAAAGAGTGTTTTCCCGGAAGTGTAGGAATTGCCACTTATAAATAATTTTTCCGCGCACAACTTTGTTGAGCCATACAAATTTGATGGCTGTGCGGCTTTGTCAGTTGAAATCAAAACAACTTTTTTGACTCCTCTGTCTATGGCGGCATCAATGACATTCTGACTGCCAAAAATATTTGTTTTAACCGCTTCAAAAGGATTGTACTCCAAAGCGGGAATTTGCTTTAACGCCGCGGCATGCACGACAATATCCACTCCACTGAAAGCGCGTTCTAGCCGTGGCAAATCGCGAACATCCCCAATAAAAAAACGCAGACGTTCGTCATCAGAAAGCAGGGTGCGCATTTGCGACTGCTTAAATTCATCCCGACTAAAAATGATGAGTTTTTTGATCTCAGAATTTAGAAGTAAGTATTGGGAAAAGTTCTTACCGAAAGAGCCCGTGCCACCAGTAATCAGCACAGTTTTATTTTTAAGAAAATCAATTTTATTCATATTCTGGGGCAGTGATTTTGGCATATTTGTTACTTGGTGCGAATAACCTCTTTTCCTCTTCTTACAAGACCGTCTAAATAACCCGGTAATTTAAGGTGGTTTTATACCTTAGCCCTATTTTAAAAGGATGTCAAAGTCTCGCCTAAAGTGAAATTGTGCATTTAAAATTTAATTTTACGGACGACTGGCACTGATAGAAAAGTATTCTATTTGCTGAGTCATTTCTTTATATGTTCTCTCTACCCGTTCAATAACAACGTCGCGGAAACCAGCTTCGGTAAGCATTTTTCTGGCAACCTTCGTGGTCAGGAAACATGTTATACCATTGTTGTAATAAGGAACCTTCGTATTTGGAATATTATCCACGGTTAATTTGTCAATTTTATTGCCTCCACTTTTCTTAAAAGAAACACTGTCCTCACCCAAGTGCCAACTGAAAAGTCGACCTCCTTTTTTTAAACATCTAAAAATTTCCGCAAAAGCTTTTTTGTGCCCCAACAGATCAGTGTGTTCAAGAGACATCACATCAACAACAGCGTCAAAATAGTTATTCCTAAAGTCCAATTTTTTCATATTGCCTACTTTAATTTTTGCACTAACGCCATAACTTTGAAGCATCTGCCGGCAGAGCTTTATCCCGGTCGGAGCGATATCTATGCCATACGTGTCAAAACCTTCTCGGGCTATAACCCAAAGGTTGGCCCCACTACCGCAACCCACTTCCAAAATTCTGACATTTTTTCTTTTATTTCTGGCTAAAGAAAGAAAATGTTCCGCCAAAAATCTAATCATCGGCTCATTGGGATATTTTCTCTCGGAAAGAAATCCAATTTCCTGATAATGTTTTTCAAATGTAAGGTTGTCCATAGCTGTTTTATTCTAATCCAAAATACTTGACCAATGATTCGTCCAAAGTATTTATATAACTATTCAAAAAATCTTTTGATAAAAATTTTTCAATTTCATAAATTTTGCGTGTTTCCCCTCGGGCCCATGCTTCCTTAAACAAATTAATTCCCCGCTCCTTTGAAGTACTAATTGTCGTCAGAGTTGACGGATTGATATATCTTGGCCCAAGCTCATATGTTTTGATTCCTCGTTTAAGCAATTCCTCTATGACCCGCCACGTCAATAAATGTCCGACTTGTTTATTTTTAAAAGCTGGATCAATCGCCACCGAGCCGTAATAAGCCGCGTTTTTATAAAGATTCACGAGAAGCATGCCTGCCACCTTGCCACTTTTTTTTTCTCTGGCTATCACATAAAAAGCCTCTCCGAATCTTGCAAAATCAGCCTGTTTTGTATAACTGTCATCAGAGCGAAATTGGCCCCCTGCGTTTTTTACATGCAAATGCAAATACTCTTTTTCCACCTGCTCTGTTACATTTCTCCCTTCGGCAATTGAAAATTCGAAGAGAGGCGAAAACTTTCTATGATATTGGCGCGAGCATACTCGTACCTCCGACAGGGTGTTCTCTCTTATGTGGAAGCGATGAAAATCAAAAGTGGTGGCAACATAGCGATGTTTGTTGGCAATGCTTCGAACTCTTTCCACCTCATTGCCCAAATCTTGTGGTGGTATCAGCATAATCTTAATATGACCGGCGCCCGCTTTTCGTGCCCGCTTTTCAAGTTCTGTAAAAGCAAAGTCCTCCAGCTCTAGCATGCGAGCCGGCGCAAGATCTCTCCGAAAACATGGCCACGGAAGAAAGCCACCATAATATGATGCCTCCAGGCCCTGATAATTACCTATGGGTTTTTTTTGAACAATTAAAGGCACGACACCAACCGCCCTTTTCTCATCCATCACAAAAAACGACAAGTCGTATAATTCATTTTTTTCTCCAGCTGAATGATTAAACTCGTGAAAAAGCCAGGTGTGCCAAATCCACCCATCTCTAGAATCATCTACGATTTCCTGCCAAAGATTTGAAAAATTGGGCAAGGAAGAATTAGCATCGAGAGCGGAGAGAGCACTCTTTTTATCATTATCGCTAGACAATTTTTTTAAGTTCTTTAAGGATGGCATGAATAACATTCTTTACACTTTCTTCCCTACTAATAACGGCTTCACGACCACCAATCGGCCCAATATAAGCATGGAAAGTAGCTTCATCAAAACTCTTAAGATAATTAAGAATTTTACCTTGGTCAACCGTAAAGCCGTCTTTAATTTCTGCAAGGACTTCTTTGCAAGAATCATGGCCATCTACTTTGAAAATCCCGGGAACATCCTTAAACCACGGGTAACCGAAAACGATACCAGGTTTATTACGAAAGACGGCTTCATACGTTGAGGTACCGGTTACGGCTACTACCGCCTTGGAAGCATTGATCAGATGGTAGGAATTGATATTGGTCGGTACGAGGATAACATTTTTGAGAGTAGCAATTTTTTTGTAATAGCCCTCATAACGCATGTTGGTATACTTGACCACTCCACTCATCGACCACTGAAAAGGATGTTCTTTAACGTACAGCATCCAGCCTTCGGGGAGCGCGTAGGAAAGCGTTTCTATCATTAAAAGCTGGTCAACAAACATTTCTCCAATAGGACTCGTGGTACCTTCCGGTTGCCAATGCAACGTGACATAGACAAATGGTTTATTAAAATCTGGGTTTTCAGTCACTACGCTTAAATACTCTTTGCGAAGATCAGATTTAAAGCGCCTTGCAATATAATCATAGATTTTAATAAAAAAAGTCCCATCTCTTATGCTTTTTAAAATCATCTTTATCTTGGCCCGAACAGATTTCATGTCGTCAATTTCACGTTTGAGACTTTCAACATAAAAAGGAACTTCGTCTTGCTCTGGCCCGGTTTGTTGGTTATAAAATCGCTGGAGATCAGGGTTAAGGTCAGAAACAGAAAACATTTTACCCCTGTTCCTTTGAAGTGCTTCCGCCAAAAGCGGACTGATTTCATCGTAGCGATACGAAACTAACACTCGATCGGAAGTACATGCTGCTTCCCACAAGAGGATAGTCGGAATTCTCATAAGCCTTGCCAAAGAATAGAGAATGAGAGGAAAGGGTCCATGAGGAAAATATGGGAAAACGATTGCGTCTGGTTTAAAGAGATTGAGTATGCCCTGCAAGTAGCGCACAAGGTCATAGTAGAGGCGTTTTTTCTCGTCAACCACCATAACGTGTCCGCCATATTCAACTCGCCGATTCATCATGGTTAGAACAAGCGATTCGGTCTTATATAATTTTTCAAGCAAAGCTACTCCTGGAGGAGGAAAAGAATTCATGTTTATTCCTAAAGCTGAAATCCCCCGACGCATTGCGACCATATTATGATAAACAACTCCGGGAATTTCGAGGTCTTTCTTCTCATCACTCCAGAGATACATCACCTCGCATTTGTTGCGACGCAGTTCTTCTATCATGCGTGTCGTCTCTTCTTTATCACCAGCCCAAACTAAAAATATTTTTTTCATATTCTCAGTCTAGGCGCGGATGTGATAGGCCTTAAAAAAATAAGAATTTTAATCTTTGAGAAAATCTTCCGGAGATTTCTGCCCAGTAATATCGCCATTCTCAAGAGTCAAAACTCGATCGGAACGAATAATAGTTTAGAGGAAGTGCG
>ERZ1292625.4350-Hain-H41-01um-R1-4350-length-10677-cov-4_pt1 | contig 10677 bp, 11 predicted proteins | sample MGYA00564400_ERZ1292625 | MGnify/ENA primary metagenome ERZ1292625 (study PRJEB36523, sample SAMEA6512639) | groundwater metagenome | collected 2019-01-08 | study: AquaDiva: Metagenomics assemblies of 32 groundwater samples
ACCGTTGCCAGTCTAGCTCATCTTGATTCTGGCTTTTTCGCCAAAGCCGCTTCTCAATTGACACTTGCTGAATCAGCCACCCTAGCCGCACTTCCTCGAGCCCCAAGCCACTATTCACCTTATGGAAATTACCAAGATGATCTAACTGCTAGAAAAAATACAATCCTCCTTAGAATGAGGGATTTGGAATTTATAACCCAAGAAGAATATGACAACGCATTAAACGAAAAGCTTGTTTTCAAATCTAGTAGCGAAAACATTACTGCTCCGCATTTTGTAATTATGGTGAAGGATTACTTGGCTAAAAAATATGGCGAAGAGGCTATCGAAAGCGCAGGCTTAAGGGTTATAACGACCCTTGATGCCAGCCTTCAAGATTACGCCGAAACCGCAGTAATAAAATATTCAGCTATTAATAAAGTCCGTTATAAGGCTTCGAACGCTGCCCTGATAGCAGTCAGCCCTAAAAATGGTGACGTCTTAGCACTCGTCGGATCTAGCGATTATTTTGACGTTGCGAATGAAGGCAACTTTAATATCGCCACAGCAAAACGTCAGCCTGGTTCTTCATTTAAACCCTTCGCTTATGCGACCGCTTTTCAAAAGGGCTATCCAGACTCAACGGTGTTGTTTGATTTCAAAACTGAGTTCAACTCTTATTGCTCTCCAGACGGCTCACAACTCAAAGACCGATACGGCCTAGATTGCTACCACCCAAAGAACTATGACGGCTTATTCCGTGGACCCGTTTCTATGCGCCAAAGCTTAGCTCAATCGCTAAACATTCCTTCCGTAAAAACTTTATACTTGGCTGGCATCAACGACACAATCAACTTAGCCCAACAGATGGGCATCACCACCCTTACTGAACCGACCCGCTATGGCCTCTCCTTGGTCTTAGGAGGCGCGGAAGTGCGACCAATAGACTTGGTCTCGGCTTATGGAGTCTTTGCCAATGACGGCATCCGTAACCCCTGGAGAATTATTCAAAAAGTTGAGGATGTTAATGGCAATATTCTTGAAGAAGCACAAGACCAACCCCAGAGAGTTTTAGATTCACAGACGGCTCGCATGATTGACAATGTTCTCTCTGACAATTCAGCCCGCGCTGCCGTGTTCGGTTATAATAACTCCCTATATATCCCCGGCTACGAAGTTGGCGCCAAGACTGGAACTACCCAAGAAAATCGAGACGCTTGGGTTGTGGGTTTTAGTCCTTCTATTGCCACCGTGGTTTGGACAGGAAACAACAACAACACCTCCATGACCTCCGCCGGCGCTGGTATCAGCGCTTCTGGTCCAATGTGGAATGAGTTTATGTCCAAGGCTTTATCAAAATTACCAAGAGAATCTTTTCCCCAACCTAACCCTGTGAGTTCAAATAAGCCCATGCTTAACGGCTCGTACTCTTACACCTCAGATGCTGGCCTACCACAATATCACGAGATTCTTAATTATGTTGATAGGGGTGACCCACTCGGGGGAATCCCTTCCAACCCAGCCAGTGATCCCCAATTTTCAAATTGGGATTGGCCAGTTGTTCAAACGTACGGCTATCTTCAGGTCACCCCAAGCACTTCACCAACATTCTCGCCCACTCCAACATTTTAGTTGACACTAATAGTTTGAATACCGAAGCCTTGTGCTTTGCACGCCTCTGCCAATTTTGAGCTCCTAATTATTATTTCGTTAGTAGCTGTTTTATTTTGCATCTGAAGATGTAGTTTTTTATTTTCATAAGAGACGTCAAACGACAAAGTCTCACCAATTGAGCCAAACTCACCAATAAGAAATCTGCGAATGCACTTTTCTATCTCTAGTTGGGCTTGAGTTTTTTTCTTTAGGCTATCTACTCGCTTGATAATTCTTTGTTGAATACTTCTAAACATTAGCTTCGAAGAGGCATTATTAAATAAGTAAGTGTCTTGTCATCACTTGGCCGAATAATTAATGGGCTGCCGTTACCCGTAAACTCAAGTATCACCTCAGTCCCAGGCATGTTTTTTAAACCATCTAAAACGTACTTGTAGTTCAAGGAGGCTTCAAATGGTTCATTTTTTAGTGTGATAGGAATATCTGTTTCAATTTCACCCTTATCGCTATTTTTAGCTTTAATAGTTAGTTTGTCATTGGCGCATGATATTTTTACATCAGAAATACTTGATGCAAATAATCCGGCCAATCTAACATTGTTTTCAAAATCACTTTTCTTGATAAGGGCGCGGGAGATAAACTTATCGGGGATAACGTTTTTGTAGGGTGGATATGTTCCATCAACAACCCTAGAAACTAATTCTATGTCTTCTGCTAAGAAAGCTATCTGGTTATCTTCGTATTTAATTTGAATATCCCCCTCTGAATCACTACACATTCTAATCAACTCTGTAACGGTATTTCTTGGAAGAATAACGGAAACAGGGCTTGTAGTATTTAGTGATATTGAGACTTCTGTCAGCCTAAATATGTCTGTAGAAACTAAGACGCCTGCATTGTCTTTAAACTGCATTAGGACGCCTGCAAGTTCTGGACGAGTCTCTGAGACTGCTATTGAATCTAAAACCTTAACAAGGCCGTTTTTGAGAGCCTGAGCACTAATGGAAGCCACTGGGTCACCCTTAATTTTTGGTATAATTGGAAAATCTTTAGGATCAAACCCCAATATGCTTGTTTTATAGTTTTCACTATTAACATTTAAGATATTATTTTTTGTGGTTAAGGTTATTTTTTCATCTTGAACCGTCCCAATAAAGTCGGCGAGGATTCTTGAAGGAATCGCTATCTCTCCAACTTCTTCAATCTTAACTCCGACCAAAGTATTGATTCCGAGTTCAAGGTTTGTGGCCGACAATCTAAGCCTTCCGTTTTCAGTCTTTAGTAAAATATTACCTAGTATCGGTAGGGTTGTATTCTTTGAAACAACTTTTTCAACTAGACCAATAGCTCTTCTTAGGTTCTTCTGATTGATTATGAGTTTCATAATAGATACTTATATATTTATATTCTTATTATTACTATTAAGAGTGTGGACATGTGAACAACTTTATAATTAAGTTTTAAATTCTTAAATAAACATTACATATTAACAGGCACTCACTCACTCACCGAACTGTGCACAAGGGTCTTAGAAAATTACCTTAAAGAAAGGATAAACTCTGTTATTTTATCAACAAGTTATTACCTTCCACACACTGTCCACTACTTATCAAAAGAATTATAAACACGTTCTTTGATAAGAACCAGCTCTTGTTTTAATGGTTCATCAATTGCTGATTCATTTCTAATTTTCTCACAAGCGTGGATAACTGTGGAGTGGTCTCTTCCGCCAAGCTTCTGTCCAATCTCTGGAAAAGAAAGCTTGGTCTCGTCTCTTAATAAGAACATGGCGACTTGTCTAGGTCTAACAACCTCTTTCTTGCGACTTCTCTTAATAAGATCAGCAGCAGAAATATTATAAAACTCAGCCACAGACTTCAATATGGCTTGAGGTGAGGTCTTTTTATAAGGCGCACTCAAGTATGTATTAAGAATGTTCTTAACTTCTTTAATGTCTGGAGCTTTATTATAGATTTGGCTAAAAGCAACGACTCGATTAAGAGCTCCTTCAAGCTCTCGGATATTCTTTTGCATATGAGTTGCGATATAGACCAGAATGTCCTCATCTAAAACCACGCCCTTACCTAAAAGTTTTTGTTTCAAGATTGCTAAGCGAGTTTCAAGATCTGGTAAACCAACATCAGCAATCATTCCACCCTCAAATCTAGACCTTAAGCGCTCTTCGAGGGTTGGAATAGCCGCGGGTGGCCTATCTGACGAAAGAATAATCTGCTTATTTTTGCCATATAGCTCATTAAACGTGGCAAAGACAATTTCTTGGGCCTTAACCTTGCCGGCAATGAACTGCACGTCGTCTAAAATCAAAAGATCGAGCTTGGCATACTGTTCTTTGAGACTCTCAATGGTTCGGTTCATGATAGCTTCAACAATTTGTGCCGCAAATCTCTCGGCTGGGATGTAAAGAACTTTCTTGTCTCTGTTTTCTGAGACCTTATTGCCCACCGCCTGTATTAGGTGTGTCTTGCCAAGGCCCACACCACCGTAAATGAATAGCGGGTTGTATATTTTACCGAGGTTTTTGATGACTGCAAGTGATGCGGCATGGGCCATTTCGTTGTTAGAGCCAATGACGAATGATTCCAGAGAATAGCGTTTATTTAAATTAGTAACTCGATCGATGTCGGTATCGGCGGGAGTGTCATTTTTCTCTTCCAGTTCCTTTTCAAGGATAATGCGAGAAATGTCTTGGCGAACAAGTTCGATCTTTGGCTTACCAATAGAGTACTTAACTTCTCTAATCTCGGGGGTCAGGACTCGGATAGACTGAAGAATCTTTTTATTGAACTTGTTTTCGAGCCATTCTTTAATAAAACCATTAGGCACACTCACAATGATAGAAGAATTATCACGAGCAACGATGGTGGTGTTTTTAAACCACGTAATAAAAGTCGCTCGTGTAAGCGAGAGCTCCATTTCACCAAGTACAGCCTTCCATAATTCTTCGTTAGTCATCGGTGGTGGGATAAATTACAACTTATTATACTGAATAAATATTTTTATAATTGCGTATTGGGGGACATCCTGTGTATAACTGTTCGCAGTCCCCGCTCGTGCCTATAGGTTGTATAGCAGTCGTAAAAAAATAGTAAATATTGACCATGCTCGTTAAGTGCTGTAAGCAAGCAGTGAGGAGTTGCTTTGTTGTCAAATTCGGTTTAAATAAAATTTATTTAGCACAATATTTATCTAAAAATTAAAGTTACCAACTCTCAAGTTGTTGGGGTTGACCAAAAGGGTTAAAAATACTATACTTTATTTAATAAAACACTTTAGATATGACAAAATCACTCGCACTTACATTTAAGCCCAAAAAAGCTAAGCGTAAAAGAAAACACGGCTTCTTGTCCCGTATGCAGACTAAGGATGGTAGAAATGTTTTAGCTCGCCGACGCCAAAAGGGTCGTAAAAAACTCACGGTCTAGGCATGGGAGTCTAGTTAAACAATACTTCCTTGTCGCGTTCTCTCAATTTCAAAAAGATGCGAGGCGGGACGAGGAGGCATATCGGTTGATACGCCGACGAGGAGAAACGAAGCAGCTTGTCGAAATTAAGAGAACCCTTCGGGATACGCTAAATTTTTGGCAATCCATCGTCATTCGCCCTCGATAGACTACCGGTCTATCTCGTCCTCATTTCTCGACTTACCAAAAATTTAGCTATATCGCGATTGGAAAGTATTGTTTAACCAGACTCTAACGTGGCCCTACCAGTTAAAAATAGACTCAAAAAGAAGAAAGACTTTGAAATGGTCTTTAAAAAAGGAAAAGCCGTAAATGGCTCCTTTTTGTTTATTAAGTCATTTGATTCAGATTTGGACTATCCCCGATTTGGTTTTGTGGTCGCGGCTAAGTTCGCGCCCAAGGCTGTTGTTAGAAATAAAGTTCGACGCATGCTCACTCAGTCTATTTGGCCAGAACTCTTGCCCAATATGTCCTCATGCGATACCGTAGTAGTGGTAACAAAAAAGATTCCAGAAAAAATAGAACTTGTTAAAGACGATTTTCTAACAACTCTAAAACGGTCTAAAATTTTATGAAATTATTAACTAGAATTTACAAAATGATATCAGGTTGGTTGCGCACGGCGCAGGTTCCAGGGTTTGCCTATACGACCTGTAAGTTTTATCCTTCTTGTTCTGAGTATGCAGAACTTGCCATTGAACGTCACGGACATTTAAAAGGTTCTGTTAAGGCCTTTGTTCGTGTTGTTCGATGTAACCCTCTTTCGGCAGGAGGCATAGATTATCCTTAAAACCAATGTTTGAATTCTTTAAAACAATTTTGTATGTACCGCTTCTGAATGTGCTTATTTTTATTTCCAATTTTATGCCAGCACACGATTTGGGCTTGGCCATAATTGTGCTTACGGTGATAATAAGACTTTTATTCTTTCCCCTTTCAATTAAGTCACAAAGATCTCAAAAAGCACTTAACGCTATCAGTCCACACATTCAGGCACTCAAAGAAAAACACAAAGACAATCAGGCCGCTCAAGGTGAGGCCATGATGAAGTTATACAAAGAGCACAATATTAATCCGATCGCTGGTTGCCTCCCTATTCTTATTCAGTTGCCAATTCTTATTGCCCTTTACCAAGCTTTTATTGCAGGTCTTAAACCAGAAAGTTTGTCGTTGCTATATCCATTTGTGCATAATCCAGGTGTCGTGAACCCGATTTTCATAGGTTTTCTTAGTTTAACCGGCAGAAATATTATCTTGGCTGTGGTTGCCGGTTTATTACAATTCCTCCAAGCTAAACAGAGCGCTAACTACATGAAAACAAGCGGAGTTGGAGCTAATCCACAGATGGCTGCACTTAATAAGCAGATGCTTTACTTCTTCCCAATCATGATTGTGGTCATTGGTTGGAATCTTCCAGCAGGTCTGATACTATACTGGATAACAACAACGGCATTTTCAATCGGAGAACAGTTTTATCTAAAGAGAACCACATGAGTCCCGTTAGAAGTGAACCCTAGCGGGTGTAATTATGAAAATACTTAAATTAAATATATTTAACCTGCCACCACCACAACATAGTGGATGGTTTAAGGCACTTCTAACGGGATGAGCTTAACTACTGAACAAAAAAATATGTTAGCCGAAACTATTCGTAATATTACTGCGCCCATGCAGGTAACTTGTGAAGTTGCGGTTAGAGAAGAAAAAGCTGGCGATAAAGAAATTGTCGTCGCTTCAATCACGGCTCCTGAAGACGCCAGATTTCTTATTGGTAAAAACGGACAGAACCTTCAAGCCCTTGAGCATGTTGTGCGTTCAGTTTTTTTCAAAGGCGGTAATCAAGACCAAGCCCTAACATTATTTGTTGACGTTAATGATTATAAAAAGTCTCGTGCTTCTCACGTCGCCTCCCTAGCCCATGAAGCCGTCATGCGAGTACGGAATACTCAAAAAGCAGAAGTTCTCGTTCCCATGTCTCCTTATGAACGTCGTGTCGTACACATGGAACTTGCTTCTATGTCTGATGTTACCACCGAAAGTATCGGCCAAGAGCCCTCTCGGCGAATAGTCGTGAAACCGTATAAGCTAGCTAACTAAAAATCCTCCGAATGGAGGATTTTTAGTTAGCTAGGAGTTTAACGGCCCAGATACTTTGATCTTGGGCATTGATAATTACTAAGAAGTTCTCGAGCTGAGACAGGAATGCTTCTTTCGGGGTAATGATTAAGTTGGAAAATAATATTTTTGGAACTCTTGATGATAGTGGGATTTGGATAATAGAAGTCTCCCCTTCTTGTTGGACGGCACAGACAATTGAACTTTGAATTGATGGCCAAGCACAATTGTTGGAACTAGTTTGTGGCTCTAGGGTCCAAGACTCTTTTGAGGCGACAACAAAAATTCTTAAGGCCACTCCTCCCGTAGTTTGGCTTGAGTAAATAAATTTCGAGCCGTCGGGAGACCATTTGACGTCTAGGTCATCTTCACCAGACAAAAGCTGGCTTAAATCTCCTACCGCACTTAATGTGTATAGACTACGGGAGCTCTCGTTGGCATCATTGGCAGTAAAAGATATTGTGTCTATGTTTGGCCAAGCAACTTCTATATTGTCTAAGCGTGTTTTCAGAATTGTTTTAGGATTCCTACCATTAAAATCACTCGTTTGGATTAACGTTTCATTGTTTTGGGATTTAACAGAAACTAGAGAACCGCTATCTGGCGAAAAAGCCACACTTTTAGTGTTGGAGCTAAGTGTGCCGTGTTCACGAGTTGTATAATCAAAGTACTTATAAGTTATTCCGTTTGAGTTTCGAGATAGGGTAATGACTCGATTACGATTGGGTGACCAAATTACATCAGCCGTTCCACTAAGTTGAGTAGTTGAGATGAGAGTTGACCTCCTAGTTTCTAGATCGATTTTTGAAACGAAGCCGTTGTCAGGATGGTAATACAAAACTGTATTGTCTTCACGAGAATTTATTGGCGACAAGGAAATATCAGACGAAGCCCTTAGAAGCCCGGGTGGTAAGGGTGTTGGTGTAGAGTTTCCAGTAACTCCGTCGAATCTATCAATTAAGGCGCCACGCTGTTGTGAGAGGATAGCACTGCTCTGGCTGGGTTTTTGAGTTAATAAATAACCCCCCAAGAAAGAAGTTAGTGATGAAGCTACAATAATCAGTATTAATAATTGTTTTTGATTGACCATAGATTATTTGGCAGTGGATTGAGTCGCTTCTCTTCTTGATTTAATGAATGCCCATATCAGAAACCCGCTTCTAAAAGGAAAGAAAGCCAAAAGTGGGATTGAGTCGCCAGCGACACCAATGAGGATTGTTTTAAAGCGTTGTCTGCCCGCCTTCGTAATACCAGTTGATATGAGCAGTATTGCATCAACAAAAAGTCCAATTACCCAACCAATCGTGCCACCAGTAAAGATATCGATGCCATCAGCCACGAGACAAAGCAAAAGCATTATGGCAAAAAAAACTGTTCCCATCCGATGCGTCTTTTCAGAGATGTTGGGTTCTGTTTGTTCAGCTTCTAATCTCTCGCGATCTTCTGTTCGCTTTTGTTCTAGCTGGAGCTTGATTTCATCTTCATTCATGGCTATTTTTGCATACTCGCCCACTCCTCTTTTGCCTTTTCAATTTCTAATATTTGTCGGGGGTCGGAAGTGATAATTTGGTCTTCGGCATAAGAAGCTACAACTCTGATGCCGATATGATTTTGACCCAAGAAGAATAATCCAAAACCAACCCTAGCTTCAAGGAGATAAAACTTTTCAGCATCAGTAAGGTTAAACGTCTGTTGGACTACGTCAATCGCTGCTGGCGACTGTTTCATCAGAATTTGAATTGATGAGTTGGTGAGGATGGTCTTGCCTTGAGGACTAGATAGAAAGTCAGGAATGTCTTGAGAGATAGTTGTTAGGCCTGTGTAGTATTTGCGACAACGCTTGGCGATATTGGATAAGAAATTAGCACCAACTTCGTATTTCATAAGCACCCAAGCTTCATCGACAAGAATAATTCTTTGTTTTAGTTCGCGCCGAACCTTAACCCAGATAAAGTTCAAGATTAAATACATGGCGATTGGCCGGAGCTCTTCTTCCATGTCTCTAATTCCAAAGACCACCATCTGGCCATCAAGAGGTACGTTAGTCGGCTGGTTGAGAAATCCCGCGAAAGTGCCTTCAGTATATTTCTTTAAACGAGTAGACATTGATTCAGCACCAGTAAGACCCTCGAGGATACTCTGCAAATCCCCTAAAACGGGCGGTGGCAGCTTTGAAAAGTCAGAATCGGGAGTTATGTCCTTAATGGCGTAAGTTTGAATAAGACCTTCGTCTAGGATGGCTGATTCCTCTGGTGTTAATTCGCCCAAGATCAGTTTCATTAAGCCAGAAAGATCTAAGATGTGGGAACGAAACACGTCTGAGGGAGACTCCCCTTCGCGAGGTGCTGGTAGGTCAAATGGATTAATGTGCTGGTCAGAATTTATAGAAATTTTAATAGCTGAGCCACCTACAGTGTCGGCAAGATACTTGTACTCATCTTCCGGGTCAATAATTAAAACTTGAGTACCAAAAACCAAACTTCGGAGAATTTCTAATTTGATGGTGTAGCTTTTGCCTCCGCCAGACTTACCAAATACGACTGAGTTATAATTCTCTAATTTAAATCTATCAAACAATACAAGTGAATTATTGTGTGTGTTAATACCATAAAGAATTCCTGAGTTTGAAGTTAAGTCGAAAGAGATAAACGGAAAGAGTGAAGAAAGTGGCTCGGTGTTAAGAGATGTGTGTACGTTTAGCCTATCATCATCGATTGGTAGCGTTGAATTAAAACCCTCCATCATTCTGAAGGTGGCTGGCTTGGCAAAAAGAAGTTGGTATTCCAAAAGTCCTTTAATCTTGCCCTCCGTGTCGTCTAGCTCTTTAACACTATTTTCATAAATTGTTATATAAACGCCAAGCTCAAAGAACTTATCAGTTCCTTGTTGGAGTTTGTCTCTCAAAACTTCGATGTCAGCCATGGCTGTTTCGAGGACTGGGTCACGCACTTTGCCTTTCGAAGCTTCTTCCATGGCTTGGGCTTGGAGTCTAGCTAATTGGTCGCGGAGTTGTTTTAAAACTGCAGCCGTACTTTTAGGGTGAACAAAGATTGAAGCATCAAGGGCTCTGTCAAGATTAATAATCGGAGAAAACCAATTCGTGTTTAGGTAGCGAGGATATGTGGCCAAGAAAATAGTACGAGCAAATTTTGGTCCAATTTGAATATAGTTAGAAGAAACTGAAAGCGCCGCTGGTGCGAGCGATTCAGGAACGGTTTGAGTTTTCGGCATTAATTCGTCAGCCATATTTAGGTTGGTAATTTTTCTGGTGGTGCGGTCGTAACTTTTTCACCAGGATTATATAGGCCGTAATAAAGACTGGTTAGTTCATCCCCCCCCAAGAGACGAGTCTTGAGTCCGACCCCAATTAAGCCGTCCATAATTAATTCAGCGCGTTGCATTAGTTGGGTGCGATAGGTTTCGAGTTGTTCGGGTTTAATTTGTTGGACCATTTGAGAAGAGCTAAAAATACCCTTTAAACTTTCCA
>ERZ1292625.4351-Hain-H41-01um-R1-4351-length-10676-cov-5_pt1 | contig 10676 bp, 10 predicted proteins | sample MGYA00564400_ERZ1292625 | MGnify/ENA primary metagenome ERZ1292625 (study PRJEB36523, sample SAMEA6512639) | groundwater metagenome | collected 2019-01-08 | study: AquaDiva: Metagenomics assemblies of 32 groundwater samples
GCCTCGCTCAGCGCCTTGCCGGCTTGTTCTATGATAGAGCCCGCTTCCGCCTTGGCCTTAGCTACGGCGCGTTCGCCTTCCTGGCGGGCCTGCTCAATGCCTTCAGCCGCTTCAACGACCTCTTGCAGCTTGCCCAGCGCGTTCAAAAACGGGGTGAACTTCTTGGCTTCTTGAGCCGCTTCGGCGAGGTTCATTGGATCGACTTTCGCGCGTAAATGTGGACGATAAGCGCCGTTGTGCCGTCGCCCGCAGTCACCCGTGGCCGGGTAAAGCGGGTGCTTTCCATGATGGTTTCAATCCCGGTCGCGGTAAACGACAACAGATTGCCTTGCGGATCGGTCAGGGTTTTCCAGTTTTCACCGTCGTTGGAGCCCTCAATCACTAGGGTTCCGCCGGAACCAAATACGCCAGTGACCTGGACACTGCGATCGCCATAAGCGCCCGAGGTCTGGCCATTGCCGTCCGCGCCATTGACCAAATCCCGCCACACAATCATGCGGGCGCGGCCCAAATCGGTATCGGTGAATGCTACGCTCATGGGAAAACCCCTACCCCAAGGCTTGGAACGCGGCTTGCGTCTTGGTTAGCCGGCCTGTTTGATTGGATCTTGGCTCAGAGCCAACGCCTCGCGCAGCGCTTTGAGCTCGCGGTCGCTGGCCTTGGTCTGATCCTCGTAATATTTGATGGTGTCTTTCATAGCTGCAGCGTCGCGCTCGAGTGCGGCTAGACGCTTGCCGGCGGAGGCGGCTTCTTTGTTTGACATGGGCGCATCTGGAGGCGAAGCAGCAAAATCAGCCGCCAGCATGCCTTGAAACCGCACCTCGCCGGCATGCGACAGTTCAAGCATCGGGTCCACACAGATCACATAGCCCAAGGCGCGCGCGGCTTCACAGAACGCCACATCACCGGAGCGACGCTCTCCATTTTTGGTCGCTCGGGCAAATAAGCACGGCGTCGCCTCCCCCGTTTCTGGAGAACGGAAGCTCTGGGCGATATTGGCTTCGACCATGTGCTCGATCAGCTTGCGCGAGAGACGCAAGAAGCCGGCCGGAACCGAGAGAATGTTCTCGCGGATCAAGCCATCCTCGCCGGTGGCCAATTCATCGCCCTCAAACCGGAATGGATAAGAGCGCTGCATCTCTTTGCGCGGATAGACCCCGGCGACAATGTCAGCATGCGCATGCGTCACCAGCCGATAGAGCGCTTCGGGCGGAAAGCCCACATCGGCGTCCACAAACACCAACATGTCGCAGTCGGATTTCAAAAACGCGGCGACGCAGGCGTTGCGGGCGTCATCAACGTGAGCCCCATTGGCGAACAGGAAATGATCGATCGCTATCCCCGCCCCCATCAAACGCGGCAACGCTTTAACGACAGCGGCGAAATGGTTGGCGTAGATATGAATGCACGGGGTGGCGAGAAACACCCGCGGCTGATCGTTGGTGGAAATCACCGCGCTTTTAGCGTGATAGAACTCAGGCATCAAGCCGCCTCCTCAAGAGCTTCAGGAATAAACAGCGAGAATTGCTTGGCCTCGTTGCGATAAACCCCCACTTCCCCGTTTCGATTTTGGGTGTAGGCCGCGAGCGCGCGCGCTTCGGCGGGGTCATTGGTGTCATCGACGGCGAGAATGGCGCCTTCCATGTGAAACGCTAACGCGTCGTAAGCGATGGCCCTGTTGCCGACATGGCGTGGGGGCCCGTCCAACACCACCAGGCTAAAGCGTTGCTCAGGCAAAACGCTCACATCGTAGAAGAGGCCACCCAGATAGGCCTTGGTGTCGGCGATGTGCAGTTTGACATTGGTGATATCGTGCTCAGCCAACAGGCGTGAAATGCGCATCAACCACGACGGGTCGTGCTCGAGGGTGTGAATCTCGACGTTGGGATTAGCCAAGCCCATCACTAGGGTTGAGATACCTGATCCACATTCCAGAATGGGCCCTGTGGCTTGCTTGGCTAGGTCATAGAGGGCGGCCAACAGGTCAGGCGTGGCCGCAAACACGCCATTACCCCAGGCCTCATAGAGATCGAGGAACGTCTGTGGCGTGGCTTCCCCGGCGCGGATCGCGTCAATCGCGCGGGCCATCTCCGATTTGCCTTCAGCTTTTTCGCGGCGCTCGTCGAGCCATTGGCCGAGGCAGGCCTTGACGCTCCAATTGGGCGCGATCACGTGTTGCATGGTGATCGAGGGATCAACCCAAAGCCTGCCCCCAGCAGCGCGCCATTGGTGACAGAAATAGGTATCCTCACCCCACGCGCCGGGGCACTGGAAATACGCATAGAAAGGCTGATCTGAGCCGTCTCTGTGACCCGTGTTTTGCCCGTTCGGCGGCTCGCGATCTTTGAGGATGTCAAACACGCCGATCTTGGTGAGGAGAAATCCGGTGCCGACGCTCTTGACCTCGAGGAGGCCTTTCTCATGCCGCTTCGGCTCACCTTCAAGCCATGAGACGTTCCACTTCGGCCCCGGCACTTTGCGCGGACACGCAGCCCCGACCACGTCCATGTCCATGGCCAGCAAGCGAGCGATCGAGCCCCCGGTCCAATTCATGTCGGAATCTATCCACATGATGGCTTCAGCGCCGCGGGCCTTGGCTTGCTCCACCGCTTCTGATCTCGCTCGGGGGATCAGGGAGCAGCCCTCGACCACGATCGGCTCGAGCCGCCAGGGCAGATCGAGCATGCGGAAGAGCTCTTCTTCTTCACGCAACTGGAACATCGTCTGCCAACAGATTTTGCCATCCCCGGCGGGGATGCAAACTGCGACGAGGCGCTTGGCTTTCAGCTTGTCGATTTCAGCGTCGATGATGCTCACGCCGCCCTCACTTGATCTTGCTTTTTTGGCGCACACACCACAAACGCGCGCCCCTCATCCTCAACCACGTGGACTTGGTGAGTGCGCGCTAAGGCCTCCACCATGCCCGCCACGCCTCCATCTGATTGCACGTCATCGGCCAGCACCACGCATTGGGCGAGGTCTAACCGCTCGAGCACAGCCATCCGGTTAGCGTCTTTGCGCGGGGGGCCGTCGATGACTACCAGTCCCCAATCCTCATTCGGCACTTCGCGCAAATCATACCAGCCGTCTTTGAGCGGCCGGCAATGGATGCTCAGATTGGTGATGGCGTGCTTGTTGGCTTCAATGCGCAGATGCTCGGCAAACACCGGGCTATTTTCCAACGCATGCACAGAGCCGTTTGGGTGAGCTGCGGCCATGACCAAAGACGATAGCCCCGAGCCGCATTCAAGGATCGGGCCTTTGCTGGTGCGGGCCAAGGTCGCCAAGGTCGCCAGCATCAACGGAGCGGCGGCAAACCTGTTGCCCCACACCTCGTAGAGCTCGACGTAATCAGCCTCTGTCTCGCGGCGTGCAGTAAGCGCTTCAAGCCCACTCTTGAGGCCAATGCCGGCGCGTTGGCGAAGCCATGTGCCGACATTACCGGTCCAGGTATCTTCCCCTGAATGCTCAAACCGCATCGCTGGGTCGATATAGATTTTGCCCCCCAGCGCGCGCCACTTCCTGCAGAACACGTAATCCCCACCCCAGCGTGAGCCGTTGTGGATCTGACGTTCAAAGATACAAGCCGTTGCGTAAGCACGATCATTCTTGGCATTGTAGCGCTCGGCGTCCTGGGCCAGCGTCTCAAGCACAGCACGACGAATGCGTAAGAACCCGGTGGGCACGCCCTGGACTTCGATCAGCCCGTCACTGTCGGACCAAATCTCCCCTGGAAAGAACTTGACTGGGTAAGTGTCATCGCCGTGTTTCTTCGGGTAAACCCCGGCCACCACGTCGCGATCATAGCCCAACAGCTTGACGAAATCCGGCGCGTTCCACCCGACATCGGCGTCGAGGAACACTAAATCTGTGCAATCGGAATTGAGAAAGTCACGCACCAGGCGGTTGCGTGAATCATCGACGTGGCAATTACCCGAATAGATCGCCAGTTCATAGTCGATGTAACAGCGCTCCAGTTCGGCCCCGGTATGAAACAGCGCGTAGGTAAAGCCCGCCCCGCAGCCTTCGTAAGCCGCTACTGCAATAAACACTTTCTGGCCGTCGGCGGGTTTCCCGCGTCTGTGCAGCATGCGCGCCAAGTGGTGCTCCCTCTCAAAGAAATGGAGATGGAGAGTTTATCCCTCCATCTCCAATCCATTGGTTAACGCGGCTGCCTTACGCGGAGGCCAACAGGCCAAGGCTTTCGAGATAGCCTAGAAGCGTGTTGAACTTCGAACGCAGCGAGTCGAGGTCAGTGGTGAGCGCGGTGGTCGTGCTCGTGGTCGTGGTGGTGTTGGTGGCGTCAGCGATCGTGGCTTGCTGCACCACCGGCGTTGCGCCGAAAAACGAGACCTTCTCCGTGGCCGAAAGGCCAACGCAAGTGCCTTCCGGGGCGCCGTCTCCGATATATTGTACCATGTCGTCCTCTGTTGTTTGAGTTTCGCATTGAACGGCGGAGAGGGTTTCCCCTCCCCGCTTGGCTCAAAATCGATTAGCTGGTGCCGGCCAGACGGGTGGCCTTGCGCGGGTCGAGCGTCTTGACGCCATAGAGCACGTCAAGGCGATAGTTCGACACGTCGTTGGTGCCGTCATAGTACGGGATCATGCGCACCGAGAGGTTCTTGTAGTTCTCGATTGCGACATCCACCGCACCGGCCGGACGCTCCATCGGCACCATGGCGAGCGCGAAGGCTTCCTTCTTGAACAGAAGGTTTTGCGCGTAGCCCGTCGAGGCCGTGCCGGCATAGGTAATGGTGGTGTCGTTGGCGTTGTCGGCGGAGACGTTTTGGTACGGACCCGACGTGATCAGCGGCGGGCTGATCACGATAGAGGTCGTGTTCGCCGCGGACGCAGCCGTGGTGACGGTGGTGGTGATGACGAATTGCTGCAAGTGGGGCAGCGTCGCCTTGGTCACCGGGTTGACCGCGTAGAGGCCGGAGATGGTGAAGATGTCGCCCTCCTTCAACGACGAGGATGTGGTCCAGCCGTCCGTGGCCAGGGTTTGCGTCATCGTCGTTTTGACTGACGAATAAGCAACGCCTTGGGACGCCCCACGCGTGAGCGGGGTGCCGCCGTGCGCGCCGACCGTATGGGTCTGGATGTTTTGGCTCATATAGAGCGTGCATCCGCCCACCGGGCCGAGCTTGGCTTGTTCGAGCGCGTTCTTGGCCGTGGTGTTGATGTAGAGGCCAGAGAACGAACCCAGCAGACCCCAATGGTCGGTGGGGCTCAACACGCCCATCCGGCCTTCTTGTTCGACCGCGCCCAGATCGAGCCGTTCCGGGCCCTTGGCGAAATCGGTGTAGGAGTTGATGGTCTGACCGAAGCTGCCGGCCAGATTGTAGACATCCTTGTAGAGAAGGGCGATGTCTTGATCGACCTGGTTGGCGATTTGGATCATCGCCGGCTTGATGTAGCGCTCGGAGAATTCCGAGATCGACAACGTCATGTCCGACGAAACGAACTTGAAATCGACGCCCTTTTGCTTATCGACCGTGATCGATGTGGTGCCTTCGGTCACGTCTTGGATGTTGGCGGTGGCGCCGGAGCGCACCGTGAATTGCACCGGGCGGCGAATCGTCACCGACGAGCCGACCTTGTTGCCGTTCACCGATTGGGCGAACTCGTTTTCGTAGCCGCGGTGGACAATGTTGCCCCACACGAGATTGTTGTCCAACTGCATGATCGCTTCCTTGGCGATCATGGTCGGGGTGATGAGAGAGTTAGACACGCGATTTGCTCCTTGGCCCTGAGCCGATCACGTCACTGCATGCTTTCGCGCCAGCGCACGTAATCGTCCATCGAGGCCTTGTTGGGATCAATGATTGCCGCAGCCGACCCCTTGCCGTTAAGCTGGGTGGGCGGTTGCAGCGCGGGGGTTTGGGACGAAGGAGCAGCGCCATTGGCCGGCGCCGGCGCGGGTTGCGCGGCGGGCTTAGGTGCGGGAGCAGCTGACAGGTTAGCCGAGATTTGCGCGTCGATACGGCCAATCGCCAAAGCGCGTGATGCGGGATCAAGCGCCATGATCGATTGCAACAGACCTTGCTTGGTCGCCAATGCCGCGGTCACCCAGGCCTTATTTTCGGTCTTGGTGATCACATCGACCAAGCGTCCAGGGGTGCCTGGAGGCTCGGCGCGCGCGATATTGTCAAGCGTCGCTGACACCATGCCCGCGTATTGGGGATGGGTGTCTTCGATTGCTTCAGCTTCTTCGCGTGCGGCGACAAAACGTGTGCGCCCTTCTTCAAAGGCGCGCTCAGCGACTTGGCGAGCAGTCTCGGTTTCAGAGGCCTTGCGGGTCTCTTCGTTGAGCTTGCGCGCTTCTTGCCGGCCTTCCCAGCGGGCCACGTCGCGCAGATATTGGGGATCAAAGTCCTTGCCCGCATACGACGCGGCGTCAGGCTCTGGGTCCGCAACAGCTTGCGAGACAGGTTGCTCGGCAGGCGGGGGGGCGTTCTGCCCCATGCGTGAAGCATCGGCGAGGCCTCGATAGTATTCCGCTTTGCGTTCTGCTTCGCGGAGCGCTTTCGACATCTCGCTAAACCGATACTTGGCCTTGCGATGGTCAGGGGTTTCGCCCTCCCCTTCGCTTGGTTGGCTCGCCTGAGCGGGGTCTGGGGTCTCTGTCTGCGGTTCGGCAGGCGCAACGCCGCCATCACCAGCGGGCGCAGCCCCGTTGGGAAGCTCGGTCGTTACGGGCGCTTGATCCTGCGCCGGAGGGGTGTCAGTGCTCATGGTGCTCCTTCAGATCCCCGCGAGCCCTGCAGCGCCCGGGAACGGGGGCTGTGGCCCTACGCGTGGGCCGGGGGCGGGGGCCCCGGCCGGCGGAAATGGAATGACGTTGGCGAGCGGGTCGCCTGGCATCGGCGGACCCGGCGGCATGCCCGGAGGCATCCCCTGTGGCATCTGTCCCGGCATGCCCGGCGGGGGCAGCGCGGGCATGGCGCCCGGAGGCGGAGGCAAAAGCCCCATCGCCATGGCGGCTTGCTCGAGCTTGGCGGCGAAATCGTCGGAGCCGTGGTAATCGTAGAGCCGCGCGATCTCGATGTGATAGAGCACGCCCAGGGGCCCAGCGTTCTTGGCTAGATCAACAAACGCAGCCCGCATCTCTTCGCGCTGGGTTTCAAACGCGGGGCCGACCTTGACCACCACGTCATACTTGCCGATCGACAGATCGATGCCCGCTTGGGCCAGATCGATCACGGCTTGCTTGTCGTCTGGACCGAGGATGCGAATTTGCCGGCCGGGTGAGTAGATCAACGGAATCACGTTGACCATTTCCCGGCCCATCGCTTCCACGGTGTGGGCCAAGTTATCGACGTAGTTAAATGTGCCCGTGTCAGACTGAGAATCGCGCGCTTCGATCGCGACCCCACTCGTCTCATTCGAGCGCTGACCTAGGCTCGCGTCATAGATGCCGGTTGTGTCTTTGAGATACTGACCCGCGTTTTGAGCACCCGCCATCAAGCCGGGGTTTGTCCCAATCCCACTCTCACGCGACGGACGCGGGGCTTTGACTTCGCCCTCATCGTCTACGTCATTGTAAGCGAGATAGGGTCTGTTCGATTGGTTGGCGGTGTTCCACAGATGCTCGAGGCCTTGGACCTGGCGCAGTGTCAGGATAAAGGGAACCTTGGGCGCCAGCGCGTGCATCTCGACATCGGCCGAGACGTAATAGTTCAACAGACGCTGGGCATCCTTGGCGAAGCGCAACAGCGAGCCGCGCACTGTTTCGTCGCCCAGTTCAACCTCATCACCAATCACAGTGAAGATCGGGATGCGTTGGCCGGGCCATTCGACCGGGCCCTCGAGAACTTCGTTCCCGCCCAGAAGGTACATGCAGACCTTCTTGCGCTTGGATTGGCGGGCTCGAACAAGGCTGAAGCCCTGTTGCGTCAGGGCCAGCAATTCTTGATCATCGGGGTCTTCAAGCGTGGTGACCTCGCCGGTCGCCATCTGCATGCCTTCAGCCGCGTACCAGGGCTGATCGTGCTTGAGCTCAACCAACCGGACAGGCTCTTCCTTGACCTGCCAGTACTCGCACACGGTGATGGTCTTACCGCCTGCCCGGTAGCCAGTGCCGGAGACCGAGCCAGAGGTTGGCGTCGCCCATGGATTGACGGCCGCGTTGGGATAAGAGGCTTTGAACTCTTCTTCGGAGAGGTCTTGGTAGACAAAGCAGAACTTGGCGTCGGACTTATCGTCCATCGCCGCGTTGGGATCCCACACCACCGAGAACGGGTTTTTGATCGAGCGGACCCGAAGCCCCATGTCAAAGCTGGCGTCGTCTTCGTATTCGAGGCTCAAGCGGAAATGGCCCATGCCACATCCAGCCGAGCTCTCCACCGCCTTGGAATAAACCCGCCCTGCCCCGCTCACGCGTTCAATGGCGCGGATGAGGCCCTCATAGACCTCCGCCGCACGTGCGTCAGCTAAGCCATCGCCCGCCGTGCAGGTGATGGCCGGGCGGTTCTTACGCACCTCATTGGCCACCTGCTTCAAGAATTGAGGCATGCGGTTGATGGTCAGCGTCGGGCGCTTGCCGATCTTGCGCTCGTTTACGTCTTGGGGGTGCCACTGGTTGCCGGAGAGAAAGTCTAAATCTTCTCTGGCCTGCTCGCGGTTCTTACGATCATAGCTGAGCGCGTTGTCAAAGCGCTTCCGCGCAAGCGCAACCATGTCGCGCGTGTCCGCGGCTGCTTGGGCTGGGTCTTGTGCGGGGTCCGGTCCATCATACATGGACCGCGACCGTGCACGTTAGTTTGGAAGGCGGCTTACGCCTTCACTTCGGCCAGAACATCGATATCGGCCAGTGCTTGCGCCGTTCTTCACGCTCCCGCTCAGCGTCGCGGCGGTCCATGTCATCCTTGAACGTGTACTCAGCGTTCGCTGGCTCTCCCGTTAGAGCCTCCCAGTCGGCCCGCGTGTGGTCCAGTCCACGAGCGGTTAGTTCGCGTGCGTGCGGGAAGAGGACGCGGAACTTCTCGCATGCCTCCTCAATCGATCCCGCCTCTATGCTGGCGTCCACCAATCCCGAAGACGTGCAGTAGCCCGAACCAGGATAAGTCTCTATTGGCGACCAGCCTCGCACGACAATTTTCATGCACACACCCTACACTGCTTCGCCTTAACTGCCAAAGAAAGACCCGCCCCCGCCTTGGTTGGCGAAGGGGTCTTCGATCTTCTTGAGCTTTTTCGGCGGGCCGCGTTTGGCCGCCACCACTGCAAGCAAAGCAAGCGCGTCTACTTGGTCGTCGTATTTCGCGGCCGGAAAGCGGGCAAGTTCACCCAATAGCTCGTCCGCCCAATGCGCGTCTGGCGAGCAAGCGAGCTTGGCCTGTGCGATACGCGCCTGTAACGGTCGCGCGCGCGTCGGCTTGTCACGGATTGAGGGGTATTGTTCCCGTGAAACATAGCTGCCTGCCTGTTGGCTCATGCCGCGTTCGATTTGAGGGCCCACCGCTTTGATGATGACGCCGGCCTCTTCGCCCCACTCCAAGGGCTTCCAGGAGCGCACCATGGCCAGCATCTGCTCAATCCAGATATCGGTGGTGGTTTGCCTGCGCCACACATCGAGCACGTGCAGCACATCGTTTTGATCTAGCCCCCCAACGATATGCACGGTCCAATCGCCTGAGCCGTCTGAGGTGGCGTAATCGGACGCAGCAAACAAGCGCATCTCTTCAAGCGGTGGCGGCTTGACGCGTTGGATCTGGCCCACGTCGAGGAAGAGGCCTTCGTCGGGGACTGGGTTTTGCTGGAACATCGCCGCCCATGAGCGGGGGTCGGAGGTTTCTTTCTTCTCCCGCAGGCGGTCAGCATAGCCGTATTCGCCCTCCCATAGCCACTCGCCTGGCTCTCTGCCGAGCGGATCGTCCTGCCCTGCGATCGCCGGCAGTGAGAGCACATGCTGTGCAATGCTGTCGCCGCGCTCGATCAGTCGGCCAGAAAGGTCCGCTTCATGCCATCGAGTTTGTATTACGACCTCGAGCGCGCCTGGGATAAGTCGGTTGGAGAAATCATCATTGTACCAAGCCCACACGCTCTCGCGGCTGACTTCGCTGTCGGCGGCTTCGCGCGACGCAACCGGGTCATCAATAATTCCAAGCGACGCACGAAATCCAGCGATGCCGGTGCCCACCCCGGCTGCGTAGTATTCTTGGCCCCTGTTGGTTTCCCAACGCCCCGCGGCTTGGCTATCCCCCGCCAGCCTATAGCCAAGCTCGGCTTCGTGTTCGGTCACCAAGTTGCGCACCTTGCGCGAAAACCGTTCGGCCAGTGATACCGCGTGCGATGCCGCGATCACCGCCCCTGCTCCCTGTTGCGCCAGATACCAGGCTGGAAACAACACAGAGGCAAAAGTCGATTTGGCTGACCCTGGGGGCATCCACACGAACAAGCGCCGATATTCGCCGCGCACCAAACGCTCGAGCCGGTCAATCAGCAGGCAATGGTGAGGCGCCGGCTCAAACCCGCACGCGCGCGCAAACTCAGTGAGGCTGGCCCGTATCGCCCGACGCCGCAAAAGCTCCTTCGCCGCTGTCGGCTTCGTTAGCGCCGGTTCCGGTGATGTAAGCGAGGAGTTCATCGTCTGTCATCTGTCTGATGCTATGCACGGTGGCCGAGACGTGCTGGGTTGGCTTGCCATAGCCTCTGTCTAGAATATGGCCCACAGC
>ERZ1292625.4352-Hain-H41-01um-R1-4352-length-10675-cov-28_pt1 | contig 10675 bp, 12 predicted proteins | sample MGYA00564400_ERZ1292625 | MGnify/ENA primary metagenome ERZ1292625 (study PRJEB36523, sample SAMEA6512639) | groundwater metagenome | collected 2019-01-08 | study: AquaDiva: Metagenomics assemblies of 32 groundwater samples
CATTCGAGAAAATGATTTCTGAATGGAACCGTGAATTAATCAGACCTTCCTTAGGTCAGAACCAATTTCAAGCACATGCAATCCTTCGGGCACGAGGAATTTGATAGAGCGAACCTGATCGTCGTAGTACGCCCTGGCTTTCTGCGACCGTTCCATCCGCCATGTGGCTCAGGCATCAAAATGATCACGGGTTGCCTGTTTCCTCGTATCCGTCGGCGACTGACTCCTCGTTTGAAACAGATAGTCAGCCTCGGTCGACACCAAATCCAATGAGGCTGGAGCGGAGGGTAGTTTAGAAACTCGAGCCGGTTCCATCGATACCTACACGAAGGATCTTGTGGATCACACTGCTAGCATCTGATCGATATAAATACACGTTATTTCAATTGCTTAGGACAGAACAGGACAGGGGAGATACACTAGTGAAGACGATAGCAATGGGTCGATCAGGCGGCACGGCTACACGAGGTTATTTAGGGGGCTTGTAGAGATCGCAATGAAGCGGCTGAACCTTTGTCCTCAGGGACAGTGCAAAGGAGTTTGAGCATGGCGGTAGTACTTATCACCTTGGTTGTTTGTATTGGCTTCATGATTGCTGGTTTTACGTTATTCATAGACAGCAATGATTAAGAGAACCAGTCGGTCCTGTCAGCAGTCCTGCCACACTATCAAACACTTGTCGACGTTCCATTCATGAATTCGGAATGCACGCGATAATCCCTCTATGGCCAGGAGTACAGAGAAATTTGGCATGGCATAATGAGGGGTTAGCGGACCAGTTGGTTCACAGAGCAGATCTGCTCTGTGAACCAACTGGTAGCGTTCAGAGATTGTGAGATGCGACATCAACGATCGCAATCGAGGCCATATTGCTTTTGAATCGATTCTGCAACATCCGACGGCTCTTTGGTGAGGAGCGCACAGGTGGTGAAATTGCCAACAACCTTCTTCTTGCTTTTATCGATATACGTCCAATCGATGATCTCTGTCTTTGCAAATGCGTAGGACTGTCCCTTCTTGACTGATCGAATCATCGGGAGGTTGTCGATCCGTCCAGACCAGAGCTCTCCTTGTACCTTTAGGTTGGAGAGCCACAGATATTCTTGCTGATCGCCTTCACTCACTCTAACCTTGACCGAATACTGATCAGTGTTGGGGGGCGGTGATCCGGCTTTTCGAAGAAAATCTTCCAAGCCCGCCCGGGCACGTTCCATCGCCTTCTGCATCGCAGGGTCCTCATCACTGAATTCGACCGCACTGTCCTTCTTGGCCTTGTCAGTGAACGATTGCGAAAATGCAGAGGGAGATATCAGGATCGCCAGCAGGGCGACGCTCAGCACGACAAATCGTTTCATACCAGCCTCCCAGAGCCTACGGCGTACTACGAATGGGATCATCTCCACTATTTTCTGGGCATATTGAACTCGTCCTGACTGCAAATCAAGATTGTTCACGCATTCAGCGTTACCAGAACTGTTGTGCATACCTACACCACTACCTCGAAGAGGAAGAATTTATCTGTTTTTGGTACTCTGCCACTATGTCCCCTCGCCGCCACACTCACCCTGCTCGCCAACACCATCCTCACCCAGTGAGGTCGATGGCACGTTTCGTTCATCGGCGGTGGCAGAATCTCTGCACGTTTCTCCGGGCCGTCGGTCGAACGCCACCCGCGACACGGTTGGGAATCAGCGCCCTTCTGCTTTTCGTCCTCCTGTTGGGAATCAATTGGGCCTATCACACGTTTTCTAAACCGACGGAATTGTTCTTTCCAGTAGAGAAGGCACTCAGCAAGAATCCCCGCCAGACGTGGCAAGAATACGGCGCGTTGTTCGAGACACATTCGACAGCCATTATGACACCCGAACTGCTCGCTGCCTTGGCTCAAGCCGAGGGCTCGGGTAATCCTGTGGCACGAACCTACTGGCGGTGGCGCGTCGTCTCCTCAAATCCGTTGGAGTGGTACCAACCGGCCTCGACAGCAGTCGGCATGTTTCAAATCACCGACGGCACGTTTCGCGAAGGGACGCACTACTGTATCCACAACCATGTCGTCGTCGAAGACGGTCCCTGGCACAACCTTAACTCCTGTTGGTTCAATGGCCTCTATACCAGAATCATCCCAGGTCACGCGATTGAGCTGACCGCCGCGTTCCTCGACCGTCATGTGGGAAAATTGGTCGGAGAGCAACCGGCGACGTTCCAGCAAAAGCAGGACCTCGCCGCGGTCATCCATCTCTGCGGTGCCGGGGCGGGTCGTGACTATGCAAAGCGGAACTTTCGTCTCACGCCTCACCAACGCTGCGGCGACCATGATGTGAGAACCTATCTGCTGAAGATTCAGACATTCAAACAGCAGTTTGCTGCGCTGAAGTCATAAGTGTGTGCCGAGATACACTGAACAGAAGATGAGGTCAGCTAGAGGACGGGACTGGAGGTTCTCATCACGATACGAACTGAGTTCTCCCAACGATCCTAGTGTGCCATGAAGAGCGAATGCATATCTGCACCATTCGCACAGTGTCATTCCAAGGTTATCACGTGAGTCAATCCATCAGTCTATTGAGCGCTCTCGTGACGACGCACCTCTCGCATGTGACTGAGATGTTCATGGTATGGTGACCGCGGCAATGTGCCACTGTTGTGCAAGGGTGCATTCTTATGGATTCAGATGGACCCAAAGTATTACGGAAGACGGTCTTGGCCGGTGCAATCGGTAATGTGCTGGAGTGGTATGACTTTGCCCTCTTTGGATACTTCGCACCGGTCTTGTCTCGTCTCTTCTTTCCTGCGTCGGATCCGTCATGGTCGTTAATCGCCACGTTCGGTGTGTTCGCCGTCGGCTTTCTGGCCAGACCACTGGGTGCGCTGCTGTTTGGGTACTGGGGTGATACCAGGGGCCGACGAGCGGCCTTGGCCTGGTCCATAATTTTAATGGCGTTGCCCACCTGCCTGGTCGGCATGTTGCCGACCTATGCTCAGATTGGTCTTGCGGCACCGCTCATACTCACCATGCTGCGTTTTTTTCAGGGTCTCTCGGTTGGTGGAGAATTCACGGGGTCCGTTACCTTCCTTGTTGAGCATGCCGCACCGACCGAGCGAGGCTATATCGGCAGTTGGGCGGGGTTCAGCGCACAGATCGGCGCACTCTTAGGCTCTGGTGTCGGGACCGTGGCGACGCTGAACCTCTCACCGGATGCACTCCAAGAATGGGGATGGCGTATCCCATTTGTGGCGGGAAGTGTCATCGCGTTGGTCGGCTGGTATCTTCGACGGCGTATTCCAGAGTCGCCGGCTTTTGAACAGCTGCAACGATCCGGCGTGGTGTCATCCTCACCCGTCCGTGAGTTGTTCACATCGCACCGTACACCGCTCTTACAAGTCATCGGCCTCGTCCTGTTACATGGTGTTGGGTTTTACACCTTCTATGTGTTTCTCCCCACCTATCTGACCAAAGTGACCGATCTCCCGATGGGAACAACACTGCTAATCAATACCCTTTGCATGGCGCTGTTGGCGATACTGATTCCGTGCATGGGCAAGCTGTCCGATCGAGTTGGGCATCGATGGGTACTGGCCGCCGGCGCCGCAGGTCTGGCCATCAGTACAGTCCCGTTCTTTTCTTGGCTGAGCAGCGGCCAGCTCGCATTGATCGTCACGGCTCAAATCCTGATGACGGTGTTCGTGTCAGCCTATATGGGTCCGTTCTTTGCCATCGTGGCAACGCTCTTTCCAGTCGCAAGCCGTTACACAGGCCTCTCAATTTCGTACAATATTGCCTCGGCTCTGTTCGGCGGGACTGCCCCGTTGATGGCCACGGTGATCATGGAACGGAGTGGGAGTGCGCTTGCCCCTGGATGGTATGTCAGTCTGTGCGCCGTCCTGTCGTTGATCGCACTGTCCACGATTCGTGAAGAGAAGAAAGAGAACGCCGAGGGTCCAGTCGGCACTCATTGATAGTGGCAACCAGATATACGGTATTTTTCATGAGCGATGCGTAGACCGCATGATCGACCAAGCGATACTACCACCCACCCTTTCCGGCCCACCGGTCTCGCGTTGGTGGGGATGTTTCCCCGACCTTCGCCGCGACACCCTTGGCTTTCTCATACAGTGTCAGGCCTATGGTGATGTGGTCAAACTTCCGATGGGGCTTGTCGTTAAACTACTCTTGCGGCAGCGTGACGCCGCCATGTATGTGCTGAACCATCCCACCGATGTGAAACATGTACTCGTAACCAATCAAGACAATTATCGAAAGGCGCCCGTTCCCCCGGTCGAATCGCGTATCTTTGGTCAGGGCGTGCTCCACACGGAAGGCGAGACACATCACCGTCAGCGACGGGTACTCCTACCCTTCTTTCATGGAAATCATGTGACCGCTTACACCAACCTCATCACGCGCCAGGCTCGCGACCGAGTGGCACTGTGGCAGGATGGAACGACGGTCGACATCGGACTGGAAATGGCCCACCTCACCCTGTCGGTGATCTGGCGCCTCCTTTTCAGTCAGGACGTGAGGTCCGAGAGCGATCCCATACGTGACGCCATTTCAGTCGGTCAAAGTCTTATCAAGCTCCAATATGATTCCCTCCTGGCCAGTGTGACCCCGCTCTGGGTTCCCATCCCACGACATCGTCGATTCACCCGTGGTTTCCGTATGATCGAAGAGAGGCTGTTTCAATTCATTCACGAGCGACGGATAGCTGCTGAGCCACATGATGACGTGTTATCTCTATTACTGAGCGCAACCGATAAAGAAGGCCGCCCGCTGAGTGATGCAGAAATTCGTGATGAACTCATGACCTTCTTGCTGGCGGGTCACGAAACCACCGTGAACGCGCTGACCTGGACGTGGTTTCTCCTATCGCAATATGGATCGGTTCGAGAACGACTGACTCGAGAACTGAACGAAGTCTTGGGGGATCGGCTACCTAACGCGGACGATCTCTCTCGCTTGCGCTACATGAAGATGATCTGGGATGAGTCGCTGCGCCTCTACCCTCCGGCCTGGACGCTTCACACCCGTCTTGCCCATGCGCAGGACCGACTTCCATCTGGAGCAGTCCTTCCACCAGGAGCCTGGGTCTTCGTCAGCCCTTGGAGCTTGCATCGCAATCCACGGTGGTTTCCTGATCCTCACCGATTCGATCCTGAACGGTTTTCAGAAGAAGCACAACGAACTCGTCCACCGTTCAGCTACATCCCATTCGGCGCCGGTGGACGGCGGTGCCTCGGAGAGTCCTTCGCAGAGATGGAAGGCATGTTGATTCTAGCGACCATTGCGTCCACGGTTTGTCTGAACCTAGTTGACGGACAGACGATCCAGCCAGATCCCGTTATGACGTTGCGCCCCAATGTTCCGGTACAGATGACGGTACAGCGGAACGGAATGACGGAACCGCATCCTGTCGTAACCTAGACCAATCCTCTCTCTCCCCGTGCTAGGCGTCCCGGTGTCGATATGGTACAACCACGTCCAATTGTTGTCGGTGTTCGAAGAGAGGTGCTGGCTTGATGAAGAATTCCATTCTGCCCTCTGCTTGGCGCAGCGTAGGGATTGTCTCCTGCTTACTCGTGTTGTCAGGATGTCTCTCGCCGGTTACCTTGACTCGAGCCGTGATCGCCTATGACGAGGCCATCACAGAATCGCAATCCAAGCAACTGCTCGTGAACATCGCCCGAGCACAACACCATCAGCCGATTCACTTTACCGGCGTCTCCAATGTCGCGGCGACCTTCGATTTTCGTTTCACAGCCGGTGCCACACCAGCCCTCACCGGAGACGCCAGCCGGACGATCTTGCCTGTCATCGGCGGAAGCGTGGCCGAGAACCCGACTATCAGTATCGCTCCGATCGAGGGGGAAGAGTTTACCAAACGCTTGCTCACGCCGTTCCATGAAGCCAAGCTGACACTCCTCTTACGGCAAGGGATCGATATCGATCTCCTGCTCCGGCTGATGGCCAAAGAACTTCGAGTGAACCAGAGCGAGGGCGCCATCGCCTATCGAAATAGTCCATCCGACAAGGCTGGCTACGAGATGTTCAGGCGCGTAGTCCTCCATCTTTCGGCCATTCAGGACCACAACAGTCTCTATGTTGAACCGCTGAACATCGAACGAAGTTGGACGATTCCCGCCGACTCGGTCACGGCAGAAGGATTCAAAGCGCTTGAACAGGAATATCAGGTGGTCTACAACGCGAAAGAGAAGACATTCACGCTGCGGAAGCAGATCGAAGGTGGTACGCTGATCACGAACTACGATCCAAATCTACTGTCCCGCGAAGAACGGGCCCGCTTGCAGAACGAAAACGAACAGGGACTCCCGCATGACGTGACGTTTGATATTCGCCCTGGACATGTCGGCGGTGACTGGCCGCTGAGGGGAGACTTTCGGCTACGCAGCTTCAATGCCATGCTGAACTTTCTGGGGCTCTCTCTCGCTGAAGAGCCGGAACACCATATCGAGAAGGATCGCCGCACACCTGAGGTGATGGAGAATCCAGTCAAGACCATGGATCTGATCCTGTCGTCGTCAGCTCCATCGGGGCTGGATCTCGTCATGAAATCCCACGGGAACTACTATGCCGTCAATACGACCGGACCACAGGCGCGCTGGAACCGTGAGGCCTTCAAGCTCTTGTCGCAACTATTTCAGATGACGGTTACGGAGATCTCACGAGCCGGTGTGCCCAGCATTACCATCGCCAAATAGGCTGGCAAGATCCCGTGCGTTGATGGGCTAGTTCCTACTCGCAGGATGCGACAAACAGGCCGTTCAGCAAGGCCACAGTGAGTGAAGAGGCGACTCGTAGACTGGTTTCACCCGGCTCGCCCATTGCCTGTGTGAACAGACGTCTGCCAGGCCGTACATTGAGCCTCTGAGGGAGACGAGAATGCCGCTGGCGGGCTGTTCCGCATCCTGCTACGCGTCGGCTCGATCCAGGTCCGGCTTCAGTGGACGGCGACCGATCAGATAAATGATGGCGGGAAAAATCATCGTGGTACCAGGGAAAATCAATCGGTACCCCCACCAGGGCAAGGTCGGCTTGAAAAATCCAAGGCCAAGGGTCAGCAGAATCGACGCCACGATTCCATAGAGGTAGGCTGGAACAAGCGTCGTGGAATGATGCTCGCTGCGTTGCCTGGATGCTGCGACGAATCCCTTGATGAGAATATAGAGGGAGAAAATAACACAGGCGCTCCCATAATACAGTGAGTAATCTTGCATAACCCCGACCTCGTTCTGAGCTCACGTGCGTTGTTCGACTGATACTGTATAGCGTATCGCCTCCACTCTTGTCGAGCTGCTTCCTGCATGACCACGCTCCGCATTAATCCCGAGAGCTTATGTGTCACAGGTCGTCTGGAAGACTGCAGAGTTCTCAAGCATTGTGGATCAGAACTGAGTCGTCTAGTACGGCCTAGACGTCGTGGATTCAACCGTTTCCTTGGCCTTCCTCTGGGCCTTACCTTTCTTCGCCTTTGCGGTACTCTTCATCTCCTGCCTCTCAGCCTTGAGCGCATCTCGCTTCGCTTTCATCTCGGATTTCATCTGCTCTCGTTTGGCCTTCATCTCCTCCTTCATCTGATCTTTCTTGGCTTTGAAGTTCTCCTTCATCTGCTCATGCTCTGACGCCATGTCGCCCTTCGCCTCACTGGCCATTGAACCCATGTCCTGCTTCATATCAGAACCGAGGTTCGTGAGCTCGTCCGCCATAACTAAGGGACTACCTCCGATGACGAGTGCGGATGCCATTGCCGATACGAGGATGAACCGCATGAATACACCTCCCCTGAAATAGGTTATGTCAATGTGACCGGCGCCAGGAACCGGCGCCTAGGCTAGGGGTATCGTGAGACAAGTTTTCTGGCAACCAATTTCGTGGTTTTAGACTCAGAAGTCTAGCGGGACAGAGGGAAAGGCAAGGCAAGAAATGGAGCAAAAAGACCACGGCCTCCAGCAGGTTGTCCCCTGGAGGCCGCGTACGAGCATGCACCTCAAAAGAGCACACTCGATGCTTTTACATGGAAGCAAGCTTTATGGCCGGATCTCCCACAACAAATACACCAACCCGACTGCGATAGTTGATACCACGACGAAATGCATGCACATCCTCCGTACTATTGATTGTTGTACCGTTTCCAACGCCGGAACCCAGCGCCTAGGTTAGGGGTATCGCGAGATAGGTTTTCTGGCAACTGATTTCAAAATTTGTGACATGCGGTATTCAGCGATGCTGAACATGAGGCGATGTTGACGGGTGCGCCGGACATCCACGCGCTGAGATCCGTATTGCCGAACAAGATGGTGTGCTGACCAGCCCAACGAGTGCAGAGAAAGGAACTCAGAGGATGAGTGGAGGAAGAACAGGGATTGTAGACGTCATTCGACTTTTCTCCCCATCAGAGTCTTCCCCTACCAGCACTGTGCCCAAGCCGGTGCCGGCGTAGGAGTCGGCTCAAGATTCGAGAGATCCACTTCAAAGAGAATTTCCGGACTATCGCCTTCAAGTTTTCGTATTTGCAGCAAGCCTGATCTGGTCGCCACGAGCAGCTGCCCTTCCCGACTCCAATCGGCCCACTGACAATCATCCAAGAGTTCGAGTTCGCCGTTGGACTCCAGCGAGTACCGGACTCTCAGTCCATCAACGGATTGGTCGATATCAAAATCCCCTCCCGCAAACCCCACGCTTTCCACACAGAGCACTCGTGCCCCATACGGCTGGGGTTTTCGCATGCGCGCGTTGCGTTGCACATCCCAGGCATCTCCGGGATCACGGATCGGCGAGTCCTCCGCTTCACTCCATCCTCGTCGTCGTTCGTTGGCAAATTGAACAACTGGGAGAGAGCGTAGCCTGTACGGAATCGGAAGCTTCTCCATCTGCCGATCGTCACGGTTACTATCTTCTGTGAAGTAGTAACCTCTAGTCCAAGTCCCACAGGTGGCGAATGCATGAAGTGCCGTCAGCCACGGAAGTTTCGACAAGGCGACATACGCCTCACCAAGTTCCCATATGGCGCTCGGTTTATGTGCGAAGTAGCAGAGGTACTGTCCGTCTGGAGAAAGATCGGATCGCCGCGGAAAGATGCGACCGCCCAGCCAGGCCCCGGGCTCGTATCGCCCTGCCGCGAGGTCCCACCGCCCCACATGCGCCCAGTGACTCGGTCCCCGACGAAACACAGCCACGACCGGCACCTGCGTTGCTGGAATGCAGTAGATACGAGGAGGGACCGATTGTGTCATGATCGATCAACTCTCGACAGCGGTTTAGCCATGAAGAGCACCGAGCATCCTGAGGATCCACCACGACCCCATGACGACGGCGACCGCACAGAAGATGAGGGTGACGCCAAGGAACTGGAGCAACCTGCCTCGTGACGCTGCTGCCTCTCCCTCCAGTATAGCCGTATCGCGCAAGACCGTTGCGCCGGGAGGAGGAAATCGCAGGGCACGCCGGACACGCCTCCCCCACCACCAGAAATGACAGCCGGCCAGGGCGATCACGACCGTTCCGATTCCCACGCTCCAGTTGAAAACCGTCGTGAGGGATTCTCGGGCAGCCTCAACAGGCATGCTTCGCACGCCTTCCATCCATGACTCAAACTGAACCGAGAGCACTACACTCCCGAACAATATCCCGGCAAGTGCGAGGATCGCGAACTTTCGGCTACGACGATCAGCTCGTTGAATATCTGCCATGCCGAGCACCGCGGGCTCTCGCACTTGCAGAACAATGATTCGGAGATCACACCTGTTCTGAGACGAATCTTGCCGGGCCAATCCGCGATCGGCAAGCAAGAGATGGAAATGTGCAGGAGCAGCGGCGTTGAGATCAGCGGTCCGAGTGATGCTCTCGACAGAATTATGGCATGACGACCAACTTGCTGAACTCTTCACGCGCCGCAGTCACGATGGCTGACGGAGCCTTGTCTGGGCTCCCGGCATCAAATGGTGGTTGGGGATCGTACTCAATGAGCAGCTGGATGAGTTGCGCCGCATCGGAGCCAAATTCTTCCGCGACCAGGGTGAGCGCCATGTCGATCCCTGAGGAAACCCCGGCGGCCGTGACAACCTTGCCGTCGCGGACGACACGGGCTTTAATCGGAATGGCACCGAATTGTTGCAAGATATCGTGGGCGAGCCAGTGTGTTGTGGCCTTCAGCTCCTGGAGCACGCCGGCGGCTGCCAGTCCTAAGGCCCCGGTACAGACCGACGTGGTCCACTTGGTTGTGCGGTGCACCTGTGCAATCCATTCCAGAACCAGCTGATCCCCCATCACCGCTTGTGGAAATGCCGTGCCTGGTACTATCAGGATATCGGGGCTGGTGGTTTCATCGAGCGAATAGTCTGCCGTCAGGCGCAGTCTACCGAAATCAGTCCGCTTCACGCCCTTCTCGCGAGCCACGAAGCGGACGTCGGTTCCGAGTGTTGGCGACTGAAGGACTTCGTAGGGGCCGATTGCATCGAGCGCCGTCATGCCGTCGTACAGCAAGATCGCCACTTGTAACTTCTTGTCTGGAATCATCATTGCCTCTCTTGGTTCTCCATAACGATTAAATGGCCTGTTCAGCCTACTTGGGCATGTACTAGCCGAGATTATTCATGACTGATGGGCAGCGGGGCAGCGGCCGCCATTCTGGAGAAGCCGACGACTCGTCTGCCCCTATCG
>ERZ1292625.4353-Hain-H41-01um-R1-4353-length-10675-cov-4_pt1 | contig 10675 bp, 8 predicted proteins | sample MGYA00564400_ERZ1292625 | MGnify/ENA primary metagenome ERZ1292625 (study PRJEB36523, sample SAMEA6512639) | groundwater metagenome | collected 2019-01-08 | study: AquaDiva: Metagenomics assemblies of 32 groundwater samples
TTGTTTAAATTACCATAAGATCCATAAATTTCATATATAATATCCCCTATTTTTGAAATAATCATAATCCCTTACGCGAGTGAAATTTATGGTTTGGACTACAAAAGTTTTCTAACTAAAGACGGTTACAACTTAAAAAAAGAAGTTAGTTTTCGAGAAGTAACTTACGAACAATGGGTTAAATAATTCTACTCGGCAACTTTTTATATTCAATAAACGAGGCAACTGAAAGAATGATCAGACCAATAAAAAACGATAAAGCTAGAGCATAAGGTGGGCCTAATACGTTCATTGTTGGAATAAGATAATAGCTGCCAAAGCTAATGATAATGAAAATTACCAAATTAGCAATCAAAATATATGAGGGTTTCTTGACAGTATACAAAAGAAAGAGCAATGGCAAGTTAAGAAAGGTATAGATAATATAAGGCCAAGTTAAAGTCTTAGTAATAATGGCCGTTTGGGCAAATTTTTCCGTGAAAAAGAGATAAAAAACAACGTTTGGAGTAAAGAATAAGGCAATAAAAAAAGCGGTTGGAATCAATAGGTAAACTATGCCAGCCTTAAATTCTTTTCGTACATCTTCTTTAGTTGAAATTTTAGAAAACTTTGGTGATAAAACTTGCGTAATGCTAGCAATTGAAGCAATGACAGTTAAAATTATTTTTTGTGCTAATCCATAATAACCAACTTCCGGTGATTTAGACAGAAAGTAAGACAATAGAAAAAGATCCATGCGTTGGGCTAAGTTAAAAAACTGTGAAGCGATAAAAAACGTAATTGTATAACCAAAACGAAACTCTTCTTTTTTTACTGAAGCCTTTAAGATTTTGAAAACAATATGTCTTTTTTCAAAGAATAAAAGAATAAAAAAAACAATCGGACCAATAATACCAAAAACAAAAATAATCGAACCGACCGTAATCAGACGCATCGGTATCATGACGAAAATAATAATTGTTTTTATCAGATTGGAAAGATTTAAAAAGATATTGGCTTTGAGAAATCTTTTTGCAGCAAAAAGTGCATTGATTGCATAGTTTTGCCAAACAAGAAATAAGACAGAAAATGTTGTGGCGTAAAGTTCCCACGACGGAGCTCCAGTTTTAAAAAAAACTTTATCCAAATAAGGAAAAAAAATAAAAAGAAGTAAAATAATTACGACGGAAAAACCAGTCTGATAAAAAAGAATTGTTTTTAAAAAAATATAAATATTTTTTTGTTTTTTTTCGATCATAACTGGGAGATAGGAATAGATGCTGGCGGTTGTACCAAAATCAAGTATATTAGCTAGAACATAGGCAATTCCAAGTAGAACGCTTAAAACTCCATATTGGGAAGGTGCTAAAATACGGACAAGCAAGAAAGCAAAAAATGCGATAAAAACAACATTTAGATAATTACCAACAGTATTAATAATAATATCTTTACTGGTTGGCTTCTTGATAAAATTAAATAGCCTTTGAATCATTTGTTAATTATAATTGAAATTAAAATAATCTGTTATAATTTATACTAATATGGCAAAAACGGCACTGGTCACGGGAATTTTAGGTCAAGATGGACCTTATTTAGCGAAGTTACTTCTTGAAAAAGGCTATAAAGTTTATGGCTTGATTCGTCGCTATTCGAACATCTCTTTTGACAATCTTGATTATTTGGGAATTACTAAGAAAATCGAATTTGTTGAAGGAGACATGACTGATGAGTCTTCTTTGCTTCATTTAATTAAAAGAACCATGCCTGACGAAGTCTATAATTTAGCTGCCCAATCTTTTGTAGGTGCGTCATGGGCACAAGCAAAATTAACCACAGAGATTAATGCTTTAGGAGTTCTTTATATGCTAAATGCAATCAAGCTTTTTTCCCCAACGACCAAATTTTATCAGGCTTCAACTAGCGAAATGTTTGGCACCAGCCATGAAAATGGTTCTCAGGACGAGAATACGATCTTTCATCCTCGTTCTCCCTATGGAATTTCCAAAGTTTATGCATATTGGATGACGGTTAATTTCAGAGAGTCCTATGATATTTTCACCTGTAATGGAATTTTATTTAATCATGAATCTCCTATCCGAGGCATGCAGTTTGTGACCAGAAAAATCACTGATGGAGTCGCAAAAATTAAGATAGGCCTGACAGATAAACTTAGTTTAGGAAATCTAGAAGCTAAGCGTGATTGGGGTTTTGCAGGAGATTATGTTGAAGCGATGTATCTAATGCTTCAAAATGAAAAACCTGACGATTATGTGATTGGCACAGGAGAAAATCATTCAGTTAAAGAATTTGTTAAGTTAGCTTTTAAATATGCAGGCATAAATGATTGGGAAAAACATGTTATAATTGATGTTAGATTCAACAGACCAGCCGAAGTACCAAACCTTAAGGCCCGAGCAAACAAAGCCATGAAACAGTTAGGATGGAAAGCTAAGACATCATTTGAGGATTTGGTGAAAATGATGGTTGAGGCGGACTTGAAAAGATACAAAAAATAATTAAGAATTAAAAATTAAGAGTTAAGAATCCAGTTGAACAATAATATCCAGGAACTGTTTTGCTGATTTCTTCCAGTTAAATCTATCCTGAATTTCTTTAGAATTAATTCTTATTTTATTACTAAGTAAATACTTCATTTTTTCCAGAATTTTGTTTTTATCGGAAAAATCAACTAAAAGTTCTTTATCAATCGTTTCTGTGAGCGATGAATTATTCCCTACTATTACTTTAGTGCCACAAGCTAATGATTCAAGCGGCGGTAGCCCAAATCCTTCATAAGCTGAAAGATAGACGGTTAAGCTAGCGGCGTTATATAAATATGGTAAATCTTCATCTACAACAAAACCGGTAAATCTAACTTTATTTTCCAGCCCCAATTGTTTTATCGACTGATAAACATTTTCATTTTTCCAGCCGGCTCTACCAGTGATTATGAATTTAAAATCGGAAAATTTATCGTCCTTTATAAGTTCATTGAAGATATTAATTGCCAAGACAAGATTTTTGCGTGGTTCAATTGCACCCACATAAAGTAAAAATTTATCTTCAAAATTAATTCTGTATTTTTCGAGAATATTTTTTAACTCTTTATCTTTATCTTTTAATTTGAATTGTCCACCAATGCCGGGATAAACAACTTGAATTTTTTCTTTATTTATTTTTGGGAAATATTTTGTTAAATCTTTCTTGGTACTCATTGAGTCAACGATAATAGTATCTCCATGATTAATAGTTTTTTCCAATTTAATTGAGTGAGCGTTAATAATTTCTTGTTCGTGATATTGTGGGTAAATTTTCCAAACGAGATCGTGGACGGTCGTGATTCCTTTAGTTCCGGATAAAAGTGGAGACCTTGAAAAATCTGAAAAATAAAATACATCCATCTTGCCGATCAGCCACTCAACAGGAAATAATTCAAATTTTATCCAAAGAAATTGTAACACAGGTAGTGGAATATTATATTTATGTACAGTCGCTCCCAACCGCTTAAATTCGTCAAGGTAAGAAAAATTTTTTGAATCATGAAAACTGGAATAAAAGAGATGATAGTCGTTGGTCTTATCAATCATCAATAACTCTTTAACCAGGTTATAGGTATAGTTGGTAACACCAAATCCACGGTATGCGAGAGAAGTAATGTCTATTCCTATTTTCATATAAATAAGTTTATCAAATTACTTTTCCAAAAGGTAGATCGTCATTTTTCTATCCGAAGAGAAATGAGAGATTTTTTTAACTTTAGAATAATCAAACTCTGACATTTCCCACGTATCAAAATTTTTAAAATCAATAACACTTTCTTCACTAAAAACAAAAAGCTTTTCAGAGTCTTTATACAAAAAATCACTTTGGGGTTCATACCCATTTATCAAAAAGAAAAAACGGTATTCATTTCCTGCGGGAGTTGGGGCGTTGTCAGATCGTTTTAAAATGACATTAAATTTATTGCTCTTAGAAACAGGTAGCTTAGCTAAAGTCTTCTCTACTCTATTCTTTATTAAAGAATAATTTCTTTGTGCATTTGCATAATAACTACCTGGAAACGAAAAAACCAATAATATAATTAAAGTTATCAAGATAAATATTTTATATTTATTGTTTACGATCATTGTTAATAAACAAAAACTAAATATTGTTAAAAAGGGCAATAAATAGTGGGCTGAATATTGAAAGCGTAGAACTAAAGTGAGAATAACAAAACTGATACCTGTTATTAGAATAAGCAGTCTTTCTTTATATCTCTTAACCCAAACAAGTGAGCCAAGTAAGAAAAATATTGCTAAGTAAATATTTATTCCTAAGTACGGTTGCATTTTTTTTATCAAATCAAAGGTGTTAATAAAAATATTTTTGTTTAATTTAACTCCGTTGGGCAAATTGGTGTTATTAACAAAAGATAAATATGATTTATCAACAAAAGTATTTTTAAGCATAATAAAGTGATTTTTAAATTCAAAAAGAATCAGCGGAGAAAAAGCCAAAAATACTCCTATTAAAAAAAGAAAAAACATTTTTTTATTTTTGAGTAAAAAATATAGAAATAATAAAATTGGAACAAGAATAATAACATAGACGAATAGTGTAGAAATAATTATCCCAAGCAGCAAACCAAGCAATAAAATTTTTAGTTGATTAAATTTATTCAAATCATAAAAATAAATTATGGTTAAAAAAACTAAAAAGAAAAGAACTGGCGTAAAACCGTTTCCCGGATTACGGGCAGAAAAAATAAAAAATGGTAATAGCATTACGACTAAACCAGATAAAAAACCGGCAAGTCTACCAAATTTTTTAGACACGTGAAAGCTAAAAAAAACCAAAGACAAAGAAAACAAAATTGCATTAAAAAATAAAACTCCACCAAGTTGCCTACCTGAAAATAGGAATGGTATTAAAAAAAGATAATAATGGTAAGGTGCGGTATAGATTCCACCAAAACTTCCTTTGGGGCCTAATAAAGTAAAATTACCATAGCTAATTTTCCCAATTTCAAACAAATCTCTTCCTAAATCCCCCTCAAAAGAAGAAGATGATTGTATTTTAAATGAAAATAAAAAAAAACTAAATAATCCCAAAATAATCAAAAACCAATATTTCTTCAAAATTCTCATTTGTAATATTATACAAAACCATATAAGTAAGAATAATTGTTATAATACTTCATGGCTAAAAATCCCATCATATCGGTTATATTGGCTTCCTATAATCATGTTCGGTTTGTAGGAAAAGCTCTTAAATCTGTTTTAAATCAAAGTATCAAAGATATTGAAGTTATCGTAGTCGACGATGGTTCAACAGACGGAACTTCAGAAATTATTGATGGAATTAAAGACTTGCGGATTCACTTGCTTAAATTAAAGGAAAATCGAGCCATTCATCCACGTAATTTAGCACTAAGTTTTGCTAAAGGTAAATATATTGCTTTTCAAAATTCTGATGACGAATGGTTAGAAACAAAACTTGAAAAACAGTTGGAAATATTTGAAAAAAACAAAAGTATTGCTGCCTGTTTTACAGCAGTTAAAATTATTAATGAAAATGGATGGGAGCAGAAAGAAACTTGGGTAAGGGGAATGTTCAAAACAGAGAATCACACCCAAACTGAATGGCTCAGACACTTTTTTGATTATGGAAACTGCTTAGCGATTGCTTCTGCAATGATTAAAAAAAATACAATTTTAAAACTAGGGGGATTTAGAGAATCATTGGTCCAGTTATCCGATTTTGATTTATGGATTCGTCTTGCTGGAATTGGTAATTTTTTTATAATTCCCGAACAACTGACGAAAATTAGAATTATTGGATATACTAATTTTAGCGCTCCTTCTGGGGAAGCTTTACGCCGAAATGAATTTGAATTTGCGGAAGTTTTGGAAAGATATTTAGAAAAACCTGTTAGTAAACTTTTGCATAATATATTCAAAGATATTCCAACTCCAAATAATTCTTCAGAACTAATTTATTCTGTTTCATTAATAAGATATGCTTGGAAAATAAACACTCCTCATCATAGATTATTTGCCAATAAGTCATTTGGAAAATTGATTGATGATAAAAATAAAAGAAAAATAATAGTAGAAATATTTGGTTCCGATATTATTCATAAATACATTTACAACAAATCAACCATTGAGTATTCCTTAAAAACTACAGTATGAAATCAAGAATAGCTGAGGTAGTTTCCTGGTTAAAACAAATAACAAAATCATCAAATGTTAAAAAAAGCTTTATTTCTTTCGGGAAATCTTTAGAATGGTCAATAACTAGAGGGTCGATAATACATAAATCTGGTGGTTTTTTTAAAATTATCGGAATAATATGGACTAACAATCATGGTGAAAAAATCAGCCAACCCCTTATCGATCAAAACGAAATTGGCACTTTGGGTTTTTTAGCTCGGCGGACAAATAATTTGACTGAACTATTAGTTCAGGCTAAAGTCGAACCGGGCAATGTCGGACTAGCTCAGCTGTCCCCTACTTATCAAGCTACGCTCAGTAATTCACTTCGTTTTCATGGAGGAATTTTTCCGCCTTTTACGGAATTTTTTTTACAAAAAAATAACCTCCATGTTTTATATGAATCTTTACAAAGCGAACAAGGTTTGCGTTTTTTTGGTAAACGGAATAAAAACATAATTATCTATACTCATAAACATGTAGAAAATATAAATACACATCGCTGGTTTCAAGTAGACGAATTAACAGAGTTACTTCATGAACCCTATTTAATCAATACTGATGCTCGATCAGTTCTTGTCAGCAGTCCATGGGACAAATTAATTAATAGAATTCCTTTTACGCGTTATAAAACCACTTTTGCAAAAGAGCTTTACAATTCATTTGTTAGTATTGGTCGAAAAGAAATAGTAAGCAAGGAAATAAATAAACTTTCCAGAATAAGTAAAAAAATAAATAGACCATCAATAGTTAAGCTTGATAAAATTCCGGGGTGGACAGTATCGAATAAGAAAATTGGTACTTCACTGAGCGACGAATTTAATGTTAAGCAAATTAGAGTAAAGATGCTCGGTCGTGAAGTAGAATTCTGGGATCAGCCAATTATTTATTCTTCAAAGCCTTTATATATAACTCTTTTATGCGGAAGAAAAAACAAAACACTTTATTTTGGTTTCAAATACCAAATCGAACCTGGATTGTATAATCTGATTGAACTTGGACCAACGGATATGTCCTATTCAAACAATTTATACAGTGGACAACTTATAGTTAAGTCATATCAATCGGAAGAAGGAGGTAGGTTTTATCAAAACAAGAGTGTTTATAAAATCATCGATATCGGTGAAATAGAAAAATCTTCAAAATTGATTTGGTTGACATTAGCCGATATACACAGTCTTTTTACTTATGAAGGGATTTTTACAAATGAAGCCAGAAGTATTTTAGTCCTACTTTTACGTTGGATATAATACTAATAGTATCTATTAAAAACGCTATAAAAAGTCGCTGATATTAAATATATTATCACTAAAAAATAAATAGTATTTTTTACGGATTCATTTACTTTTATATTATGTAAGTATTTTATTTTATGCGTAAACTGAGTGGTTAATAGGATTATAAAAGGTAGAAAAGGAATGAAATATCTCCCCTGCACTCCATGGGCGGTCAACATTCCAGGAACTGTATTAAAAACAAAGGCAAGTAGAATAATATAAATATAGGAAATAATTAATGTTACGAATAATAATATTGTTTTATTTTTATGTAGAGACGAGGCATGCTTCGTTTCTATAATTACATAAATAAAAAACAATCCATAAATTAAATAGCTCAAAGGATCTAGTCCGTATTCTAGCCAGCCAAAAATTCCAATAAGACTTTGCAAATAAAAACTAAAACAATAAATCGTAGTAATGGTTACGGCTTTGATAATATTTATCGGATTTGAAAACAAGAAATTTAACTGGTGCATCGGATTAATAACTTGATTAGCTAAGGAATTTTGTAAATCAAAGGATCCATTCAGTTTTGACAAAAAATAAAAAGGTATAAATATTAAACTTGATATTATCATCGGTTTTACTTCAAAAGAAATTAAGAAAAGAAACAAGAAAAATGTTTCATAACCGATTTTTTTACTCCATAAAAATAAAAAAAGGACGAAGAATAATTTAATATATTTTTTTGTAGAGACGTGATTAATCACGTCTCTACCCATCAATAATGTAAAAAACGTCAATCCAAACATAATATGAAGTGCATCATAACTAATAGAAGATATTTGATGCAAGGTCATTGGGAGCGCAAAAGTAAAAAGAAGAATTAATTTATAGTTATTATTAATTTTTTTGTAAAGATACAGAAACCAAAAATAACCAAGGATAGCCATTACTAAGCGAACAAGATAAATTGACTGAATTGGATTAATATGCATCAAAGATAAGATTTTTAAAGTAAATGATTGAGGCAGATATGAAATGATTGGAAAACTGCAAAGATGATCAATATTGAAGTTAATTTTTTTATTATCTTGTTTGTTAGAAAACAAATCACCTAGAAATATTTGTATCGGAAGTTTTGATTTTCCGTGAGTAAGTAAATCCAGATATGGAGTTTTAATAAAACTAATATATTTTTTTTCTATCGGAACCATGTTATTAGATTTTTTTGTGCAGGATAGATATCCTTTGCTGATTAGTAAAGATTGTTCAAAATGAGCTTGTTCATCCGGTTTTTGAAATGGCGGAACAAGGAAGGTAAAGATTAACAACTGAACAGGGATAAGGAAATATAAAATTAATTTACGTAATATTTGTTTGTTCATAAAATATTGATATTATAGATCCCCACGCGGCAAAACCCAAAACCGTTTCAAAAACGTTAAAGATTGACGTGATATTTAAAGGCAATAAATAAACATTTTTTGTAAAAGCTGATATCAGATATAAAGTAGCTGTTATAAAAAATAGCATCCAATTTTTTGGTCTGATTAAAATAATAAAAGGCACTAACCAGGCAAGCCATTGAGAACCAAAAGTTAGATTAAAAATGAAAAAGAATAACATTATCAATAAAATATTTTTAACAACATTTTTATTATTTGGAAAAAAAGAATAAATAAAAAAAATAATAAAGAAAGTTCTTCTAAGGAGCTGAGCAATTGAGGCATCAATTTTTGGCCAAAGTAAAATCAAAATATTTCCTATCCCCCAGTAACCGTATACACCCCGATAATTTTTTATCGGCGTAAGAATATCGAATAATGGAATTTTAAAATACCACCAATGAAAGATAACGCTTGCAATTGGAATTGTAACAATTAGAATAAACCAAAATTTATTTTTTAACTTTTTAAACATTGGGGTAATAAATAGAGCGGGCCAGGTTTTAGTGAAAATTGCAAAAGATATAGAGATCATTGAAGGTATTTTTTTGTGTTTATTAAAAAAATAAATAGCCAATAGAATAAAAAATAACGGAATAACATCAAATTGGCCATGAATATTTGAGCAAATAATTGTTATCGGATTTACGGCATAAAGTAAGGCAAGGTTTAGATTTTTTTTTGACAATAGATAAATTAGATAAACGTTCCCAAGATCAAAGAAAGTAAAAATTAATTTTAAAAATAATAAAGGCGGGAAAAAATCTTTAAGAAAAACTGCCAGTGCTCCTAGATAGGAAAAAAATGGAAAATAAAGAGAAGGATATATTGATTTTTTTTCTAAGATTATTTTTCCAGCATCAAGAAACGACGTTAAATCATTACTACTGCTTTTGTAAAAAACAAACGTTATCCCTAATCTTATAAATAGTCCCACAATAATTGAGTATCCGATGGGGAAAGTCGTTTTATTTTTGCCAACAAAGCAAAATCCTATTAATAATAGGATAAACACAATAAAATACATAATTAATTTTATCACTTTGCAAATCTAACCTTATTGCGTTAGAATTATTCTCATGAAAGTCATAATTCTCTGCGGTGGGACGGGAACAAGACTCAAAGAAGAAACAGAATATAAACCCAAGCCAATGGTTTATATAGGCAGTCAACCAATTCTTTGGCACATCATGAAAATCTATGCCTCCTATGGCTATAATGAATTTATTCTCGCACTCGGTTATAAAGCCGATTACATTAAAGATTATTTTTTAAATCAAAAAGCTTTCACTTCCGATTTTACTTTAGAAACTCGTCACCATAAAACTAAATTTTTTCTTGACGAAAGACGGGAAGTTGATAATTTTAAAATTACATTCGTCGATACGGGGTTAGAAACCCTGCCGGGCGAAAGAATTCTTCGTTGCAAAAAATATATTCCAAAAAAAGATAAATATTTCATGGTTACTTATGGAGATGGAGTTTCTAATATCGATATTGATGCTTTAGTTAAATTTCATAAAAAACAAAAAACTATTGGAACATTAACTGGGATTCATCCCAAATTTAAATTTGGCGCCGTAAAAATAAACGATAAAAATCTGGTAACAGAATTTTCAGAAAAACCGGTTCTTCAAGATTGGGTTAACGGAGGTTACATGATTTTTGATAAAAAATATTTTGAATATCAAAAGCCTAGCGAATTAGAACATGCCGCATTAAAAAGACTATCGAGTATTAATCAATTGTCATTGTATAAACATGAAGGTTTCTGGTATGCCGTTGATACTAATAAAGAGTACGAGGATTTGAATAAGATTTGGAAAAGTGG
>ERZ1292625.4355-Hain-H41-01um-R1-4355-length-10669-cov-6_pt1 | contig 10669 bp, 10 predicted proteins | sample MGYA00564400_ERZ1292625 | MGnify/ENA primary metagenome ERZ1292625 (study PRJEB36523, sample SAMEA6512639) | groundwater metagenome | collected 2019-01-08 | study: AquaDiva: Metagenomics assemblies of 32 groundwater samples
TTATTTCGTCAAAATCCCTGTTAAAAGTAATTAAGCCGTTAAAAGTAAAATAAAACTCCCTGCCTGCCGGCAGGCAGGCCATTTCCAAAAGTTGTTTCGCATCTTCAAGGGTGCCGGTAAAAAAATGCAAAATATGATGCGAATCCGCGAATATATGCGAATGCCGCGAATCTTTTAGTATTTTAATTAAATCGTCAAAAGCGTCGCGGCAATGAATCATTAAGGGCTTTTGGACTTCTTTTGCCAACTCTATGTGCTTAATAAAAACCTCTTTTTGTTTTTCTTTATAACTTTTAACTTTTAACTTTTCACTCGCTTGATTGCGATAGTAATCAAGCCCGCATTCTCCTATCGCGACAACTTCCTTTTCCTGCGCCAGTTTTTTAAAAAATTCATAATCAAATTCTTTAATATAATGCGGATGGCAACCGACTGCCGCCCACATTTTATTCGGATATTTTTTTGCCAATTCAACGGCTTTCAAAGAACTATTTTTATCCGCGCCAACATTAACAACGCCAATATCAGCATCAAAAATTCTCTTAATAACTTCTTCTCTGTCTTTATTAAAATCGGGAAATTGAATATGTGTATGGCTATCAAAAAGTTTAAACATTTTTCCCATTTCTTTTCCGCGCTGCCCAATCTTCTATAAATTCTTGAATTATAACCGCTGATGGCACCGCTAAAATCAATCCAATAAAACCTCCGAGCTGAGAGCCGGCAAGCAAAGAGATAACGACGACGACCGGATGAAGGCCGGTGGTTTTACGCATCACTACTGGAACCAATAAATGGCTTTCCATTTGCTGAATCACCGCGAAAAGAATAATCACGGAAATTCCAAGCGTCCAAGAATCGGAAATTGCCACCAGAAAAGCCAAGACGCCTGTAAATACGGGACCAACTATCGGCACCATTTCCAAAAGTCCGGCCATAATTCCCAAAACCAAACTGAAATCAACATCTAATATTAAAAGTCCCAAGAAAGTCGCGATACCAACCACCAAACTTAAAAGCATTTGACCTTGAAGCCATAATCCCATTTTTCGCCTTACGCGCAAATAAATATCCACAGCATATTCTTCCCACGCTAAAGGCAAAACCGCTCTTAAAAATTTTTCCACTCCATCGCGATTGATTGACAAATAAAATGAAAGAATGAAAACAGAAATCATAAAAACAACTCCTCCAAATATGGAAGAAACCAAGTCAAAGAAAGACGCGCTGCCGGCGAATAAAGCGTCTGCCAAAGAGCCGAAATTTCTTTCAAAATTCCTGACTAATTCTTTCGGCGCGCCGAAAGACCATAAAGCCGATGCCGATGATTTTTCCATTTTTGTGAACGCAGTACTAAATTCGGAAATCGCCGCCGGCACGATTATATATAAAAGAAAAGCCAATAAACCCAAGACAAAAATAAAAGTAATCAACGCTCCCAAAATACGCGGGATTTTTTTTCTCTCCATATAACTTATCGGCATATCAAGAGCCGAAGAAATAATCAGCGCCAGAAAAAGAATCACAAAAACTTCGCGCAAATAATAAAGCGCCACGGCAAAAATAAGCATGAATAAAACTCTCCAAAGAGACAACCAAGAAATTTCCAATGATTTTATCATTATTTTAATTATATTATATTTTTAAAATTTTCTCAAATCTCTTTTTGTCTCCGCCTTCGGCGGAAAACGGACCGATAATCGCCAAATTCAATTTGTTGTTTTGAAAAATATCTTGCGCCACAGCCATAATTTCTTCGGCTTTAACATCCTGAATTTTTTTAACCAATTTTGACGGAGTAATAATTCTTTTCGCGATAATTTCCTGACCGCCGTAAAATCCCGCCAAAGTATCGGATGTTTCCAGTCCTAATATTAAATGTCCGACAAGATGGTCTTTAATCCGTTGAAGTTCTTTATCCCCAATCATTTTCTTGGCTAATTTTTTAAACTCATCAAGTATCGTTTCAATCACTTGATTTATTTTACTATGGTCAACTCCGGCCGCGGCCGCCAAAAAACCGTGGTCGCTCAATAAATCAGCGTCAGCCCGGACATAATAAGCCGCTCCCATTTCTTCCCTGATTTTTTGTGAAAGCCGCGAACTCATTCCCCCGCCCAAAATATCCGCCAAAACTTCTAAAGCATATTTTCGCTTGTCAAAAATATCAAAAGCTCTGACGCCCAACACTAAATGTGTTTGGTCTGTTTTTTTATGCTTTAATAAAATTTCCGGACGTTCCTGATGCTCAAATGTTTTAATTTTTGAAGTTTTTTCTCCGATTTTAATTTTGGAAAAAGTTTTTTCAATCTCATCAATAACTTTTTTCTCGTTGAATTTTCCGGCAACGACAATTATCGTTGATTGCGCCAAATAATGTTTGCTCCTGTATTTTAAAAAATTTTCTTGCGTCAAGTTTTTAATCACTTCCTTTCTGCCGCCGATATCCCAACCGGCCGGCTGGTCGCCGTAAAGCAACGAAATAAATAATTCCCGAACCCTGCGCATCGGCAAATCTTCATACATATTGATTTCTTCAATAATCACTCCTCTCTCTTTATTTATTTCTTCGGGCACAAAAACTTGATTAAGATAAATATCCGAGATAACGTCTAAAATAACGTTAAAATTTTCCGGTCTGGCCTTGGCATAATAACCGGTATATTCCATATCCGTAAAAGCGTTATAACCGGCGCCAATACTGTCCAATTCAGAAGTAATATCAATCGCCCGCTTTCTTTTTTTCGTCCCTTTAAAACACATATGCTCCAAAAAATTGGAAATGCCGTTAATTTCTTTTGTTTCGTATTTTGAACCGGCCTCAACTAAAATCAAAAAAGTAGTCGCTAAACTGTCCTGCTTCGGCGCAGTGATAATTCGCAAGCCGTTTTTTAAAGTGATTTTATTAAAATTTTCCATTTAACCAATTTTTCAATTCGCTGATTTTTATTCTTTCTTGTTTCATTGTGTCACGGTCGCGGACAGTAACGGCATCGTCTTTTAATGTGTCAAAATCAACCGTGATGCAATACGGCGTGCCAATTTCATCCTGCGAAAAATAACGTTTACCGATATTGCCGCGATCATCCCACGCAACCATTAAATCTTTTTTTAAATCATTGTAAATTCCTCTCGCCTTTTCAACCAATTCCGGTTTATTTTTTAACAAAGGAAAAACAGCGGCCTTATACGGAGCAAGTTTTGGATTTAGTTTTAAAAATATTCTGTCTTTTTCCTCTCTATAAGCGTCTATTAAAAAGAATAATGTCGCCCTATCAACTCCGCCGGATGTTTCAATAACCCAAGGAATGTATTTTTCTTTAGTTTCTTCATCAAAATAAGACATATCTTGTCTGGAAAATTTTTGATGTTGCGATAAGTCCCAATCGCCCCGATGATGTATGCCTTCGCATTCTTTCCAACCAAATGGCGCATTATATTCAATATCCCAAGCCGCTTTCGCGTAATGAGCTAATTCATCCTTAGCGTGTTCCCTGAATCTTAAATTATCGGGGTTAATGCCCAATGATTTATACCAATCCATACGGAAATTTTTCCAAAATTCATAAAGCTTCATTGATTCTTTCTCATTCGGCTTAACATAATATTGAAGCTCCATTTGTTCAAATTCAATTGACCTGTAAGTAAAATTGCCCGGCGTAATTTCATTCCGAAAGGCCTTGCCAATTTGAGCTATACCAAAAGGAATTTTAAGACGCGAACTGTTTAAAACATTTTTAAAATTAGCGTGAACTCCCTGCGTTATTTCTCCCCGCAAATATACTGTGTCTTTGTTCCCTTCAACCACGCCCAATTTCGCCTCAACCAATAAATTAAATTTCTTTTCTTCAGTCCAATCTGTTTTTTCTTTTTTTTCTTTGTGAAATTTTTCATGTTCGGCTATAACATCCTTCTGGTCAGCCCTAAATCTCTGGTGACAAGTTTTACATTCAATTAAAGGGTCGTTAAAACCAGCAACGTGGCCGGATGCTTCCCAAACTTTCGGATTCATTATTATAGAAGCGTTTATGCCAACAACATCGTCTCTATTTTTAACCATCGCCTTCCACCATTCCTGTTTAATATTAAATTTAAGTTCAGAACCGAGCGGGCCGTAATCCCAAGTACCCCTTAATCCTCCATAAATCTCCGAGCCGGGATAAATAAAACCCCGCCTTTTGCACAATGAAACAATTTTATCCAAATTATTCATAATATATTTATACGGCAACGCAAAATTATTTCTTCAACCCGCTCACAGATTTATTTCAGAAAATTGTTTTGAAGAACATCCCGCAGGCGCGCTGGGCTTGGTTCCCGCCTCCGCCAACTGGCGGAGGCGGGACCAGCGCGCCGAGGGGGAAGAAAATTTTGCCGCTGGAGCAAAATTATTCTGTTTCTGAAAGGCAATTTTCTGAAACAAATCTTGCGCTTCCGTTTAGGTTTCAGAAAGAATTTTGCGTTGCCTTTTAAATTACCACTTCCAGTATTGATTCTATTTTCACTTCGCCGGTCGTAGCATTCACATTCACAACCGCTTCAATTTTTCGCCTCTTTACGAGAGCCGAGCCGATTGAAGTGATTTTATGTTTACCTTCACTGATCCCGGAACAAGTATCTTTGCAAACCACAACATTGGTACTGCGGCTACCGACTGCCAAATCATAACCGGAAGACGTAAAATTTTTATTCCGAATAATTTTTATTATTGCGTCTTGAACTCCCGCCTCCGCCGCCGCTAAAGCTTCGGCGGACATTTTCACGCCGAAACCGCTTTGGCTTAAATAATAAGAAATAAAAGCTCCGGCAATGCCGATTTCAACAATAATGCCTCCGATAAAAAGCATTGCCGGTAAAGCCGCGGTTCCTTTATTGTTTATTTTCATTAATGGTTGAAGTTGATTGAACTGGAATCATTTGAACGGGCGGCTGACTAACGGAATTTTGAGAAGGCGCCGCTGATTGAGGATTTTTTATAAAATTGACAATTTGACTGTCGTCTTTTAATTTTGTTTTCCAGACGATATTATCTTTATTGATATAAATTTTATCTTCCGGCCCCCAAAAAGCATTGCTGAATTTTGAAACGCTAAACGGATTTTGCTGGTTTTGTTCGTTTCTCTGTAAAAGATAAACGTCCGATAAAGACAATTTCGAGAAATAATTCAATTTGCCGAAATAAAGGTCGCCGGTATCCAAATAAACCGCCCAATAATTCCTGTTAAAACCGACTTTTTGCCAATAAATTATAGCCGATAGCGCCATCGCTAAAATTATAATAATCGCCAATAAAATTTTATTGCTTTTGCTTATTTTATTTATCATATTTAAACTTTTAAACTTTATTTTCTCGACCATTTTAATTATATCAATCCATCGAATTTTGACAACTATGGCGCGATAATCATCATTTTTTCGCCTATTTTTTTGTAGTTGAATTTAGCGCGCAATTCTTTTTCAAGATTTTCTGGATTGGAATAATATTCAATTTCTGATTTGATTTTCTCGTTTTCCACGACAAGATTTTCCGATTTTTCCGTTAAACTACGAAATTCCCTTCGCAATTGATTACGTTCTTTAAAAATAAAATAAACTTGAGCCAATAAAAACAATAAGATTATTATTAAAATAACGGCAATTAAAATCTTCATTTATTTTTTTTAAAAAAATGGCTCCAAATAAACCACATCCCGCTAATTATAATTATAGCGACAATTAAATAATCAAATTTTCTGAAATAAATATGCAAAATTCCCCAGTTTTTACCGAGCGTAAAACCAAGATAGGCTAAAAATCCCGACCAGATAAACGAACCGGTGAAAGTGAGCCATGAAAACCGCCAGAGTGATTTTGTTTTAATAATTCCTAACGGAAAAGAAATAAAAGTGCGAATCACCGGCAAAAGACGACTGATAAAAATCGCCCAATCGCCCCATTTATCAAGCCACTTTTGCGTTCGCTCAACTTTCGCGCCAATTCCGTGGTTATTCCAATGCAAAACATTATGACGGATTAAATAACCAAGCCAATAAGAAAATAAAGAACCGATTAAATTACCAAAAGCGCCGATAAAAACAACCAATAAAAAATTAAAAGTTCCTCTGGCCGCCAAAAATCCGGAAAACGGCATAATAACCTCCGAAGGAATAGGAATGTTCGCGGATTCCAAAGCCATTAAAAAAAACACCCCCCAATACCCCCCTAATTCAATCATTCTTAACGCAAAATTTGAAATTATTTCTAAAATTAAAGTTATCATCTAAGAAATCTTGCGGCTTCATCGGGGTCAACTGTCGTAATTTCTATTCCCGTCCCCTGTTCAAAACCGGCCGAAATATTGAACTTCGGCAAAATTTCAACATGCCAATGATAATGCTTGTATTTGTTTTTATCCCGCAAAGGAGAGGTATGGATAAAAAAATTATAATCCGGGTCATGAAGCCGATTCTCCATTTTTTGCAGAGCTTTTTGTAAAGCCGAGACAACATCCCGCATAATTGCCGAGGGCGTATCTTCAAAATAAGAAAAATGTTTTTTAGGGAAAACCCTAAGTTCAAAAGGTTCGCGCATGACAAACGGCGCCAAAACAACCGCCGATTTATTTTCATAAACAATTCTCTTTTTTTCTTTCAATTCCCAGTCAAGCATCACGCAATGCACGCATTTTTTATGCTTTTTATAATAAGAATTTGAGCCCTCAAGGGAGTGCTCAACGTCAGGCGGGACAATCGGCAAAGCGATTATCTGATAATGCGGATGATAAATGGAAGCTCCGGCTCTCTGTCCCCAATTATGAAAAATTGAAACATACGCCAAACAATAATCATTCGCCAAAATTTTATAATAATCAACGAATGCTTTAAAAACCAAATTTGCGTTTTGCTTGGAAAGTTTCGGGAAATTTTTACAATGGTCGCGCGTGATGACCAAATTGTGATGCCCTATGCCGTCCATTATTGAATAAGGTCCTCTTTTCTCGGGACTGGCGCAAACGTTGATATGAGTAAATGCCGGATATTTATTTTCAACCACTACCACTTCCCAATCTCTGGAATTTTGAAATTTCAATATCGGCGGATGATGGCCGCTTTTTTGCAAATTTTCAAAAGGACAATCTTTAATAGGCGCCTTAATGCGCTTCATCTTATGTAATTTAATCAATTGATCCGGCCGCCCAGAAGGGCGAGTCTCGCCTTCGGTGGGCCTTTTCGCCCTGCTGGGAGCGATAACAATCCAATCGCCGGAAACAAGGTCTTGCCGAAGTTCACTATTCATAATTAATAACAATTTACAATTTCCAATTATCAATTATTAATAAATTTACAATGAATCAATTGACAATGCTTAAATTGAATGTTGGAAAATTGTAAAATTGAAAATTCAATGAAAATTAGAAATTGAAAATTTTAGTTTTTAATTCTATTATAATAATACCATTCCAAAACGTCTTTTGCCACCGGAACTGCGTTTAAACTTCCTTCGCGGGCGTTTTCCACCAGAACTAAAATTGCTATTTTCGGATTATCCGCGGGCGCGTATCCGACAAACGAAGCGTTTATTTTCGTATTGCCTTGAATTTGCGCCGAGCCGGTTTTGGCGGCGATTTTAAACGGCAAACCGCTTAAAAGATTAGCTGTGCCATACGACTTTGAAACCGTATCAATCATGCCTTTCTGAATTTCTTTAATATAATCCGCCAATTCCGGATAATTTCTTAAAACTTCCGGCTGAGAAATTTCTTTAACAGTTGGTTTGTAAAATTTTCCGTTATTGGCAATGGCGGCAATATAATTTAAAAGGCTGAGCGGCGTAATCAGCAAATCGCCCTGGCCGATGCTTATATTGTAAGTATCCCCCAGCCGCCAGGGTTCGCCCGTGTTTTTTTCCTTTTTTTCAATATCCGGCAAAAATCCGTTCGTCTCCGCCAATAAATCAATTCCGGTTTTTTCGTCAAATCCGAATTTTTTCCAATATTCTCTTAATCTCGAAATGCCGAGTCCCCGCAGTAGATGCTCCGCATCACTACGGGGCAAGCCTTTTATTATTTCAAATTCGTTATAAGGCAGACCCCCGCCAAGCGCATAAAAATAAACATTGGAAGAACGGGCAAGCGCGGAATACAAATCAACCCAGCCGTGCGGCTTCCAATCAACAAAACGGCTTGGTTTATCGGGAAAATAAGGGTTGGGAATCTCTATGTATCCACGCGAATAAATTTCCGTTTTTGGGTTAATAATGCCTTCTTTTAAAGCCGCCAACGCCACGAGTGGCTTAATCGTTGAACCAGGGGCGTAAACTCCGGAAATCGCCCGATTTAAAAAAGGCATTTGGGGATTATTAAGGTCGTTTTTGGTAATTTCATTCGCGTCAAAACTCGGAATGCTTACGAGTGCCAGCACTTCGCCGGTTTTTGGGTTCAAAGCGATGCCGACTCCGGCATCGGCGTCAATGCTGTTTATTTTTTCTTTCAAACGATTATAAAAATAAATCTGAAAATCTTTGTCAATGGCGGTTTTAATGTCCAATCCCCGAGACGGCGCCGCTAAAAATTTGCTGTCAATTATTTCGCCCTTGGCATTACGATAATAAATTATCTGTCCCTCAATTCCGCGCAATTCTTTGTCATAATATCCTTCCAAGCCGCTTTTACCGACAATATCGTTTAAATCAAGAACTGGATTATTTTTAATATCGTTATCGCCAACCGCTCCGACATATCCCAATATGTGGGAAAAAATCCGAGATTCAAAATATTCTCTTTTAAATTCTTCTTTAACGATAACCGGCTTTAAATTAAGATTTTTAATTTGCTCAGCTTGTTCTTTCGTAATATTAGTCGGCAATGTTATAAAATCCTGTTTTTCCAAATCAACCAATTCAACCGATTCCTCCATATCCGCGATTTCAATTCCCAAAATTTTATGGAGCTCTTTAAAAACTTTTTTACGAATTCCGGGCTTCATTAATTCAACAAATTTTAAATCAATTTTGTATGTTGGATTATTTTTCACCAGCGGCTTGCCGAAACGGTCAAAAATTATTCCTCTTTCGGCCGCCAAAGAAATTATTTGACCGGCGTTCGCCAAAGCCCGTTCTTTATAAAAATCACCTTTCCAAATTCCCAAAAAAGAAACGCGTAAAAAAACAACGGCCGCGATAATAACAACCGCAAAACTTATAATCTTAAAAATTTTTTCCGAAAGCGGCATCTCTACGAGATCCAATCCTTTTGCCAAATCATCAAGCACCGCTTCTTCCAAAAAAAAATCTTTTTTCATTTTAAAGCGAAATATCCAACGGCTTTAAGGGAGAATTAAAAAGATGGAAATGAGCTTCGGGATTTTCCGCCGCAATGCCAGCCCCTCGCGCAACGCAAGTCAGCGGGTCGTCTATAGTCATAGTTTTAACGCCAATTTCCTCTTCAATTAAGCGATCCATGCCCTTAAGCAAACTTCCGCCGCCGCAAATATAAATTCCTCTTTTTAAAATATCGCCGACAAGTTCAGGCGGAGTTTTTTCAATCGCTTCTTTTATCGCCTCAATAATCAAAGCTAAAGAATGATGAATAGCCACTCTAATGTGATGATTCTTGACAACCACTTCCTTGGGCAAACCGCTTGAAACGTCGCGCCCCCTGATTGCCGTTTCTAATTTCTCGTCAAGGGGAACGGCTGAACCAATTGATATTTTCAACTCTTCGGCTGTCGGTTCGCCGATTAACAATTTAAATTCTTCTCTTACAAAATTAATAATATCGTTATTTAATTTATCGCCAGCGATTTTTAAACTTTTTGCCGTCACCGCGCCGGCCATTGAAATAATAGCTATATCAGTTGTGCCTCCGCCAATATCAATAATCATTGTTGAAATTGGCTCGTTTATGGGCAATCTTGCTCCAATTGCCGCGGCTACAGGCTCTTCAATTAAAAAAACCTTACTGGCACCGGCTAAAATCACGGCGTCTTCAACGGACTTTCTTTCTACTTCCGTCAAATTGGGCGGTATGCCGATAACAACCCTGTAATAACTAAAAAAACGGTTATTGCCGATTTTTTTAAAATAATGGCGGAGCATTTCCTGCGCCATTTCAAAATCGGAAATAACGCCTCCCACTAAAGGTTTAATCACGGAAATATGCGAAGGCGCGCGGCCAAGCATTTTTTTCGCTTCTTCTCCGATTGCCAAAACTTGACTAGTTTTATTATTAACCGCGACGATTGAAGGCTCGTTTATAATAATTCCCACGCCTTTAATATAAACTAGGGTATTAGCCGTGCCCAAATCAATACCAATATCTTTTATAAAATAATCCCAAATCATTGTAATGTTTTTAATAATTCTTTTTCGCTTATTAATTTAGATTTTTGTTCATTTCTTTTTTTTATTTCAATTTTGTCGCCAGTTTTTTCGCTTACCACCAACCGGTATGGAATACCGATTAAATCCGCATCATTAAATTTTTCCCCGACTGTCGCGTCTTTTCTGTTGTCATACAATACTTCAACCCCTCTTTTTTGTAAAGAATTATAGATTTTATCGGCTTTATTAATAATTCTTAATTCATTATTCAATGACAATAAATGTACTCTAAATGGCGCAACTGATTCCGGCCAGATAATCCCTTTTTCATCGTGATTTACCTCCACAATGGTTCCTAAAAGACGACCAA